>ERZ836939.4742-NODE-4742-length-9945-cov-3.308595_pt1 | contig 9945 bp, 11 predicted proteins | sample MGYA00519912_ERZ836939 | MGnify/ENA primary metagenome ERZ836939 (study PRJEB31850, sample SAMEA3708810) | human gut metagenome | biome: human gut; feature: human-associated habitat; material: faeces | place: China | collected 2014 ... | reverse complement strand
CCTCGGGAAGTCCCGGCGCCATTTTAAGGATTTTTCCTCCGCCAATAAGCAGATCCATGACACCAAGGTCTTCCGGCGCAAAGACATGGGCATTTTTAATCAAATACATACGTTTTCTCCTTTGCACTGACATTTATCATACTATAACATACTTTAATAGAAAGGTCACTGAAAATCTGCATTTTCCGAAGGTTTTCTTCGGCAAGCTGTTTTTCTTCTTTGTTATAAAAGGGGCGGCTGCCGCAGCGCCCCTGGCATCCGGAGAGAACGATCTCTCTCACGGATGCCGGGAAGTCCTTCTGCACCTGCGTTTGCTGCGGCAGATAGCCGATCTCATTTTTCCTCAGCCCGTCGCCCGTCAAAATTCTGCCGCTGATGGGCATCTGCAAGCCGAGGATCGTTTTCATAAGGGTACTCTTGCCGGAGCCGTTTTCTCCTACGATGCAGAGGTAGTCGCCCGCAAAGACCTGGAAACTCAAGTCTTGCAGAACGGACTTTCCATCGTAGCCGACGCAGAGCTTTTGACAAGTGAGCTGAGCCATCATTCTGCCTCCTTAACTCAGTGCCTCTTTCAGCACGGAAAGGTTCTGCTCCATGACAGAGAGGTAGGTAGTGCCGTTTGCCACATCCTCGGAGGTCATGGACTGCATGGAGTCCATGGTCAGCACCTTCTGGTTCTTCCCGGCGGTGCTCCGGACGATGGTTTCCGCGAGCTTGTGGTTCTTGCCCTCAATGGTCAGCACGCAGGGAAGTCCCAGCTCGTCCACCTTCTTTGCAAGGAACGAAACAGTTTCAAAGCTGGCCTCGCTCTCGGCGGAGCAGCCCGCAAAGGCAGCGTAGTAGCGCAAGCCGTAATCCTCCGCCAGATAGCGGAATGGGAAACGGTCGCCGAACAGGACGGTCTTACGGGTCGCAGCATTCACGGCAGCCTGATAGTCCGCGTCAAGAGCGGACAGCTTTTTGATATAAGCGGAAGCATTCGCAGCATAGGTATCCTTATTGTCTGGGTCGATCTGCTGCAGCACGGCGGAAATCGCGCTGCAAAGCGTTTGGGCATTTTTCAGAGAGAGCCAGACATGCTCATCGTACTCCGCTTCTTCCTCGTGGTCGTGTTCTTTTGCATCGTCATGCTCATCGGCATCTTCGTGGTCATGGTCGTGGTCGTGTTTCTCTTCCTGCATACCCTCGACCACTTCTTCGGTTTTAACGCGCTCGCCAAGAGCTTCCAGCAGGTTGATGACCTTCATGTTCTTGTTGGCGGCATTTTTCAGAGCATCGTCCACCCAGTCATCCGACTCGCCGCCAACATAGATGAACAGGTCGCACTCGGAGATTTTGACAATATCATCCGCGGTGGGCTGATAGCTGTGCAGGTCAGCGCCATTATCCAGCAGCATGGTCACTTCGGCGTTATCCGCCTTGTCACCGAGAATTTCTCTGACCCAATCGTATTCGGGAAAAATCGTGGTGACAACGCGCAGTCTCGTTTCATCAGAAGCCGCCGGCTCATTTTGCTTGCCGCAGCCTGCCAGCAGACCAACGGTCATTATCAACGCAAGGCACAGGGGAATTATTCTTTTCATGGGTAAATAGACCTCCAGATCATAATAAGAAAGTAAAAATGGGCGCAAAAATACAAGGGTAACGGCAGCGCCGCAAAAGCCTATCGAAAACAGATAGACTCCACCCTTGTAAACGTTCTTATGTTTTAATCCGAAAGTTTGACCTTGAGCGATACCAGCGTAAAGGCGCGGGCAGCCTCCGTGCAGGAGGAAAGGATCCGGCACAGAATATATCGGATCGCCGCTGCGGCAGCTGCGGCGAAGCCGGCAAGTCCAATGCTCTTAAGCAGGTTTTCGCAGACATGGATCTGATGACAGATGGCGCAGTCTGCGCCGGTACAGTCATGGCCGGCTTCCGCTGCGATATAGGCAACAGAGGACAGCATAACAAACGCCAGCACTATGGCCAGCAAGCCCGTCATAAAACGAAATTTCTTTGTCATGGTCTGCCCTCCTTTGCGATTTTATAATTTTTTATACCCTCTCCTTACCGTTTTGTCAAGGCATTACTTCATCGAGAGCGCGAGCAGACGCGCCGCGGCGCTCTCCTCGGCACGGCACTCCGCGGCAAAGCGGCGCGCCGTTTCCGGCGCGAGCGGCAGGGCGTTTTCCTTCGCGCTCTCATAGAGCCGCACCCGCGCGCGAGCCAAAAGCACGATCTGCCGCAGCGCTGATAGGACGCCCGGCGCGGTGCCGGAGCGAAGCTGCGGCGCCCGCTCCCCTTCGCGGAGGAAAAACTCGGCGTGCAGCGCCCGCCGCCGCGTCTCACAGCGGCGCAGCGCTTCGCCGAAAGCATTCTGACATGCGCGGCTCGTGCGCATAAGATAGCGCAGCCGTGCCGCGGTCTCCGCCTCAAGACGAATGCTTTCTCGCAGCGCGTCCGGTGTTTTTTTCTCCTCTGTCGGCGCAGCGGGCCCATATACGCGCTCCAATACGCGCTTCATGCGCTCGGTATCCATACGACCGCCTCCCCGGTACAGTCTATTCCGCTGCCGCGCTTCGGTTCCCGTCTTGCAATCCGCGCCAAACTATGCCATAATAAGAAATAATGTTATGTGTGGGAGGATGTGCTCATGCCGAGATTTTTTCTCTCCGGCGGAAGCTCGATCGCCGGGGGCACGGCGTTTATTCTGGGAGAGGACGCCGCGCACGCCAAGGTGCTGCGCCTTCGCGTCGGCGACACGATGATCGTGTGCGACGGCGGCAAGGACCACCACTGCACCGTTACGAAGATCACCCCCAACGAGGTCGAGGCCGAGATCTTTGAGGTCGTCCCCTGTCAGGGCGAGCCGAGCGTGCACACCGTCATTCTCGCGGGCCTTCCCAAGGGCAGCGACAAGACCGACTACATTCTCCAGAAATGCACCGAGGCGGGCGCATCGGAAATCTATTTCTTTGCCTCCAGCCGGTGCGTGGCGCGCATCCAGGGCGACGCGGACAAAAAGATCGCCCGCTGGCAGCGCATTGCCGAGGAGGCCGCCAAGCAGTCCGGCCGCGGCGTGATCCCCACCGTCGGATTCCTGCCCGATCTCGCGGAGGCCTTCAACAAGGCGAATGCCACCGCGCTGCCCCTCTTTATGTACGAAACCGGCGAGCGCGAAACGCTGCGCGAGGCCGTGGAGAGCGCCGGAAGCATCGCCTCCGCCGCCATTCTCACCGGTCCGGAGGGCGGCTTTGAGCCGTTCGAGGCGGAGCTTGCCCGCATTATGAAGCTGCACATCTGCTCAATGGGCCCGCGCATCTTCCGCTGCGAGACCGCGCCGGTCGCCGCGCTCTCGGCGCTTATGTACGCTACCGGCAATATGTAAAAAACTCCTTTCATTTTTCTGTATATTTCATCGAATCGCCCGCGAAAAAACATTGCTTTTTCGCGGGCGTTCTGTTACAATACGTTCCATCAAGAACATTTGTTGTTAACTCAAGGACATTTGACCAACCAGAGAAAGAAGGCGATGCCGTGAAAGTTGCGGTTTTGGGATACGGTACGGTCGGCGCGGGCGTTTATTCGATGCTGTCGGACGCCCCCGGCATGGAGGCAGAGCCGGTGCTCGTGCGCCCCGGAAAGGCGGTCGAGAGCTTCATGGTGAGCGACGCCGCGCTCATTTTCGGCGATCCGACAGTCGACGCCGTAGTGGAAACGCTCGGCGGGCTCGACCCGGCATATTCCTATGGTATGCGCGCGCTCGAGTCCGGGAAGCACTTCATCACCGCAAACAAGGCGATGGTCGCGGCGCACGGTCTGGAGCTTGCGGCGCTCGCGCGGGAAAAGGGCGCGGCGTTTCTCTTCAGCGCGGCGTGCGGCGGCGGCGTGCCGTTTCTCCACAATCTCGCGCTCTCGGCGGAGACCGACCGCATTGAGACCGTTTCCGGCATTTTGAACGGCACAACGAACTACATGCTCGACGCCATGCAGCGCCGCGGCCTTTCCTACGGCGACGCGCTCCGGGAAGCGCAGTCTCTCGGCTATGCCGAGTCCGACCCGACGGCGGACGTCTCCGGGCTGGACGCGCTGCGGAAAATGCAGCTCGCGTGCGCGGTCGCCTTCGGGGTGCTGCCGCAAAGCGGCATGCTCTGCGAGGGCATGGAGCACTTCACCGCCGCGGACGTGGAGGATATCCAAAGCCGCGGTCTCGTCTGCCGTCTTTTGGCGCGCGGCAGCCGCGCCGGGGAGAGTGTTTCGGCATATGTGGAGCCGGTGCTCTTCCCCCGTGCCGCGCCGGAGAGCTCGGTTTTCACGAATAACAACATGGCGCGCTATACCGGCAAACGCTGCGGCTCCATCGTGCTGATGGGGCAGGGCGCAGGCCGCTTCCCCACCGCTTCGGCGGTGCTGCGCGATCTTGCTGCGACGCAGCAGGGCGCGCGCTCCATGTTCCCGAAAAACTGCCGCGCCGCGGAAGCCGATAACCGCGAAGCGGTACATTCCTACTATATTCGCACCGGCGGCTTTGCCGCCGTTCGGCTTCCGCTCCGGTCGGTGCTCGCGCAGGGCGAAGTTGTCCGCGCCGTGACCGAACCGATGAGCGCGGAGAAAATGCACGCGCTCGCGCAGAACATCCGCAAGGACGGAAACGATCTGTTCTTCGCGGCGCTGGAGGAAGAACTATGCTGAAAGTATGCAAATTCGGCGGCTCGTCCGTCGCAGGGGCGGAGCAGTTCCGCAAGGTGCGCGACATTGTCCTTTCGGACGATTCGCGCCGCGTCGTCGTCATCTCGGCCGCCGGAAAGCGCACGAGCGACGATCACAAGCTCACCGACCTTCTCTATCTCTGCCACGCGCATCTGACCTACGGCGTCTCGTGCGCCGACATTCTCGCCGCGATCCGTTCCCGGTTCGTCTCCATCCGCGACGAGCTGGGTCTTTCCTACCGCGTGGAGGACGAATTCGACGCTTACGCCGCAACGCTCTCGCGTGACACGAGCGTGGACGAGCTCGTCTCCCGCGGCGAATACTTCACCGCGCGGCTCATGGCCGAAACGCTCGGCTACGCCTTCGTGGACGCCGCCGACTGCGTGTTCTTCGGCTTTGACGGTCAGTTTGACCGCGCCCGCACCGACGCGGCCATCGCCGACGCGCTCGAAAAGAACGGGAAGATCGTCCTCCCCGGCTTCTACGGCCGCGTGCCGACCGGGAAGATCAAGGTGATGACGCGCGGCGGCAGCGACATCACCGGCGCGCTCGCCGCAGCCGCGGTGAACGCGGACGTATACGAAAACTGGACGGACGTTTCCGGCATATTGATGGCCGATCCGCGCATTGTGGAGAATCCCCGGCCCATTCCCCGCATCACCTACGCGGAGCTGCGCGAGATGGCGTTCATGGGCGCTTCGGTGCTGCACGAGGAATCCATTCTGCCGGTCAAGGAAAAAGGCATTTCCCTGAACATCCGCAACACGAACCGGCCGGACGAGCCCGGCACGTTCATCGTGAAGCACATCGAAAGCGAAAGCGAGCTCGAGCGCCCGATCACCGGCATTGCCGGGCGGCGCAACTTCACGATCCTCACGGTGCTCAAGCGCAACATGAACGCCTCCACGACGCTCTGCAACGCGCTGGAGATCCTCGACCGCTACCACGCAAGCGTGGAGCACATCACGCTCGGGCTGGACAGCTTCGCGCTCGTCGTTTCGTCCGCGGCGCTGGAAAATACGCTCTATGATGTCATCGCCGACATTCAGAAGACCTGCCGCCCGGACGATGTGCGCGTGCAGGACGGCATCGCGCTCGTCGCCGCCGTGGGCCGCAAAATGCCCGCCCGGCCCGGCACCTCCGGCAAGCTCTTCCAGGCGCTCGGCGAGCACGGGCTGAACATCCGCACCATCGCCCAGGGCGCGGACGAGCTTTCGATCATCGTGGGTGTGGAAAACTGTGATTTTGAAAAGGCGATCCGCGTATTGTATGACGGGTTCACCGGCTGACGGAAAGGAGATCCTCTTATGAAAAACTGCAATATCGCCATTCTCGGCGCGACCGGCGCGGTCGGCCGCGAAATGCTCAACGTACTGGAAGAATACGATATCCCCGTTTCGCGTCTCAAGCTCCTCTCGAGCGCGCGCAGCGCCGGGAGCAAAATTCCCTTCCGCGGGGAGGAACTCACCGTGGAGGAGGCGACGGACGCCTCGTTCGAGGGCATGGATTTTGTCCTCGGCGCGGTGAAGAGCGGCATGTCCCGCGCGTTTGCCCCGTCTATCGTGAAAAGCGGCGCGGTATACATCGACAACAGCTCCGCCTTCCGCATGGATCCGGCTATCCCGCTCGTCGTGCCGGAGATCAACGGCGAGGACGCGAAGAGCAATTCCGGCATCATTGCCAATCCCAACTGCTCCACGATCATCACCGCGATGGCCGTCGGCGCGCTCAACCGCCTCTCGCCGATCGAGAGCATGGTCGCGTGCACCTATCAGGCCGTATCCGGCGCCGGGCAGAGTGGGCTCGAGGAGCTGGAACACCAGATGGACGCGCTCGCCCGCGGCGAAAAGTGCGAGGCGAAGGTATTCCCCACGCAGATCGCGCTCAATGTCATCCCGTTCATCGGCAGCATGCTCGATAATCTCTATACCGACGAAGAAATGAAAATGCAGAACGAGGGGCGCAAGATCCTGCATCTCCCCGGGCTGCGTGTTACCTGCACCTGCGTGCGCGTTCCCGTTATGCGCTCGCACTCCATCGCCGTCACGGTGCGGACAAAGGAGAAGATCACCGTTGCCGAGGCCAACGAAGCCATCCGTGCCTTCCCCGGCTGCCGTCTGATCGAGGACTACGAGGGCCGGTGCTACCCCACCCCGCTCGATACAAGCGGGCAGGACCTCGTCTGGGTCGGCCGCGTGCGCGAGGATCTCACGCAGGAAAACGCTCTCACGCTCTGGTGCTGCGGCGATCAGATCCGCAAGGGCGCGGCGAGCAACGCCGTGCAGATTCTGAAATACCTTCTGTAATTCTTTCATTTATATGCAACCATCCGGCAGTCTTCCCTTGGGAAGGCTGCCGGATATTTTTTCGCTCGTTACATACAAATATGCACAAACCGTTTGGATAATGTTCCGTATTCGCCGTATATTATTTATAATAACGCAAATATTCCGAATTTTTTCTCATTCTTGTGTTGACTCGCGTGGATAAGTATGCTAATATTCGCATCATCTTAAATAAAAATCCATCTCGCATTGGAGGCACACAACAATGAAACAGAAAACATTTGCAAAGGTACTTTCCCTCGCTCTTGCTGCACTGATGCTCTTCGCGCTCTGCGCCTGCGGCACAGCAGCGTCGTCTCCCGCCGCAGGGCCGGTATCGGACGCAGCCCCAACCGAAGCGAGCGCCGCATCCAACGGCGTTCTTGACGAGATCAAGGCCTCCGGCGAGCTGCATATCACCCTGTCCCCCGATTTTGCCCCAATGGAATTTATCGATTCCTCCAAGGACGGGCAGGAGCAGTATGTAGGGCTGGACGTTTTCCTTGCCAAGTACATCGCCGACTATATTGGCGTAAAGCTTGTCATTGAGCCGATGAGCTTTGATGCCTGCCAGACCGCCGTGTATACCGCTTCTGTTCCGATGTCCGTTTCCGGCTACGTCTGGACCGAGGAGCGAGCCGAAAGCTATGAGATCTCCGATTATTACTATGATGGCGATAACAAAATTGAGCCGGTCATTCTGATCCGTACCGCCGACGCGGAAAAGTACACGTCCTCTGAAGATTTTAACGGTGTTGACATCGGCGCACAGAACGCCTCTCTGCAGATGCAGCTTGTCACTTCTCAGCTTCCCGACGCCAATCCCGTGGCCGTCGGTGATGTCGGGACCGGCGTTCTCGAGCTGCAGAACGGCAGCATTGAAGCTCTCGCCGTGGCCAAGGGCAACGCCGAGATCATCATGGACGCCAACCCGGATTTGGTGCTTTGTCCGTGGGAATTCACCATCACGGAGGAGACGGAAGCCTTTGTCATTCTCATCACCAAGGGCGAGACCGCGCTGCTGAACGTTGTCAACGAAGCGCTGGCAAAAGCCTACAGTGAAGGAATGTACGGCGCATGGCACGACGAAGCTGTTGCGCTTGCCAAGGTCGTGAACGGTACAGAAGAATAAAGATAAATATGTTTAGCAAAAAGTGAAAATTGAGGAAAAGAAAATGAAAAAGTATTCAAAGGTTCTCTCGCTTGCTCTCGCATTTGTCATGCTCTTCGCGCTCTGCGCCTGCGGCGCGGCGGAAACTCCCGCCGCGGAGCCCACGGCAGCCCCTGCCGCCGACGCTCCCGCATCCGAAGCCCCCGCCGAGACCGAAGCTCCCGCCGAATCGCAGGGCGTGCTCGATCAGATCAAGGCCGACGGCGTTCTCTACGTCACCCTCTCCCCCGACTTTGCCCCGATGGAGTTTGTCGATTCCTCCAAGGACGGGCAGGAGCAGTACGTCGGCTTTGACGTGACGCTCGCCAAGTACATCGCCGACTACATCGGCGTGGATCTTGTCATTGAGCCGATGAGCTTTGACGCCTGCCAGACTGCCGTTTACACCGGCTCCGTGCCGATGTCCATTTCCGGCTACTCCTGGACGGAGGAGCGCGGCGAGAACTACGAGATTTCCGATTACTACTACGCCGGCGATAACGAAACCGAGCAGGTCATCCTCATCAAAAAGACCGACGCCGACAAGTACACCTCCGCCGAGGACTTCTCCGGCGTGGATGTCGGCGCGCAGAACGCCTCGCTCCAGATGAATCTCCTCACCTCCCAGCTGCCCGACGCGAACCCCATCACCATCGGCGATCTCGGCGTTGGCGTGCTGGAGCTGCAGAACGGCAGCATCGAGGCGCTGGCCGTTGCGAAGGGCAACGCCGAAATGATCCTTGATTCCAACCCCGATCTTATGATCTGTCCCTGGGAATTTGAAGTTGCCGCCGAGTATGAAGCGAACGTCATTCTCATCACCAAAGGCGAGACCGCGCTGCTGAACGTTGTAAACGAAGCTCTCGCCAAGGCCTATGCCGACGGACTGTACGGCACATGGTACGAAGACGCCGTCGCGCTTGCCAAGTCGGAGAACGCCGCCGAAGTAAGCGTCGAAGACTGATTGCAAATAACAAGCTGCCCGCCGTGGGGGATCTCTCCGGCGGGCGGAGGGGAAGGATCCGTCCATGAGTTTCATAAAGTTTGAAAACATCATCAAGCTGTTCACCAAATACTGGGAAAAGTTTCTGGTGACCGGCGTATCGTATACGCTGCTGCTCGCCGCGATCACGGTGGCGTTCGGCGCGGTGATCGCCTGCCTGCTCGCGGGAATGAAGCTTTCCAAGATCGCGCCGCTGCGCTGGCTTTCCACAGCTTACATCGAGATCATCCGCGGCACGCCGATGCTTCTGCAGCTCTATTTCTTTTACTTTGCCCTGCCCGCGCTCATTCCGGCGCTCAATAAGCAGAAATTTCTCTGCATCGCCATCGCGCTCGTCTGCAACAGCGCCGCCTACGTCTCCGAGGTCATCCGCTCGGGCATTCAGTCGGTAGACGCCGGGCAGAGCGAGGCGGCCATGAGTCTCGGCATGAATTCGTTCCAGCGCACCTGGTACATTCTCGTGCCGCAGGCGCTCAAAACGATCCTTCCCGCGCTCGGCAACGAGTTTATCATGATCGTGAAGGACACCTCGCTCGCGTCCACGTTCTTTATCGGCGATCTTATGACGCAGTATCTCATCGTGCGCGGCGCAAGCTATCTGCCTCTGGAGCCGCTCGTGATCGTCGGTGTCATTTATTTTATTCTGACGTTCCTGCTCAGCAAACTGTTCGGATTCTTTGAAAGGAGGATGAGCCGTGCAGACCGGTGAAACGCTCATTGAGGTCAAAGACCTCTGCAAACACTTCCGCGACGGCACGGTCAAAGCGCTCGACGGC
>ERZ836939.4723-NODE-4723-length-9977-cov-5.680105_pt1 | contig 9977 bp, 5 predicted proteins | sample MGYA00519912_ERZ836939 | MGnify/ENA primary metagenome ERZ836939 (study PRJEB31850, sample SAMEA3708810) | human gut metagenome | biome: human gut; feature: human-associated habitat; material: faeces | place: China | collected 2014 ... | reverse complement strand
ACCCGGGCGTGACGGCCATCTTCACGGCCTATGCCGCCAAGCACCATTTCGACGAAATCCACTACCTCGACATCGTCGACTGCAACGCCGGCAACCACGGCATGGCTTTCGCCACGAACTTCAACCCCGAGATCAACATCCGTGAGGTGACCCAGAAAGGGCGTTATTACGAGAACGGAGAGTGGGTGGTGACCGAGCCGCACGAGATCCACAAGCCGCTCAATTATCCGGGCATCGGCGAGCGCGAGTCGTACGTCATCTACCACGAGGAGCTGGAGTCGCTCGTGAAGAACTATCCCACGATCCGGCGTGCGCGCTTCTGGATGACCTTCGGTCAGGAGTACCTGACGCACCTGCGCGTGATCCAGAACATCGGCATGGCGCGTATCGACCCGATCATCTACAACGGGGTCGAGATCGTCCCGATCCAGTTCCTTAAGGCGGTTCTTCCCGATCCCAAGTCGCTGGGCGCCAACTATCACGGCCAGACCTCGATCGGCTGCCGCATCAAGGGCCTGAAGGACGGCAAGGAGCGCACCTACTATCTTTATAACAACTGCGACCACGAACAAGCCTTCAAGGAGACCGGCACGCAGGCCGTGTCGTTCACCACGGGCGTTCCGGCAGCTTTGGGCGCTTCGATGTGGGCCAAGGGCCTCTGGCGCGGCGCCGGCGTGTTCAACGTCGAGGAGTTCGATCCCGATCCGTTCCTCGCCGAGCTGGGCGAGCAGGGCCTGCCGTGGCACGAGCTGTTCGATGTGAATCTCGAAGTGTAGGTTTTTGAAGATTGCGGCGCAGATGCCGCACATCCCTCAAAATCCCCGGATGGATAGTGCCGAAGTACGTCCCATCCGGGGATTTTTCACGATACACGACAGATGCACGACAGATGCACCGCACCGATCGAAAACCGCAGCGGGATTTTCCGCTCCTCCAAAATCAAAACTGTCGTATCGTTTTCCGCAGAACCGCTTTTCCCGAAATGCCCCTGCCGGTGACCGGCTCCGATGCTTATTTCCGGACCGGGTTTCGCAAGCGATAAGTATAAATGCGTATTTTCCCGAAAACCAAGCCTGCGCAGCGTGGTTTTCAGGAGGTTTTTGCTACTTTTGCAACTGTTTTGGACGTTTTCGTTGAGCGAGGGCAGAGCCGGGCTTGCCCGGATTATGCCGAGCGGAGAAAACGAAGGATGAAATCCAACTAAAAACAATTCGATGATTGACTTTCTGAAACTGCCTTCACCGTGCTACGTCCTCGACGAGGAGCTGCTGGACCGGAACCTGGCGACTGTCGACCGTGTGCGCCGGGAATCGGGCGCCGAAATTATCGTCGCCCTGAAGGCTTGCGCCATGTGGAGCATTTTTCCCGAGCTGGCGAAGCATTCCGACGGTGCGACTGCAAGTTCCGCTGCCGAGGCGCGTCTCGTTTTCGAGGAGTTCGGGCGTCCCGCCCACACCTACGCCCCGGTCTACACGGACTCCAATATCGACGAAATCCTCAATTGCAGCGATCATATCACGTTCAATTCGCTGTCGCAGTTCCGCCGCTTCGGCCAGAAAGCCCTTATCAACGGCATTTCCTGCGGCCTGCGGATCAACCCGCAGTATTCGCCCGTCGAGACGGACCTCTACAACCCCTGCGTCCCCGGCTCGCGGCTGGGCGTCACGGCCGAACAGCTGGCGGCGCACGGCGGACTTCCGGCGGGTGTCGAGGGGCTGCATTTCCACGTCCTCTGCGAATCGCGCCCGGAGCATCTGCAAAAGGCGCTGGAGGCCGTCGAGACGCATTTCGGAGCGTATCTCGACCGGATCAAATGGCTCAACATGGGCGGCGGCCACCTGATGACGGCCTCGTGGTATGACTGCGACCGCCTGATCGCCCTGCTGAAGGCGTTCAGGTCCCGCCATCCGAACCTGCGGCTGATCCTCGAACCCGGCAGTGCCTTCACGTGGCGCACGGGCTTTCTGGTTTCGACCGTCGAGGACATCGTGGAGAACGGCGGGGTGACGACGGCGATGCTCGACGTGTCGTTCGCCTGCCACATGCCCGACTGCCTCGAAATGCCCTACAAACCCGCCGTCATCGGAGCGCATGAACCCGCCGACGGCGAAAAGCGCTGGCGCATGGGCGGCACGAGCTGCCTTGCGGGCGACTACTGCGGCGACTGGGCTTTCGACCGCGAGCTGAAGGTGGGGGAGCGCGTCGTCTTCGAGGACATGATCCACTACACGATGGTCAAGACCACGATGTTCAACGGCGTACACCATCCGGCCATCGTCATCGCGCGCCGCGACGGCCGCACCGACGTCATCCGCGAATTCGGCTACGAGGACTTCCGGAACCGCATGTCATAGACAATATTGAATTCAGATATACGAAACCTCTTCATGGAAAATTTCACACCTACCCCCTACACGTTGGAATGCGTCGCCACGGGCCGCGAATTCGAAGACGCCGGCTGGATGCTTGCCGACCCGCAGTGCAAGGAGCCTTCGCTCGTGCGCACCAAATACGCCCGCAAACAGATCGACGTGAAACCCGCCGACTGGGGCCTGTACCGTTTCTCGGACTGGATGCCCGTGCGGCGTATCCTCAAAGGTTCGTCGGCTCCCGTGACCTATAAGAGCAAGGGCCTCGCCGCGCACCTCGGGCTGGAAAACCTCTGGATCACCTTCAACGGCTGGTATCCGGCCATCGGGGCCACGATGTCGACCTGCTCGTTCAAGGAGACCGAGGCCTATTCGGTCTGCGGCCGCGCCGCTGCCGACGAACGGCGCGTGCTGGTGGTGGCTTCGGCCGGAAACACCGCCCGGGCCTTCGCCAAGGTCTGCTCGGACAATAACATCAGGCTGCTGCTCTCGGTTCCCTACGACAATATCGGCGCGCTGTGGTTCGACCAGCCGCTGAACCCCTGCGTGAAACTCATTTCGTGCGAGAAGGGCGGCGACTATTTCGACGCCATCCATTTGAGCGACATCGCGCTGAAAAGCCCCGGCTTCTACGCCGAGGGCGGCGCCAAGAACGTCGCGCGCCGCGACGGCATGGCCTGCACGGTCCTTTCGGCCGTGACGACCATCGGCCGCATTCCCGACTACTATTTCCAGGCCGTGGGCAGCGGCACGGGCGCCATTGCCGCCTGGGAGGCCAACATGCGTCTGGTGGAGGACGGCCGCTTCGGGCGGAATACGATGAAGCTGATGGTGGCGCAGAACGCCCCGTTCGTCCCGATGTACGACGCCTGGCAGGCGGCATCGCGCAAGCTGCTGCCTTACGACGACGACAAGGCGCGCCGCGACGCGGAGATCATCGACGCCAAGGTGCTTTCGAACCGCCGTCCGCCTTACAGCGTCACGGGCGGTCTTTTCGATGCGCTGAAAGCCACCGGCGGCGAGGTTTTCGTGGCCACGAACGCCATGGCGCGCAAGGCCCGCAAGCTGTTCCACGAACTCGAAGGCGTCGACATCTATTCGGCGGCGGGCGTTGCGCTGGCGTCGCTCGTCAATGCCGTGAACGCGGGTAAAATCGAGAAGGACGCCACCGTCATGCTCAATGTCACGGGCGGCGGCGAGGAGCACTTCAAGGAGGGTAAGGAGCTGTGGTATCTCAAGCCGAGCCACGTCTTCCCGCTCGAACCCGACGAGGCGGATGTGGTGGAGAAAGTCGAAGCGCTGTTCAACTGATCCGTTAAATGACCGGGCTTATGAAAAAGGGAATCATTGCCTTAACCGTATCGTTCCTCGCTGTTTCCGCAGCCGCGCAGCAGCCGGTTTCCGCCGACCGTTTCGCCGATGCCGTGAACCATTGGAACAAGGAGCACGGTGCGCAGACCTACGAGCGTTATAAGCCCGACCGGTTCCGTGAAATCGCCGACAACATCGTCGCCTACCAGAACGCCGACGGCGGCTGGCCCAAGAACCTCGACATGCTGGCCCGGCTCGACCCCGACTCGGTGAAGGCGGCCCTCAAGCCGCGCCACCGCCTCTCGACGCTCGACAACGCCAACGTCTATACGCAGGTCGAGTATCTTTCGAACGTCTACCTGCTGACGGGGGACACCCTCTACCGCAATTCGGCCCGCCGGGGCATGGAGTACATGCTCTCGGCGCAGTACCCCAACGGGGGCTGGCGGGGCTGGGACGCCGACGCCGTGACGTTCAACGACGGCATCATCTACGGCGTGCTTTCGACGTGGAACGAGGTCCTCTCCGGAAAACCCCACTATGCGTGGGTCGGCGATGACCTGAAAGCCCGTATCCGGGCCTCGTGGGACCGGGGCATCGACCTGATTCTCAAAACCCAGTGGGTGCAGGACGGCGTGAAGACCGTCTGGGCGCAGCAGTACGACCACGAGACGCTGCAACCCGTGAAGGCCCGGGCTTATGAACTCCCCGCGCTGTCGGCCGGCGAGAGCGCCGACATCGCGATGCTGCTCATGCGTATCAAAAACCCCTCGCCCGAGGTCGTCGAGGCGGTCGAGTCCGCGGCCGCATGGTTCGACCGGACAAAAATCACAGGTAAAAAGGTCGTGACGGTTCCGGTGCCCGAGGGGCTGGCGGAGGACCGGAAGATCCGGAAAGACCGGGTCGTGGTCGACGATCCCGAAGCCGCGCCCATGTGGCCGCGTTACAGCGAATTGTCCGACAACCGCCCCTTCTTCGCCACGCGCGAGGGGAAGAAGGTCTACGACCTGCGCGAAGTCCCCGCCGAACGGCGCGTGGGCTACTCGTGGTACGGTACGTGGGGCAACAAGGTGCTGAAAAAATATCCCGAATGGCTTCGCCGCCTGACGGAGAAAAAGTGACGGAGCCATGCGGCTCGGATTCGCCGCATGCGTTCTTTTTCGGAAACGGGCCGTTGCGGTCCGTTTTTTTATTACCTTTGCGGGGCCGAACCGGAAGCCAGTGCAGCCGGACCCGGTTCGGACGTTTTTTCACTTTTAACCCAAATTTCAAACAAATGGAAAACATCCAAACAAAGCAGTACCCCTGCTTCAAGCGTTGGAGTCGCAAAAACTGGTCGGTTTTTGCCAGCCTCCACCGTTATGTGACTATCGGGGTCCTCTCTGTCGGGATGTCGATCCTGCTGCTTGCGACGCAAGGTGCGTCCGCGCAGACTGCCGACACGACCGCTGTCCTCAAGACATTGCGGATACGGGAAGTCGGCGTCACCGGGAGTCAGACGGCTCCCGCGCGCAACGCCCAGTCGCACACCCCGCTTTTCGACCGGAAAGCCCAGGCCCCGGCGCCTGTCCAGACTCTGGAAGCCGCCCTGCGCCTTGCTCCTTCGGTCGATGTCCGCGAACGCGGAGGCAAGGGAACGCAGGCCGACATCTTCATCCGGGGAGGCTCTTTCGACCAGACCATGGTCCTTCTCAACGGCATTGATTTCACCGATGCCCGCACCGGGCATCAGTCCCACGCGCTGCCCGTCGACCTCGACTGCATTTCGGCCGTCGAACTGATCGACGGCGTTCCGGGCGTCGGAGCCTACGCCGGTGCGGTGAACATCCGCACCGCGCCGCTGCGGCTCACCTACCTGCGCCTCGAAGCCTCGGGCGGCCAGTACGGCTATGGCTACGGGAATCTTTCGGGCGCGGTGAGTGCGGGACGCTTCTCGGTGCTCGGCGCGGCTTCGTACCGCCGCAGCGACGGCTACCGGCACAATACCGATTTCTCCAACTACAACGCATTCGTACGGGCGACCTACGACGGCGGGCGGGCCGGGTTCTTCGACTTGCAGGCCGGGTGGCAGGACCGCGATTTCGGCTCCAACGGTTTCTATGCGGCCTACAATCCCGACCAGTGGGAGCATACCGCTACGGCCCTGGGGTCGCTGCGGTGGCTGAAAACCGCAGGCCGCTTTTCGCTGGGGGCCGCCGCGAGCTACCGCAAGAACTTCGACCGCTACGACTGGACGCGCGGCACGGCGATGAACCGCCACAACACGGACAATGTCGGAGCGAAGCTCTGGGCCGACTGCGACTGGGCGGCGGGCGTTACCACCGTGGGCGGAGACTATGCTTTCAACCACATTTACAGCACCAATCTCGGTGACAAGCTCTCGGTTCCCGAAGGCCATTACACCCATGCCAAGGCGCGCCACACGGGCAACCTGTGGCTGCGGCACGCCAAGCGGTGGCGGCATTTCGACGCGGCGGCTTCGGCGGGCGTGAGCCTCACGCCCTACGGCACTTCGGCCCTGTGGAGCCTTTCGGCGGGCTATACCCCCGCGGCCGGGCTGCGCCTCGAAGCCGGGGCGTGGCAGTCGATGCGCCTGCCGACCTTCACGGACCTCTACTACACCTCCCCGGCGCAGATCAACAACCTCGATCTTACGCCGGAACACGCAGTCACATACCGACTTGGCATGGATTACCTCAAGCGGAGCTGGAACCTTTCGGCGCAAGCCTATTACCGCTCCGGGCGCGACATCATCGACTGGGTCTGGCGCGAGGACATGGGCAGCAAGTGGCATTCCGAACAGACGAGCAGCCTCGATACCTTCGGGATCGAACTCGCGGGCGGCTATACGGTTTCGGAAGGCTTCCTGCGCCGCGTGACGCTCTCGTACGGCTACATCACGACCGACCGGAACGCGGACGTCATCGCCAAAAGCGCGATGGATTTCATGCGTCACAAGGCGGCATTGGCCGTGGAGGTGCATTTCCTGCGGCGGATGTCGCTTGCGCTGACCGGCTCGGTCTACGACCGCAACGGCAGCTACACGCATTATCCCGAACCGGGCAACGCCTCCCTTAACGAAGAACGCGACTACAAGCCCTATTTCCTGCTCGACGGACGTCTCCAGTGGGAGAAGGGCATCTGCCGCCTTTATGTCGACGCCACGAACATCACCGACACGCGCTACTGCGACATCGGCGGAATCCGCCTGCCGGGTTTCTGGTGTACGGGCGGGGTGACGTTGACCATCGGCAAATAACCCTCCGAAGTCGGGGCGCATCCGCTTGCGAAGCGTTTCCGGATTTCGTCCGGCTGCAATCCTGGCCCGGTGCATTTGTGCACCGGGCCTTTCTGTTTTTGCAAAAAGCCGCCTGTTTTGTTACGGTTTTATCGGAATTTTTCCGAATATTGTTTATCTTTGAAGTATTGGAATTTAAATAAAACAGACGATCCTATGTCCCAAAGAATCATTGAATGCGTTCCCAATTTCAGCGAGGGACGCGATAAGGCCGTGATCCGGCAAATCACCGCGGCCATCGAGGCCTCCGGGGGCGTCAAACTGCTCGACGTGGACCCCGGCGAGGCGACCAACCGCACGGTCGTGACCTTCGTCGGCGAACCCGAAGCGGTCGTCGAGGCCGCTTTTGCCGGGGTGAAGCGGGCGGCCGAACTGATCGACATGCGCCGCCACAAGGGGGCGCATCCCCGCATGGGGGCCACCGACGTGCTGCCGCTGATACCGATTGCGAGCGTCACGCTTGCGGAGTGCGCCGAACTGGCGCGCGCGCTGGCCCGGCGTATCGCCGACGAACTGCGCATCCCGACCTATTGCTACGAGGCTGCGGCCTTTGCGCCCGAACGGAAAAACCTCGCCGTGTGCCGCGCCGGGGAGTACGAGGCCCTGCCCGAGAAACTGGCGCACACGGCATCCGCGCCCGATTTCGGGGCGCGTCCCTTCGACGAGGGGGTTGCCCGCACGGGAGCCACGACCGTCGGGGCGCGCGACTTCCTGATCGCCGTGAATTTCAACCTGAACACCACCTCCACGCGCCGCGCCAACGCCATCGCCTTCGACGTGCGCGAAAAGGGGCGTCCCGTCCGCGAGGGCAACCCCATCACGGGCAGGGTGGTGAAGGATGCCGCGGGAAATCCCGTGATGCAGCCCGGAACGCTTCCGGCCACGAAGGCCATCGGCTGGTTCATCGAGGAGTACGGCATCGCGCAGGTTTCGATGAACATCACCGACATCTCCCGGACGCCGCTCCACGCGGCTTTCGACGAGGTGTGCCGCAAGGCCGACGCCCGCGGCGTGCGCGTCACGGGGACCGAAATCGTGGGGCTGGTTCCGAAACGCGCTTTGGTCGAAGCCGGCAAATACTTCCTCCGCAAGCAGCGCCGCTCGACGGGCGTCGCCGAGGAGGAGATCATACGCATTGCCGTCAAGTCGATGGGACTGGACGACCTGAAGCCGTTCGATCCTGCTGAGAAGGTGATCGAGTACCTGCTTGAAGCGGAGGTTCCGAAGAAGCGGCTTATCGACATGACCTGCAAGGCGTTCGCCGAAGAGACGGCGAGCGAATCTCCCGCTCCGGGCGGCGGCTCGATCGCGGCCTACATGGGTGCGCTGGGCGCGGCCCTCGGGACGATGGTCGCCAACCTCTCGTCGCACAAGGCGGGGTGGGACGACCGCTGGGAGGAGTTTTCCGACTGGGCCGAACGGGGGCAGGCCGTTCTTGCGGAGCTTCTGCACCTCGTGGACGAGGACACGGCGGCGTTCAACCGCATCATGGCGGTTTTCGCCATGCCCAAGTCGACCGACGAGGAGAAGGCGGCGCGCAGCGCCGCGTTGCAGGAGGCGACGCTCTATGCCACGGAGGTTCCCCTGCGGACGATGAAGGCTGCCTCGCGGGTTTTTGAAATCGTGCGCGCCATGGCCTCGGAGGGCAACCCCAATTCGGTCTCCGACGCCGGCGTGGGTGCGCTGGCGGCCCGCAGCGCGGTGCTGGGGGCGTGCCTCAATGTGAAGATCAACGCCGCGGGGCTGAAAGACCGTGCCGTGGCCGAGGCGCTGATCGCCGAGGCCGATGCGCTGGCCGCCGAAGCCGTGCGTCTCGAAGCGGAGGTCTTGCAGATCGTCGAATCTAAAATCGGATAATATGACACGCGAAGAGTTTCAGAACGACATTCGCGCGGGTATTCCCGACCGGCTGCCCGCCGCGAAACCCTATGACAAACAGATCAACCATGCGCCCAAACGCAAGGACATCCTTTCGGACGAGGAGAAGACGCTGGCCCTGAAAAACGCCCTGCGCTATTTTCCGGTCAGGCACCACGCCGTGCTGGCGAAGGAGTTCGCCGAGGAGCTGCGCCGCTACGGCCGTATCTATATGTACCGCCTGCGTCCCGACTACGAGATGCATGCGCGTCCGATCGGCGAATATCCCGCCCGCTGCCGGCAGGCGGCGGCCATCATGCTGATGATCCAGAACAACCTCGACCCGCGGGTCGCCCAGCATCCCCACGAGCTGATCACCTACGGCGGCAACGGCGCCGTGTTCCAGAACTGGGCGCAGTACCGCCTTGCGATGCAGTATCTTTCGGAAATGACTGAAAATCAAACCCTGGTCATGTATTCCGGGCATCCGCTGGGGCTGTTCCCGTCGCATCCCGACGCCCCGCGCGTGGTGGTTACGAACGGCATGGTGATTCCCAACTACTCGAAGCCCGACGACTGGGAGCGGCTCAACGCCCTCGGGGTGTCGCAGTACGGGCAGATGACCGCTGGGTCGTACATGTATATCGGGCCGCAGGGCATCGTCCACGGCACGACGATCACGGTGATGAATGCCGCGCGCAAACGCTTCACGGCCGGCCGCACCGATACGCGTGGGATGCTGTTCGTCTCGTCGGGTCTCGGCGGCATGTCGGGAGCGCAGCCCAAGGCGGGCAATATTTCGGGCGTGGTGTCGGTCGTCGCCGAGATCAACCCCAAGGCGGCGCAGAAACGCCACGAGCAGGGATGGGTCGACGAGCTGCATGAAGCGCTGGATGAGCTGATCCCGCGTATCCGCCAGGCTGTCAAGGCGAAAGAGGTCGTGTCGATGGCCTATGTGGGCAACGTCGTGGACCTCTGGGAGCGGCTGGCCGCGGAGGAGATTCCGGTAGACCTGGGTTCGGACCAGACCTCGCTGCACAACCCCTGGGCGGGCGGTTACTATCCCGTGGGGTTGAGCTACGAGGCGTCGAACAAGATGATGGCCGAGGAGCCGGGCCGCTTTAGAGAGTGTGTGCAGGAGT
>ERZ836939.4722-NODE-4722-length-9977-cov-11.488712_pt1 | contig 9977 bp, 7 predicted proteins | sample MGYA00519912_ERZ836939 | MGnify/ENA primary metagenome ERZ836939 (study PRJEB31850, sample SAMEA3708810) | human gut metagenome | biome: human gut; feature: human-associated habitat; material: faeces | place: China | collected 2014 ... | reverse complement strand
CGTAAAGCCATCGGTAAGCTTACTTCTCTTGCTGCAGCCCTCAGCCAGAAGGGCCATCAGCGCTGCCAGAACTAATAATTTCCAACCATATCTCTTTTTCATCATGATCTCTCCTCTCTCCGGACAAACCGGACAACCAATAATAATACTGCCACGGCTTCGATGGCCAGGAGTCCCTCCACGACAGCCAGATTTCCGATAACCAGCTGAAAATCCGTCAGTCCGTGAAGGAGCACCGCCAGAAGCCACCAGCGGGCCTTTTTTTCTTCTACTCCTTTGAAAATCAGGAAACTGAAGCCCACATGAAGCGTCATGGCAAAGAGCCGCTCCACGCCTCCCAGCAGGGTCCGGCCGCCGGCTGCGGTAAAATCAAAGTTTCCTGCCATAAGACCGGACACCGCCACCCAGACCGCTTCCACGCCTCCATGGCCCAGGCCCAGAGCCAGCGCATCCTTCCAGTCTAAGGCCCGCCGTCTTCTCTTCATCAATCCGAAGGCCGCCCAGCGCCCCGTCTCCTCAAAAAGCCCCGCCGTCAGTCCCAGAAACCCATAGTAGAGCACCAGGCTTGTGTAGGGAAGAAGCATCAGCCACTCCCATTTTTTCCCGGCGTACTGTAAGAGCGGGATCCGGATCAGAAGCTGGGACACCGTAAAGGACAGAATCCCCGCAAAAAACATCCAGATTCTGCCGTCCCGCCTCCATAAATAATAAATACAGGCCGCCAGGGGAACGCCCAGCATCAGTAAGAAACCGATGACGTTCCCCAGTATATTTCCAATCATCCTCTCACCTCTTTTCCATAGGAAGCATCAGCCGCACCTGAAACTCTTCTTTCGTCTCCTCCGTTTTCATCGTGCCATGATATTTTTCCAGCGTATTGCGGACATTTCCAAGGCCAAGGCCCATATGGCCTTCCTTTTTCTTCTGCTCCGCCTGGATGCTGTTTCGGATCTCACCCACCCGGAACTCCCGGAACTCATCCAACTTGATGGAAAGCCTGCCGTCCTCCCCCGCCGCCTCTATGGCATTGTCCAGAGTATTGGAGAACAAGGAGCAGAGGCTGACAGAGTCGATGCTCTGTATATTATGGAGATCGACATGGAAGAAGCAGTCAATGCCTTGCCCGACTGCCTGGCTGTATTTGGCATTAAGAACGGCATTGACGATGCTGTTCTTGCAGAATACCCGGTTTTGCACGGCAATCTGGGACTCTACTTCTTTAAAATATTCTTCGGCTTCCATTCTGTTTTCGGAATAAAAAAGATCCTTTATCACACTTAAGTGATGATTCATGTCATGGCGTAACTTACGGATCTCCGTCTGATTGCGTTCCAGTTCTTCATAATATTCCTGCTGCAGCTTCAGGTTATTCCGCTCTGCCTCAAGGCGGATGCTGTTGGAAAAATATCCGGCCAGGCAGAGGCTTCCTATGTTGGTAATGATGCAGGCCAGGGCGCATAGCCAGATCTTGTAGCTTTGTGCCGGCGCATAGTAGATGACGGTAGTGATGCTGACCAGCGAAGCCAGACAGACCGTGCCCAGCAAGATCCAGGTGTTCTGGTCGAAGAGCCTGCTGAAATCATAAAGTCTCTGGTGGAAAAGCCTATACAGCACATACCAGAAGAGGATATGCAGGAATGCATCTGACAAATAACAGAATATGCTTGCAAAAAGTGTGGCATCTAAAGATAAATATACTACACCCAACAGATCCTGGATGAGAAAATTTAATGAGATGACCAGCGGATAAAAGATTGCCACCGACGCAAGCTTGGGTAAGGCTCTTCCTTTGAACGCAACCAGCATCAGCGCGGCAAATCCTGCAAGTAGAAAATGTTTTTTCATGGCTTTATTTTTAATGTAAATGAGATATTTATCTTATTTTGGGTGTAAAAGTAACACTTTTGTTTGGTGTATCAAATACACTCTTGTATGTTATGCAGCATAAACGGTATATTTTATGATTTCCCATACACCTTATTATATATATAAATGTACGCTTTCCATCCGTTTATTTTTCATATAATAGAGCGGGTTAATAGGTATTTTTTGATCTGGTTTCGTATTATAAATATCAGATACGGATGGAAAATTGTGCAAATGAATGGAATTTGATCCTTTTTGACCGATATACACCTGTTAATGATAAAATCGGGTACGGGGAAAATAGAGAATCTGATTATCTTTGCATTTTAACTATATATAATTTTTTATTGAGAACCATGAGAAGATACGCAAATTTATTGGCAGTATTAGCCTTGTCTACTAACCTTGCGCTTCATGCGCAAACTAATGAGTTGGTGATACAGACGAAGAAGCTGGGTGCAGAAATCCAACCTACTATGTACGGACTCTTTTTTGAGGACATCAACTATGCTGCCGACGGCGGACTTTATGCCGAACTGGTGAAGAATCGTTCCTTTGAATTTCCACAACACCTGATGGGATGGAAAACGTATGGAAAAGTATCCTTAATGAATGATGGCCCTTTTGAACGCAATCCGCATTACGTGCGCCTTTCTAACCCCGGACATGCACATAAACATACCGGATTGGATAACGAAGGTTTCTTCGGTATCGGTGTCAAGAAGGGGGAGGAGTATCGCTTCTCCGTTTGGGCGCGTTTGCCGCAAGGAAGTACGAAAGAAACATTGAGAATCGAACTTGTAGATACCCAATCAATGGGCGAACGTCAGGCGCTTGTCGCAGGGAATCTTACGATTGATTCTAAGGACTGGAAAAAATACCAGATAATCTTGAAGCCCGGCAGTACTCATCCGAAATCCGTACTTCGTATTTTCCTTACTTCCAAAGGAACAGTAGATTTGGAGCACGTCTCTCTTTTCCCGGTTGATACTTGGAAGGGACACGAAAATGGTCTTCGTAAAGATTTGGCACAAGCATTGGCGGATATTCATCCCGGAGTCTTTCGCTTTCCCGGTGGTTGCATTGTAGAAGGTACCGACCTGGAGACTCGTTACGACTGGAAAAAATCAGTTGGCCCGGTAGAGAACCGTCCCTTAAATGAAAATCGTTGGCAGTATACTTTTACTCACCGATTCTTCCCTGATTATTATCAAAGCTATGGATTGGGATTCTACGAATATTTCCTGCTGTCTGAAGAAATGGGTGCGGCTCCTCTGCCGATTCTGAATTGCGGGCTTTCTTGCCAATATCAGAATAATGATCCGAAAGCTCACATAGCAGTTTGTGATTTGGATAACTATATTCAGGATGCGCTCGACCTGATTGAGTTTGCTAATGGAGACGTGAATACCAAATGGGGAAAGGTACGTGCCGATATGGGACATCCTGCACCGTTTAACCTGAAGTTTGTCGGTATCGGTAACGAACAATGGGGAAAAGAATATCCCGAACGTCTCGAACCGTTTATCAAAGCCATTCGTAAAGCTCACCCGGAAATTAAAATAGTAGGTAGCTCCGGTCCGAATTCCGAAGGAAAAGAATTTGATTACTTGTGGCCTGAAATGAAACGTCTGAAAGCTGATTTGGTGGATGAACATTTCTATCGTCCCGAAAGTTGGTTCCTGGCACAAGGTGCCCGCTATGACAACTACGATCGTAAAGGTCCGAAAGTCTTTGCCGGCGAATATGCCTGCCATGGAAAAGGAAAGAAATGGAACCATTATCATGCTGCTTTGCTCGAAGCTGCTTTCATGACCGGATTGGAACGTAATGCTGACATCGTTCACATGGCTACCTATGCTCCGCTTTTCGCTCATGTGGAAGGATGGCAATGGCGTCCTGATATGATTTGGTTCGATAACCTGAATTCTGTGCGTACCACTAGCTATTATGTACAACAACTGTATGCACAAAACAAAGGAACAAATGTACTTCCCCTTACCATGAACAAGAAAAATGTAACGGGAGCCGAAGGACAGAACGGACTCTTTGCCAGTGCTGTTTTCGATAAGGATAAGAATGAACTGATTGTAAAGGTTGCCAATACTTCCGCCACAATACAGCCAATTACCTTGAATTTTGAAGGATTGAAGAAACAAGATGTATTGTCTAACGGCTGTTGTATCAAACTTCGTTCGCTTGATTTGGATAAGGATAATACACTTGAACAACCTTTTGCCATTGTTCCGCAGGAAACTCCGGTATCTATTGAAGGCAACGTGTTTACTACCGAACTGGAACCCACTACGTTCGCGGTATATAAATTCACGAAGAAATAAGTAGAACTAGTTAGATGTTATTAGACCAATAGGTTTTAGATTTTTGTTAATTGTAAAAAGTAAGGGCGGCTTCCGTGATGGGAGCCGCCCTTATTAATATATAGTTACGTTATGATCATAATAACTTTTCAGGATGAGTTAGTTCTTCTACTAGCTCATATACAGTAGTACAAGGCTTGTGAGCCGCATAATCTGTTCCCGAAAATGATTCTCTTAAGCGTTGAGCGTGTTTGATAGCTAATGATTCATCTCCTATACGTTGTAATATGTCGAAAGTTTCCGGTGATTTCTTTTTATATCGGTAGTTTGAATCATTTGTTCTATTTTGGATTTCCCTTTCTATTTTCTCAATGTATTGAGAACGGGATATGCCGGTATCCAAATATTGAAAATGTAGATAATACCAAAGTTCGAATGACTCATTAGACCATGCGCAAAGAATATGATTCTTTTTTGCAAGTTGTATGGCGTCATTGAAATCATTAAAGTCATCTTTATCAAAAACAGCCCATACCCTGTCAAACTCTTTATTGGATTTATCACGAATAGCTATGGTTTCTTTGATAAGACTGACTGTACCTTGTCCCTTGCCTTCAATTGTAACCTCACGGATATCCGAATAACGGTCTTTTATTAAAGCCTTGAAATAGTTAGGTTCAGTTCTTTCACCTTCACATACGATAAGGAAACTAACAGATACATTGCGTACTGCTACTTTTCTTCTTTTATCCAGTTTTGCCTGTCTTTGTTCTCTTTTTATTTCCTCAAACCGATGTTTCGGCAGCAGTCTACTCATTGTGTATTAATCTTTAATATATGGAATTGCGCCGTAACGTCCGTTGATATAATCTTTTTCAAAACTACGGTCTTTCCGAATCTTGTTTCCTTCCGGTTCTCTGAATTCTGCTAATGAATAGAGGTCGGTAGCTTCCGAATGATCTTTTTCCGTAAACCAAATCTGATCCCTACGGAATGTTTTTACATTCAGTAAATTGGTGTCGTGGGTAGCAAATATTAGTTGAGCTCCCTTGGGATTTGTTTTTGGATTGTTGAAAAGTTTAATAATATGTTGAGTCAGTAATGGATGGAGCTTGGAATCGAGTTCGTCTATAACTAGTAGACCTCCCAACGCCAATTGACCAATAACTAAGGCGGCCAAATCGAATAGTTTGTTAGTACCCGATGACTCATGCTCTTTCATGGAAAAGCGGGTTTCTCCAATGACTTCTTCCTGTTCATTATACAAATTATGTATGGTGTATGCTTTTACTTCTTTTGCCAACTTTTCATCTTCGGGAAGTTCAAATCTGTTAAACCCTACATTCATAGATTTCAAGAAATCTTGAATCTCTTGTTGAAAGCTAAGTTCTGGATTTTTATTATTACACATATCATTTGTAAATACAGACCAAGATTCATGGTCGATACCTGATATTACCCAGATACAGTCAATTTTATGAATAATTTTTTTGGCAATTTCACCGTTAAAAGAATCAATTGTAGATAAAAATAGTCCATTGTCACGTACCTTTTCTTCCAAACCTTTGCCTTCATTATACTCGTCAGCTATTCCGATTCCTTCTTCTGTACGAACAAATAAGCATTTTTCCTTTTTTGCTTTTCCCTCTTTTATATATAACCACTCTTCATAAACCTTCAGATTGTCTGCGGTAAAGCCATACGTATATGTTTGGTTATCTATCAGTATTTCTATTTCAAAAAATGATGGTTCTTGAGTTGATTTTTGGTTTAATAAGAAAGGAGTAATATTTAATTTATCTGTAGAACTCATTTTAGAAGAATAGTTGACTATCTCTCCAAATTTGCCAATCGCTTTTAAAAAGTTACTTTTTCCACTTGAATTAGCTCCATAAATAACAGCTGATGGAAGTAGTCTATATCCTTCTTTTTCTATAACAGATTCATTCAATTCTTTAATAGCGGTAGCTTCCATGCTCAAAACCTTTTTGTCTTTGAACGAACGATAGTTGCCTACTGTAAAATTGATTATCATATTGTTTTTATATTAAGTTGTCTATTCTATAGAACATGGCAAAGATACGAATAGTTTTAGATAATTCTCTTAAAATGAGAATTTTTCTCATTTTAAGAGAATAGAGTTGAGATTGTGTGTTATTATGCCGTGTAAAAAGTAAGGGCGGCTCCCATCACGGAAGCCGCCCTTCTTACTTATTTAATAACGAATAAATTCTTATTCCAGTCTACGAGAACCGTCGCCGATTACTACGTCATACACTTTCGGGCTTCTGCCGAATTTAGCTTTGAAAGCAGCTTTTGTTTTTTCAACGAAGTTGTCATACAACTCATCCTTAACAAGGTTGATCGTACAACCACCGAAGCCACCACCCATTACGCGTGAACCGGTCACACCGTATTCTTTAGCGCAGTCATTCAGGAAGTCGAGTTCTTCGCAGCTTACTTCGTACAGCTTGCTCATGCCGTGATGAGTTTCGTACATCTTCTTACCAACAGTTTCGTAATCATCCTTTTCCAATGCCTCGCAAACATCGAGTACACGTTGGATTTCTTCGATTACATATTCTGCACGCATATAGTCTTCAGCGCTGATATCAGCTTTCGCTTCTTCCAGCATAGCCATCGTACAGTCGCGCAGGAATTCTACGTGCGGATGTTTTTTCTGGATAGCGGCAACAGCAGCTTCACAGCTTTGGCGACGCTTGTTGTAAGCAGAAGAAGCCAATTCGTGTTTAACCACTGAATCCATCAGAACCAGACGATAACCTTCCGGATGGAATGGGAAATACTGATATTCCAGTGAACGGCAATCCAGACGGATCAAGCTGCCTGCTTTACCGAACACAGAAGCAAACTGGTCCATGATACCGCAGTTAACACCGCAGTAGTTATGTTCTGTTGCCTGGCCCACTTTAGCCAATTCAAATTTATCTATTTTGTTTTCACCGAACAGTTCGTTCAATGCGAAAGCATACGTACTTTCCAAAGCAGCAGAAGAAGACATACCTGCACCCAGAGGCACATCACCTGCAAAAGCAGTATTGAATCCCTTCACGTCAACGCCACGTTTAATCATTTCACGGCATACACCGAAAATATATCTTGCCCAGCTGGCACGTGGAGCATCCTCTTCGTTCAGACCAAATTCTACATAGTCTTTCAAGTCGATAGAGTAAGCTTTAACCTTGTCAGTACCGTTTGGTTTGATTTCAGCAATCATGCCTTTGTCTACGGCTCCCGGAAATACGAATCCACCGTTGTAGTCAGTGTGTTCACCGATCAGGTTGATACGGCCCGGAGAAGCATATAAAAATCCAGTAGTTCCGTCAAAGTGTTTAATGAAGCGACTTCTTACGTATTCTGTATCCATGATATTTATATTTTAAAGGTGAATAAATTGAATTCTATTCTATGTGATTATTCCACAGGAATATCCTTATTTACATTCTTGCAACCTACCAAGCCGTAGAACAACAGGTAAGCCAAAGCCGCGATAATCAACCAGTAGCTAGCCATATAACCTACAGAGTCAGAGATACTTTGTTGGATCAACGGCAATACACCACCACCAACAACCATCATCATAAAGATACCGGAAGCCTGTGCTGTATATTTTCCTAAGCCTTCTACTGCAAGGTTGAAGATACCACCCCACATTACAGAAGTACAAAGACCACAAAGTACAAGGAACAAGGCGCTCACAGGAACCTGTGCCATCATAAAGCCTTCGCCTACAGTGTAACCCGGCATTGAAACCGTTACATCTTTCGGAGTGAAGATAGCGATCAATACGAAAATGATAGCAGTAGCAGAAACAACGATCAACTGTGCACGGCTGGAAACCTTACCACTGATAGCACTACTTGCAGTACGTCCCACAAGCATCAGCAACCAATAGATAGCAGCGATAGCACCACCGATAGCAGCACCGTTCATCATGATACCGGCACCTTTATCGCTTGAATCGGCAAGATAGAAGTTCAGTGTACCCGGGATACCGATTTCAATACCTACATAGATAAAGATACCGATTACACCCAGTAAAGTGTGACGGAAGCTCCATGGACTGTGAGAGAATTTTTCTTTCTTCACTCCACCTTTCTGAAGGTGTGGTTCAGGAATAGCAACAAATGAGATAACGATAAATGCAGCAACGAATACACCCATAGCAACGAAGAGCAGAGGAGCAACGTCAGACATAGCAGTACTTGAAGTAACAGTACCGATCAAAGCACCCACGAAAAGCGGAGTCAATGTACCAGACAAAGAATTAAGAGCTCCACCTGTCTGAATCAGCTGGTTACCTTTGTTACCACCGCCACCGAGAAGGTTCAACATCGGGTTTACCACTGTGTTAAGCATACAAACGCAGAAACCGCAGATGAATGCACCAAGCAGATAGATTACAAAGTTTAATTTGATAACATACTCACCGAATGCGAATACTTCAGCACCTGCTCCGAATAAGCTGGAAAGATACTGTGTGAACAAACCGAGGAAACCTACTGCCATTGCAATCAAAGCAGTCTTCTTGTAACCGATCTTAACGAGCATGTTACCGGCAGGAATTCCCATAAACAGGTAAGCCAGGAAGTTCATCATATTTCCCATCATACCTAAAGTGTTCGAACCCGCATATTCATTTCTCCAGATTGTTCCGAATGGAGCAGCGAGGTTTGTTACGAAAGAGATCATCGCAAAGATGAAGAACATCGTGATAATTGCGACGAGATTACCGTTCTTTTTTTCTTGTGTCATGGTTCAAAAAAAATGTTAGTTTATAAAATTAGGTTAGTTATTTTTTCAAATCTTATTCTTCCACAGCAAACTTGTAGACAGTGATCTGTTGGTATTCATCACCCGGCAGCAAAGTAGCCGATGGGAAATGCGGTTTGTTCGGAGTATCCGGGAAACACTGTGCTTCAAAGCAGATAGCGCTTCTGGCAGGGAATGTAGCTCCGTGTGCACCTTCAAATCCGTTAAGCCAGTTGCCCGTATAGAGTTGTACACCCGCTTCGGTGGTATATACTTCCATGATACGTCCGCTTTCCGGGTCCTTGCAAGTGGCAGCCAGGTCGAGCGAACCGCTTTCCATCTTGTTCAATACATAACAGTGGTCATATCCTGCACCGAAAATCAGTTGCTGGAATTTGTCGTCAATACGTTCGCCTACAGTGTGCGGAGCACGGAAATCCATCGGAGTACCTTCTACTTTGGCAATTTCACCGGTAGGGATAGAAACTTCGTCGATAGGAGTATAGAAATCAGCGTTGATCGTAACGATGTGGTTGTTAACGGTAGGAGTAGGGTTGGAAATACCGGCGAGGTTGAAGAAACCGTGGTTAGTCAAGTTAACGACTGTAGCTTTGTCAGTGGTAGCGCGGTATTCGATAGTCAGTGCATTTACTTCGTTTTCCAGGCGGTAAGTCATTTCCACTTCCAGATTGCCGGGGAATCCCTCTTCGCCGTCAGCAGAAACATAGTTGAATTGCACTGTGCTCTCATCAATCTGGACAGCATCCCAAACACGGGCGTGGAAACCGGTAGGTCCACCATGCAGAGAGTTAGGTCCGTTGTTAATTGTGAGTTCATGTTCTTCGCCGAACAAAGTGAATTTTCCTTTTGCGATACGGTTGCCGTAGCGTCCGATAGTAGTGCTTAAGAAAGGTTCCGGGCTGTTGATGACGTGGTCGATGCTGTCGTGTCCGAGGATTACATTAGCATACTTACCGTTTTTGTCCGGTACCATGATAGAAAGAATGGCGCATCCGTAAT
>ERZ836939.4706-NODE-4706-length-10005-cov-3.448744_pt1 | contig 10005 bp, 8 predicted proteins | sample MGYA00519912_ERZ836939 | MGnify/ENA primary metagenome ERZ836939 (study PRJEB31850, sample SAMEA3708810) | human gut metagenome | biome: human gut; feature: human-associated habitat; material: faeces | place: China | collected 2014 ... | reverse complement strand
GCAGCGCGAAACTCCGGGAGGGAGGATTTTCCACAAGAAGGGCTTTCTCATCGCGGGCGGCGTCGCCGCCGCGATACTGCTGCTCATGACCTGCATTTCCTCCTGCTCCACGCTGTTTCAGGGCGGGGTGTCCGGCATTGCGGCCTCCACCTATCCGCTGGAGGATGCGGATATGCTGGCGGCGGAAGCCGCCTACTGCGCCATGGAGGACGAGCTGCGGGAATACCTGAACAGCTACGAAAGCACCCACGATTACGACGAGTACCACTTCGACCTGGACGAGATTGAGCACGACCCCTATGTGCTCATTTCCATGATTACCGCCCTCAAGGGCGGAGAATGGACGATTGACGAAATAGGCGGGATTCTGGAGACGCTGTTTGAAAAGCAGTATATCTTAACGGAAACCGTCACCACGGAAACCAGATACCGCACCGAAACGCACATCGGCTACTACACCGACGAAAACGGCAATCTGCAAAGCTACGAGTACGAGGCGGAGGTTCCCTACACCTGGTATATCTGCCATGTGGAGCTGGAAAATTTCAACCTCTCCCATGTGCCGGTGCATATCATGTCCCACGATCAGCTCTCCATGTACGCCGTGTATATGAGCGTGCTGGGCAACCGCCCCGACCTGTTCCCCGGCTCCCCGTATGTGAACCGATACTACCACACCCAGTATGAGAAGTACGAGATACCCCCGGAAGCGCTGGCGGATGAGCAGTTCGCCGCCATCATCAAGGAAGCGGAGAAGTATCTGGGCTACCCCTATATCTGGGGCGGCAGCTCGCCGGACACCTCCTTCGACTGCTCCGGCTTCGTTTCGTATGTCTACAACAACTGCGGCCTGCACTGGAGCTTCGGCAGGCTGGGCGCGGAGGGGCTGCGGGGCATGTGCGCCTATGTTTCCCCGGAAAGCGCCCGTCCCGGCGACCTGATATTCTTTGAAAAAACCTACGACACCGCAGGCGCGTCCCATGTGGGCATCTATGTAGGCAATAACAGGATGCTCCACTGCGGCGACCCCATTCACTACGCTTCCATCGACACGAGCTACTGGCGAAGCCATTTTCTCCAGTTTGGCAGATTACCTTAGCAACAACCATATCAATGCAAAGGAGGATGTTATGAACCCGCGACTTGAAAAGCTGCGTCAGGAGCGCGAGAAGCTGGCGGAAAAGCTCGCATCGCTGACCGCACGGCTCAAAGCCCTGGACGAGCAGATTCTGAAGCTGGAAAACACGGATATTGTGGGCATCGTCCGCGAGAATGGACTGACCATCGAGCAGCTGGCGGCGCTGATGGCGATGCTGGAAAAGCGTCCTACGGCGGCGCTGCCCGACGAATACAGAAAAACGGAGGATTATGCGAATGAAGAATAAATGGAACTTTCTTGCCCTGACGATGGCCGTCGTGCTCTGCATGACGGCCTTTTCCGTTACGGCCTATGCAGGCGGCGATATGGTCGATTCGACAATGGGCGACCCGACCATGGAAACCCCAACTGCAACTACACAGCCGGAGAATACGAATACCGGTGAGCAGACCCCAAACGGACAGACACTGACCGTGCTTGTGACCGAAAATGCGGACGGAAGCCATACCGTGACCATCGGGGATCGGAGCCGGACGCTTCCCGCCAAACGGGAGCAGGCCGGAAAGGTGGTCAACGTCCGCACCTATTTGAACCTGCGCACCGGCCCCGGCACGGATTACACCGTGGTTGGGCGTCTGCTCAACGGCGCGGAGGTGAAGGTGCTGGAGGAAAGCAACGGCTGGTACAAGGTGGTCGTGCCGGAGCAGACAGGCTATGTATACGGCAAATACCTTGACGTCATGAACGCGCCGACAGAAAACAGCGGAAGCGATACGAATATGGCGGGACTGCCGGAGATACTGCTGCAATATTACGCCGCTGCCGGAGGCTCCGCGCCCCTGACCCCGGAGGGCAACCTGACGCTCATGGACGACATCGGCTCCGCTTTCGGCGCAGGCAAGCAGTTCATCACCGTGACGACCAAGGGCGGCAATACCTTTTATCTCATCATCGACCGGGACGATAAGGGCAATGAGAACGTCCATTTCCTGAATCTTGTGGACGAGGCCGACCTGCTGGCGCTGACCAAGGACGGCGAGAGCATCGTCCCCGCCTGCTCCTGCACGGACAAATGCGCCGTGGGCAAGATCAACACGGGCTGCAAGGTGTGCAGAACCAATATGAGTGAGTGCGCGGGCAAGGAGCAAACAGCAGAAATTACGCCACAGCCCGCCGAGCCTGCGGAGACCGCGCCCGAAAAGAGTACCGGCGGCGCGGGGCTCATTGTGGTCGTCCTCCTGCTCCTGCTGGGCGGCGGCGGTGCGCTGTACTGGTTCAAGCTCCGCAAGCCCAAGGCCGACACCCGTGGGGCGGACGATCTGGACGATTACGACTACGGCGAGGACGAGGAAGAAGAGGATTATGAGTTTGAAGCCGAGGACGAGACGGACGCCGGGGAGGATGAAGAAAAGTGACACAGACAGTCAGCACAGAATCGCCCATGGAGCCGTCTCCCCGCGAGAGGCTTATTCAGATCATGAAGCGCGAGCAGGCGCTTTTCATCCGGCAGACGCTCTCCCAAAAGCCCGGATACCGGGGCGGTAAGAAAGCCTTTGAATACTTCATCCGGCAAAAGATCGTAAAAGCCGTGGAAGCGGGCTGCGGGGACGCGGAGGCGCTGCTCCGCACCACCAAGCCCGTCAAATCCATCTACTACGACTTCAAATACTATTTCGACGAATACAGCTACGCAAACTGCGACCTGTATGTGGAGAAGGCCATCGAGGACTGCGGGAACAATACCCTGCGCAAGGAGTTCCTGCGGGCAAAGGGCTGGGACGCGCCGGATGATTTCGATATCAACGATGAGGAGGAATAAAGGAATATGAACGAATACCGATTAGTTGTGTGTGAAAAGCCCTCCGTGGCAAGGAGCATTGCCGCCGTTCTTGGCGCAGGCAAACGCGGGGACGGCTTTCTTTCGGGCGGCGGCTATCTCGTCTCCTGGTGCTTCGGGCATCTTGCGGAGCTTTCGGACGCAGACGCCTACGACGAAAAGTACGGCAAATGGCGAAGGGAGGACTTGCCCATTCTGCCGGATAGCTGGCAGTACACCGTGGCGAGGGACAAGCAGAAGCAGATGAACACACTGCGCACCCTCATGCACAGAGAGGACGTTTGCGAGGTCGTCAACGCCTGCGACGCCGGGCGCGAGGGCGAGCTGATCTTCCGCACGGCGTATAATCTCAACAACTGCCGCAAGCGCGTGAAGCGGCTCTGGATCTCCTCCATGGAGGATGCGGCTATTCTTCAGGGCTTTGACAATCTCCGCGACGACGCGGAGTACGACAACCTCTACGCCTCCGCCCTTTGCCGCAGCAAGGCGGACTGGCTGGTGGGCATCAACGCCACCCGCCTGTTTTCCGTGATGTACCACCGCACCCTGAACGTAGGGCGCGTGGTATCGCCCACGCTTGCGCTGCTGGTGCAGCGGGAAGCGGAGATCAACGCCTTTCAGCCGGAGACCTTCTATACGGTCAATCTGGCGTTCGACACCTTTGCCGCCGTGGGCGAAAGGTACACGCAGAAAGCGGAAGCCGAAGCGCAGAGGGAAAAGTGCCATGATGACACGGCGACCGTCACAAAGGTAGAACGAAAGGAAAAGGCTGAAAAGGCCCCGGCGCTCTACGACCTGACTGCGCTCCAGCGTGACGCCAACCGACTGCTTGGGTACACGGCGCAGCAGACGCTGGATTACCTGCAAAGCCTTTACGAAAAGAAGCTCTGCACCTACCCCCGCACCGACAGCCGCTACCTCACCGACGATATGGAGGGCGGCGTAAACGCGCTGGCGCTGTGCTGCGCAGGCATCTGCGGCACGGAGCCGCTCGCAGCCGTCTATTCGGGGCAGGTGTGCGACAGCAAAAGGGTCAGCGACCACCATGCCGTCGTTCCCACCATGGCGGCGGGCGAAACGGACTTGGAGGCTCTGCCCGCAGGCGAACGGGAGCTCCTGCGCCTCGTTTCCCGTCAGGTGCTTATGGCGGTCAGCGAACCCTACCGCTATACCGAGACGGTGATTGCCCTACGGTGCGGCGGCGCTGAGTTCTCCGCCAAGGGAAAATGCATCAACGCTCCCGGCTGGAGGGCGTATCTCCCACAGGAAAAGCAGGAAAAAGCGGCTGCACTGCCCGATGATATTGAAGTCGGCAGAGTGCTGATTCCCGGTGAGGAAGTGGTCAAAGAGGGTAAGACGACCCCGCCCAAGCACTTCACGGAAGATACCCTCCTCTCTGCCATGGAGACGGCGGGCAAGGAGGATATGCCGGAGGATGCGGAGCGGCGCGGGCTGGGAACCCCCGCGACAAGGGCGGCGGTCATTGAAAAACTGGTGGCCACGGGCTTTGCGGAGCGCAAAAAGGCGAAGAAGTCCGTCCGTCTCGTTCCCACCGAAGCGGGCGTGTCCCTCATTACCGTGCTGCCCGAACAGCTCCAGTCCCCGCTGCTCACCGCCGAATGGGAGCACCGCCTCAAGGAGATCGAATGCGGCGAGCTGGGCGCGGACGAGTTCCTCGCCGGCATCTGCGATATGGTCGCAGCGCTGGTTCGGGACGCTGCGCCTGTGGACGGCGCGGAGGTGCTGTTCCCCTCCGGCAGACCCGTTGTGGGCAAATGCCCCCGCTGCGGCGCAGAGGTCACGGAGAGCAAAAACGGCTATTTCTGCGAAAGACGAAACTGCAAGTTCGGGCTGTGGCGGGATAACCGCTTCCTTGCCGCCAAGAAGATCAGCCTGACAAAGAAGATGGCTTCCTCGCTCCTGACGCAGGGACGCGCCTACGCCAGCGGTATCTACTCCGAGAAAACCGGCAAGACCTACGACGCATTCATCGTGCTGGAGGACGACGGCGCGCGTTCCTCCTATAAGCTGGACTTCACCAAATGACCCTCGCAGGCTCCCGCACGGGCGTTTCGTTCCCCTGCGGGAGCCACTGTTTTTACCATGAATCAAAGGAGGTATGCATGAAATGGCTGAAAAACAGACCAACAAGGAACGGCTCAAAGACATCACCGACAGCATTGAGACGGGCATAAAGGAGCTGTTTGAGAGCGACAGATACAGGCAGTACCTTGCCACCATGAGCCGCTTTCACAAGTACAGCGTCAACAACACCATGCTCATCTATATGCAGCGCCCGGACGCCACCCATGTGGCGGGCTTTAACAAATGGCGCGACCAGTTCGGAAGGAGCGTCAAAAAGGGCGAAAAGGGCATTAAGATCATCGCCCCCACGCCCTTCAAGAAGAAAATCGAGCAGCAGAAGTTAGACCCCGACACCAAGCTCCCCCTGCGGGACGAGAACGGCGATATTATCACGGAGGAAAAGACGGTGCAGATTCCCATGTACAAGCCCGTGGTGGTGTTCGACGTGCAGCAGACCGCAGGCAAGCCCCTGCCGGAGCTGGCGGCGAACCTTACGGGAGACGTGCAGAATTACGGGGTGTTCATGGAAGCTCTGCGCCGCAGCGCGCCCGTCCCCATCTTCTTTGAGAAGCTGGCGGAGAATATGGACGGTTACTTCTCCGTGGACAAACAGCGCATCGCTGTCCGCGAAGGCATGAGCGAGGTACAGACGGTCTGCGCCGCCGTCCATGAGATCGCCCACTCCAGGCTCCACAATAAGGACGAAATCGGAGAAAAATATCAGGAGATTGAGCTGTTCGGCAAGCCCGCGCTGTTCTCCAACGGGCGCATCGACCGGGATAAGCTGCCGGAGGGCTTGTATGTATATGACCTGCGCGGCTCGGATGATGATCCGGGGTTGCCCGTGACCATTCAGGAGCACGTTGTGGTGAACCATGCGGCAGCCGTCATTGCCGCAGCGCCCATTGAGCTGCCGGAGCAGGGCTTTTTGTATCTGGGCGAGGACGGGCTGAACTTCACGGGCGGCGAGCAGACCGTGAAGGAGTTTTTGCACGCACACTACCCGGAAAAGGCAAAGCTCTCCCGCGCCGCCGAGGAGATTCAGGCGGAGAGCATTTCCTTCGCCGTCTGCGCCTATTACGGCATTGAGACGGGCGAAAACAGCTTCGGGTATCTGGCGACCTGGGCAAAGGACAGGGAGCTGACCGAGCTTCGCGCATCGCTGGAGACCATCAACCGAACCTCATCCTCCCTGATTACGGATATCGACCGCCATTACGCGGAAATCTGCAAGGAGCGCGGGCTGGATAAGGAGACGGAGAGCCTTGCCGCCCAGCCTGTGCAGGAGATCGCCGTGCAGGAGCCGGAGCCGGTCACAGCGCCGGACAACGGCTGCGTCCCCGATCCTGCGATTTCTGTTGAGAGCATGAACGCCTACGGCTACACCGATTCCAATATGCTGCCGCTGACAAAGGAGCGTGCGCTGGAGCTCATGGAACGGGACGTGAGCGTGTATATGCTTCACACGGACAACACCGAGGCCATGGCCTTCGATGCAGAGGACATCCGCAGCTTTGACGGCATCTTCGGCGTGGAAGCCTCCGAATGGGAGACGGTCAAAGACCGCTTCGCACCGCAGGACTATGAAAAGGCGTTTCTCGACAACCCCGCCGACAGCTTTGCCATATATCAGCTTCGGGATAATGACGACACGGCGCAGCTCCGCTTTATGAACGCCGAGTATCTGGAGCAAAAGGGGTTTTCCGTAGAGCGTGATAACTACGCCGCCGTCTACGCGGGCGGCCTCGACCGCAGGGGCGATACGCAGGACAGGTTGGACGCGCTGTATGAGACCTTCAACATCCGCCGCCCGGAGGATTTTCGCGGTCACAGCCTGTCTGTCAGCGACATCGTGGCGCTGAAACAGAACGGTGTGGTATCCTGTCATTACGTTGATTCATGGGGTTTTAAGGCGCTGCCCGACTTCCTCAAGCCGGAAAACTATCTCAAAAACGCGGAGATGGCCATGGAGGACGACTACGGCATGATCGACGGCGTTATCAACAACGGGCCGAAGCAGACCGTGGCGGAGCTGGAGGAACAGGCAAAGTCCGGCAAGCCCATCTCCCTCATGGAGCTGGCGCAGGCGGCGCGCCGGGAACAGGCGCAGGCGGCACGGCAGGAGAAGAAGCCCTCCGTGCTGGCAAAGCTCTGTCCTCCCGTCAACGAGCCGAAAAAGACAGCGCGTTCAAAGCGCGCGGAAAGAGAGCTGCTATGATGAATTTTACCAACGATGAAATGAACCTCATGTGCATCTACCAGAGCGACAGCCGCAGCGGGCTGATTGCCGCCCTCACCGAAATGCGCGGATACCTGGACGAGGACGAAGCCCAGCTGCGGGATCTGACCGACAGCGCCCTGCAAAAGCTGGGCGAAATCAACGATGAGGACTTCGCAGCGCTGGAGCTTGTGCCGGACTTCGACACGGACGAATAAGGCGGATGCGGCGGGAGCGGCTTTCGGGTCGCTCCCGTTTTGCTTTCACGATTCTATTTCCCAAAATCGAAAAAATATTGATTTTGGGAAACAGACGGTGATGCTTCGCTTGTCTGCACTGCCGCATTGTTGGACAAAATGCGTGTATCCGCAAAAATGTTCAATAGATGCGGTTTGCCCTTCTCTTTACAAAAATGTCCGTTCGAGTGCGTAACATCCACGGAAAACGCACAGAATGAGCAGGAAAGAATCCGCACTATTTTTTGAAATCACTTGATTTTCACCGGATAGTTGCGTATAATAAGACTGCGAGGTGAAAATATGATAAAGACAACAGCGATGCTACTGGAAGAATTGAAGGGATACGGTTCTCCGAAGTCAAAGCTCGCGCGTATGGCGGAGCGGGGCGAATGCTTTCCCATTACAAGGGGGCTGTATGAAACTGACCGGAACGCTCCTGCGTACCTGCTTGCGGGCAGTATTTACGGGCCTTCATACATTTCCTTTGAATATGCCCTCAGCCGCTACGGGCTGATTCCCGAGGCGGTATATGCCGTTACCTGCGCCACCTTTGAAAAGAAAAAGAAAAAGAAGTATGAAACGCCCTTCGGAACCTTCACCTATCGGGATGTGCCGTCCGAGGCGTTCCCGCTGGGGCTTCGGCTCGTGCAGGAGGGCGAATATTTCTACCGGATCGCAGAACCGGAAAAGGCACTGTGCGACCGGCTCTATACTATGCCGCCCGTACCGAACACACAGGAGCTTTTCCGGCTGCTGACGGAGGATTTGCGGATTGAGGAATCGGAGATTGGGAAGCTGGACGGAAATAAGGTTTGCAAATACAGCGGAGCGTATCATTCCACGAATGTAAAAAAGCTCTGCTCGCTTTTAAGGAGGCTTTGACATGAACAGCGCCATTGAACAGATGCTGAAAAGCTACCATGTAGAGAATATCTACGACAGAAAGAACGCCATGAAGGAGATCATGCAGGAAATTGTGCTCTGCGGCTTGTCCCGTGCGGGCTTCTTCAAAAAAGCGGCGTTCTACGGCGGAACCGCCCTGCGAATCTTCTACGGTCTCGACCGCTTTTCCGAGGATCTGGATTTTTCGCTGGAAGCAGAGGATTTGGACTTTGACCTGACGGCCTACTTTCCCGTGCTGGAGAAGGAAGTGAAAGCCTTTGGGCTGAACGTGGAGATTCAGGAAAAGGAAAAGACAAAAGAAAGCACCATCCGCTCCGCCTTTCTGAAGGGGAACACGAAGGAACATCTCCTGCTGTTCTACGCGGATGAAAAGGTGGCGGGAAGCGTGGCGAAGAATGAAGCGGTCAAGATTAAGTTCGAGGTGGACGTTAACCCGCCCGCCTTCGCCGCATTCGAGCACAAATACCGGCTGCTGCCCGTTCCGTATGAGGTGAAAATGTATGATATGCCCTCCCTGTTCGCAGGAAAAATCCATGCTGTCATCTGCCGTGCGTGGCAGAGCCGCATCAAGGGCAGGGATCTTTACGACTATGTATTCTATCTTTCAAGGGGTGCGGCCGTCAATCAAAAACACCTTCGGGCACGATTGATTGATTCCGGATATATTTCCGCCGATGCGGACTGTTCCTTGCCGAAAATCAAAGCGATGCTGGCGGAACGCTTCGACAGTATCGATTACGCACAGGCAAGGCAGGATGTGGAGCCGTTCATTCACGATTCCTCCGTGCTGAATATATGGAGCGCAGACTTTTTCAAACAAATCACGGAGGGACTGACTGCGGTATAGTCCCCGACTGAAAACCGAATACCGCCCTTACATAGAGCGTCCGATCAGGGCGCTCTAAATTTATGCCATGAAGGAGGAGCAATATGCCGAGCAAGCTACAAACGTATATGCAGATGGCGGACGAGGCGCAGCGGCAGATCACCGGCAGCTACCGGGGCTGGACGGGCTTTCTCACCACCGCCGCAAGGCTGTACAAATACCCCTACGCCGAGCAGGTCATGATCCACGCCCAGCGTCCGGACGCCACCGCCTGCGCGGAGTACGATTTCTGGAACGAAAAGATGGGCCGGTATGTCCGCAGGGGCTCCAAGGGCATCGCCCTCATCGACAGCAGCGGCGAAAGGCCGAGGCTTCGGTATGTGTTCGACGTGTCGGACACGGGCGGCAGAGAATTTCCCAAGAGCCGCTATCTGTGGGAATACCGGGAGGAACACGCGGACGCGGTAAGCGCCATGCTGGAAAGCCGCTACGGTGTGGACGGAAAAGGAGGGTTCCCTGACCAGCTTGAGCGCATCGCGTCTCAGCTTGCGGAGGAATACTGGCGGGACTATAAGCGGGATATCCTCGCCATCGTTGACGATTCCTTTCTTTACGGGTATGATGAGTTCAACGTAGGAGCGGCCTTTCAAAGCGCCGCCGCCGTCAGCATCGCCTACTCGCTCATGTCCCGCTGCGGGCTTGAAGCGGACGACCGCTTCGAGCATGAGGATTTCCTGAGCATCTTCGATTTCAACACCCCGGAAGCCGCCGCCGAGCTGGGCACGGCGGTGAGCAGGA
>ERZ836939.4705-NODE-4705-length-10010-cov-2.455349_pt1 | contig 10010 bp, 8 predicted proteins | sample MGYA00519912_ERZ836939 | MGnify/ENA primary metagenome ERZ836939 (study PRJEB31850, sample SAMEA3708810) | human gut metagenome | biome: human gut; feature: human-associated habitat; material: faeces | place: China | collected 2014 ... | reverse complement strand
TGCCTGCCGGCGTGCCCCAGGACGTCGTGGACCGCTGGAACGAACTGCTCAGCGAGCTCTATGCGGATCAGGACTTTTTAGATGAATTTGCGACCTTCCAGGTAACGCCCGACTACATGGGCAGCGAGGAGTTTACCACCTACTTCGACGAGCAGCTGACGGAATTCACCGCAGTCGCCGAGGAAACGGGCCTGCGCAAGTAAGAAATCAAAACATCAAAATTCAATCAAGAAAAAGGAGAGTCATATTGTGAGTCGCCCAAAAATTCTATGGTTTGGTATTTTCGCCCCCCACGTCAAGGAAATGATGCGGGAGATGGCGCCTGAAGGGTTTGATTTGCTTTTTGTGAACTCGAAAGAGGACAAGGAAGAGCACCTGCGCCTATTAGAGCAGGCCGACTATATTGCGCCCAACGGCATCAAAATGACCGACGAGTATATCCGAGCTGCCAGGCACGCAAAGCTGATCCAGCTCTGGGGAGCCGGGGTAGATGCCTATAACCAGAACGTCCTGCGGGAGATGAACATCGCGCTGCAAAACGGCGTCGGCCTGAACGCCCCCGCGGTGGCGGAAATGGTGATGCTCCATGTGCTGGTCCTGAACCGCCACTACCGCTATGTGGACTCCGCAGTCCGCAGCGGGAAATGGGTCAAAAACGAGATGCGGGACAAGTGCAACAGTGTGTACGGAAAGACCGTGGGCCTTATCGGCATGGGGAACATCGGCCGAAAGGTAGCCCAATTTATGCACGGATTGGACGTGGATCAGGTCTTCTATTATGACATCTGGCCTTTGCCCGATGCAGAGGAAAAGGCTCTGAGCGTGTCCTTCCTGGAGATGGATGAAATCTTCCGGCAGTCTGATATCGTCTCGCTCCATGTCCCCCTTACCGACGCCACCCGCAAACTGGTAAACCGGGAGCGGCTGGCCATGATGAAGCCCTCCGCCCTGCTGATCAATACGGCCCGGGGCGGCATTGTGGAAGAAGCGGCCCTTGCGGATGCGCTCCGCTCGGGTCGGCTCGCCGGGGCGATGGTCGATGTCTTTGAGAAGGAGCCGCTTCCGGCGGGTTCGCCATTGGCGGACGTTCCCAATTGCCTCTTGACCCCCCATATCGCCGGGGTAACCCGTGAATCCAACGTCCGGGTCAGCGCCGTCGTGGCACGGAAGGTTGCCGAATGCCTGAGAGGTGCCGCATGATTTTGACCCCCGAACAGCTTCAGGATTTGGGCATGGCCGTATTCAGGGAAGCGGGCGTGCCCGAGGAGTCCGCCGCCAGCGTCGTGGAGGCGCTGGTGCGGGCCGAACTGGATGGGCTCCCCTCACACGGGTTCTCCCGCATTCCCTTTTATGTGGATCAGGCTCTGTCAGGCAAGGTAAAAGCGCGGGCCATTCCGCTGGTGCGTCAGGCTGCTCCTGCGGCCGTGCTGGTGGATGCGGGAAACGGGTTCGCTTTTCCGGCCATTCTGGCGGGGCTGGAAAAAGCCATACCTCTGGCGCGCCGCAACGGGGTGTCCGTATTGGGAGTCACCCGGTCGCACCATTGCGGCGTGGTTGGGCTGTATGCGGAACGGATCGCGGAAGCGGGGCTCATATCATTGATTTTTTCCAACACGCCGGCGGCGATGGCTCCGTGGAACGGATCAAAGGCGTCCTTTGGGACGAATCCGCTAGCCTTTGGCTGTCCGAGGGAGGGGAAGCATCCGCTGGTGATCGATATGTCCCTGAGCAAAGTGGCGCGGGGCAAGATCATGGGCGCGAAACAGCGGGGTGAGGCGATCCCCGAAGGTTGGGCTCTGGATGCGGCGGGCCGGGCGACCACGGACCCCGTGGCGGCGCTGGGCGGAACGATGATTCCCGTCGGGGATGCCAAAGGGGCGGCCCTTGCCCTGATGGTGGAAATCCTTTCCGCTACGCTCACGGGTGCCAATCACGCCTATGAAGCCAGCTCGTTCTTTGAGCCCACGGGAAACGCGCCCGGCATCGGACAGACGTTCATCCTGCTGGACCCGAAACCGTTGAATCCTGATTTTTCGGCACGGCTTGAGGCCTTGTGCGGGCACCTGCTCGGACAGGAAGGCGTACGTTTACCCGGGGAACGGCGTTTCGCGCTGCGAGAACGAAACCGGATTTCAGGCGTGAACCTGCCAGAGGCACTGTATAACGATCTCCGAAAAAGGGCCGGGGTTGCCTAAATCCGACAGAAGTTCGGTGGAACCTTTCTTAAAAAAATCAGAACAGATTGACGGAAAGGGTATCCATGCTGGTTACCTTTTCTTTGATAGCCTTGTGGAGAGGCTTCAAACGATACGTTGAAATTGGAGTCCCATACACGAAAGCCTCTCCCGGCGGGCCGTGCCGCTCTCTCCCCCCGAGCGGTGCGGCCCTTTCCGTTGATAGCTGCAACCGGAAGCGGTGCTTCCGCCATCCCGAGGTTCTTATGTCGGTTGGTTTTCGTATTTTTACCCAACGTCCTCTGCCTGATCCCGAATTGGTCCGGGCCTATGGAGCGTTCGCCACGGCTCCGGTCGCGGATGCCATGCACCGGATGTGCGCCATGGCTCCGGATGTGCGTCTGCTCTCGGACCCGGCCGGAACCATGTCGGGTGTGGCCTTGACCGTGAAGGCCCGTCCCGGCGATAGCCTTATGATCCATAAAGCCCTCAACATGGCGGAGGAGGGCGACGTGCTCATCGTGTCTGGTGGGGAATCGGGGCGTTCCCTTATGGGCGAACTCATGTTCCGGTATGCCGCGTCCAAAAAACTCGCCGGGATTGTGGTCGACGGCCCGATCCGGGATGCGGATTGCCTGCGCGGTTTTCCGCTGCCCGTGTATGCCTCGGGATTTACGCCGGGCGGACCATACCGCGAAGGCCCGGGCGAAATCAACGTCCCCGTCGTGTGTTGCGGCCAGAGTGTGGAGCCCGGGGACATCATCCTCGGGGACCGCGACGGCGTCATCGTCATCCCGTCGGGAGATGCGGCCAGTCTGTACGACGCGGCGCGGCAATCCCATGAGCGGGATCTGGCGAAGACCGAGAATGCCCGCCGGGGGCTTTTTGATCGTGGATGGGTAGACGGCGCGCTGGAACGGAAGGGCTGTGAGATTGTCGAGGGCCCGTGGCGGTAGCCGGGCACCACGGAAAACCTTTTTCTTGACTCCGTCCGCGCCTCTCGTATCCTTTTGCAGGAACGCCCGCGCCGTTTCGGAACAGGCAGGGGGGAGGGCGTCGTTCTTTGCTATCTTCTTTCCCAAAGGAGCTTTCATGAATATCGCGCTGGTGGCGCACGACAACTGCAAAAAGGATTTGGTCCGGTGGGCGCGGGAGCATGTCAACGAACTGAAAGGCCATCGCCTGACCTGCACGGGGACCACGGGACGTCTTATAGACGCGGCGTTACGCGAGCTGCTTGGCGACGAGAGCCCGTCGACCCCCGTGGAGTGCCTGAAATCCGGTCCGCTCGGGGGGGATCAGCAGATGGGGTCCCGTATCGCGGAAGGCAGGATCGACGCCCTGATCTTCTTTTGGGACCCCATGCTGGCCCAGCCGCATGACGTGGACGTTAAGGCCCTGCTGCGCATTTCCAATCTGTACAATATCCCTACGGCTTGTAATGTCGCCACAGCAAACTGCCTTGTCTCGTCGCCGGCCTTCTTGCAGGAACATCCTCAATCGACATACGATTTTTCCGAGTATACCGAACGTTCGCTCAGCTAGCGCTGACCTTTCACCGGAACGGCGCGGGCCGCCGGGCTTCCCGTAAGGCGTCTCAGAGGGTTTTCCCTGTGAGGCGCCTCCTTTTTTGCGAGTAACAGGATAGAGCTGGGGTTTCCGGTGTGCCCTTTTCCCTCTGTGGTCCCCGTTCGATGCGAGTAAAAAGCCATCCGTGGGCACGGCCCCTCGCTATGGCCATTGTTTACGCGTTAACGGACTGGTGTTTACAGCCATCCCATTCCAATGCCGGGATCTTCTCTTGGGGGGGGGCCGACATTCTGCCTTTGCGGACTGCATGATTCATTAACGTATGAATATTTAAAAAAGAATTGTAAAACATCACTGTTACATTTTTATCTCATAATCATAAATATTATGTTACTTTTTATCCGTACCTCTCAAGCCAAACCTAACCCAAACCATAACAATACAATAACGCATGGCCCTCGACCGGAATGTTCCCCTCATGCCCGCCCTGGACCGACCCCATCCTATGGGATCCCTTGTTCATTGTTGGGGCAACGTCCCGGAGTATTCAATTGTCCTTTATCGGTTGTAATGGAAGAAAATTTTTTTCAGTGCGTTCCGTGCCCTGTTTATCCCGAGCGTCCGTGTTCCGATCGGATCCAGAGGCCATTTCCCCTCCCCTTTAAGCTACAATATATTGCCATAAAAATACTTTTCATGGATATTTGCTTTCTCTCCGCTGCGAAACGCCAACAGCGGCGTTGCGGAAAAGGGAGCTTGCCCAGACGGTGGGGAACGTCCTATGTAGTGTGGCAACCCCATGCAATTCCCGTTGTCCCCGTGACGGAGCACGCCGCGCCCACCGGGGCCAGATCACCGATTTTTCCGGCGCACGCCGACAAGGAGCAGGCAATGAATGCAGCAAAACCGGCCCTCACGCCGGAACAGCGTTCTTTTCTCGAAGCGCTTTTCAAGGATGACGCGGCGTTCGAGGAAGACGCGCTGCGGGTATACGCGTCGGACGCCAGCCTCAGGAGAGGCCCCGTGCTGGCGATGGTGTGCCCCCGTACGGTCGAACAGGTGCGGGAACTGATGCGCTGGGCCGAGGTCGAACGCATCCCTATCCATCCACGCGGGCGGGGAACCAGCCTTTCCGGGGGGTGCGTGCCCACCAGGGCGGGGGTGGTTGTGTCCATGCTCGGCATGGATCGCATTTTTGATATTTCCAGTGAAGATTTTGTGGCGGTCATCGAGCCGGGCGTCAATACGCTGGCCTTTCAGCAGGCCTGCGAACAAAAAGGGTTGTTTTACCCGCCCGATCCCGCCAGTGGTAAGGCCACGTCCGTGGGTGGTAACGTGATGACCTGCGCCGGGGGCCTGCGCGCGGTCAAGTACGGGGTCACGCGGGACTACGTGCTCGGCATGGAGGCCGTCCTCCCCGGCGGGAAGCTGCTCAAGCTCGGCGGGCGGACCCACAAAGACGTGATCGGGCTGGATATCTCCCGTATGTTCGTGGGCAGCGAGGGCACGCTCGGCATCGTCACCAAACTGTATTTGAAACTCCTCCCCAAGCCCGAATCCTCGGCGTCGGTCCTTGTCGGCTACCCCTCGCTCGATGCGGCGCTTTCCTCCATGAGCAAGGTCTTCGCTGCGGGCATCCTGCCCTGTGCCGTGGAATTCATGAACGAAACCGTACTGGAAATCCTGTCCAGAACCGGCGACGTGCCGTGGCCGGATACGGTCAAATCGCTGCTGCTATTCCAGGTGGACGGCAGCCGGGAGACGGTGCCGCTGGAAAACGCCCGCCTCGCCGCACAGCTTGACGACGCGCTTTGGAGTATGCAGGGCGTCGGAAAGGAAGAGGAAGATCGGCTCTGGGCATTTCGTCGCCGGGTCAGCTCCTCATCCTATGTGCTCGGCCCGGATCGCATTGGCGGGGATATGGCCGTGCCGCGCGGTTCGCTCCTCAAGGCCGTGCGTCGTTTCGAGGCTATCGCCGCCAGTCACGGCAAGCGCCTCATCGGTTTTGGGCACGCCGGAGACGGCAATATCCACGCCAACCTGCATTACGACGCGTCTGACCCTGACGACGCGCGGCGCACGGCGGCGGCTCATCACGCGCTCGACGACGCAGCGCTCGAATTCGGCGGGAGCCTTTCCGGTGAGCACGGAGGCGGCTGCCTCAAGGATGTGGGCAAGCAGCTCGGCGCTGACGAGCTTGAAGCCATGCGTGCGGTCCGCCGCCTGTTCGATCCCCAAGGAATCCTCAATCCCGGCAAGGGCTACTGAGGGCGTACCGACAGTAGGGGTTCCGCAGCGGAAAGGATGCGGGGGCGGGCATCCCTAGACAGTCCGCAGTGATGCAGCGGTACGTTCCGGCCGTGAAGCATTGGTATCAAGTTGTTGAAAGGCTTCTTGCGGAGCCGTTTTTTGGGCACCATTGGGCCGGAAGGGGATCTGTTTTCCTTGCGGGCAGGCCCCGCGTGGGAAGGGGCAACATGTTTCGATTCAACACGGAGCGCACTGCTCCGAAGGATTGCCTATGAAGCGGGGATGTACACAGTGCGGCGATTGTCTGGATGTCTGTCCGATCTTCGCCCTTTACCGCCGGGAGGAATACTCCCCAAAGGGGAAACGTCTGCTTATGGAGCCGCTGGACGGCTGGGGGGCGGGCGAGACGCCCTTGCCCTGGAAGACGATCCGCAGGCTTTCCCGGCTGTGCGCGGGCTGCGGGCGGTGCGCCCGCCGGTGTGCCCGCAAGCTCTCCACCAGCGAGCTGCTGGCAGATTTGCGTTCGCAGCATCCCCATTGGACCCAGTTTGTCTGGGATATCTGGATTCGGCGGGTTGGCCCGCTCTGGCCGCTTGCCGGACGCATCGCCTCGTTGCCTTTTCTGCCGGGCGGTTCGTCGCTGCAAACCGCCCGCGCCCTATTGCCACAGGAGACCGCCGCGCCGTGGGGACGGATCAAGCCCGCCGTGCAGGTGGGGGTGGGGACGCCCGTGGCTGTATTCGCCGGATGCACGGCGCGCAACGCCCGCCCCGGTTGGATTGCGCGGGCTGAGACGCTGTTGCGGCGCTGGGGCTATGTGGTTCTCGACGGCGGCGGATTCACCTGTTGCGGCGGCACGCTCCACCATGCGGGGCTGTTTGCGGCACAGGCCGAAGTCCGGCGGCGGAACATCGAACGCTGGCGGGATATGGGCCGCCCAGTCATAGCCGCGTTTTGCGCCTCGTGCAAACACGGTCTTGACGCCTATGCCGAAGAGGGCGGCATGGAACCCGAAGAGGCCGCGCTGTGGAAACGGCAGGTACGCTGCCTTTCAGCTCTCCTGGCGGCACCTGTCTGTGAGACCGTGCCCGATGCTCCGGCCCGCATTGGCTACCATCAACCCTGTCACTGGGGTGAGGACGACCCTGATTTGCCGTTCCTCAGGCAGGCGTTCCCCCTTATCATGAAAGGTACTGGACTGTGCTGCGGCATGGGCGGCATCCTCAAGATGACCGACGCCGACGTGTCCGCCGCCATTGGCCGCCGATGCGTGGAGGGCTTCGCGGACTGCCGCCATATCATCACCGGATGCAGCGGCTGTACGCTGCAACTGGCTTCCGCAGCCCCTTCCGGCGTGACCGTACGCCATTGGCTCGATGTGGTGGATATTTCAGTATAATACACTATTTTTATTTGTTTTTCGATATAAGGTGCAGCCCCTTCCCCCATTGGGGAAACGCCGCTGAAACGACACCCGGCGGGAAGGCGCTTTCTCCCCCAATGGGGTGTTCTACCCCAAAGAAGCGAGGCCCCTATGACAGAAACCCGATGCCCATTGCCCAAGATGGCGCGTATCCGGCAGACCTTCGCCCGTCCGCGCGTTGACGATATGGCAGCGGAAATGCGCGAACAGATGCAGGTGCTCACGCCCCGGATCAGGCCAGGCATGACGGTGGGGCTGACCGTGGGCAGCCGGGGAATCCAGAACATCCTGACCATGCTGGAAGTCGCCGTTCAAGCGGTGCGCGGCTGCGGCGCGTCCCCGGTGCTTCTGGCGGCGATGGGCAGCCACGGCGGCGGTACCCGTCAGGGACAAAAGGACGTGTTGGATAGCCTCGGCATCACGGAGGAACGCCTCGGCGCGCCGGTCATCACCTGTGATGTGACCCGCGCCATTGGGGAAACGCCCGGCGGACTTGTGGCGCACATGCTGGAGTCGGCGTTCGGTGTGGACGCAATCATCCCCATCAACCGGGTGAAAACGCACACGTCGTTCAAGGGCTGCGTGGAGAGCGGGCTGTGCAAGAAGCTCGTGGTGGGCCTTGGCGGGCCGGGCGGGGCAGGCCAGTTCCACAGCCTTGGGCAGGCCGAACTTCCCCGCCTGCTGGTGGAGGTCACCAAGGTGATCCTCGGCAAGATGCCCGTGCTTGGCGGGGTGCCGATCGTCGAAAACGCTTATGAGGAAACCGCGCGCATCAAGGCGATTCCCGCCGAGGCGCTCATCGAGGAAGAAATCCGGCTGCTGGCGTGGTCGAAGTCGCTCATGCCCGCCCTGCCCACGGACAGGCTGCACGGCCTCATCGTGGAGGAAATGGGGAAGAATTTCAGCGGAACCGGAGTCGACACCAATATCATCGGACGGCTGCGCATTACGGGCGAACCGGAAATGGAAAGCCCGCGCATCCGGTACGTTTCGGTACTGGACCTTTCGGAAGCCTCGCACGGCAACGCTACGGGCGTGGGCCTTGTGGACTTCGTGACCCGCAGGCTGGTGGACAAGATCGACCGTAAGGCCACGTACTTGAATAACCTCACCACTACGTTCGTCACCCGCGCGTTCACGCCCCTGTGGTTCGATACGGATCGGGAAATGCTGGAAACCATGATGTTTTGCCTGCGGAGCGTCCCGCTCGCCGAAACGCGGCTGATCTTGATCCCCAATACCCTGTACCTTGCGGACTGTTATGTATCCGAAGCCATCCTTCCGGAGCTGGCCGATACCGGACGTTTCGAGGTAGTTGGGCCGTTGCGGGAACTGGCCTTCGACGCGCAGGGAAACCTGATCTCGCGCATTGGCCTGCCCCGCACGAGCTGAGCGGGGCAAGCCGATGGACGGCTTGTATGAACGCTGATGCGAGACATCATGCCGTATCATACGACACACGGCGAAGGTTGCGGCCTCCTCCATCAGGGCTGTCTCCGGCTGTCCTATCCTTTCCCCTCGGAAGGTACTGCGAGGGCCATCTTCCCTATGCATGGGCTCGGCTCAATTGCCATCTGGTGAGCCGGTTTTGCAATCTGCGGGGATTTCCTTGCCTGTCTGTGCGAGGCCGGATTGCCTTTCCATCGTACAATCCAGCCACGTCCAGCCGCTTTATGCTTCTGCATCGCGGAAACAGCAGGCTGAACGGGCGTGGAGCCTTTCCGTATCGGCAACGAGTGCCCCGTTCACCCTATTGCTGGAAATCTGCCGTGGGAGCCTTCCGATTTTCATATGAAGAGGAAAGGCTTGGCGGCGTCTCGTGGCGAATCCATCCGAGCGGATTGGACGGGCAGGGCGCTTGCCCGTCCGTGCGGCCCGGATCGGAGGGGGCAGCTGGGGCGGCGTCCGGTTCCGGGGCTTCGTACTGCGATCCGTACAGCGGGATCCAGCAGGACGGATCGGGAGGCTCGCCGCCTGCGCCGCGGCTGGGGATGAAGTCGGGAAACCCGCTCAGACAGGCCGTCTGCGGCAAGCCCTGATGTTCGGATTTGCCGAGCAGGAAATCGATAGTGGTGTCCAGCGTGTTGGCGATGCGGATGAGTGTGGCGTAGTCGGGTTCGCTGCGCTGGGCGACGTAGTTGTTCATCCGGGATCGGCTGACGCCTATGCGATCCGCGAAGTGCGCCTGCGAAATGTTCCTTTCATCCAGCAACTGCCGCAGACGGTTGCCGAACAGGACGTCAACAATGTTTTCCGGTTTCAAGGCGATCATCCTTTGGCGTTGGGGCGGAGGCCCTTGCGGGTTTCAGGCGTTCGGGATTCCGATAGTCAATAGACGATATTCATGTGCCAAACCATGCGTCATGATTGCTAAAATAATCTCTAGCCTTCTCAATTAAGGCCCTACCAAACGCCTCGCTCCGGTGTCAACGGAAACGCGATGGAAAGGAAAAAATCGTATTTTTGGCGATCGAAAATCCCCATTTTTATGACGGAAGGGCTCCGTCTTGCCGGAAAAGAAGGGTTCGACGGAAACAAGGCGGTGGGTGCCTGTTTCACAGGATGCCCCGTCCTGGAAAACTGTACCCGTTCGGTAAATGACGGGGCCGGGACAACGGATGCCCCGGCTCCTT
>ERZ836939.4704-NODE-4704-length-10014-cov-15.976805_pt1 | contig 10014 bp, 4 predicted proteins | sample MGYA00519912_ERZ836939 | MGnify/ENA primary metagenome ERZ836939 (study PRJEB31850, sample SAMEA3708810) | human gut metagenome | biome: human gut; feature: human-associated habitat; material: faeces | place: China | collected 2014 ... | reverse complement strand
TCGTAGGAAGTTCAGTGGTTAAAATCCCTGCCTGCGTATAGCTGAGAACCGTTATTTGATGATGAGGGCTATTCATATAAATGTAGGTTAAATTTTTCTGACCATTTCAAACTGTTGTCCTTTTGGGGTAAGTCCTAATGATGACAAGAAACCAGTGACTGATTCACAATCGCAATCAACATTAGTAAATTTGAGTACATCGCTTTGAAAATGACTGACAGCACTTTTAAGCAAGGACTTACCTATTCCTTTACGCCGGTAATCTTTTGCAACTGCGAGGGATGAAATATCGCCTGATGCCGGTTCAAAGATAACAAATCCGACAAGTTCTTCTCTTTCATAAGCTCCCAATATGTCCAAATTGTCGATTCCGCGTTCCAGTGAAGCCCTGTCATTTTGCCATGAAGGATGAAAATCGAACCAGGCCGTTTGGTTAAGGCAGTTTTTTAAATCCGATGGGAGTATGCGACATGCGGTATGGTTTACTTGCAATACAGGAACAATATCGCTCAGTTTGGCAGAGTAGTAGTTGAAATTTCTCTGTGTTTCAAAGCCTAATTTGCGATATATTTTTATTGCTTTGTGATTGTGTTGCAAAACTTCCAGTACATATTGCCGAACTCCTTGTTGATATATCAATTCGAGGCTGAAAGTGAATATTTTTTGGGTTAGGTGTAATCCCCGGAATGAAGGTACGGTTCCCGTCCCTGTGTCATAGGCCGTCAAGATGTTGTTGTACATGCCTGTTCCGTTAAACACAAAAGAAATCAGCCGTCCTTCGAAAAATGCTCCGAAAGATAGTTGTGGATTGTATCCTCGTCGGTCGAGCATGCGTCGCAATTCATCCGCATTCAAAGAGAAATCATAATCTTTGAATGCGGATGAGAATGCCGCATACAAATCTTTGAAAGAAACGGACTCTAAAGAATGAATGATGATTCCCATATCGGACGGTGTTATGTGTTTGGATTTTTATCACTATTCTCTACGGTTAAACCGTGCTGTTTGAGAAAGCTGAGCTTATCCCAATAACCTCTTTGGAAAACGATTTTATCGTTTTGCACATGGAAGAATCCGCATCCTCGCAACCCGAGCGGATCTTTCCATTCCATGATAGCCCATTCTCCATCCTCGAATATATGCTCAACAATACAAACCATTTTTGAGGTTGCAAATTCATTTACAAACATTTTATGGATAGCTGTTTTTCCTATAACCGGGGTGTTTGCGACTTGATGGTTTATGGCATCCTGAGCGTATAAGTTTGCCAAAGCGACTGCATCGGCGGCGTTGAAGCAGTCAATCCATTCTTGTAGTATCTCTTTTGGCGTCATATTTTTCGTATCTTTTATTCTTTAATATTTAATTGTTGCTTTTTCCTCTATAAGTTAGAATTAGACATTTTTTCTAATTCCTTTTGAAATGATCATCAAAAACAAAATTAGTATTTTTTTCTGTTTTACTGATGATTCTGTAGAAATATTCTCGTTCATATTATTGTGTCATAAGGAACGTGTCAAAAAAGCGGTTTCCACATTACAGCTTTATGGTAAAATGAGTTTAACCAACTACATAACGCAATCTGTTGTCGGTACTGTTATCTATTTCCCATTCGTATTCTATTTAGCCCCTTATTGTGGGTATGCAGCAAGTTATCTTATCGAATTCACTCTCTTTGGGAGTCAAATATGGTTGTGCAAATGGTGGCTGACAAAACATAAACAAGGTTAGTTGGAATGTTTTTGGTATAATGTTTATAAACATAAATCAAGAAAGAATAAATAAATTTAATAGAGGCTGCCCAAAAAGAAAGAAATTCTTGCAATCACTCTTCTACAGATACTTGCAGAGGGGATAAGATTTACTTTTAGACCTTTTGGATAGCCCCTATTAATATTTTATATAAAATTCATAATTTTAAATTTTTATCCCTTTCGATCGGTTTTCATCCTTAAACTGAAAACCCGGACGCCCGATAATGATATGATTGGCAATGAAATTGCCAGACGGACTTCGTTTATCCATCGGGCTGCGAATCTGCGGGACATCATCGGTTTGTTGTGGCGATATGCTCCGTACACCTTCCGCATCTGGCTTGATCTCCTGCCCGTTCTTTTCTTTTTCGGTGACTTCCTGCGCGGGCGGCGCAAGCTCCAACTGTATCTTGCGGTCAAGCGCGGCAAGTTCGGACTTCAACTGTTTCAGTTCGTCCTCTTTCTTCCACACCTTGCCCGCTATCTCCTGCAACTGCGGAACCTCCTTTTCCAGCACCTCGTTCTTCGCCTTATACTGGTCGATGATGGACGGAATCCTCTCCAATGCATTCAGGAAATTACGTGCGGCGGCTACCGGGTCAGCCATCGCCAGATGCCCGTTGTTATAGGTGTATTTGTAATTCCCTTCCACCACGAAGCGATTGTCGGTAAATTCCAGCCCCTCTTTGAGTATCCTCTCGCTGACCACCATTATCGGGAAACCGTAAATCTCCCCGACAGGCTTGTACAAACCGCCCGTCGTGGCGTTCTTGGCTATCTCCTGCAAACGCTTTCCAATAACTTTTTCGTCGGTTGAATCCACGCCGTCCACCTTGACAATATTAAGGCGACTACCTTCCTTATCAGTCTGCACAACGGAAAGAAAACGGTTCCAGTCCTCCGTCATGGCTTCGATGACAGCCGTGTTGTTGCGCAGTTCCCCCGTCTTGGCTTCCAGCTTGAACTCCGAATCGCGCTTGCCCTTGTTGAACGACTTGCGTTCCCCTTCGAGCGAGGCGATACGCTTCTCTAATTTCGCCTTATCCAAAAGGTCGGTATTGCCGGAGAGCAACGCCATATACTCCGAGAAGTTCATACCCGATTTTTCGTCCATTGCTCCCTCGTCGATGGTACGTGCGCCCATCGCTCCACTTTTGAGCTGCGATATGAACGTCTGCTTGCAGTGCAGCAGATTGAACTTGTAGCTGTCCAGCGACTTTTCCACCGCGTAGATGATGATATCCACGTTGTTCTCGGCAAAATGCTTAGCAATCTCGTTCCCGGCTCTAACACCCCGTCCGTCACGCTGTTGCAGGTCGGACGGTCGCCACGGTGTATCAAGGTGATGGATGGCGACGCATCTTTTCTGCGCATTCACGCCCGTTCCGAGCATACTTGTGGAGCCGAACAGCACTCGCACTGTCCCTGCGTTCATGGCATCTATCACCGCCTTACGAGCCTTATCCGTCTTACACTCCTGAATGAAGCGCACCTCACTTGCCGGTATGCCGTAATCCTCCACCAACTTGCGTTTTATCTCGCTGTACACGTTCCATCCTTCCCCCGGCTGATATGTACCCAAGTCGGAGAACACGAACTGCGTTCCTTTGTGCGCATCGTATTTGTGGTAATACTCCGCTATCATTTTGGCGCAGTGGCTCGCCTTGTTGTCGGAGTGGTCTTCGTAATTGGGGTCTATCATGCGCATATCCAAAGCCATCTTCCGCGCGTAGTCGGTAGCGATGAGCATCTTAGCCTTCTCTTCCGTTTCAGACAGCGGCAACCTGCCCAACAACGTCGCGTCACCTGTCTTGGCAAATTCCATCAGTTGTTTGATGAAATACTCTTGGTCGGGTGTAGGCGGTATGTGGTGCAGTATCTCGTTCTTGTGCGGACGATCCACACCCACGTCCTCCGCCGTGCGGTAGTCGGTGATTTCGTTGTAAAAGGCGGCAAGCTCCGGCACCTTGATGAAATAGCGAAAACGCTCCTTCTGAACGATATTGTTCGTTACGTTGAACTCAAAATCGGTCGTCTTCTTGGCGAAGATGGCAGCCCAAGCATCGAAACAGCGGATGTCCTGCCGTTCCAGTTCCTTCGGGCGCAGGTACTTAAAGAGCAGGTACAGTTCCGTCAGACTGTTGGAAATGGTCGTGCCGGACAGGAACGTAGCCCCTAAGTCTTTGCCCGTACGCTCCTGTATAGTTCGTATGGCAAAAAGCATATTCAGGGCTTTCTGGCTCCCCTCCGAGTTTCCCAACCCCGCCACACGGTCATGCCGGGTGTTGAAAGTCAAGTTCTTGAATTGGTGGCTCTCGTCTATGAAAATGTGGTCGATGCCCATCTGTTTGAAGTCCACCACGTCATCTGTGCGCGACTTGATGGCGTGTTCCACTTTCTCTAACTTCGCCACAAGGTTGTGCTTGCGCTTCTCCAATCCTTTCAGCATCGCCCGCGACACGTTCTTGCCTTGCTGCCGTAAGACTTCGAGGTTTTCCTCCACCGTGTCAAGCTCCGCTTGCAGGATGCGTTGCTGCAACTCCGGTGACTGCGGTATCTTGCCGAACTGGTCATGCGACATGATGACGCAATCATAGTCATTGTTTTTGATGTTGTTGAAGAAACGCACACGGTTGGCGGTCGAGAAATCCTTTTCCGAAGCGTAGAGGATGCGGGCATTCGGATAGGCAGCTTGATAAGTGGCGGCAATCTCCGCGACATTGGCTTTCAGACCAATAATCATCGGCTTGTGCGCCAAGTTCAGACGCTTCATTTCATGCGCTGCAATACACATTATCAGTGTTTTACCTGTTCCGACTTCATGGTCGCATATTCCGCCGCCATTCTGTTTTATCATCCAGACGCAATCCTTCTGCGACGGATAAACGCTTTGAATACCCCGGCTTGCCAATCCTTTCAGATTGAGGTCGGGAAACGTCTGGTGCGAACCGTCATACTTCGGGCGCACGAAACAGTTGAACTTGCGGTTATACATTGTCACGAGCCGTTCCTTGAACTGCGGCGACTGCTCTTCCAACCATTCCGAGAACCCGTTGCGGATTTCGTCAATCTTGGCGTTGGCGAGCTGTATGCCCTCGCTGTCACGCACCTTGATGTCGTTGCCGTTCTCATCTTTGCCAATACTTTTCATCATGTCGGGACAGGTGTTGTGCAAAGCGTGTTTCAACAGGTGCATACCGTCATAGTTCCGGTAATAGCCCTTTACCAGAAACTCGTCCGTGATCTTCATGGTGCGGTAGCCGCACGCCACGGAAAACTCGTCCATGCTGGCGGAATAGGCGATTTTCACGTCCGTGTCGAAAAGATGGCTCATGTAGGCGGCATACACGCCCGTGGGAATCCAGCGTTCACCGAAGTTGAAGTCGAGGTCTTCAAAGGCGATACGCTGCGGCTCGGCTTCCTTCAAAGCCTCCAAAGCCTGTTTCACTTCCGGCAATCTTTCGCTTTCCAGATTATTTTCCATCCATGCCTCTATACGCTCCGCCTTCTCTATCACGTTTCCCGCGATGAAGCGGTCTTTAATCTCGTAACCGGTTACGAGCGGATTGTAGAAGATACGCCCCTTGAGGGCATTGAGAAGCTCCTCTTCCGTACTGTCTGTTATCCCCCGCATATAGTTGAGATTGACCGTACCATACTTGTTGAGCGATGCAGACAAGGCTTCTTCCGGAGAACCGACGTTGGCATGGTTCTCCACCGAGAAGGAAACGGGACGGTCGAAGATGTCCGCTTTGACGAACTTGCCGTCCTCCGCACGTTCCAGCGAAAGGATGTCGCGCCCTCCGGCGTCCATCATCACCAGTTTCACGTTCTGTTTGGCGTTGAGGTTGCCATAACGCATGACAAACTCGTCGTAACAGGTGTTCAGGTGTTCACGCCAAGGTACATTTTCCTCACGTCTGTTCGATTCATAGCGGTACAACCGCTCGTATGCGTCACGGAGCGATACATACAGCAACGCTTTCTCTTTCTGATAACCGGTTAGTCCAAGCGGCTGGAAGGTTGCACCGTAGGGAGTAATGTCCTTCAGATAACCGATGTCGCGTGCCCTGTTTGCCACCAGCGACCCTTCACGCAGGTGCATTTCCGGCGTGCGGTGATAGGGACGCGGCGTAAGGTCGAGGGCTTCTTTTTTCGGCTTTTCCGTTTCAAATTCCGGGAACAGGGAAGTGGCAACCGTTTCGGAAGTAGGCACAACTTCTGCCGGTGTTTCAGGTTGCTTTATTTCTTCCGTTTGTTCCGGCTTTTTATCCATATTGTCCGAAGAAGGCGCAAAAGCAGGGTTCAACGTGTCTTTGATACCCATCTTTTTCAGTTGTTCCTGCCTGTGCCGTTCTGCCTCAAGCCGTAGGGCCTTGCGCCGTTCCGCTGTCAGACTCATCATTGTCTCATAGAAGCCGTTGATGGGAGGATTGGTTTCCCAATCCAGAGTGGCGTAAATGTCGTCCGGGTCGTTTGGCTTTTCGGCATTTTCCGGCTTTTCTTCCTTATTACCGTTTACCGGCTTGGCGGCTTCAACGGGTGGAGTAACTTTGACCTGCGGTTTAGGCGTGGACGGCATAGGCTTCGGCTTGCTTTCCTTTTTCGCTGCCTTTTTCTTTTTTGCCGGTTCCTCTATGGGCATACCCCAAAGGTCGAGCAGGGTAAGCTGCACGGCTGACGAATGGTTGGGGTGGCGCGGCTCAATCTCCGGCTTTTCCTCTATGGGCTGTGCCTGCGGCTTCTCCACTCCCTTGACAGGCTCAATTACAGAAACGGGGGCTATTACAGAAGGTGATACCTTTTCTGTTTTCGGAGCAGGTTGCACTTCCGCAGCCGTGCTTTCCTCCTTTGTCGGATGCAGGCTGTGTTTCTCATACAGTTTCCTGTCAAGTTGTTGCAGTTCTATTTTCAGATGCTCCCGCAAGTCTTCCGCCAGTTGTGCGATGTCCCCACGGTGCAGGAGTTTATAGGCTGGTTTCCCGTACGGGTCGGTACTTCTGATCAAATCCGTGTGTGAAAGCGAGCCGATGCTCCATACATACCCATTTACGGAAGTGCCGATAGGGGTCTGTTCGGTCTGCACGAAGAGTTTTTCGTTGTAATACAGTTCACCATTCTTTCCGCTGTTCTTTTGCAGGATAATCAGGTCGCTGCCCACCTCCGTTCCCGCGTTATCCGTAAAGAGGTTGTTCGGCAGGCGGGCTACGCCCACCAGATTGGTATGGTTCATCATATACTCGCGTATGGGCGCGTTGGTCGGGGCATCCAGTACCCCCTGCGAGGTGATGAACGCCACGATTCCGCCTTCACGCACCGCGTCAAGGCTTTTCAGGAAAAAGTAATTGTGTATCGTCCGTGCCGCCGAGTGCCTTGCAGGATCCTTGCTGCCCGAAAATTCCGGGTCGAACACCGCCACATCGCCAAACGGTATATTGGAGACAGCCAAATCAAAATGGTTCATGAACGGCTTTTCTATCTTCTCGAAGCCCTGTACCCTTACTTTCTGTCCGGGATGCAGGTGCTTCAGTATCTTGCCCGTCATCAGGTCTTTCTCAAAAGCCATGATGTCCGCGTCCGGTCTGTTCTCCAGCACGGCGTCCACGAATGCACCGACACCTGCCGACGGCTCCAGCACCCGGTCGGGACGGATGCCGTGTTCATGCAGCACGTCCGCGATGGTCCCGGTTATCTCCGGCGGGGTATAGAAGGCGGTCAGCACGGACTGCTTCATGGCATCCATATACCGTTTGTACTCCGTCTCGTCTTTTGTGTTCTCCCGCAGCAACCTGTGCAGTTCCACGGTAGGGGCAAACAGTTCGAGGTCGGACTTCGCCCAGTGGACGGCATCCGTCAGTTCCCTTGCAGGGTTGAGTATGCTCTTCAGTCCCCCGAAACCGCAATAACGCTCTAACAAGAGCCGTTCGCGTGCGGTGGGTGTGCGCTGTTCCCTGTCAAGGAGGAATGCCGTCCGTATCGCCTCGATGTTGTCCCTCAGCCTCTGTTTGCGGTTAAACGCCATACTCTTCGATATAGAGGATGACGGCTCCCGTCAGCTCCGTGTAGAGCAGGTCATATTCGGGCGACAGGGCGAAATTGTCGTCCGAGAGGTCATAGATGGAGAATACGTTTCCGACAAGCGGTAGCAGCTTCTGGGTAAAGGCTTCACATTTTTCTTCCGGCACTTCACCCGCAAATTCGTTCTCCACGACTTCGCGCAGGATGGCGTGCCTGGAGTAGCGAAGGCCCTCCGTCAGCACCTTCATCGCCAGTTCCTGCGCCCCGTCGACAGGATAGCCTTCGAGCCTTGCCCGTTCATACGCTTCGGCGGCACGGTCGGTTCTTTCTCGGATGAAGGCTTCATCGGCTGCCTGTTCAAACTTGTTCGTGGTGAGGTAGTCCAGCAGGTACAGACCGTAATAGGAAAAGTCGGTCCGACCCTCGTTTTTCTTCTTGTTGTTCATTTCTTTGGAATTTAGTGGATTGATAATGATGATAGGGATAATCGTTGGAAAACGAGAAGAAAAAGGCACCCGGTATCCCTCCGAGTGCCACCACTAAATCCAAAGTATGAGTGTAATCCGGTATCGAAGAACAATTCATTACTCTGAACCAGTGGCAAAGTTAAACATTTATTTTCTTCTTTTCGCAGAGGTCGCTTTACTTTTCCTTTCTGGGAACACGAAAACCGTGTTATAGTCCCCGTCAAAGGCGACTACGGCATCAAAACTCTTGCCCTGCTTGCTCTTGAATCCTTTGAGCAGTTTCGTGTGTCCGTCGGTGAGCAGGTTTTTGATTTCATCATCAGAGAGGGTGCGGTTTGCTTTCAGGCGGAACACGGGCAGACCGCACTCCGCGTTGTCGCAGCGGACGACCTTGCCGTAAAACTGCATCGTCCCCGCTCCGCACTTGGGACACTTGCAGCCGGAATCCCTGCGGGCGAACAGCTTGTCGCACGACAGCAGTTCGGAGGTAATTTCCCGTGTATATGCCTCAATCTTCCTGCGGAAGTCATCGGCGGGCAGTTCCCCACGCTCGATGCGTGCCAATTCCTTTTCCCATTCGCCCGTCATGGCGACATCGGCAATACGCATCGCCTTCACGACCGAGTAGAGGGCAAGCCCTTTTTCGGTGGGGACAAGCGACTTCTTGCAGCGTTCCATATAGCCGCGCTTGAAAAGCGTTTCGATGATGGACGCACGGGTGGCGGGCGTGCCGATGCCGCAATCCTTCATAGCCTGCCGCAATGCGTCGTCCTCTATCTCCTTGCCAGCCGTTTCCATCGCGGACAGCAGAGTGGCTTCGGTATGCTGCGGCTTGGGTTTGGTCTTTCCCTCCGTGATGGAGGCGGCTTTCAGTGCCAGCGTGTCGCCTTCCTGCCAACAGGGAATGGCGGCGGTTTCCTCTTGGCTGTTGTTCTCTTCTCCATTCTCCTTGCCATAGACGGCACGCCATCCGGCCTGCCTGATGATGCTGCCTTTTGCCACGAACTCCACTCCGGCACACTCTGCCGTGACGGTGGCAGTGTCCTTGACGCATTTTTCGGAGAAAGCCTCAAGCATGCGCCCGACTATCATGTGATAGACGGTGCTGTCCTCTTTGGAGAGGAACAGCGGCTTCTCGCCCGTGACGAGCAGGGCATGGTGGTCTGTCACCTTGCCGCCGTCCAAGCTGCGGCGTGTCGGCACGGCTTTCGGCTGCAACTTGTCCTTCCATTCGGGCAGGCTGCCGATGAAGGCAAGCAGCTTGGGGATTTCCGCGAACACGTCTTCGGGAATATAGCGGCTTCCGGTTCTCGGATAGGTGATGAGCTTCTTCTCGTAGAGCTTCTGGGCGATTTCAAGCGTCTGTTCCGCCGTGAAGCCATGCTTGGCGTTGGCTTCCTTCTGGAGCGTGGTCAGGTCGTACAGGAGCGGAGTTTCCTCTATCTTCTCCTTGCGTTCCGCTTTCGTGACGGTGGCTGTGCCTGTTTCCTTTACCTTATTATATAAGACTGTGGCAGGCTCCATCTCCTTCCATTTCCCGGTGGAAGAGAATTTCACGGTATCACCATCGCCTCCGTCAGCGGCAATATGGAGTTGCCAGAAAGGTTCCACCGTGAAGCGGCGGTTTTCCCAGTAGCGTGCGCACACCATCGCCAACGTGGGTGTCTGCACCCGCCCGACGGAGTAAGTGCCGTGTCCGGCGGCGATGGAGAGAGCCTGCGTGCCGTTGATGCCCACGAGCCAGTCGGATTCGCTCCGCGCTTTGGCGGCGAGGT
>ERZ836939.4698-NODE-4698-length-10020-cov-3.470948_pt1 | contig 10020 bp, 8 predicted proteins | sample MGYA00519912_ERZ836939 | MGnify/ENA primary metagenome ERZ836939 (study PRJEB31850, sample SAMEA3708810) | human gut metagenome | biome: human gut; feature: human-associated habitat; material: faeces | place: China | collected 2014 ... | reverse complement strand
CTGTCGGCAAAGAGCTCGAGGCTGTCGCCCTGCTCGCTGAGCAGACGGCCGAGCGCGACATACTCGCTCATGGCGCTCTTCAGGTTGAAGATGTCGCCCTCCAGACTCTCAAGATACACTCTGCCCTTGCACTGATGCACGACCTTACGGAATTCTTCTACCTCTTGAATGTTCTGCAGTTTCATAACATAACCTCCCATGTATGTTTTTGGTTGATTTCTTTTTTCACTCTGCGGGCAGTATACTCCATTCACGGAAAAAACGCAAGACAGAAAATATACGAAATAAACAAAAATAAACATTGGTATTTGTTATAATCAAACAAAATAAGAGGAAGAAATTGCAAAATTTCGGTTCAGCGCTTGTAGAACGGGGTGGGGACGATCTCCATCTCGACCTTGCGGCCGCGCACATCGGCGTAGACATGCTTGCCGACTTCCGCGTCTTCGACCGGAACATAGCCCATCGCGACACAGCAACCGAGATACGGCGCGAACGTGCCGGAGGAGGTCCAGCCGATCTTCTCACCATCCGGGGCGGAATACAGGTCGCAGTGCTCGCGCACGATGCCGCGTCCGACGACCTTCATGCCGATGCGCTTTAACTTCGGCGCACCGAGCGCGACGAGCGCGTCGCGGCCGATGAAGTCCTTGCCGGTCAGCTTGCAGGGAAGGCCCGCCATCTTCGGCGTGATCTCCTCGTTCATCTCGTGGCCGTAGAGCGGCATGGAGGCTTCGAGCCGCAGCGTGTCGCGCGCGCCGAGTCCGCAGGGGATCAGGCCGTACTCCTCGCCCGCGGCGAGCAGGGCGTGCCAGAGGTCAACGGTGTCCTCGGCCCTGCAGTAGAGCTCAAAGCCGTATTCGCCGGTATAGCCTGTCTGGGAAACGAGAGCGTGAATGGTGCGGCTGCCGAGGTCGAGCGGAACGTTGTCGATAAAGGTGTAATACTTCGCGGGAATGTACTGCTCCGCGCAGAGCTTTTTGAGAATGTCGCCGGACGTTGGTCCTTGCAGCGCGACCTGTCCCCAGTCGTCACCCTCGTCGCGGTAGTCCACGTCGCCGAACAGATGGCTCTCGACCCACGCGGCATCCTTGTCGCGGTTGCCCGCGTTGACGACCAGCCAGTAGTCGTCGGCGGCACAGCGGTAAACGATGAAATCGTCAATAATGCCGCCCGCGTCGTTGCAGAACATGGCGTACTTGATGTCGCCGTCCTGCATGGTGGAGATATCCGCGGTGATGAGCTTCTGCACGTTTGCGACCGCGTCGGGGCCCTTGAGCCGCAGCTCGCCCATGTGCGACACGTCAAAGAGTCCCGCCTTCTGCCGCACGGCCATGTGCTCGGCGAGCACACCGGTGGGATACTGCACGGGCATCAGAAAGCCGCCGAACTCAACGATCTTTCCGCCCGCGTCCACATGGGTCTGATACAGGGGTGTTTTCCTTTCCATAAGCTGTTTCCTCCTCTATTATCATTTTTGAACGATAGTATAAAAATGATTAAAATATGGCATAGAAAAAAGGCACAAAGTCCCCCTTGGAACTTTGTGCCTCCGTTTTATGACCTGAGAGTTTCCCTGACACAGCATATCGCATCCTGCAGGTTGCACCTTCGGCGTGCGGCTGCCGCCGCACTCTTCGGAGTGTCGTCATCGCCCGACCCTTTTGCCTGAGAGCTTCTGCATTCCCCTTCGGCGCCGCGCAGCGCGCGGTCTCTCCCGGACCAATCATCCGACACTTATTCAGTTCCGGTGTTATCCCGGCGCGGTCCTTCCCGCGCCCTTTTTACAATACCATTTTCTACACGGTTTTGTCAACAATTATTCGGAAATTTTTCCTGATTTTGTTTGCATTGTACAAAGATCCCTGCCGCAGCCGGGCATAAATTCCAGCCGGGCGGCATTTACTTTCCTACCTCCTTATGCTATCATGAAGGAGAGCACATCACATAGCAGGGTGGTGCTGCCATTGCACGAACAAGGCATTGCGATCTACTCCCGAAAATCCCGCTTCACCGGCAAGGGTGAAAGCGTGGGCAACCAGATCGAGCTATGCCGCCAGTATCTCCGCGCGCACGAGCCGGACGCGCCGGAGCCGGAAATTTTTGAAGATGACGGCTTCTCCGGCGGGGACCTGAACCGCCCCGCCTTCCGGCGGATGATGCGCGCGGCCGAGGCCGGGCGCTTCCGTATGCTCATCGTCTACCGGCTCGACCGGATCAGCCGCAGCATCGGAGACTTCACCGCCCTCATCGAGCGGCTGGCGCAGCTGAACGTGGCGTTCGTTTCCATTCGGGAGCAGTTCGACACGTCCACGCCCATGGGCCGGGCCATGATGTACATCGCCTCGGTCTTCTCGCAGCTTGAGCGCGAGACCATCGCAGAGCGCATCCGCGACAACCTCCGTGAGCTGGCCAAGACCGGCCGCTGGCTCGGCGGCATCACGCCGACCGGCTTTTCCTCGGAGGCCGTGCAGGCCGTCACCGTCGACGGGCGCACAAAGCGTGCCTGCCGCTTGCGGCTCGTTCCGGAGGAGGCGGAGACCGTCAAGGCCATGTACAGCCTGTTCGCACGCCTCGGCTCTCTGACAGCCGTTGTAAAGGGACTGCAGGAGCACGGTCTTACCACAAAAAACGGCAACGCGTTCACGCGCCACGCCGTGCGCGATATCCTGCACAACCCGGTCTATGCGCGGGCGGATGCGGATATGCTTGCCTGGCTCCGGGCGGCAGGCACGGAGCTCTCCGCTGCGCAGGAGGAGTTTGACGGGCGGCACGGCGTCCTTGCCTATCACCGCACGGATCAGTCCCGCGGCCGCACCGCCGTCGCCCTGCCGCCGGAGGCCTGGATTGTCGCGGTTGGGCAGCACCCCGGGCTCATCCCCGGCTCACAGTGGGCCGCCGTGCAGGAGCGGCTCCGGCGGACGGACTGCCGCACGCCGCGTACGGAGCACGAGACGCCCGCCCTGTTAGCCGGTCTGCTGCAGTGCCGCTGCGGCAGACCGATGTATGCCAAGTACCGCCGCGCGGCAGACGGTGAGCGCTTTTCCTATGTCTGCCGTGCAAAATCGACCGGCGGACGGGAACAATGCAGCTGCCCGAACGTTCCTGGCACTGCAGCAGACGCCGCCGTGCGCGCCATGCTCTGCGCCCTGCCGGAGGACCATGCCGTGCTGGCGGCCGCACTCCGGGGGCTGCGGCGCGGCCTGCCTGAATCCTCCCCTGCGCCGCCGGACCGTATCCCCCTTGTGCTCCGCGATTGCCTGGACACCATCCGCCGGACGCAGCGCGTCCTTGAGGCCCTGACGGAGCAGCTCCGCTGGGACGGCGAAACGCTGCGCGTGACGCTCCGCCGGGTGGATTGCAAATGAAATCCTCATGTACTTCCGCGGGCAGCGGAAGAGCGCGTCAGACGTTTCGCTCTCGGAATGCATCGAGACCGGGCGGGATGGCAACGCGCTGTCGCTGATGGACGTGATCTGCTCGGAGGAGGATCTGTTCGAGCAGCTGTCCGAAAAAGAGATCTACGGCAGGCTCCACACCGCCGTGAACACCTGCCTGACCCCGCGCGAGCAGCGCATCATTCTGCTGCGCTACGGGCTGGGCAACCGTAAGCCGCTGACGCAGCGGGAGATCGCCGCGCAGTGCGGCATCAGCCGCAGCTATGTCAGCCGCATCGAAAAACGCGCCCTGCAGAAGCTGGAGGACGCGCTGACAAAAGAAACCTGAAGGGAACGATCACAAATGCATCCATGGAAACATTTCTGTACCATTACGCACCACCGCTGGAAGGTGTGCAGTCACTGCTTCCGCGTCGGGCTATATTGGCGCGGCCTGACACACGACCTGTCCAAATACTCCCCCACAGAGTTCTGGACCGGCGCGAAATACTATCAGGGCACGCGCAGCCCGAACTCCTATGAGCGCGAGCTCTACGGCTACTCCGCCGCATGGATGCACCACAAGGGCCGCAACCGCCACCACTACGAATACTGGACGGACATCGACCCGAAGACGAAGGTCTACCGCGCCGTGCCGATGCCGCGCAAATTCTTTGTGGAGATGGTCATGGACCGCATCGCCGCCTGTAAAATTTACCACGGCAGCGCCTACACGGACGCCGATGCCCTCAACTATCTCGTCCACGCCGAGGAGGTCCGCGACGGCTCGATGATGCACCCGGACACGCGCCGCGAGCTTCTCTATGTGCTGACCATGCTGCGCGACCGCGGCGAAAAGGAGACGTTCCGCTTCCTGCGCGAGGTCGTGCTGGCCGGGAAGCCGTTTGCCGTTCCTGCGCAGTGACAAAAATGCAGGAATCATTTCCTTTTCTGCCCGCAGGCCGATCCGGTCGGAAGTTGACAATAATGAAGGGCAAAACTGCCATCCACAGGAGTTATTCACATTCTGCACAAGGTTGTGCACAGCAGGACCCCTGATTTAGCGGGCTTTCGCGGGGATTTCGGGCAGTTGTGCACAGGCCTGCAAAAACGCCTCTGCACAGCAGCGCCATGTTCCGAAGTTGACATAACCCCGTTTGTGACAAAAATTTACAGACAGGTAACAGGAAATTAAAATGCAGGATGCCGATCGACATCCTGCATTGATTTTTTGGGTCTTATAAGGCCTCGCCCTCCATGGAGCGCGTGGCATAGGCGTTGAGCGTCTGGTCGGCGATGTTGCCAGCGAGATACTCATAATAGGCCTGCGCGCCGATCATCGCTCCGTTGTCACCGCACAGCGACAGCGGCGGCATGCAAAGGCGCACGCCGCGGGCAGCCGTCTCCCGCTGCAGCGCAGCGCGGATGCGGCTGTTGGCGGCCACGCCGCCCGCCACGGCCAGCGTTTTCCGCCCCGTCTGCTCCAGCGCCAGCATGGCGCGCGGCACGAGCATGCCGCACACAGCCTCCGAGAAGGCAGCGCAAAGGTCTGGGATAACGATCTGCTCGCCCTTCTGCCCGGCGTTATGGATGAGATTCACAGCGGAGGTCTTCAGCCCGGAGAACGACAAATCGAGCGGATTGCCGCTCAGGTGCGGCCGGGGCATGGGATAGCGCGACGGGTCTCCGCCCTGCGCCGCACGGTCAAGGGCCGCGCCGCCGGGGTATGGCATGCCGAGCAGCCGCGCGACCTTGTCAAAGCACTCCCCTGCCGCGTCGTCGCGCGTACCGCCGAGAATGCGCAGCTTCGTATAGTCCTCGACATCGACGAACATGGTGTGCCCGCCGGAGACGACAAGGCACAGAAACGGCGGCTCCAGGTCCGGGTAGGCCAGATAGTTGGCCGCGATATGGCCCTTGATGTGGTGGACCGGAATGAGCGGCACATCGAGCGCCAGAGCAGCCGCCTTGGCAAAATTCACGCCGACGAGCAGCGCGCCGATAAGGCCGGGCGCATAGGTCACGGCGACGGCGTCCAGCTCGCCGCGCGTCAGGCCGGTGTTCTCCAGCGCCTGCTCGGCAAGGCCGTAGATGGCCTCAATATGCTTGCGCGAGGCGATCTCCGGCACAACGCCGCCGTATTCGCGGTGCAGCGCCACCTGCGAGGCGATGCAGTCCGTCAGGATGCGTCTTCCGTCCTCCACAATGGCGACGGCGGTCTCGTCGCAGGAGGACTCAATGGCAAGGATCCGCATGATCGAGCTCCTTTCTGAGGATCAGCGCGTCCTCTCGGGGCGCGAGATAGTAATTGGGCCTGCGCCCGATGCAGGCAAAGCCCGCTGCGGTATAGAGCCGCTGGGCCGGGAGATTGGAGGCACGGACCTCCAGCGTCAGAGAGCCGATGCCGCGCGCAGCCAGCCTTTCCTGCAGCGCCTGCAGAAGCGCCTGTGCCGTACCGCGGCGGCGCAGCTCCGGCACGACGGCCAGATTCATCATATCAGCCTCCGGCGGCACGAGCTGCGCGCCGACATAGCCCGCAAATGCGCCGTCCAGCCGCGCGACGAGCCAGAGGCTGAAGCCGGTTTCCAACTCCTCCGCAATGGAGTTTTCGCTCCAAGGCGCGGAGAAGCACAGACGCTCCAGCGCGGCGATGTCCGCCACGTCGGCGGCGGTCATTTCCTGAATTTCGATCATTTGGCGGCGTACCAGCTTTCTCCCTGCTTGGCCTCGGCCACGAGCGGGACCCGCAGCGCAGCGGCGTGCTCCATCTCATTCGTGACGATCTGCATGACCTGCTGCGCCTCTTCCTGCGGGCACTCGACGATCAGCTCATCATGCACCTGCAGCAGCAGCCTGGCCTGCAGCCCCTCGAGCGCATGGAACACGCGCACCATGGCCAGCTTGATGATGTCCGCCGCGCTGCCCTGCACGGGCGTGTTGAGCGCGATGCGCTCCGCACCGGAGCGGACGTTGAAATTCGAGCTTTTGATCTCCGGAATGGCGCGGCGGCGGCCGAAGATCGTCTCCACATAGCCCTTTTCGCGCGCCGTCTCCTTGATATCGTGCATATAGGCGCGCACGCCGCTGTATTTTTCGAGATAGCTGTCGATATAGGCCTTGGCCTCCGCGCGGGACACGCCGATGTCCTGCGCCAGGGAGAACTCCGAGATGCCGTAGACAATGCCGAAGTTCACGGCCTTGGCATTTCGTCTCTGAAGAGGCGTCACCTCGTCAAAGGGGATGTGGAATACCTGGGAGGCCGTAATCCGATGGATGTCCTCCGCATCCCGGTAGGCCTGGCCGGTGAAGGCACACATGATGCACTGTGTCAGAGTCCAGCCGAAGAAGTTATGGCTGACAATGAGGGCGAAAATCAGATTGTCCACAAACTGGCCGATTCCTGTGGAAATGTAGGTTCTGCAGGCATAGACGGCGAAGCCCTGGTCTTTCCTGATGGTTCTGCCGATGTACCAGTTTACGAAGTTATTTACGACAGCGGAAACGAAGAAGGCGATCGTGCTTCCGAGAAGCACATACCAGGTTCCGCCGAAGGTGTGGTTCAGGGCGGTGTTTATGACTGTTTCGGACCCGTCTACATAGGATTCGCCCCAGGTTCCCGGGATCAGGCTGCCGAGATAGAAGACCAGACACATCCCGAGATTGACGGCGATGGAGACCACGCTGAGCATCGTGGCCGCTTTGGGCCCGAAACGCCGGGTGATCATGTCCATGCACAGGAAGATGATCCATGAAACAATAATGCCACAATCCAGAGCGAGCCACGAAAAGGGTAGATTGATACTCTTATTCGCCAGCAGGTTCATGGAAATTGTGGCAACAATAAATACAGTTACAGTGAGTGAGGGCACGCTGCGGAGCAGAAGCTTCAGCTCTGCCAGGAGTCCCTGGTTCTTTCCTTGATTCATTTTTTGTTCTCCTTGGTTTTCTTATTTTACGAGAAGGATTTTGAGCCCGAACTTCTCGGTTTGCCGTTGGCAGTTTTATAATATAGCGCATTTTAGTGGGAAAGGCAAGTGGATTAAAAAGAAAGAAGAAAATCATTGTTTTTTACAAAAACTTTGATTATACTGGGATTGACAGCTTTACAAAAAATATTGTTTTTCAGGCCGGCTTATAAAGCGTGAAATCCGGGTATGCTCAGACCCAATGATTTCGCGCTTTTTCTGCAAAATGGCGGGTTTGAGGGAAACAGGAAAAGGAGATAAAAATTATGGATGCAATTTTTCACAGAACAAGTATCAGAAAATATCAGGAAACGCCGGTAGAGGCGGAGAAGATCGAGACTCTGCTCCGGGCGGCGATGGCGGCGCCCTCCGCCTGCAATCAGCAGCCCTGGGAGTTTTATGTGGTCCGCAATAAAGAGAAGATCAAGGAGCTGTCCGAGGCAAGCCCTTATGCAGGCTGTGCCAAGGGAGCGCCGGTGGTCTTTGTTCCCTGCTACAGAAAGAACTGCCAGGTGCCGATGTATGCCGAGATTGATCTCAGCGCCGCAGTGGAAAATCTTCTGCTGGAGGCCGATTCTCTGGGGCTGGGCGCTGTCTGGATGGGCATTGCACCTCAGAAGGACCGTATGGTTGACGTGCGGAAGGTCCTGGATATTCCTGGGGAGCTGGAGCCCTTCGCCCTCGTTCCCTGCGGCTACCCGGCCCAGGAGCGAACTCAGGAGGATCGCTATGAGGTGGAGCGGGTCCACTATGTAGATTGATTTAACTATTCTATTCAGCAGCCACTGTTTCGCGAGATGTTTTGGCATGAATATGCCAAAATCCCATCGCCAAAGGCGAGTTTCATTGGATTTTTGCCTGTACTGTGGAGGTACTGAACAGTTACAGACTGATCTGGTTTGTCTTAAATAAAAGGTGTTGCCAGGCCCTTCATTTGCCTGCCAGCACCTTTTTCAGCCCTTCGGGCCGGATTCTGTTTTTTATGATAATGTCTTCCCCGTCAGAAGAGCACCCTGCTGTTTCTGAATCATCCGTTCCTTCTGATACTGAGACGGGGTGAGACCTGTGTGTTTCTTGAACTGCCGGATAAAGGTCGCCGTATTGTCTATGCCCACCGCCAGAGCCACCTCGTAGATCTTGGGCGGATTGGGTTGGCAGAGGAGTTCGCTGGCCCGCTCCATACGGGCGGCAGAGATGTAATTCAGGAAATTTACGCCGAGATTCTTCTTAAACCAGCTGGAAAGATAAACCGGCGTGATGGAGAAAGCCTCCGCTACCGTGTCCAGGGTCAGCGGCTCACTGAGATGGTCGGCAATATATTTCTCCATGCATTGCTGCATATTCTGGGGCTGCTCCCGGCGGGAGGGGAAAGACTCCGTGGCAATACGCACGAGTTGTTGGTAGAGATATTCCGGATTGTAGAGAGGAATCTCGTCGGACAGATGCGGCATGGCTTTCTTTTTGGCGAGGCAGGCCTTCTCAAAGACGGCCCAGATTTCCTGATAATGGAAACGGAAATCCGAGAGGCTGCAGCCGCCTGCCGGATAAAAAATCTCCTTCAACTCCGGCAGAAGCTGGTCCAGAGCGCCGTTTCGGGCATATTCAAAGAGACGGTTCTGCACCTCCTGGCCCAGCCGTTTTCTCGGAAGAACCGCTGCATTTTCCTGGAAGGCGAAATTTTCCATGGGGAGGACCTGGGCGGAGAGAAGACAGTTTTCAGCCAGCCTGTATTCGGTCTGAAGTTCCCGGATATCCGTACAGTATTCGCGGATGCCAGCGAAAAGCCGGGTGGTTTTCGAGGCTTCTTCGGCGGCTTCCTGGAGGACGGCCAGGATTTCCTCCTTGTCCTCGGGCCGGGCCAGGACCGCGAAGCTGAATTTGTCCAGACTGATGAATTTCAGGGCAAACTGGGAGGTCAGTGTTTTCTCCAGAGAGGAAGTGAAGAGCAGGTCCTCGATACCGCTGTCCTTCTGAATAGCCAGAGCCATTATCATATAATAAGGATATTTCTCTTCCAGAAGCTTCAGACTCTCCTCGTCCAGCTGGGAACCGCCGCAGAGAAGATAGTGGAGGGCGATTTTCTCCGGAATCTGCTCTTTGGAGTGCTGGCTTAAGGTGTTGATCTCTGAGAGAAGGTCGTGAATCTCGTTTTCAATGATGGAGATCTCATTTTCCCTGGAATCGGAAAACTGGGAGGTAAATTTCCTTAAGGGCAGGTAAATCTTATAGTTTAAGAGCACCAGAAGGAGAGAGCTTGCCAGCAGCACGCCGAAAGCGATCACCATCACAAGATACATATAATGAAGGGGAAGCATCAGGGCGTCGTTGTTGATGAGTACCAGGCCGGTGTAGGGAAGAATGTTCATGGGAGCGGAAACACAGTAATATTTGGTTCCGTTCACACCGATCAGGCCTCCGTCAAGAGCGGCGGAAAGCTGCTCCTCCGAGAGGGGAACGCTGCTGTTTTCGAGGATGCAGCGGCCGTCTTTCTGCTGGATCACATAGCCCAGGAACTGATCTCCGATCGTCTTGTTGATGTTGGCAAATTTGGAAAGGTCCAGTTCGACTGCTACATATCCATGGCTGTAGAGATTCTTTACATAGAGGGCCGTGGAATCCTGGAAAAAGGAAAGGCCGTCGGGAAGCTGGCTGATATCCTCCACCGTCTTGTTCAGAAC
>ERZ836939.4695-NODE-4695-length-10024-cov-3.102016_pt1 | contig 10024 bp, 10 predicted proteins | sample MGYA00519912_ERZ836939 | MGnify/ENA primary metagenome ERZ836939 (study PRJEB31850, sample SAMEA3708810) | human gut metagenome | biome: human gut; feature: human-associated habitat; material: faeces | place: China | collected 2014 ... | reverse complement strand
GACGTGTGTGCTCTTGTTAATCGACGCTTTCAAATGATGAAAAGACCCGCGGACAGAAGCGATAACACGGTTCTGTCCGCGGGTCTGGTCATTTCATGCAAACCAGGCGGGAGACCCGCCGAGTACTGTTGACTTGCAGCCGCGCATGGCGGCAGACTACTCCCCCTCGGAGTGCCTGTATTCTATCGTGGAAACGGCGCGCTGTCAAGGGACAGAAAGCCGGTTTCCGCCGAAAAATTCGGCTTCGGCGGCGTCGTGGGTGACAAGTAAAACGGTTTTGTCATCGGAGACGGCGCACACCGCGTCCATGGCGGCGCGGCGGTTTGCCTCGTCCAGCCCCTTGAACGGCTCATCGAGCACAAGCAGATCAGACTCCGCGCAGAGAGCGCGCGCGAGCGCGCACCGCCGCCGCATCCCGCCGGAGAGCTCCGCGGCAGGAACGGCGAGACTCTCGCCAAGGCCGAGCCGCGCCAGTAGATCGCGCGCCTCGTGCTCCTTTTTCCGTCCGGCGGTGAGCAGAACGTTTTCGAGTGCCGTGAGCTGCGGGCAGAGCCGATCCTCCTGAAATACCGCAGCGCGGCGCGCCGGAACACCGGCGATCTCGCCTCCGTCCGGCGTTTCAAGACCGAGGATGAGCCGCAGCAGCGTCGTTTTCCCGCCGCCGGAAACGCCGGTGATGACGGTCGTTTCGCCGAGCGGGAGCCTGGCCGAAAAATCGCGGAAAACGACCGTTTCGCCGTAGCTTTTTGAAAGATTTGTTATCAAAATGGCGTTCGTCATACCGCGTGCTCCAGAGCGTCAAAGATTTTGCCGAGAAGAAAGAGAAATACGCGCTCAAAAAGAGCGCTCACCGCGACGATCACGACCGTCCACGCGAAAAGATCGGCGATCTCCAGATACGCTTTGGCGTCGTAGAGCTTGCCGCCGACGCTTCGCGCCACAACGCCGATGACCTCCGCCGCGACGCCCGCTTTCCAGCAGAGCCCGAGCGCGACGCGGCAGCCCGCGAACAGGGCGGGGCGCAGCGCCGGAAGGAAAATGCACCGGACGCGCCGGCCCGGAGAGAGACGGAACACGTCCGCCATTTCCAGAAGGTTTCGGTCGGCGGCGCGGATACCCTGCAGCAGATTTGTATACAATACCGGAAAGACCATCAAAAAGGCGATAAACGTCGAAAGCCGCCGCGCCGAGAGCCACAGAAACGCGATCACGATGAACGACGCGACCGGCACCGACTGGATCGCCGCGACGTAGGGCCGCAGCAGTGTTTCGATAAACGGCACGGCGGCGGAGAGCGCCGCGAGGATCCCCGCGAGCGCGAGCGCGAACAGAAAGCCGAGCGAAATGCGCGAGAAGGTAAAGCCGAGCGTTGTCCAGAAGTCCGCCGTAACAATGAGCTCACAGAGCCGCCGCGCGACCGCGACGGGCGTTACGAGCAGCAGATCGTTCCCGAGCGCCGCCGCGCCCGCCTGCCAGACGCAAAGCGCGAGAGCCGCGGCGAAAAATCTCGCCGCGGCGCTGTTGGAGTTGAATTTTTTCGCGCCCTTACGCACCGAACCAGAAGTCCTCGCCCGGCAGCGCGCCGCCGACGGCGGAAGGGTTGAGCGCGAAGAGCGTTTCCAGCGTGCCGGTGGCCGCGGAGATCATTTCCTCGCCGGTCAGACACACCAGATTGCAGTTCGGGATGGCTTTCGCCGCAATGGGCGCCTTGACGATGTTGAGCGCGCCGCAGATCTCGCCGGCATCCGCGGGATCGGCGTTGACCCAATCGACGCTCTCCGCCATCTCCGCGAGGAACGCCTCGACCGCCTCGGGGTGGGCTTCGGCAAACTCGGTGCGGACAACGACGCCCGCTGTCACGCAGCGGCTGCCGTTATCGAGCGCGTCCCACGCCTCGGAAAGGCTCACCGCGGCGCGGAAGCCCTCGCCGAGCTGCGCGGCAGCGGCGGTGACATAGGGCTGCGGCAGCATCGCAATGCCGCCGTTTTCGGCCTTGAGGAGCGCGACGACCTCGCTCGGCTCGCTCTTCCATTCCACGGTCACGTCAGTGTCGAGATCAAGCCCGTTCTCGGCGAGCAGATACCGCAGGAAATATTCCGGCGTGCTGCCCTTGCCGGTCGCGTAGACCGTTTTTCCCTTGAGATCGGCGAGAGACTGCACGGTCTCGCCGTTGAACTCCGTGATATACAGCACGCCCAGCACGCCCACGGCGCAGAGCTTCACGCCGCCGGAGGTCTTATTATAAAGTACACTCGCAAGATTGAGCGGCACCGCGGCGATGTCCACGCCGCCCTGCAGAAGCTGCGGCGTCAGCTCGTCCGCCGCGCCGTAGAGCGCGTATTCGTAGCTGTTCGCCGCCGTGCCGGCGTCGGCGTCCGAAAAGATCTTCGCCATGCCCATGGCCGTGGGGCCGGTGAGCGCGGCAAGGCGTACCGTGACGGCCTCGGCCGCCTCTTCCGCCGCCGCGACCGGCGCTTCGGTCGGCTCCGCCGGGGCTTCCGTGGCCTCAACGGGCGCTTCCGCGGCGGGTGCGCCGCAGGCGGCAAGAGAGAAGAGGAGCGCCAGCGCAAGGGCGAGCGCGGTAAGTTTTTGGATTTTCATAGATCGGGTTCCTCCGCTTTTGACATTTCGCTGACAGTATAGTATAGTATACCCGAATTGTAAGTTGCTGCGGCAACAAAGCGGGGTGAGACGCACGACAGATACGGAAAGATCGGCGCTTTTGCGCTGCCCGCTGTTCGCGCGCATCGCCCCTAGCGACGTTTTTGCGCTGACAGAATGTCTGGGCGCGGCCGAGCGGCGGTATGAGCGCGGCGAGGCGCTCTGGCTCACGGGCGACGCGGTGAGCGCGTGCGCGGTGGTCCTCTCGGGCGGCGTGCGGGCGGAGAGCCTTCTGCCGTCGGGCGAGCGGAGCCTCACGGCGGTGCACGGCCCCGGCGCGCTCGTCGGCGATGTGCTCATGGCGACGCGCGACAAGAAAAGCCCCGTGGACGTGATCGCCGCGCAGAATACCGCGGCGCTTTTCCTGCCGTACCGGGCGATGATGGCGTCGTGCGCGCACGCGTGCGAGCACCACGCGCTGCTGCGGGAAAACCTGCTCGCGGAGATCGCGGAAAAGTATTGGCGGCTGCGCCGCCGGGCGGAATATCTCGCGCGGCATTCGCTCCGGGCGCGGATCGCGGCGTTTCTTCTTGACGCCGCCGCGGACGCCGGGGGAAACACGTTCTCGCTCGGCATGCGCCGGGAGGACCTTGCCGCCTATCTCGGCGCGAACCGGAGCGCCCTCTGCCGCGAGCTTTCGCGGCTGCGCGCCGAGGGCTGGATCGACTGCTGCCGCGACAGTGTGCGGCTCATCAATACCGCCGCGCTCGCAAAGAGCGCCGCGGCGGAGAATCGGAGCGGAGAAAAATGAACGAAACAGAAAACCAGAAAGAGAACTTTCGGCAGCGCTGCGCCGTCTTACAGGATGAAAACGCTTCGGAGGGGTTTACGGTTCCAATGGAAGAAACGGCAACGAAAAAACGGGGAAACAAAAAAACGCGCATAGCGCTTGTGATCGCGCTCTCGCTCGTGCTGCTCGCGGTCATCGCGCTCGGCGGCGTGTCGGTGTATTACCGCTCGGCGTTTCTGCCGGGCACGGTCATCAACGGGTACGACTGCAGCGGCGTGTCCGAAGCGGGGGCGGCGGAGTTTCTGCTCGGCACGGCAAAGTCGCACACGGCGCAGCTGCGCGACGCGCAGGGCGATGCCGTCGTCGCGCTGCCGCTCGAGAGCTTCGTGGACACCGACGGCTTCACCGCCGCGCTGGAGGAGTATTTTGACGCGCAGCATGCCGAGGCCGGTCTCTTCGGCTGGATGACGAAGGGCGAGCGGAGTCTGGAGACGGGCGTTTACGCCGTTTCGGACACCGCCGCGGCGAGCGAGCTGCTCTCCCGTGTGCTCTATGACGAAACGCCCCGGCAGGCGCCGGTGGACGCGCGCATCGTTCTCGGCGAGGACGGCTACACGGTCGATCCCGGTTCAAAGGGCAATCTCGTAAATCTCGCAAACTGCGTTTCCGCCATTGCGGAGCAGCTGCCCGCGGTGCGCGATCTGCGCGAGGAAAGCCCCGTGATCGAGGCGAAAAACGCCGTCATCCGGCAGAACGTTACGGCGGAGAGCCCGGAGCTTCTCGCGCAGCGCGCCGCGATCGACGCCTATCTCGCCACGGAAGTGACGCTTGATTTTCAGGACGGGAACACCTATACGCTCACGCCGCAGGATATCTGGCGCATGAGCGATGTGACGCTCTCGGACGCCGAGGGGCAGACGGTGTGCGCCCCGGTGCCGGAGAAGGTAAAGGCGCTTTCGGACGCGCTCGCGGACGAATACGCGCTCGACGGCGTTTACGCCAAATTCCACAACGCCGAAAAGACCCGCCCGTATATCTACTACCGCGTCGGCGATACCGGCTGGATCCTCGACCGTGACGCGCTCGCTTCCGACATCGCCGCGGCGCTGGAGACCGAAACCGACGCGACCGTTACGCCGAGCTACGATACCTCGTGGTACTGGAAGCAGGAGTACTGGTTTTATAATTTCACGGACACCTTCGTGGAGATCAGCCTGGATAACCAGTACATGTGGTACTATGTAGACGGCAAGCTGCTCGTTGAAACGCCGGTCGTCACCGGCAACATCGCCGCCGGGGACGATACGCGCCGCGGCTGCTTCCGCATTGCGAGCATGACGACGGACACCTACCTCGTCGGCCCGACGTGGAACGACCATGTGGAATACTGGATGCCGTTTGACGACCAGATCGGCCTGCACGATTCCTCGTGGCGCACCGAGTACGGCGGGGACATTTACCTGACCGACGGCTCGCACGGCTGCGTCAACACGCCGCTCGACGCCATTGCGACGATCTACAACAACATCACCGTCGGCACGCTCGTGGTCGTGTACTGATGCTTTATGCTGTGCGTTATTGCAAAACTGGATAAGCGCTCCACAGAAAAGCTGACGGCCATACAAAAGGCGGCCGCGCCCGATGCCGATGGGAAACCGCTGCACGGGCATATCACGCTCGCCGCGTATATAGGCGAGGACGAGGCCGGGTTCATGGCGTTCTGCGCCGCGCTGCTGAAAGACGTTTCACGGTTCGCGGTGAAATATACGCATCTCGCGGTATTGGAAGAAACGTCCATCGTGGCGGCGCTCGCGGAGAAGACCGGCACGCTCGCGGCGCTCCACCGGCGCATTGCGGAGGTCTATGGCAGCAGTCTGAACGAATGGACCGGCTCGGACGAAGTGTGGCTGCCGCATACAACGCTGCTGTATGATCCGAAGGCGGATCTGCCTGCCGTGTGCCGCAAAATGGCGGCGGACTTCGCGCCGTTTACCGCCGGGATCGTGGGCATAGAGTATTCACGCGTCACGCCGCCGGGCTACGAGATCCTGGGACGCACCGACCTGCGCGATTGACGAACGGAATAGAGAAAAACGAACGCCGGAGCGCGGCATTGCCGCGCTCCGGCGCTTTCTGCGCGGAGAGAAAAAAATCTCGATTACCAGTGCGCCCGATCCGCCCGGCAGCGGATGACTGTACGCGTCTGTACCCGTCACGGGCTGATACGCAGAAGAGTGTGAATGTGTATAAATCCCCCGTTAATTTTTTTGATATCGTGTAAAGAAAATGCTAAAGTATTTTTGCACAAGGCAGAAATACTGCGCGCCGCGCCGGCCTGTGCCGCCGCGGCGTTTTTATCCCCAAAGGAGAGAGTCGGGATAGCCATGGAGAAAAAGAAAAGAGTCAGCTTCGGTATGTTCCTTGTGACGATCGGCATTGTGTACGGCGACATCGGCACATCGCCGCTGTACGTGATGAAATCGATCCTCAAGGGCAACGGCGGCATCGCGCACGTGAACGAGGACTTTATCCTCGGTGCGCTCTCGCTCATCATCTGGACGATCACGCTGCTCACGACCGTCAAGTATGTGCTCATCGCCATGCGCGCGGACAATAACGGCGAGGGCGGCATATTCTCGCTGTACGCGCTGGTGAAAAAGGTAGCGCCCTGGCTCATCTTCCCGGCGATGATCGGCGGCGCGGCGCTCCTTGCCGACGGCGTTCTCACTCCGGCGGTCACGGTGACGACGGCGGTGGAGGGCCTGCGCAGCATCCCGGCGATGAACCGCTTTCTCGGCAGCGGGCAGGCGCGCGTCATCCTTATCACCCTCGTCATCATCAGCACGCTCTTCGCCGTGCAGTGGGCGGGCACGAGCAGGATCGGCAAGGCGTTCGGCCCCGTGATGCTCGCGTGGTTCTCATTCCTCGGCATCATGGGTCTGCTGCACGTTTTCGACCGCCCCGGCGTGCTGCGCGCGTTCAACCCGGTGTACGCGGCGCGCATTTTGGTTTCGCCCTATAACAAGGCGGGCTTTATGATCCTCGGCAGCGTGTTCCTCGCCACGACCGGCGCGGAGGCGCTCTATTCCGATATGGGCCACGTCGGCCGCGGGAACATTTATGCGAGCTGGCCGTTTGTGAAGGCGTGCCTGATCCTGAACTATCTCGGCCAGGGCGCGTGGATACTGACGAACACGGCTTCCGGCACGCTCGCCGCCATTCCCGACATGAACCCGTTCTTCCAGATGCTGCCGGAGGCGCTGCGCGCCCCCGCCGTCGCGCTCGGCGCGCTCGCGGCGATCATCGCATCGCAGGCGCTCATCACGGGCTCGTACACGCTCGTGTCCGAGGCCATCCGGCTCGATTTCATGCCGCACCTTGAGGTGCGCTACCCCTCGGACACGAAGGGGCAGATCTACATCGGCGCGGTCAATACGGTGCTGTATCTCGGCTGCGCGGCGGTAGTGCTCTACTTCCGGACGAGCGCGCGCATGGAGGCGGCTTACGGTCTTGCCATCACCGTGACGATGCTTATGACGACGCTCCTTCTCGCGGTGTATCTCTGGAGCATCCAGAAAAAGCAGGCACTCGCGGTCGGCATCGCGCTCGTGTTCGGCGCGATCGAGGCGGTGTTCTTCCTCTCGTCGCTGAGCAAATTCGCCCTCGGCGGGTATGTCGCGGTGCTCATGGCGCTCGTGCTCTTTCTCATCATGGTCGTATGGCGGCGCGGCACGCAGCTCGAGCAGGAGTACGCCACACGCCTGCCGGTCGGCGATTATCTCCCGAATCTCGATACGCTCCATAAGGATACTTTGCTCCCGCCGCTCGCGGACAACCTCGTCTTTCTCGACAAGGCCGGGGACATGGATACCATCGACCGTGACATTCTCTACTCCATCCTCGACAAGGATCCCAAGCGGGCCGCGGCGTACTGGTTCATCAGCATGACCGTCACCGACGAGCCGGACACGAGGCGCTACAGCGTCGAGACCTACGGCACGGACTACATCTTCCGCGTCCGGCTCGATCTCGGGTTCAAGTGCCACCAGCGCGTGAACGTGTACCTCCGGCAGATCGTGCGCGATCTTATCGAGAGCGGCGAGCTGCCGCCGCAGGAGCGGAAATACTCGATCTACGGCAAGTCGGACGTAGGCTCTTTTAAATTCGTTTTCCTGCACAAGGCCGTGCTGTCCAAGTCGGAGCTTTCCTTCCTTGACGAGCTGGTGCTCAACACGAAGTATGCCATCCGGCGCGTTGCGGGCTCCAAGGTGCGCTGGTACGGGCTGGACACGTCCTCGCTCGTCGTGGAGACTGTGCCGTTCATCGTCGGCGGCAAAGCGCCGCGCAGCAGCCGGCTGGAAAGAGTAAAATAAAAAAAGGAAACCGCCCCCGCGGCCCAACCGAGCCGTGGGGGCATCACGATCTACGGATATTGAGATTTGAGAGAACAGCAGCACAGCCGCGGTCCGGACACATGGCGATTTTGGGATAATCCCAAGCCCTTAAGCTGTTGACACTGAGCGGAAAGCGTAAAGCAAAACTGCTGCCAAAATATACAAACGATCTATGCGTGAGAGCTTTGCATGCAAGCTGTTTTTGAAAAGTAACCCCCCAGTAAAACTGGGGGTTCTTCCTATGCGGGCAAAGCCCTCTGTTCCTCGCGTAACGCGTAAACGTGTAATACGGTCTGCCAGCTGCGCAGGGATTGTTACTTGCCGCCCGTAAACGGGCCAATAGAGGCTATCGTCATCTGTTCACCTAATTCGTCCTCTTTCAGTTGGTTCTTTATATACTCCGCAATTCGGGTCTCGTTCTTTCCTACCGTATCCACATAATACCTGCACCAGAATTCTCTGTTGCGGTACTTGTACTTCAGTTCCCCGAATTGCTCATACAGCATAGTGCTGCTCTTCCCCTTCAGGTATCCCATAAATCCTGATATCGACAGCTTCGGCAGTATCTCCACGAACAGGTGAATGTGATCCGGGCAGGCTTCCGCTTCGATGATTTTCACACTCTTCCATTCACATAGTTGCCGGAGTATTTTTCCTATCGCTGCACGCTTCTCTTTGTAGAATACCTTTCTTCGGTATTTCGGCGCAAACACTATGTGATATTTGCAATTCCACTTCGTATGAGATAAACTGTTTATGTCATTCAGGCTCATTCTGAATGTCCTCCTTTTGCTTTTCGGGTGCAGTTGGCAGACCGCACGCTTATTCTAAAGCAAAAGGAGTTTTTTTGTCTGCCTCATCGCCTTAGGCTCTTTTGAACCACGCGTCTAACGCGTGGTTTTCGGATATACAGCAAAGGCAGACGTTTTTCATCGTCTGCCTTTGCCTTTTAATAATTGTTTCAATTACAGCATGGTCTCGTCGTACATCGCTCTCGCGCCGCCGATGAATTTGGGGCGCGTGCGCGCCGCGACGACCATCGCCGCGCCGATCGTGTGGTTTTCGAGCCGCACCGGCACCGCGACCTTTTTGAGGTGCATGCCGATGAGCGTGAGGCCGATATCGAGCCCGGCGTCCGCTTTGATCTCCTCAAGCGCGACGGGTTCTTTGAGCGCGGCGTACACCTGCGTGGCAAGCGAGCCGCCCGCTTTCGGCTGCGGGACAACGTTCACGATCTCCGCGCCCGGCACCGCCGCGCGCTCGGTGATGATGGCGCGGTTCAAGTGCTCGCAGCACTGCACCGCGAGGAAAATACCGCGGCTTCCCGTCACGTCAAGAAGCGCGCAGGCGATCTCCCCCGCCGTTTCGACGCTGGAGTTGGTGCCGATCTTTGAGCCGACGACCTCGCTCGTGGAGCAGCCCACCACAAGGATGCTTCCCGGCTGCAGATGCGCCCTTTCGCAGATCTCGGCAGCGGCCGCCGCCGTCTGTTCATATACCGTCATATTTTCCCTCCTTTACGCCTGTTTGATAACACGGCTCTTTTCCAGCGCCTTCACAAGCAGCACGCCGAGGATAAGTCCCGCCGCGCCCTGCACGCCGTTGGTTCACCGCCGACGGCACGAAGCCGTACAGGCAGCCTTCGAAAAGATAGTAGCCGAGCACCATCCACAGCTCCGCCGCCGCGCCGCTCAAAATGCGTGCCGTCAGGCTGCCGGTCTTCGCGCTGAGCGCCTTGAAGCCGTAAAAGGCGATGAGCGCCATGAGCCCCTTGATGGCGAACGTTGCGGGCGCATAGGCGGCATACCCCGAAAAGAGGTCCGCCAGCCCCGAGCCGAGCCCTGCGGCGAGAAAGCCGTAGCCGGGCGCGAGCAGCCACCCGGCAGCGAGCACTACGCAGTCGCCGAGATTCAGATACCCGTCCATCGGCGAAGGGATCTTGATGACCATCGTCGCCACACACGCGAGCGCGGCGAAAAGCGCCGCCGTTACGATCTGTTTTGTTTTACCGTTCAATGGAATCGACCTCCCGGAATCATTGGTTTCTATGCCCAGTGTATAGGCAAATCTGGTTATACACAATTACCAAATAGCGATAATTTTATATAACCAGATTAGGAGGTCAATATTTTGTTTCAGCGGACGAGCGCCGCGGCGAAGTCGTTCACGTTCGTACCCGTGGGGCCGGTGATGATGAGATCGCCGGTGTCGCGCAGCGCGTGGTAGGCGTCGTTATTTT
>ERZ836939.4692-NODE-4692-length-10033-cov-2.297354_pt1 | contig 10033 bp, 10 predicted proteins | sample MGYA00519912_ERZ836939 | MGnify/ENA primary metagenome ERZ836939 (study PRJEB31850, sample SAMEA3708810) | human gut metagenome | biome: human gut; feature: human-associated habitat; material: faeces | place: China | collected 2014 ... | reverse complement strand
TGCAAAGCCGTTCCATGGAATCCATCACTTCCTGCGAGTCCTGCCGCATCCCGCCATACATCCAGTATTCAATGACCCCAATGCATCCTCCTACCAGGAACGCCTTGACGCGATCCCTTTCTTCCAGAGAAAGCTCCGATCGGGCGAATCCACTGAGTTCAAGCTCCAGCCGGGCAAGGCTGTGGCCTACCAGTTTCCGCACAAACCTCGACCCCTCATCACTGCGCAAATGAAGACGGATGAGCTTTTGATGTTCTTTCAATGTCTGCATGGTAGGCGTCAGGATCTCCGTCAGGCCGCCATTCTTCGCCTGATCCAGCAACTGATCCAGCTGTAGCAATGCCTCATTCTCCAACTGCTCCATCAGATCAAAGCAGTCATGATAATATTTATAAAAGGTACTGCAGTTAATCCCAGCGCCATCGCAGACCTCCCGGACAGTAATCCGATTCACAGGCTTCTCCTCCAACCGCTCCAGAAAAGCCCCGGCAATTGCCTTCTTTGTGTATCGTACACGAATATCCATTTTCACTTCTTTATTTTTTCCAACACTTCCTCCTTTTCTGCCGCCCTTTCCGACACCCCTCCACCGATTGTCGGTTGCGCGCCTGTTTTTCATGAATTATACTGGATACACCAATAAAACACAACACCTGACGGTAAATCTGGCACGTGTTGTCGAACCCATTACACGTCACTGAAATCGCATGTCTGATATGCGATCGGAAAGGAGTCAGAAATTGAAACAGACATTTGAAAGCGTACAGGGAAAAGTCACGATCGTTACAGGAGCCAGCCGTGGTATCGGCAGAACCATTGCAGAGGTATATGGAGCTCATGGCATGAAAGTAGTCTGCGCTGCGCGCAACAGGGGGCAGGGCCAGGATCTGGCCCATGAAATCTGTTCTGCAGGCGGCGATGCCATCTTCGTACCTACAGACTGTAGCAACGCAGATGAAATCCAGGCGCTGGTAAAAACCGCTGTCGCCCATTACGGACATCTGGATGGTGTCGTCAGTAACGCCGGGATCGGCATGGGCGGCTCCCCCCTGCATGAATATGAACTGGAAGACTATGACCACATTTTTGCACTGAACAGCAAAGGGGTATTTGCCGGCATGAAATACGGAGCCGAAGCTATTTTTCAGACAAGCAGCAAAGGCGGTTTTCTTATCAATGTAGCCTCCATCGCCGGCCTGGTCGCGCAGCGTGGTCAGGCACTGTACACCGCCACTAAACACAGTGTTGTCGGCATGACAAAAGCTGCCGCTCTGGATTACGCACCCTATGGCATCACAGTAAACGCCATCTGCCCCGGGTACACCCAGACCAGCATATTCGGTAATGCACCGGAGCAGGCCATGGCCTTCTTTGCAAAGGATTGTCCCGCCGGCCGCCTGGGGAAACCTGAGGAATGCGCCTGGCTGGCACTGTTCCTGGCTAGTGACATGGCCCGCTATATCACAGGCGCAGCCATCCCTGTGGACGGTGCACTGAGCGCCGGGCATCAGAATGTCTCCACCTGGAAACACCCTGAGATCCGCAATTGATGTAACGCGGGAACATCTGCTCTGTCCAACCGTTCCGGAAACCCGAACTGTCGTGCCTATGCCCAAAATCGCATAGAGGCTGACACACATTAACACCCGCCCAAAAACCAAAAACTAAAAGGCTGTCAGCAGAAAAATCTCCAATGAAAAAAACGCCGGTCAAATATTTTCCACTTAAAAACTCTCAGACAGAAAATCCCGCATCCAGGGGATCGCCGTCTCATCGTCCTTTTTCGAAAAACCGTGTCCGGCTCCCATCACAACCCGGAGCTGACATTGGACATAGGCCTCCCGGGCCCGCTTTGCGTAGGAGAGATCCACAATCTTGTCCTCGCTGCCGTGAATGATCAGCACCGGCCCCTGATAAGGCGCAATCTCCTTAAAGGGGTCCATCTCCATAACCGCCTCAGGATACACATGCCCCAGCTTCATGGGGCCGCAGCGGATCACAGACGGTATCTGTGCCGGGTCAAATTTCGCGAACATCATCTGCCCCTTTCTCGCGTCGTCCGGGATACACAGCGCCGGATAAAACAGCACAAGCCGCTCAATCTTATTTCCCATCTGCGCCGCGGTCAGCGCCGACACAAAACCGCCCTGGCTTGCGCCGATCAGCACGATCCTGCTCTCGTCCGTAAAGGACAGCGACGACGCATAGGCAATGACCGCCTTCAGATCCTCCACCTCGGTTAAGACAGACATATCCGTGGTCTTTCCGTCGCTTCGTCCCCAGAGGCAGCCGCCGCAGAAATCGTAGGTAAAAGCCGCGAAGCCGAGTTCCGCTGCCGCCTGGGCGTATCCTTTCATCGTGGACTGATTGGCCATAAAACCATGGCTTAAGATCGCAATCGGAAGATTTTCTCCCTCCGGCTGAAAGAGATTCCCACGGATCGTCAAACCGCCCCTCTCACAGGAAAACTTGTGTTTCTTCATAAATCCCCCTCCCATTCTCCTTACAACACCTCTTCGCATCTATGCGGCACTACTCATAGCGTAGCGCGTCAATCGGGTTGAGCTTGGCCGCCTTGTTGGCCGGATAGTACCCGAAGAAAATACCGATGGCCATGGAAAATCCGAGAGAGATACAGATACTCTGCAGGGACGGCACCACGGACACTCCCACATAGGCCGCCGCCGCCATTCCCACAATGCATCCCAGGATAATACCGAAAATTCCTCCGATAATACAGATCACAATGGACTCGATGATAAACTGCAGACGGATGGAACTGTTTGGCGCCCCCAGCGCCTTTCTTGTTCCGATCTCTCTGGTCCGCTCCGTGATGGATACCAGCATGATATTCATGACGCCGATACCTCCCACCACCAGGGCGATCCCGGCGATAAAGGCGATGGCCGTGGTAATGGTACCCATAATATCCTCCATCATTCCCACGATCGATGACATGCTCATAGCGGTAACTTCAAATTCCCGGTTGTTCCGATAGAGGTTATTGAAAAACCGCTCTGTCTCCACCGCGAAATCATCCGCATTGACATCCCCCTGGGTAAGCACTGTGAGCTGGGAAAACCCGGAAGAATGATTCAGATCCTGGGCCGTCCGCAGGGGAATATAGAAGGTGCTGGGCTGATTTCCCCACATAAAGCTGTAGGAGCTGTACATATCGTTGTCCTGCTCATAGACACCGGAGATAACGAAATTGTAATACTTGTCGTTGACCGCCACCTGGATCGTGCTACCTACCGCGGCATCCGTGTCTCCGCCGAAAATGTCATCCACCACCTGGGAAGCCACCAGAGCTACCATGCCGCCCCGGTCAAACTCCCGGTCGCTGAAGTAGTTTCCCTCTACCATCGTGATGTTGTTGGCGGCGAAATAACCGAGACTGGCACCCATCACGGAAATATCGGAGGTAAGCTCTCCCTCCTCAATCTCGCCGCTTCCCACAGCCTCCGAGATCGAGATTGCTTTGACCGAATCCGCGTAAGTGTCGCAGAACTGCTGCAGCATATCCGAAGTAATCAGATCCGACTGTGTCGGCTGCTGTTCATCCTCGTCCTGACCAAACTCGATGCCGGTGCTGGCCTCATCCTCCCCGTCCTCCTCAGAAGTCTTCTGCTGCAGGGAAACCGTCACATTGTTGGCGCCGATGGACGACATGGATTCCGTGACAGTAACGGTAACGGAATCTCCCAGCGTCATGATGGCGATCACGGAAGCGATGCCGATGATAATGCCCAGCATAGTCAGCAGGGAGCGCATTTTGTTTGCTTTCAGGCTGAACAGCGCCAGCCGTATATTCTCATAAACGATCATCGTCCGCTTCCCTCCCTCTCTCCGATCACGTGTCCGTCCTTGATGGTCACAATCCGCTGAGTTTCCTCCGCCAGCTCCGGCGAATGGGTAATCAGCACGATCGTCTTGCCCTCCTCGTCGTGAAGCTTGTGAAACAGGTCCATGACCTTTCGCCCGGTCACGGAATCCAGAGCTCCGGTGGGCTCGTCCGCAAGAATGATTGCCGGATCATTGGCCATGGCTCTCGCGATGGCCACCCGCTGTTTCTGTCCTCCGGAGAGTTCCTCCGGAAGATGCCGCATCCGCTCTCCCATGCCGACCATCTCCAGCAGTTCCTTTGCCCGCTGTACGCGCTGCTTTCCAGGAACACCGGCATAGAGCATGGGCATCTCCACATTCTTGATGGCATTGGTCTTGGAAATCAGATTGTATGTCTGAAACACAAAGCCGATTTTCTTATTCCGAATCTTGGAGAGCTCCGCGTCCTTCGCCCCGTTGACATCTACGCCGTCCAGCACATAACTTCCCTCTGTTGGCCGATCCAGTACTCCGATGATATTCATCAATGTGGATTTACCGGATCCGGAAGCGCCGACGATGGCCACAAACTCTCCCTCCTGAACGGTCAGGGAAATCCCGTGAAGAACCTCCAGCTCGTTGGGGGTACCAATATAGAACCGCTTATAGATATCTTTCAGCTCTATGATTGTCCTGCTCATTTAAATCCCCTCCATCGCTCCGCCGCTGCTGATCAGATCTTCCAGGGAATTGCCGCCCTCGGCCTCGGGAATGAGCACTTCCATACCCTCTTTGACATCATCTCCGATAATTTCCACATAATAGTCACTCTCCAGACCTGTGGTTACCGGGATCTGTTTTGTCTCACTGGTGCCGTCCTCATTGACGGAAGTGATCTCTTCGATATAATAACTTCCATCATCTGCCTGCTGCAGCGCGTCAAAGGGCACCGAAAGCACATTCTCTTCCTGCTGCAGAATGATACTGAGTTTCGCTGTCATGCCGATCTTCAGCTGATCACAGGGCGTGTTGACCACAATCGTTACCGTATAAGTCACATTTCCGCCTGTGCTGCCGTTGGCATAACTGCCGCCCATCATGCTGCTGAGATCAAAGCTGAACATATCCGAGCTGCCGGAACCGGTGTCCAGAATGGAGCTGCCGCCGGAAGCCTTCGGGGCGATGGACGTCACAGTTCCGGAAAGCTCCAGATCCCCTGTGGCGTTGGTACGGATAATCGCCTCCTGGCCCACCTGGATCTTGTTGATATCATACTCGTCAATCTCCGCGGTAACCTCAAAGGTGTCCACGTTCTCCACTGCGGCAATCATACCGCCATTATAGTCATCGCCGGGCTCCACATACAGGGAGGTAACCAGACCGCCGATGGGCGCCGTCACCACTGCCGCGTCGATCTGATCCTGCAGTTCCTCAATCTGATCCCGCTGGGTATCTCCGGCTGTGGAGGAATTTTCAATAGTAGTGTTGTAGGTATCCAGCTGATTCTGGTAGGTATCATTGATCTGCCGAATGGTATCCTCTCTGCTGTCCGCCAGATCCTGATAATTTCTCTGATTCAGCTCCATCGTAGACTTCGCCGTGTTCATCTGCGCTTCCAGGGAAGTTACCTGCTGCTGCGCCTGCCAGTAAGCGCTGTTGGTCACGTCGGCCACTCCGCCGTTGGCCGCGGTAATCTGATCTCTCTGGGCCACCGCCGCGTTATACTGATTCTGCAAATCCTGATATCTTGCAGATGCCTCCTGCCAGTCATTGTAGGCATCCGAAATATCCGGATCCACATTGGCCAGGGCCTCATCCCGGTTTTTCTGCGCCTGCTCCAGATTCCTCCTGGCGCTGTCCACCGTCCGATTGGTCTGACTCTCCGTGTCGGACAGGTTTTCCTGGGCGTCCGCCAGCCGCTCCTGCAGATCCGCTGTGTCCAGCACACAGATCACGTCACCGGCCGCAACCGTGTCTCCCACAGAAACCCGGACTTCCTGTACCGTCGTGTTCATGATATCCGCAGAGATATTCACATCGTCCGAGGCCTGAAACGTTCCGGTAGCGGAAACGCTCTCCGCCAGATTACGCCGTTCCACTGTAGCCGTCTGCTGATCGTCCTTCGCGGAATCATCTTTTCCGCCCCTCCCAAAGACCGCAATCAGCACCACAATTAAAATGACGACCGCAACGACAATCCCAAGGAAAATTTTCTTATGTCCCTTGATCCCGTTCTTCATCTTCTTTCTTCCTTTCTCAGTCGGGCATAAAAAGTCCCGGACCATCTAAACAATATCCTTATTTTAAGACTTTCCGGGACAATATACAAATTAAATATTTATAAAGTTTAATCGTCAAACATTTTCCTAAGTTTCCCGAGAATCTTTTTCTCGCTCCTGGAAACCTGTACCTGGGTCATCCCCAGTTCCGCCGCTGTGGCCGCCTGAGTCATATCTTTAAAGTAGCGGCAGTAAATCAGCTGTCTCTCTCTCGGTTCCAGGCGCTCCAGAGACTCAGCCAGCACTGTCCGGTTGACAGAACGCTCGTCAAAAGTTTCCCCCTTCTCCGCCAGCTGATCGATCAGCTGCAGACTGCTGTCCGAGGACTCATAGACCGTCTGGTAAATGGACTCCACCGGTTTCATGCTGCCCTGGGCCAGCACGATCTCCTCCGCGGACAACCCGGTTCCCCTGGACAATTCCTCCAGGCTCAGTTCCTCCCCCATGTCCCGCGCCCCCTCTTCTCCCTTCTGCCGGGCCCGCTTCTGTTCCCACTCCTCCTGAAATTCCCTGATTTTTTTCTGATGGTCCTGGATGGAACGGGAAATCTTGATGGGCCCGTCATCCCGGAGAAAGCGCTTCAGTTCTCCGCTGATGGCCGGCACCGCATAGGTGGAAAAGCAGACCTGAAAGGAAGGATCAAAGCGGTCAATGGCTTTCAGCAGCCCGATCACGCCGATCTGAAACAGTTCCTCCCGATCTGCCCCGCTGTAGGAAAAACGCCGGACAACACTCCACACCAGCCCCGTGTTCTCGTACACCAGCGTATCCCGCGCCTCCTTCTCTCCGCTGTGGGCCCGCTCAATCAGACTGTACACATCCTCCATCTATGTATCCTGCGCCCCCATCTTTTTCCGCATAATGATCGTGGTCCCCACATCCACCTCGGAAATTACTTCCACGTCGTCCATGAAAGCCTCCATGAAGGCAAAGCCCATGCCGGAGCGCTCCAGCTCCGGCCGGCTGGTGTAGAAGGGCTGCCTGGCCTTTTTGATATCGGCGATCCCTTTCCCCTTGTCCTGAACCGCCACCGTCAGGTCCTGCCCCTTCTGCTGGCAGGTCATGAGGATCTTACCGCCTTTCCCGTCATAGCCGTGAATGATCGCATTTGTCACCGCCTCGGAAACCGCCGTCTTCACATCCGTCATCTGATCCAGCGTCGGATTGAAACCGGTCAGAAACGCAGCCACCACCATACGGGCGAAGGCTTCATTCTGGGAAATCGCGTCAAAGGTTACCGTTACATGGTTTTCCACAGCTACACCTCCTCCTTCTCTTTCGACGGTATGACGGTAATCAGCTTGTTCAGCCCCGCCACACGGAAAATCTGTTCCACCCGCTGGTTCATATTTTCGGCAATAACCTGTCCGCCGGTAAATCCCATATTTCTGCTCCTGCCGATGATCACGCCGATCCCGGAACTGTCCATAAATTCCGTGTGGGAAAAGTCAAAGATCAGTTTGCGCACATGGTAGGTGTCGATCAAAAGATCCGCCTCCATACGGATCTGATTCGCGCAGTGATGATCCACCTCCTTCGGCATGGTAACCGTCAGCTTGCCCTCGTTTCTCTCCAGGTTGTATTCCATGTTTCTCTACCTCTCTTTTTGAAAATCTGTATATATAGAAAAAGACGCCCCCGGGATAACCCGAAAACGTCTTTTGTCTGTCCTGTATTCTGTTGTCCGCACGTATGCCGCGGATTCCGTCACTGCCGGGCAGTCTGGCCCTGCTGTGTGGTTTGACCCTGCTGGGCGGTTTGACCCTCCTGGGTTCCAGTCGCTCCCGCTGCCTGCTCCGCCTCCGTGATCTCATCCAGGCGGTTCTGCGCATTTCTGGCGTAGGAGGAATCCGGGAATGCCGCGATAACCTTGTCGTAATAGGTCCGGGCGTTGGCATTGTCCCCGATCTCCCGGTAACTCTCCGCCAGATTGTAGAGTACCTGGCCATCCCGGTAATTTTCATCGATGCCCACCACAACCAGGTAAGCTGCGATGGCCTCCTCATAGTTGCCTCTCCGGAACGCTCTCCGGCCGGTCTCCTCGTTTTCCTCCAGAGTCCGGGCGTTGATCGCCGTCTGAATCGTGTCGTAGACCGCCTTGCCCCGATCTCCCAACAGATCCCGGTTGACCGTACCCAGAGCCGTCGCCGCCGCTTCCAGATCTCCATTACCGTTGGCCTCCTGGGCCTGCATGAGCAGCTCATAGGAATTGACGGCATCCGCCTTGCCCGTATAGTTGGCAAGTTCCGACTGCAGCTGCTCCACCTGCTTCTGTAAAGATTCCACGTTGGCGCTGGAGTTGGTCAGCTCCTCGTTGGCATCCACCAGCGCGTTGGCCGCGTCACTTCTGGCCTGCTCCCGCACAGTGGGAACCACCAGGAAAAAGCAGATCAGAAGCCCCACCACCAGTCCCACCAGAATATTTACGATGCTGGCGCGGGTATTGTCCAGAAGATCCCGGAAACTGTTCTGGGGCATAACCACCGTATCGTTTCCATCCTTGAAGGACACCGCGTCGTCTTTCCTCTTCTTTTTCTTCTTCTGATTCTTCTGCTGCAGCGCCTGCTGCTCCCGAACCTCGTTCATATACCGTAGCGTCCGGGTATTTTTCACGTCGATTTTGTTGGCCGCCTGCAGGGACTTCATAGCCTCGTCGTACTTGCCGTCCTGTATGTAGAGCAGCGCCAGAAGCTGTCTGCCCGCCACAAATTTCGGATTCAGGCTCAGCACCTTCCGCAGCTGGATCGTCGCCAGATCCCGGCTGTCCTGATGGCAGTAGACCAGTGCCTGATTGTATTTCTTGATGGTCTGATTCATCTTGTCCAGCATCCCCGGCGATTTCTGGATCTCCTCCAGATACCGGTCTGCCAGAGGATTCTCCGGCTGCAGATTCTTGCTGATAACCCATTCGCTCAGAGCCATCACAATCTCGCCGAGTTCAAAATACACCAGGCCCAGAAGGTTCCTGGCCTGTGTGTGATATTTATAATAAGAAAGGCATCTGTTCAGGCTCTCCACGGCCCCGGACAGATCTCTCACCTGCGCTTTTTCCAGCCCGTCATTGTAGCAGGCGTCAGCCGCGGCCAGAATTCTGCGGTACAGCCCAATGTTGGCGCCGCAGTTCGGGCAGAAGTCCTCGCCGTCCACTACCGTTCCACATCTATAACACTCCATAGCGACTCCTTATCTGTTCTGATAGCTGCTTGCCATTTCCCGTAAAATGTCTGTCATGTCCGTCAAATCCCTGCTGTGAATGGCGTCCTCCGCCTCCTCCACTTCCATGATCGGCTCAAATTTCTTCAGTTCCTCTTCATAATCTATCATTTCTTATTTCTCCTGATCACATCTTTAATCTCACCGACAAGATACAGGGAACCCACGCAGAAGAGCATTCCGTCATCCCCCTTTACTTCCAGTGCTCTACCAAAGGCTTTCTCAACATCCTCCACTACTTCCACAGAAGAAGCACCTGCTTCTGTAAAAAGCTTTGCAAATCTCTCAGCAGGAACCTGGCGATATCCGCCAACAGAGGTTACTACCACTTGACGGAACGTGATTCTGCTGCAGATCGTATGTATCATATCTGTATAATCTTTGTCATCTACTGCTGAAAAAAGCAAAGTCAGCGGACATTCTTTCTGAAAATGTTCTGCTGTCTCTACAAATTTCTCTACCCCGTCCTCATTGTGAGCACCGTCCACGATCACACCCGGAAGCACTGTTTCCATTCTTCCCTGCCAGCGTGTTCCGGCAATTCCCACATGAATCTGATCCATAGATACAGAAATCACATTCTGCAGAACCTCAATCGTCTTTAATGCAAGTGCACTGTTCATCACCTGATACTTTGCAATAAACGGAATGGAGAAAACCATATCCTTATAATACTCATTCCGAAATGCAAAATCAATTCCCGCCGAAGTATTTCT
>ERZ836939.4690-NODE-4690-length-10037-cov-4.110299_pt1 | contig 10037 bp, 8 predicted proteins | sample MGYA00519912_ERZ836939 | MGnify/ENA primary metagenome ERZ836939 (study PRJEB31850, sample SAMEA3708810) | human gut metagenome | biome: human gut; feature: human-associated habitat; material: faeces | place: China | collected 2014 ... | reverse complement strand
AGGCCCTAAACGTGGGAGGAGGCGTCTCAGCCCTTGTGGTCCTCCTTCACCTCGCCCATCTTGTAGGCTCGGAGGAGGGCCTTCAGGTCGTCCACCTGTCCCTGGAGCTCACTGCCGATATCGGTCTGTGAGATCTTCACGGTGGACTCCATCCGCTCGAAGATCATGGAGGAGGAGGCGATATCCTGATTCTCGCGGATGGGCTTTCCCTTGCCGGAAAAGGGCTGATGGGAGACGATGCGGTAGCAGTTGGAGTTGTAGATGAGGGTGTACCCGGCGATGCCGGTGGTGGGCTGATAGGCCCGGCAGAAGCCGCCGTCGATGACCAGCAGCTTGCCGCCCCCCTTGATGGGGCTCTCCCCCTTCTTGGACTTCACCGGGATGTGGCCGTTGATGATGTGGCAGTGGGGGCCCTCCAGGCCGAACTCCTTGAGGAGCAGGTCGCACACGGCGGGGTCCTGGTAGTGGGTGTAGTAGGCGTTCTTGGGCTCGGTCCAGGCGGACTCGTCCTTGATGAGCCGCCGCTCGAAGGTGGTCATCCGGTCCCGGCCGAAGATGGGGCTGTTCCGCCCCGCCCACAAAAACCACAGCAGGTCCATGCCCAGCCTGCGCTCATCGGAGCCGGGCTTTAAGTAGTAGGCCTGCCGGGCGGCGGTGTCCACATAGTCGAAGAACTCCTTGCCCTTCCGCTCCTTGCCCCCCAGGGTGAAGGTGAGCAGTTGCCCGTCCTCGGTCATGGGGATGCAGCCGTGGAAGAGCAGATTCCCGTTGAACACCTTGTAGAGGCTCCCCTTGGAGTACAGGAAGCGCACGTGCTTCTGGAGCTTCTCGCTGCGCTGGAAGGAGGCGGTGAGCTGGTCGATGACGCTGTTCTCCTCCGGGGTGAGGGTGTAGGGGTCCTTGGGGTCCACGGTGGGGAAGTCAGTGTCCTCCAGGGGGTAGGTCACCCCGTCGATGGTGATGCACTTGTGCTCGTAGTCGATCTTGTCCAGCAGCAGCCGGTCGGCCATGCCGTACTCCGGGTGGCGCAGCAGCTTCTGTCCCTCCAGCTTGAAGAGGATGATGGTGATGGCCTTGTGCATCCGGGCGGAGAGCAGTTTATCCTTCTCGCTGTACTGGTCGGCGTCGGGGCCGGTGAGCTTCACAGCGAAGCGGTGTACGTCGCAGTCCTTGTAGACCTCGTTGGCAAAGACGGACAGGGGGCGCAGGGAGATGCCGTAGCCCGTCTCGATGACCTCCAGGTTGTTGTAGTGGATGGAGTTGGCCAGCACGGTGGCTACCAGGGTGCGGGAGCCGGAGGCCGCCCCCATCCACAAAATGTCGTGGTTGCCCCACTGGATGTCCACGCTGTGGTAGTCCAGCAGGGAGTCCATGATGATGTCCGCCCGGGGGCCCCGGTCGAAGATATCCCCCACAATGTGCATGTGGTCCACCGCCATGCGCTTGATGACGGCGGACACCGCCTCGATAAACCGGTCGGCCTGGCCCAGGTCGATGATGGTGGAGATGATGTTCTCGTAGTAGTCCCGCTTGTCCGTCTCGTCGTAGTGGGTGTGCAGCAGCTCGTCGATGATGTAGGCGTAGTCCTTGGGGAGGGCCTTGCGCACCTTGGACCGGGTGTACTTGGAGGACACCCACCGGCAGATCTCAATGAGGCGGTGGAGGGTGATGCGGTACCACTCGTCCATATCCTCATATGTTTCGTGGAGCTGCTCCAGCTTGTCCTCCGGGTAGTAGATGAGGGTGCACAGCTCGTCCCGGTCCGCCTTGGAGATGGTGGCGGCGTACAGGTCGTCCACCTTCTCCTTGATGACGCCGGAGCAGGCGTTCAGGATGTGGAGAAAGGCCTCGTACTCCCCGTGGAGGTCGGAGATGAAGTGCTCCGTGCCCTTGGGCAGGTTCAGAATGGCCTGGAGGTTGATAATCTCGCTGCTGGCCGCCTGTACCGTGGGGTACTGCTGGGCCAGGAGCTTCAAATAGCGCAGTTCTTCCTGAGAAAACGTCTTTTTCCGCTTCATTCCATTGCCTCCTTTTGATATGCCGGGTCGGGTATCCCCATTATGGCACGTTTATGCTGTGCTTGCAAGAAGTTTTCCAACATTTAACCTGTGCTACCGGTCTCTCTTCTCCGAAGTTTCTACCGCTTCAATCTTTCTTCAACCCTGGAAGCAGAAAGTTATCCACACAGCGCCTTGTGTATGGGGAGAAAAAAGCCCAAGCCGCCCGGAAGGGCGGCTTGGGACATTAAGCTTATCTGTTTTTGAAAGAGGTGACCTTCTCCTTGTTCACAAAGGCGGTCATGGCGTCCTTCTGGTCCTCGGTGGCGAAGCACACCGCGAAGGCCTCCGCCTCGTAGGCGGCGCCGGTGTACATGTCGGTCTGCTGGCCCCGGCGGATGGCGGCCTTGGACTGGCGTACGGCAACCTGGGCGTTGGCGGCGATGGCCTGGGCCAGCTCCATGGCCTTGTCCATCAGCTCCTCGGGGGGATAGACGTGGCTGACCAGGCCGATCTCCTTGGCCTGCTGGGCGTTGATGTTCTTGGCGGTGAGGATGAGCTCCATGGCGTTGGACACCCCCACGATGCGGGCCAGGCGCTGGGTGCCGCCGAAGCCGGGGGTGATGCCCAGCCCCACCTCGGGCTGGCCGAACTTGGCCTTCTCGCTGGCCAGACGGATGTCACAGGCCATAGACAGCTCGCAGCCGCCGCCCAGGGCAAAGCCGTTCACCGCAGCGATGACGGGCTTGGGGAAGTTCTCCAGCTTCAGAAACACGCTGTTGCCGTACATGCCGAACTGCTTGGCCTGCACGGGAGTAAAATCCTTCATCTGGCCGATGTCGGCCCCGGCCACAAAGGAGCGGCCCGCGCCGGTGAGGATGAGCACCAGCACCTCGTCGTTGGCCTCCGCCGCGTCCAGGACGGCGTCCAGATCCTTCAGCACCTGGTCGTTCAGGGCGTTCAGGGCCTCGGGACGGTTCATGGTGATGACCCCGATGGGGCCGCGCTGTTCAAAGTCTACAAAAGCCATGGGAAAGTTCCTCCTTTTGAGTTCTGTTGTTATGTAAATGGATTGGATGCTGTCGTACTGGTGCCATTATACAATAAACCCCCGGCCAGGGCAAGGGAAACGAGCGCTTTTTCCCAACTCCCTTGTGCCGGGGCGGAGCAGGTGCTACAATGGGATCAATCTGATGTGACTGGAGGAAGAGAACATGGAAGCTGTCACCATCCGTCCCGCCGTCCCGGAGGACGCCCCCGCCCTGCTGGCCATCTACGCCCCATACGTGCGGGAGACCGCCGTCACCTTTGAATATGAGATCCCCTCTCCGGAGGAGTTCGCCGGGCGCATCCGCCGAATTCTGGAGCGGTATCCCTATCTGGCCGCCCAGTCCGGGGGCGAGGTGCTGGGGTACGCCTGCGCCGGAGCCTTCAAGGAGCGGGCCGCCTACGACTGGTCGGTGGAGACCACCATCTACCTGCGGCAGGACCAGCGGGGCCGGGGGCTGGGCCGGGCCCTGTATCAGGCCTTAGAGCGCTGTCTGGCCGCCCAGCACATCCAGAATCTCAACGCCTGCATCGCCGACCCCGCCCAGGAGGGGGACCCCTACCTCACCGGGGCCAGCGCCGCCTTCCACGCCAGGCTGGGCTATCAGCTGGTGGGGCGGTTCCACAAGTGCGGCTATAAATTCGGCCGGTGGTACGACATGGTCTGGATGGAGAAAATTCTGGGCGCTCACCCGGAGCGCCCCCCGGAGGTCATCCCCTTTTCCGAGCTGTTGGAGCGGGGAGCGGTCCTGGAGCTTCTCCGGTGATCCAAGGAGCCGCCCGGTCTCTCCAAAATTAGGATAGCGGCGGCCTATGGGCAGTCCTGGTCCAGGTACTCTGCGATGGCCCGGAGAAATTCCTCCCCGTACCGGGCGGCCTTGACTTCTCCAACCCCCGTCACGTCCAGAAATTCGTCCATCGTACGGGGGGCCTTCTCCGCCATATCCGCCAAAGTGGCGTTGGAGAACACCACATAGGCCGGGACGTTTTCCTCCTGCGCCAGCCGGGTCCGGACGGCCCGGAGGGCGGAGAACAGGTCCTCCGCCTCGGGGGCGGGGGAGTGGACGGCTGTTTTTTTGCGGCCAGCCCGCCGCGCCTCCCCGGCCCGGTCCCTCCGCACCGGCATGGAGAGGTTTTCCCCCTGAAACAGAATCTTGGCGGCGGCCGGGGTGGGTTCCAGCGTGGCGTGGAGCGGATTGGTGCGAAGATAGCCCTCCGACTCCAGAAAGTCCATGAGCGTCCGGACCTGTTCCGCCGGGAGCCGGCTCAGAAGGCCGTAGGTGGAGAGCTGGTCCAGGCCCAGATCTGTCACCCGCTGGTTCCGGCTGCCCCGCAGGACCTGGACGAGGAGCGTTTTTCCCACATAGTAGCCCAGCCGGCCCTTTACTCGGTGCACACAGGAGAGGATCATCTGGGCGGGGACGGTGATGTCCTGGAGCTGGTACTCCCCGCGGCAGTTGCCGCAGTTTCCGCAGGCCGGGCCGTGCGCCTGCCCGAAGTAGTCCAGAAGGCGGCCCCGGAGGCAGCCGGAGGTCCGGCAGTAGCCGATCATGGCCTGGAGCCGGGCCTGGTCCTGGCGGCGGACCTGTTCCTGCTCCTCCTCATCCAGCTCCTCATTGCCGCTGTTCTCCAGCAGAAATTTGGCGGTAGTGATGTCGCCGGCGGAGTAGAGGAGGATGCAGTCCGCCGGTTCCCCGTCCCGTCCAGCCCGTCCCGCCTCCTGGTAATAGGCCTCCAGGCTCTTGGGCATGTTGTAGTGGATGACATAGCTCACATTGGATTTGTCAATGCCCATGCCGAAGGCGTTGGTGGCCACCATGACCGGCCTGCGGTCGAATTGAAAGTCGTCCTGATTTGCCTGACGCTCCTCCTCGTCCAGCCCGGCGTGATAGCGGGTGGCGGGGATGCCCCGCTGGCACAGGGCGGCGCAGACCTTCTCCACGCCGGAGCGGGTGGCACAGTAGATAATGCCGCTCTTCCCTCGCCGCTCCTGAACCAGTTCCAGCAGGGCGGGCAGTTTGCGCTGGGGGCTCCGCACGTCCAGGAACAGGTTGGGGCGGTCGAAACCGGTGACCTCGCACAGGGGATTCTCCAGCTCCAGGCGCTGCGCAATGTCGTCCCGCACCTGTGCTGTGGCGGTGGCGGTGAAGGCGGCCACCACCGGGCGGCGGGGGAGAGTGTGCAGGAACTCGGAGATCTTCAGATAGCTGGGGCGGAAGTCCTGTCCCCACTGGGAAATGCAGTGGGCCTCGTCCACCGCCACCAGAGAGACGGGCATTTCCTGGGTCAGAGCGGCGAAACCCTCGCCGCTCAAGCGCTCCGGCGCGATATACAGCAGCTTGTAGGCCCCCTGATAGGCCCGGCGGTACACCAGCCGGATCTGGTCCGGGGACAGCGTACTGTTGAGGTAGGCGGCGTCCACCCCGGCCTTCCGCAGGGCGGTCACCTGATCCTTCATCAGAGAGATGAGGGGGGAGACCACCAGAGTGATCCCGGGCAGCATCAGAGCGGGGACCTGGTAACACAGGGATTTTCCGCCCCCGGTGGGCATGATCCCCAGAACGTCCCGCCCGGAGAGGATCGCCCCGATCAGCCGCTCCTGCCCCGGACGGAAGCGGTCATAGCCGAAATAATGCTTTAAAATCTCATATTGGTCCATGGTCAATTCCTCCGCCTCAGGCCGGACAACCTTAAACTATTTGGTACAGTATAGCATATTTTTTCAAAATGGAACATAGGGACGAGCTGGAGGAGAATACAGTGGGGCAGGAGGTGTCTGCCCATGTTTTCGCCGGTAATCTACCTGATGCTGCACAGCCTGTTTTTTACCCTCCGCCTGTCTGGGGGAGGAGGCTCCTTCCCGCGCCCCCTGAAGGCGGCGGAGGAGCGGGAATACCTGGAGCGCTGCGCCCAGGGGGACCTGGAGGCCCGCAACATCCTGGTGGAACATAATTTGAGGCTGGTGGCCCATATCGTGAAAAAATACTACGCCCAGACAGGGGACCAGGACGACCTGATCTCCATCGGCACCATCGGACTCATCAAGGGGATCTCCACCTTTAAGGCGGATAAAAACGTCCGGCTGGCAACTTATGCCAGCCGGTGTATTGAAAACGAGATTCTCATGCACTTCCGGGCCCAGAAGAAGCTACAGGGGGAGGTATCCCTCACAGAGACGCTGGAATCGGGAGGGGATGGAAGTTCCCTTTCCCTGATGGATGTGATCGCTGTGGATGATGACATGCTGGAGGAGCTGGATACCCGGGATGCCTGCGAGAAGGTGCGGGAGTGTGTCCAGAGCTGTCTGTCGCCCCGGGAGAGGAAGATCATCACCCTGCGCTATGGACTGGGCGGTCAGGCCCCGCATACCCAGCGGGAGATCGCCGCCCAGTGCGGCATCAGCCGGTCGTATGTATCCCGCATTGAAAAGCGGGCGCTGGCAAAATTGGAAGAGGCGATGGAGGACTGGCGGCCGGACTGAGAGGGGGAGAAAACGCAGGAAAACCTGCAAAAGAAAGACGAAGACAGGGAAAAATCGTTAAAATAATAACGATTTTGAGGGAAAATGAATCATTTTGGTCAAAATAGAAAAGAGGTAAAAAAATTTCTTGCATTATACATGCAATTAGACTATAATGAGTGTGCAAGCAAAATTCCCCAGAAAATCATTTTTTGAATTGGAGGAATCACTATGCTGAAAAAGAAACTTGCTCTTGTCCTGGCCATGGCGATGGCGGCCAGTTTGGCGCTGTCCGGCTGTGGCAACCCCCATGCGTCGAGTTCCGGCTCCGGCTCTGGTTCTGGAAGCGGATCTGGCGGAACCAGCGCAGCGGCCCCGAGTGGCGGCTCGGGTGAAACGGCTGTTTTGGCCACCGGCGGCTCCACCGGTACTTACTACGGCGTGGGTTCTGGTATGTGTACTGTACTGAATCCCATTATCGGTGATGTGCTGAACATGACCGCCACCTCCACTGGCGCCTCCAAGGAGAACGTCCAGGGCATTACCGATGACAAGTATCAGCTGGCTATTCTTCAGTCCGACGTGCTGACCTATGCCCACAACGGCGAGGACATGTTCGAGGAGCCTGAGACGGATGCCCTTTGGGTGGCCGGCCTGTACAATGAGACGGTTCAGATCACTGCCCGGGGCGGCATTACCGACGTGTCCGAGCTGGCCGGCAAGACCGTCTGTGTGGGCGACCGGGGCTCCGGCACCGAGTTCAATGCCCGTCAGGTTCTGGAAGCCTACGGCATGACCTATGACGACATCAATGTTACTTACGGCTCCTTCGGCGACGCCTCCGAGCAGCTGAAGAACGGCCAGATCGACGCGGCCTTCACCGTGGCCGGCGCCCCCACCGTGGCCATCACCGAGCTGGCCACCAGCGGCATGGACTTCTCCATGGTCTCTCTGACCCAGGAGGCCGTGGATTACCTCACGGAGCATTACCACTTCCTGGTTCAGGAGAACCTGCCCGCCGGGACCTATGAGGGTGTGGACTATGAAGTGACCTGCGTGGCCGTTCAGGCCGTTCTGGTCGCCTCCACCGACCTGAGCGAGGACGCGGTGTATGAGCTTACCAAGGCCCTGTTTGAGAACAAGGATGAGCTGATTGTCGGCCATCCCAAGTTCGAGCTGCTGACCGACTATGACGCCACCAAGGGTATCTCCGTCCCCGTCCATCCCGGAGCCCTAAAATACTATGTGGAGGCCGGCGTGCTGGATGAGGAGGGCAACCTGCTCATCGACGCCCCCACCACCGCTTAATATTCGGGAAAGCGTCTGAACCTTGCATCGCAAACGAATTTGGGGGGCCGCTGCAATAATAGCTGCTATTATTGCAGCGGCCCTTTTCATTGGGACACGGGGAGGATGGTACCTCACGGTGCGGGACGAGCACAGTGGGGAGCTCTATGCCAGTTACCGGGTACAGCCGGGGGAGCAGGTGGGCCTGGGGTTTATCCACTCTGTAAACCTGTACCCGCTGCTGGATGTGTTTCAGGTGGGGGAGGACGGCGTTCTATATGCGGAGACCACCATCTACTATCAGTTCGGCGCGGGCGTCCAGACAGAATTGAACCCGGGAGAGACGTTCCGGGTGGGCGAGGACGGTGCGCTGATTGTAGACAATATCCATCAGCCCTTTCCGGAACTGAACTCTTCGGCGGGGGGCTTTTCCGACCGCACCCTGCTGCTGGGAGAGGTGAGTCAGGACTATCCGCAGATCAAAGATTTGATCGGCGTGTACACCGGACAGCTGGAGACCCAGGTGGGAAATACCAGGGTCATCAGCCTCAGCGAACTGTGCGGAAAAGATTCCATCATCACGTTGTCCTGTGAGTACCGGCCTTTTTAAATGTGTGAAAAAAGGAGGAGAGCGATTGTGGAAGAAAAAGAGAAACGGACGGTAGAAGATTCTTCCCCCGTCGACGTAGACGTAGGAACCGCGGCAGACGTGGAAGCGGTCATGAAAAAGTATGACCGGGAGTCCAACACAAAGATCTGGGAGGGGCTGCCCAAGCAGGTCATCCGCTACGCCATGGCGCTGTTTATGATCTTCATGGTGTACGTGAGCATGTTCTCCAGCATGGACGGCAGCGTCCGCCGCTGCTGGTTCCTGGGACTGATCCTGGTGTTCGTATACATCATGTACCCCATCAAGAAGGGCGCGGTCACCCGGGTCAACTATATGCCCTGGTACGACATTGTGCTGGCGGTGCTGTCCATCGGCACCTTCGGCTATCAGATCTATTTCCTGGACGACCTGATCTACAAAGGAAGCCGCCTGGATACCATTGATATCATCATCGGTACGCTGGCGATTCTGCTGCTCATTGAGGCCTGCCGCCGGGTGGTGGGCATCCCGATTATCGTGGTGGTGGTGGCCTTTATGGCCTATGCCCTGCTGGGTTCGGGGATGGAATTCAAGGATCTGATCTACACCCTGTTCTACACCACCCAGGGCATTCTGGGCACCCCCATCCAGGTGTGCTCCACCTACATCTTCCTGTTCGTCCTGTTCGGCGCCTTCCCCTACCACTGGGAGATCGGGGCCGTGGCCGTCAACACGCTGAACATCGTCATCTGCGCCTACTGCTGGTACGTCATCATCGCCTTCACCAGCTTCGGAACCCGCGACCCCTATGTTTACGCCATGGGCGGCTGGGTAATCTGCTTCGGCTCACGCTCCCTCGCCCGCATGCTGCTGTACTTCACTTACCCGTTGGCCGGCAACGATCTGCTCATCAACTCGCTTCTCGGGGCTCTTGTCCTCATTTCCACCCAAGTGGTTCTCGTGCAGTTCATGCACGCCGAGCGCGGCGAGTCGTCCGCAGAGAACGATCGTCTGGAAGCCGAGAACGAGCGGGTCAAGCGCCAAGCCGAAGCCGATGCGGCCGAATCGGCGGCAGCGCTGGCCGAAGCGGCGCAGACATTGCAAGACGTCGTGTTCAACGCGGCAAAACGCGAGGCTTCTGCCCAGCAGACGGCCTCCGAGGCTCTGAAAGCCGCCGAAGCACGCCAGTGCATCCGTTGCAACGAGGAATGCGCCGCTATCCGGGAGCAGCTTCTCCAGATCGACCCCTCCTCGATCTCTCTCGCCTCCGCCCCTTCGTCTTCCCCCTCGGCGACGATGCCATCGCCTCTCGCCTCTTCAGCCTCGGTCGCCTTGGAGCCATCCCCTATCCCTTCCCCGCTCTCCATGGGCGAGCTGTCCGATTCCATGCGCCGCAACGTTGAGCGCATGGGCGAGCACTTCCTGCTCACCAGCCGCGAGATGGACGTGCTCACCCTTTACGCGCTGGGTCACACACAGAAGAAAGTGGCCGAAGAGCTGTTCATCACCCCCGCCACCGCGCACAGCCACATCAAGCGCATCTACAGCAAGTGCGGCATGCACTCGCGCCAGGAAATCCTCGAGTACCTCAATTCTTACGGAAGCTAGGACGCCCTCATGGAAGAGAAACAACGTTACCTGCGCTGGCTCAGCATTC
>ERZ836939.4684-NODE-4684-length-10055-cov-3.149100_pt1 | contig 10055 bp, 10 predicted proteins | sample MGYA00519912_ERZ836939 | MGnify/ENA primary metagenome ERZ836939 (study PRJEB31850, sample SAMEA3708810) | human gut metagenome | biome: human gut; feature: human-associated habitat; material: faeces | place: China | collected 2014 ... | reverse complement strand
TTAAGACTGGCCAGCGGGACGGCACATCCGTCCTCCTGGTCATCCCACTGGAAAGTCTGGACGGTCCCATAAAACTGACACGGGGCAAGGACCTGGCTGTCAAGGGCATCATTGAGGATGGGATAGACTGCAACAGCCAGGAGGCCATGTCGAAGTCCCTGGCGGCCCTTAAGGCTGCACATGGGTTCCTGACAGTGGTCACGGTGGATGAGCGGTTATACGGCAGCGAGTCCATGCAGCATTATGAACTAGCCTGTAAGTAGGGTGGTGGGACTATGAAGGTGGAGCTTAAGATGCTGCCTTCTGAGGCTGTGTTGCAGAACCACGGCCTGCAGGAAGGTGGACCAGTACAGAAACTGGTGGACAATGAAACCATGCGGTACATGGGTGACTACATGCCGCGCAGACAGGCAGGAGAACTGGAGCATATGATGGTCATGGCCACGGTGATTGGTTCCGGCCAGATTGACATACCTGGACCATATGCCCATTACCTACATGAGGGTATCCTATATGTATCGCCGACAACAGGCAGCTCCTGGGCAAAGAAAAACGAGATAAAAGTCCCTACGGACCGGGAACTGACCTATGCCGGAGCCCCAATGCGGGGAAAGAAGTGGTTCGACCGGATGAAAGCCGACCATAAGGATGACATCCTACAGGCAGCTCAGGAACTGATAGGCAGAGGAGGACATATATGACAATCATAGATTTCATGCGGCAGAAAATGACAGAGTATCCGAAGATATCGGAGTTCCTGGTTGATGGGGATATCCATGTGGACTTCACGGAGCCGGGCTCCAGTTATGGCCTGTCCAGCAATGGGGACAGCCTGGTCAAGGAGGACATGCTGGGTAACCAGACCCGGCGTCATAACTTTGCCATGTATGCCGTGGCGCCATCCTTCACGGATTACTGCCGGCTGGCCAACAGTAACTTTTTACTGGATTTGGGATACTGGCTGGAGCAGCTGCCCGAAGAGGGTGGCCTTACTGCCAATATCGGAGGACAGGAGCTGGAAGCAAGGTTTTTAAAGGCCACCACATCCAATGCAATGGCCATGCAGCCCATGGGAGAGACAGTTAACGATGGAATCCTGTACCAGATACAGATACAGGTGACCTACAAAATAGAAAGCGAGGACTTGTAATGCATAAAATGGAACTGCAGCTGTTCGCGGAATCAATCCCTGCAGCTGGAAAGATTAAAAGGAAATGGATGGCGCACTTTATCGATGCAGCCCTCCCGTCCGCCAGCAAGGCCGAGTATAGCCGCCTGGGTAAGGACCTGGAGGAATACATCGTGGAGATGAACGCCAATGTGGAGACAAAGAACAACATATGGGGGGAGACGTCCGTAAACCTGGACAGCTACCAGCCCCAGGCATCCGCTGACCCGTACTATGCTGAGATTGGGGAGCCATTGTTTGACCGCCTGCAGGGCATCGTGGACGAACGGCAGACCCTGGACGACCTGAAGACCAGCGTGGTGGAGGTACACCTGTGGGAAGAGGATGAGACCACTAAAGGCTCCTATGTGGCATATAAGGAGGATGCAATCATTGAGGTATCCAGCTATGGCGGTGACACCACGGGCTACCAGATACCATTCAATGTACATCACACCGGAAACCGGATTAAGGGATTATTTGATTTATCCACGAAGACATTCACGGCAGAAACATGAAGGGCAATGCCGGTGGCAGATTCTGCGCCGCTGGCGGAAATCAAAGAGGAGGTAATATCGGATGGCGAAGAAAATGAAGAGCCTGTTATTTGATGATGGTTATGAGAGTTTCGCGGTAAATGACGACCCAGCCAGGATAATCAGGTTCAACCCGGCGGACCCGGAAATCATCAACCGTGTGCTGGATGTGCAGAGACATTTCAAGGATTACAGTCCCCCGGAGGGCATAGAACTGAATCCGGACGGGACCCCTAAAAGCGATATGGAAAGGGACGGTGCATACGTGGCTGAGTTCTCCGGGGAGATGCGTAAGGCGTTCAACGGCATCTTCCTGTCGGATGTATATGACACGATTTTCGCGGGGCAATCCCCTTTATGCATTGTTGGCCAGAAATACCTGTATGAAGGCGTGCTGGATGGCCTGCTTGTGCTGATGCGGCCCGCTGTCGAGGAGTATGCCAGGAAGAACCGGGAAAAGTCCAGGAAGTACCTGGAGGACATAGGGCAATGATTGGCCGGTTACCGACAGGACTTGACGTGGGCGGGGTAAGCTATCCCATAGAAACCGATTACCGCAATATCCTTGTATTCCTGGCCGCCTGTAGTGACCCGGAACTTTCTCCCGCCGAGAAGCTGGAAATCCTCATGAAGCGCCTGTACCGGGATGGCTTCGACCGGATACCGCAGGAGCATATGGAGGAAGCCATCCTACAGGCCAAGTGGTTCGTGGACTGCGGCCAGGAGGATGACGATAAGAAGCCGGCAAGGAAGGTGATGGATTGGGAGCAGGACGAGCCCATCCTGTTCCCGGCAATCAATAAGGTTGCTGGGATGGAGACCAGGGCGGCCCCATACATCCATTGGTGGACATTCTCAGGGTATTTCATGGAGATTGAGGAAGGGACATTTTCCACAGTCCTGGGGATCCGTCAGAAGAAAGCCAAGGGAAGGAAGCTGGAAAAGTGGGAACAGGAGTTTTACCGCAACAACAGGAAACTCTGCGACATCCGGAAACGGTATACCGAAGAGGAACAGGCGGAGATTGATTATTGGAATAACTTATTGGGTTAGGATGCCGGATGGGCGTCCTATTTTTATGCCTGGACAGGAGGTGGCGGCATGGCAGCAGACGGTAGCCTGACATTTGACACAAAGATAAATACAGATGGTTTCGATGGTGGGATATCCACGCTTACCAAGGCAATGGACCGGCTTACCAAGGCCGTGGATGGATTGTCCTCCAACATCCTTAACCGGTTCAATGGGGCAGGACAGGCAATGGCTGAAACTGCCCAAAGTGCCAATACGACATCAGATGCAGTGGAATCTGTTGGGACTGCAGCCGATGAATCTGTAAAGCATGTCAAGTCGCTGCAGGAACAGATGGATGCCATAAGTGTCCACACCATGCAGGATACCGCATCTGATACGGCCCAGTCCGCACCGGTTTCGGCACCGACAAGCACGGAATCCCTTAATTATGACCCTAAGGCTATGGCTGCGGTTTTTGGGGATGCGGCTTCGGAAATCCACAACTGGTCTGATGCAATCGGACAATATGGCAACCAGGCCGGTATGGCCATGAATGAACTGCAGCAGGACGCGGCAGAAGCGGAGCAGGCTGTGTCGGAAGCCTCCAACCAAGGCACAGAACAGGCCCAGGGATATGTAGGCGTCAAGGAATCAATCCTGAACGCATTTAAAAATGTACCACTGGCATTTAGCCAGATACCGGCAGCGGCCAAAAGGGAACTGTCGAAGATACCTGGGATTGTAAAAGGAGCATTTTCATCCGCTACCAGGGCGGTCTTGAATTTTGGGAAGTCATTGGGGAAGGGACTGGCCAATAAGGCAAAACAGGCTGTATCCAGCCTGAAAGGGCTAGGGAAGTCCTCAAATAAGGTGAGTCAGAGCATCCTGAAACTGTCCAACATGTTCAAACTCATGCTCATCCGTATGGCCATGAGGGCGGCCATCCAGGGCGTTAAGGAAGGCATGCAGAACCTGGTGCAGTATTCAGATAGCGCGAACCAGTCCATGTCCGGCCTGATGACCAACATGACCTACCTCAAGAACAGTTTTGCTGCAGCATTCGCACCTATCCTCTCGATTGTGGCTCCGGTTCTTAATACGTTGATAAACCTCCTGGCCACAGCAGTGGGCTATATCAACCAGTTCTTTTCCGCGCTGGGCGGTGGGAGTACATTCGTGCGGGCCAAAAAGGCCAACGAGGATTATGCGAAAAGTCTAAAATCCACAGGAGGCGCCGCCAAACAGGCCGGAAAGGATGCAAAGAAAGCCCTGGCTCCATTTGATGATTTGGTACAGATACAGCAGCAGGGCGTGGATGCATCCGGAGGCGGTGGCGGAGGGACCAGCCCATCCGATATGTTTGAAACCGTGGGTATCGAAAAGGGTATCAGCGATTTTGCCAACCAGCTGAAGGAGATGTTTGCAGCTGGGGACTGGGAAGGCATCGGCCAGCTGATTGGCCAGAAAATCAACGAGGCCGTACAGGGCTTCACACAGTTCATCAGCTGGGATAACATCGGGGCACAGATAACCGCATTCGTGACAGCCTTCACGACCCTGTTCAACAGCCTTGTATCCACTATCGATTGGTATGCCATCGGAATCATGTTCGGTACCGGCATCAACACCCTGGCCAATACCCTATACCTACTGCTCACACAGATTGACTGGTTCATGCTGGGCAATGCACTGGGAGTAGGTCTGATGGGGATGATTGATACGGTTGACTGGAATCTGTTTGGTGCAACTATAGGTGCCTTCTTCCAGGCCAAGATATCCGGTCTTTTAGGCTTTGTACTGGCCGTAGACTGGGGGGCAATTGGAGCCGCCATAGCGACCTGCATTATGGGCCTCACAGGCCAGATTGACTGGGCACAGCTGGGATATCTTTTTGCGGCCGGCCTGAACGCCGCCTTCAGTACCCTGGGAGAGTTCGCGGCCACGTTCGATTGGGTTGGATTCGGCACCCAGCTTGCAACCAGCCTAAGTACGTTTTTCCAGACCTTTGACTGGGCAGGAGCCGGAACGGCCATCAGCGACATTGTGATAGGGATTTTAAATGCCCTCGTGACATTCATCACAGAAACAGACTGGTGGGCCTTTGGTGATGGTGTGGCCACAGCGTTGGAGAATATCGATTGGACAACAGTTGCCAATAGGCTCTTTGCAGTAATAGGGGCTGCGCTGGGCGGTATCGGTGCCATCATAGGAGGCCTGGTTTCAGATGGTGTGACAGCCGCAAAGGAGTACTTCCAGGATAAGATTGAGGAATGTGGCGGCAATGTCGTGGACGGAATCTTCAAGGGTATCATAGATGCCATGAAGGCTGTGGGGACCTGGATACAGACCAATGTCTTCAAACCGTTCATGGACGCCTTCAAGGATGCGTTTGGTATCCACAGCCCGTCAACGGTCATGGCCGGGATGGGGCAGTATCTATGGGATGGGTTCTGCAACGGCGTCAAGGAGTTCTTCTCTAACCCAGGTGCGTTCATCAAAGCGAACATCACAGACCCATTCGTTAACGGGATTAAGAGCCTGCTGGGCATCCACAGCCCATCAACGGTGCTGGCCGGCATCGGCTCAAACACAGTTGCCGGATTCAACCAGGGGGTGACCAATGAACAGACAGCATCCCAGAACGTAGTGAAATCCTGGGCATCCGGTGTGGCCAGCTGGTTTTCGGAAAAATTCGGGATCAGCACCGGGGATTCCACGGAGTCCAAGAAGTGGGCCACCAGCATAATGGGGGGCTTCAACAATACTGTCAATAAAAACTATACCCAATCCCAGAGCATCATGGAGACCTGGGCGGAGAATGTCCGGAAGTGGTTCGTGGGGGATGCCGAGGATAAGGGGGTGAACGAACTGTCCTGGACGAAGTTCGCGGACATCATCATCCAGGCGTTCAAGACCAAGATTGACGACAGCCATACCGAGACCCAGTCACCCATGGAGACCTGGGCAAGGAACGTGAGGGAATGGTTCTGGGGCGACAGTGACCTGGAAGGGACCGGAGGGATGTATGCAGCCTTCTATGACATGGCCAAACGCATCAACGAAGGTTTTGCAGACGGTATCTCTGATTTTGCATACATGGCAAAGGCTGCCATTAAAAAGTGGGCACGTGAGGCCATGGAAGAGGCCGAGGAAGAGTTTGACATCAACTCACCGTCCAAGGAGTTCTACGGCATTGCAGAATATGTGGTGCGCGGATTTAACGATGGCATCAGTGCTATGGCAGCATCATCCAGGAGCACGGTCCAGAAATGGCTGGATGGTGTACTGGATGTATTTAACGGGGTGGAAGTACAGCTGCCAATCGGCATAAACATCCCTAATGCGGCATCGTACCTGCCCAGGATGGCCAGGGGGACGGTTGTCCCACCACGCGCCGGGGAAATGTCCACAGGCATGAGGAACACGGCAGGATATGGCCAGGAGGAGACGCTGGGGTATCTGGTGGCCAGGATGGATGAGATGATAAGCCGCCTGCAGGCGGAAGGGAACAGGCCAATACAGATTGTCCTGAACCTGACCGGGAACCTGGCTGCGCTGGCACGGGTGCTTAAACCGGAACTTGACAAGGAGGCGGCCCGCAAGGGTGTGAGCCTGGTAATCGTAGGAGGTTGACATGGATAATGTATTCTTGCTGGACGGTAAGGCCTATAACGTTGAGGTGGAGAAGGATTCACTGGAACGCAGCTTTGCCGTTACGGATTCCGAGCAGTCCGGACGTACCATGGATTACACCATGGACAGGGACATCATAGGGACCTTCTATAACTATACGATGAAAATCTACCCCAAGACGGATGACTTGGCATCCTATGATGCGTTCTACAACATCATATCCGACCCGAACTACGCGAGCCATGAGATGACCTTCCCTTACGGCCAGGAGACATTGACCTTCCAGGCTTATGTCAGCCAGGGGAAGGATAAGCTACGGATAAGGAATGGTAGGAATATCTGGGGCATGGATGGCCTGTCCCTGAATTTTACGGCAATGGAACCACAGAGGAGGCGGTAAGGATTGAAATGGGACATAAGGGTAGGGACCAACGGACAACAGCCGTACTCATCCGTGGATGACCTGACCAGTTTTGAACAGAACCTACCGCCCTATGCCTACTGCCTGCCGCGGTATGCGAGGCTGGACGGGACCTATGCGAATACCCCGGATGCAATCCCGGGTGGTAAGAATGGATACATCAGCACGGCCCTGAGTGGCCAGGATGGGGCCTTTGGGGTGCCGCCAGTGATAACGGTCACCTTTGACCGGCTTAAGACCAGCAATGGCGTGTCCATGGTGTTCAACCGGGTATCCGGGGATTACGCCAGCAGGCTTAAGATTGCCTGGTATAAGGATACGGAACTGGTCCAGGAGCAGGAATTTAAGCCCGATGGGGTGGAGTATTTCTGCCGGGCCAAGGTGCCGCTGTTTAACCAGCTGGTCATCACATACCTTGAGACCAACCGTCCATACCGTTACCTGTGGCTGTCCGTGCTGAAGAACCAGAGGATGACGGATGCAGGAGGACTTAAGATTGTCTACGATGACATTGCCCTGGGAGCCGCAGAGGACAGCATGGCATCGTCCGATGATAAGGATTACTACGTTGACCTGCAGGACCTGAGGGCCGGGGTGGAGTTCCCGGATTATGCCATGTGCCTGCCCAGGTACGCCAGGATGGATGGCAGCTATACCAATGCGCCGGATGACCTGGATGACATGGGATACGTAAGTGACAGCATATCGGGCGCCGATGGGGCGTTCGCGGTCCCGCCGGCCATCACATTCTCATTCACGCAGAACCATTCCAGCGTGGGGATAACCCTTAGATTCAATGATTATTCCGGGGATTACTGCAGCAAGGTCAATATAAGATGGTACAGGGATGACGAGTTGCTGTCTGACCAAGACTATTGCCCGGATGGCCCGGACTATTTCTGCTATGGCATCGTGGATTATTATAACCGGGTGGTCGTTACATTCCGGCAGACAAGTAAGCCACACCGGAATGTATTCCTGACAGGGATTACCTGGGGGCTTATCCGGGTATTCAGGGATGATGAGATAGAGGATATCAGCTGCCTGATGGACCTGAGCCCCATATCCGAAGAGGTAAGCATCAACACCATGGACTATACCATCCGGAGCAGGTCCGACTATGCATTTGAGTTCCAGAAGCGTCAGAAACAGACGTTGTATTTTGACGAGGCAATCCTGGGGATATATTACCTGAAGGACGGTAAGCAGCTGGGAGCGAAGCGGTATTCCGTGGAGACACAGGACGCAGTGGGAATCCTGGATAATAACCAGTTCATGGGTGGGGTGTACAACAATGCCTTGGTATCAGACATCCTGGCCAGTATTATGGCCGGAGAAGGTATCACATATTTTTTGGATGATACCTATGTTGATACGAGAGTAAGCGGGTATCTGCCAATATGTACTAAACGTGTAGCACTGCAGCAGCTGGCCTTTGCCATCGGCGCACTGGTGGATACCAGTTACGACCGGCAGCTGTACATATATCCACAACAGACCGAGGTCACCGGTGAGTTCACGGCCAGAGACATCCGGCTGGGCCTGTCGGTGGAACACAGTGACATCATAACCGGCATCCGGTTGTATGCACACAGCTATGACCGGGGAGTGGAATCGGCGCAGCTGTACAAGGGCATCCTGACTGGGACAACCAAGATAGAGTTTTCCGAGCCTTACCACAGCCTGTCCATAACCGGGGGGACGCTGGGTGACCATGACGCCAATTATGCATATATAACCGGCACAGGCGGGGAGGTGGTGCTGACTGGTCTTAAGTATAACCACAGCACTGTTTCTATGTTGAAGGAGAACCCGAATGTCACCCAGAATAAGAACATTGCCGAAGTCAAGGATGCCACGCTGGTAACATCCCAAAATGCCCAGGCGGTACTTGACAGGGTTTATCAGTATTACAGCAGCAATGAAAGCATCAGCTTCCGGGCCACCATCAACGACCAGGAACTGGGAAACCGTGTGAACGTGGCGACCGGGTTCCGGGGGATGATGACGGGCAACATCACGAAGCTGGATTTTAAATTTTCAAGAAGGAAAATCACGGCGGAGGTGACAGTGGAATGAGTACGGTATTAGACACGCTGATAACGGACAGGACGGCGGATGACCTGGCCAATGATACGGATAGGGCATATATAGCCTATACGGACCTGAACCGTGTGGAGGAGGCCTGCGGGTACCTGGCCGGGCTGCTGCATGTTGACATACGGACCAAGGTGTGGGGGATGGAGGACTTCCGGACGGATACTGAGATGTCGCGGTTACTGGGTAATATCAGGGAACTCCGTGCGGCTTATCATACCAAGGACAGTACCCCAGCCACCCCGGTAAAAATCACATACAGCAGCATCCATCAGGCCAATGATATCGAACGGATACTTAAGGACCTGGGGGATATGTATGACAGCATGGTGAGTGGCCAGCAGCGGCTGGCATTTAAGATAGGCACAAAAATGATTGGGAACAGGAGGTAAAAATGGCACTTAAAACAGACTATAAGGCGGATGTCTTTGAGGGGAACCGAAAGTATCAGATAAACACGGATGCACAGGGGAAGTCTGAGATACTGGATGTCACAGAATATGCCCAGGAAGGTGACATATTCGGGCCGGAGGATATCAACGCCATAACCCAGGCAGTGGAAGGCCATCTTGCCGACATGGAAAACCCCCATGGGGTCACAGCTGAGCAGGTAGGGCTGGGGAATGTGGACAATACGGCGGATGCGGACAAGACGGTTGCCGTTGCAGGGAAGGTCGGCACCGGCACGGTTGGCGGCGCGACCACACCGGTATACATGAACGCAGGGACGCCAACGGCCTGTACGGCGTATGGATCAGCCACGGTAAACAAAGCGAATTATGCAGGTGTTACGACCGTGGGCACTGCGTCCCTGAAGAATATCTACGCAGGAACAGGTTCCATGACTGCCGGTTCGACATCCTTAACCACTGGCAATATCTACCTGCAATATGAGTAAGGCCTGGAGGTGATACTGTGGCAAAAGGAATATATATCGGGGTAGGCGGGGCCGCCAGGAAAGTCAAGAACATATATGCGGGGGTAGGTGGCGTAGCCCGCAGGGTCAAGAAAGCCTATATCGGGGTTGGCGGTGTTGCGAGATGCTTTTACAGCCGTGATATAGAGTATTACGGAACGGCTACCGCATTGAGTTCGGGTAGACGCGGGTTAGCCGCTACGACAGTAGGCAGCTATGCTCTTTTTGGTGGCGGGTATGGCACTGGATATTCAGCAATAGTAGATGCGT
>ERZ836939.4682-NODE-4682-length-10056-cov-4.832317_pt1 | contig 10056 bp, 6 predicted proteins | sample MGYA00519912_ERZ836939 | MGnify/ENA primary metagenome ERZ836939 (study PRJEB31850, sample SAMEA3708810) | human gut metagenome | biome: human gut; feature: human-associated habitat; material: faeces | place: China | collected 2014 ... | reverse complement strand
TACCACTTTTTGCACAACAGCAAAAGGTAGATACGACACATACATATTCTATTCCTGAAGTAACTGTATCAGATATCTATCAGACTCGCGAAGTACGTTCTACCGCTCCCCTGCAAGTATTCTCCAAAGACGCTCTGAAAAACCTGCACGCCCTGCAAGTATCCGACGCAGTGAAACACTTTGCCGGAGTGACCGTAAAAGACTACGGAGGTATTGGCGGACTAAAAACTGTATCCATACGAAGCCTGGGAGCACAACATACCGCTGTTGGCTATGACGGAATAGCCCTAACCGATTGCCAAACGGGACAAATCGACATCGGGCGTTTCTCACTCGATAACGTAGACAGACTTTCTCTAAACAACGGACAAAGCGATAACATCTTCCAACCTGCCCGCTTCTTTGCGTCAGCAGGCATCTTGAATATCCAGACACTTACCCCACAGTTCACAAAAGACAAAAAGACCAACATAGCAGGAGCTTTCAAAACAGGTTCCTGGGGATTAGTCAATCCCTCCCTCCTGCTGGAACAACAATTCAATAAAACATGGAGCATGTCAGTCAATGGCGAATGGATGTCTTCTGACGGACATTATCCATATACACTGCGCTATGGAAGTGCAGAAGGAGATCTGTCCTCACGTGAGAAACGGAAGAATACAGACGTACAGACATTCCGTGCTGAAGCCGGACTTTACGGTAACTTCTCCGATAAAGAACAATGGCGGTTGAAAGCCTATTACTTCCAGTCCTCCCGGGGACTACCCAAAGCTACCACTTTCTACAACGACCATTCTACCCAACACCTGTGGGATAAAAACACTTTCATACAAAGTCAATACAAGAAAGAATTCAGCCAACAATGGGTATTCCAAACCTCTGCCAAGTGGAATTGGAGCTATCAACGTTACCTGGACCCCGACACAAAGAACTCATTAAAGAAAACAGAAAACAGCTACTACCAGCAAGAATATTACCTTTCCGCTTCTGTACTATACAGACTGTTGAGCAACCTCTCATTCTCTCTTTCCACAGACGGAAGTATCAATACCATGAATGCCGATCTAAACAACTTTGTACATCCCACGCGCTATTCATGGCTAACGGCATTCGCCGGCAAATACGTGAATGACTGGTTAACAATCTCCGCATCCGCATTGGCAACTGTTATCAATGAAGATGTAAAGAAAGGCGGCAGCGCCGGCAATCACCGTAAACTAACCCCTTATGTAAGTGCCGCATTCAAACCTTTTCATAATGAAGAATTCCGTGTACGCTTCTTCTATAAAGACATTTTCCGCCTGGCAAGTTTCAACGACTTATATTACGAAGAAGTAGGAAACACACAACTAAAGCCGGAAAAAGCCAAACAATACAATATCGGACTGACATACAGCAAGAATGTATGCCCGTTCCTACCCTATTTGTCAGCAACCGTCGACGCTTATTATAATAAGGTAACAGATAAAATCATCGCTTACCCTACCAAGAACCTTGCAGTATGGAGCATGAAAAACCTGGGACAGGTTGACATCAAAGGCATTGATGTTACAGGAAGCCTCTCCCTCCAACCTTGGGAAAAAATCCGCATCAACCTCTCGGGTAACTATACATACCAACGAGCATTAGACGTTACCCCACCCGATCCAAATACGTATGAATCAACATACAAACACCAGATAGCCTACACTCCCCGCGTCTCCGCTTCGGGGCAGGCAGGTATCGAAACACCATGGATCAACCTGTCTTACTCATTCCTATTTTCAGGAAAGCGTTATGCGTTGGGACAAAACATTGCCGAAAACAGATTAGATAGTTATAGCGATCACAGTATTTCTGCAAGCCGTGATTTCCTGATAAGAAAAATCACCACCTCTTTCAGCTTGGAAGTACTGAACCTGATGGACAAGAATTACGAGATTGTGAAATACTTCCCAATGCCCGGACGATCTGTAAGAGCAACAATAAAAATAAGATATTAAATATTATAAAATAAGATATTGACGTGAAAAGGAAATTAATATATATATTCTGGTGCTGGCTGTCATCGATCTTGTTATTCATGGCATGTGATGACATGGAAGACAAACCTTTCACATCAGGCATTATGGGTGATCCGACAGAAACGGGTACCGCTGAATTATATGTATTATGTGAAGGGCTGTTCAATCAGAATAACAGCTCATTGGCACGTTTCTCTTTCGGTAATCAACAAATGGTTCGTGATTACTTCAAAGCAGTCAACCACCGGGGATTAGGAGATACAGCCAACGATATGGCTATTTACGGAAGCAAGGTATATGTCGTAGTCAACATCTCCAGTACAGTAGAAGTGATAGATTTTCGTACAGGAACCTCATTGAAACAAATTCAGATGCAGGCAGAAAATGGGAGTTCCCGCCAACCACGCTATATCACTTTTCATAAAGAAAAAGCATACGTATGTTCCTATGACGGAACCGTTGCGCGTATAGACACAACTTCCCTCTCCATAGATGCCATCACATCAGTGGGACGTAACCCTGACGGCATTTGTGTACAAAACGAAAAGCTATATATTTCCAATTCCGGCGGATTGGATTATTCATCAAGGCTGGGTGTAGATAATACAGTATCCGTTGTCGATATTGCCACATTCAAAGAAAGTAGCAAAATTATAGTAGGCCCGAATCCCGGTAAAATAATAGCAGGTCCGGATGAAACCGTCTATGTAGCCACCCGTGGCGAAGATATAGAAGCCGGAGATTATAATTTCGTCAAGATAGACTGCCGGACAAACAAAGTCACTCAATCTAACGAGAAAGTGCAAAACTTCGCCATCGACGGAGATATAGCCTATCTATACAATTACAACTATACCACACAAACTTCTTCTATCAAGATGTTCAATCTGAAAACAGAAGAAACAATCCGTGAGAATTTCATAACCGATGGAACTGTGATAAAGACACCTTACGGTATCAATATCAACCCTTACAGCAACAATGTATATATCACCGAAGCACGCGATTACACCACTTACGGCGACTTACTTTGTTTCAACCAACAAGGACAACTCATGTTCCGCCTGAACAACATCGGACTTAACCCGAATACCATCGCATTCAGTGACAAAGCCTCACAAAGCAATATTGACGATAATGACGATGACACGGAAAACCCTCTAGCTTTCGCCAATAAAGTATGGGAATACCGTCCTGCTCCCGGACAATTTATCAATACTACCACATCAGCATACAAGGATGGATTTACCTACGATGAAATATTGGAAGAAGCAACCCGCAGAATCCAGCAAAAATCGCTTATTACATTAGGAGGATTCGGTGGCTACATTGTTTTAGGATTCCCACAGCCCATTCCGAATGTAACGGGAGAATATGATTTCAAGGTAAGAGGTAATGCTTACTACAATTCCAAAACCGGAACAGGAAAACTAGGAGGAAGTGCCGAACCGGGAATTGTATTCGTATCCAAAGATGCAAACGGCAATGGAAAACCTGATGACGAATGGTATGAACTGAAAGGCAGCGAATACGGGAAAGATACAGAAACCCGAGGATATGAAATAACTTATTACCGCCCGAACCCAGCCAACCAAAATGTTTTCTGGAAGGACAATAAAGAAAACGAAGGATATATTCTCCGCAACAGTTACCATAATCAGGAATCCTATTATCCACTTTGGGTAGAAGATGATGAAATCACATTCCAGGGAACACGCCTAAAAGATAATGCTGTCTTGGAAAATGGATTATGGGTAGGATATTGTTATCCATGGGGATATGCAGACAACCATCCCAACACCAAGGAAGGTAGTAATTTCAAGATAGATTGGGCTGTGGACAGTAACGGTACACCAGCCGACTTGGATCAAATAGATTTCGTTAAGATTATGACTGCAGTTAACCAAGACGCAGGACAAATGGGTGAAATATCAACCGAAGTCACAACCGTTGAAAACTTACATTTCAAAAAATAATCAACAATTTATTAATAACTAAAATTAGAAAAGAACATGAAAAAATTATCCTTATTATTACTATTATCAGTATTTATATTTTGTGGCTGTAGCGATGATGACGATACAAAAACATACATACTTAGCTTGCCTAATTACGAAACTCATACACTCGACATGGGCGATCAAGAAAATCCGGATGATTCATGGTCAGTAAGTAGTGAGTGGGGAACAACTAACTATAAATACAATCTGTTAACTGACGCAAGTGGAATCTTTGAATTTGACTGTGTATCTTCAACATACGGTTTCTATTCAGATAGCTTTGCATTTACGAATTGTACAGTAGAAGATTGTCCAGACTTCGCAAGCTATGATTATCGCGCTATCACCAAAAAAGGGGTAATCAATAATACATACGTTATCGTTGGAGCTGCCGGATATAAAATCGGAAAGAATTCTGATAAAGAAGCCGCAATACGATTCAGAGATCACGACAACCCTAATGAACTGGAAGACTATAGAGTAAAAGGACTATATGTAACAAACAGTGTCTATGCTTATAGCAGTATGAAAGAAGGAACTGGATATTATGGTGAAGAAGAAATATTCGGAAGCAACGACTCATTCAAACTTACTATCTACAATTATGATAAAACAATGCACGTAGATTGTTATTTGGCAGAAGGAACCAATCTCCTCGATCAATGGAAATGGGTAGATCTAACTTCATTGGGAGAAACGAAAGGACTAAAATTCTCATTAACATCTACCAAAAAGAATGAATACGGTCCATTGACACCGACCTACTTCTGTCTTGACGGTATCACTATCGAAGACTAAATAACCACTGTTCGATTGACCTCAACCTATTATATATTTATTTTTATGCGAGCCATCCGATCGAATTAAGGAAATAGACCCACAAAAAGATCGTCACAACCGAGGCGACCGTGCTCAGCACGACAAACTGTCCCGCCAGCTCGCCGTCGCCGCCCATGTTCTGCGCCATCGCATAGGACGCCGTCGCAACCGGAGTCGCGTACATTTCAAAGTAAACAAAACGTTCCACACCGGAAAAGCCGAGCAGCGTCGCAACCGCCAGAATCACTGCCGGCAGGATCACCATCTTGACGGTCATCGACGGAACCACATATTTCAAATTGCCGCCGATCGCATTGAAATGCAGCGTTCCGCCCAGTACGAACAGTGCCAGCGGCGTTGTCAGATTGGCAAACTGCTTGATCGGTCCTTCCACAGAAACCGGAAGTTTAATCCCTAACATATGGAAGATAAAGCCCATGAGCGCACCGCGGATCATCGGATTTTTCAGGATATTCTTAATCAAAACGAAAACCGGGACCTTGCCGCCCCGGAACAATTCCAGAATCACGACCGCCGTTATGTTGTAGACCGGAATCACGATCGCCACCATCATCGTCGCCAGCAGTGTTCCCTCCTCACCAAACACGCTGGTTGCCAGCGGAATGCCGAACAGGACGAAATTGCTGCGGTAAATCGCCTGGATGATAACGCCGCGCCGCTCACCAGAACCCGAAGGCCGGTCATGTCCTTTTCGTGGGCCAGTGCGTGCAGAACCGCCTGCAAAAGCAGCACGCTGATAATGGCGACTGCCACCAGACGCAGATTTAATGTCATTCCCTCCGGAATGGAATACAGGTTGTTAAACATCAGAATCGGAAAGAATGCCTGAAAGATCACTTTATTCAGGCGCTTCATAAAATCCTCATCCGCCAGCCCCGACATCCTGACTCCATATCCAAATGCGATATAAAGCAGAAACGGAAGGACTGTATTAAGTGCAAATAAAAAATTTTCCATATAATTCCTGCCACTTTCTTCTTAATTGCTTTGTTCTGGACGCGGTTTCTATCCAGTCAGACCGCACCCCTTTAATCACCAGATTTATTATATACCCCATCCAAGAAATCGACAAGAAAAATTCAAGCGCGCCAGCCTCATAAACAGTTCCGAAAAAGTTTCGAATTATGTAATACTCGTTTAGATTTATTTTAGATATTGGTCAAAATATGGACACAATTATCCAGTATTATAATGGCATAACATCAATGAGGCAGATGACACTACAAGATGCGCGCAATCGTTATCTGGCTCGACTAACAACAATTTCCTTTATATATATATTTCTTCGCAGTCTTTTATCCCCCTTCGGCTGTGAAGAACCCCCACCTTGGGTACAAAAAAGAGACGGTTTGACGCCGTCTCTTTTTATATACTCTGCAAGCTACCAGGAAAGCACCTCATGGCCATCCTCAGTTACCAGCACCTGGATCTCCCACTGGGCGGAAGGCATACCGTCATCTGTATAGATGGTCCAGTCATTTTTCGCGTCAACGAAGATATCTGCTTTCCCCATATTGATCATAGGTTCAATGGTAAAGATCATACCTGGGACCATAAGCATCTCAGTTCCCTTTTTGGAAACGAAGCTTACCCATGGATCTTCATGGAACTCAACTCCCACACCATGTCCACCGATTTCTCTGACTACAGAATATCCGTTTTCTACTGCATGTTTATGAACTGCACTTCCCATATTTCCGATCGGAGTCCATGGTTTCACCTGGGAAATACCAATCTCAACACATTCTTTTGTGACCTTGACAAGTTTTTCTTTCTCCGGACTCACTTTACCGATGCAGAACATTCTGGACGAGTCAGAATAATAACCATTATATATTGTAGATACATCAACATTGATAATATCTCCCTCTTTCAGAATCTGCTCTTCATCCGGGATTCCATGGCATACCACTTCATTTACAGAAGTACACACGCTCTTTGGAAATCCTTCGTAATTTAACGGTGCCGGGATTCCCCCATGCCGTACAGTCTCTTCATGTACCCATCTGTCAATCTCTTCAGTGGATACACCTGGTTTAATATGCTCTTCCACATAATCAAGAACTGCGATATTGATTTTGCAGCTTTCTTTTATTTTCGCGATCTGTTCGGGTGTTTTGATCAGATCATGATCGATCACTGCATATCCTTTCTGCTTCATTATTTCCATTTTTTCATCAAATGCCTCATGGCATTTTTTATATTTTTTTCCGCTTCCACACCAACATGGATCGTTTCTTCCAATTTTCAAAGACATGATAATTCCTCTTTCTTTTTTCTTATGTAGGGTACAGCGCATCATCACCATTACAGGAAACTGTGTACTGTTTTATCATACCACATTTTCTCTCGGAAATGTGAACTGTTATTGGTAAAATTACTCGTTATCTTTCGTGAATTGTAAGATAAAGCATCTGCATCAAAGCATTTTTCGAACACACTCCGGAATTGAAAAATCCGGCAGTTTAATTGCTGCCGGATTTTTCAGAATCAGAAGTCTTATCTGTATTCATAATCTGATTAAGCTCATTTATCATCTCATCATCTTTCAGACGAAACTTTACTTCCACTCGTCTGGATGCATCCTTATCTACATTCCCATCAGAATCCAGAACCGGATTGGCTGAACCATGACCATTTACAGTCAGATAATTCTGAAGTTCTGAAATCTCATCAGAACTCAGGAAGTTCTCCCTGATTTCCGTCAGATACTGTGCAACTGCGAGAGAACGTTTCTGAGAAAGCTCCAGATTGTAATCATAGTCTCCGTCTGTGTCTGTATAACCGTCAATGATGATCTCAGCCAGATACTTCTTATAATCTTTCTGAAGAAGCACCTTACAGTAAATCGGAAGGATATCTGCAAGTTCCTGTTTGCCCTCATCTGTCAGTTCTGACTTATCATAGTCAAATAATACATTTGCATTGAGGGTAAGAGCACCTGTCTGAGCATCAATATCAACACTTACATTGTTTTTGGAAAACTCCTTCTGCAATGCTTCAATAACATCTGCCTTGACACCGATGATATTATCAATTTTCTTCTGCTGTGTGGCAAGAAGAGATGTTTTTTCATCAAGGCTGGCCTGCTGTTCCTTTAACTGTGCTGCCAGTTCTGCAAGAAGCTTTTTCTGCTTGTCAAGCTGTTCATCCTGGGAACTCAACTTACTGTCCTTCTCGTCCAGCTCGCTCTGCTGTGCCAGAATCTCTGCTGTGTACTGCTCCTGAAGAGCTATTTTATCATCTCTCTCTTTTATGCTCTCATTATAGCTTTTCTGAGCCTGAAAAAGAGTTACACACATGATCAGTATAAAAAGGAGCAGCACACCGGCCATCATATCAGAATAAGATCGCCAGACATTAAATCCGCTATCTTCTGATTTCTTTCTTTTGCGCATATTTTTCTCCTTTTTCTATTTAAATAAGCTGAATTTACCTTTCTGGTTTTTGGAAATATTTTTCATATTTTTGTTCATTTCCTCCAGAAGTGCCTCCTGACGTTCGCTCTGTTCTTCCAGAAGCCTGCGTATTTCTTCTGCGGATTCTTTCTGCGCCGCACTCTGAGCCGCCTTTCCGCCGGAAAGATAAATATTGTTATCCTCTTTCTGAACAGAAATGTCTGCAAAAAGTTTGCGCACCTCTTCCATTGTTTCATAGGTCATCTTCTGATAAGATACAAAGTCCTTCATTTTTGCATCCAGTTGTTCCACCAGTCTGCGGTTCGCTTCAAGCACATCTTTTCCTGCCTGATTTGCGGCAGAAACCTTTTCCATTCCCTGTGCAGCAGCTTCCACATACTTCTGCATTGTCTGATTGCAGGCAACCCAGAATTTGGCAGAAGATTTCTCGGATTCATGCAGATAATCCGCAATGCGCTGATAATCCTGCTGCTGAAGCTTCTGGATTTCCTGATTATCCTGTGTGATTCTTGTTGCCGTAGACATATAACGGCCCTGAACCTGTCCCAGTTCATTTACAAGGTCTTTCATAGCTTCGCTCTGTTTTGCATATGAGGTATTCAGCTGATTACTCATCGTCTGATAGAGCCTTGTAGTATAATCAATATTTTCTTTCTGCGCTTCCTTCAGCTGTACAAGAGCTTCATTGAAATCTGTGAACTGCATTTTAAATGAACCGTTCATCTCCCGCAAAAAAGTACGCAGGATATCCTGAACCACATCCTCCTGACATTTTGTTACAGATTCTGTCAGAATCTCCAGAGATTCTGTCATCTTTTGGAAAGTAGGATTGATTGCTTTCTCAAAACTCTCTGCCATCTGTGAGGTAAGCTGCTCTGCCATCTGTTTCATGGCTTTTGTCTGAACCTTCTGACTTGCAAGCATCAGGTTTCTTGACTCGCTCTCAGCCGCCGGAAGTACATAAAGATGAAATCTCTCCAGGAACCCCTGAAGCTTCGCATCCATTCCGGAATAAACGCTTTTCATTCCGGAACTGTAGATCAGTGCAAATGCAATTCCATAGATAGAAGTAAGGAATGCTACTTTGATACCATCTACCAGGGCAGATACAGAGGTAGTCATTGTCTCATAGCTGGATGGCTCAAAACTCTTAAGCCCCCATACCAGACCAATAAAAGTACCAAGAATACCAAGGCTGGTAAAAATATCCGGTGCCATTTCCAGAATCTTCTTATGTACATGAAGATCAATCTCGTCCTCATTTATGTAATCTTCAACATCTCCGATTCCTTCCTGGTTTTTCTCCATGGCATCTACAAAGCTGTCCATTCTGTCATCCAGATATTTATGTTCAAACATCCCCTTCAGGCAGGAAAGATCTTCGTTTTTGGCTTTTCCGGGTATTTTGAATATACTGGAAAGCTCCTGCGTTCCTCTTGCAAGAGCCTCTCCAATGCTGTCTACCCGAAACATACCACCAAACAATCCGGCCAGATAGATCACAGCCATAACAGCGAGGAATGCAAAGTTATAAATCATCGTGCCTGATGAACCATTCCCGGTCAGCAGCGTCATGGCAACACATCCGCCAAGCACCACCAGAAAAAGAACCGTATTCATAATTTTTTTGCCCATAATACACCTCCTGTGATTATTTGCAGATTCTGCACAAAATTACAGACAATTTCCTTTTTCGTATATCATATCACAACGTCATATCTGTCACAAGTAAAAATATAGTTACTGTTCACAGTAACGTAGCCAAAATTCATTCCAGATTGCCTGCGGCAATGG
>ERZ836939.4681-NODE-4681-length-10057-cov-3.785143_pt1 | contig 10057 bp, 8 predicted proteins | sample MGYA00519912_ERZ836939 | MGnify/ENA primary metagenome ERZ836939 (study PRJEB31850, sample SAMEA3708810) | human gut metagenome | biome: human gut; feature: human-associated habitat; material: faeces | place: China | collected 2014 ... | reverse complement strand
CAGTGATTTCGAATTCTACTGCTGCACCCTCTTCGAGAGATTTGAAACCCTCCATGTTAAGTCCTGAGTAATGTACGAATACATCGTGGCCGTCTTCAGCGGTGATGAATCCGTAACCCTTCTGGTTGTTAAACCATTTTACTGTACCTTTGTTCATCGAAAGTACCTCCAATATATTTGTGTTGCCTTGCAACTATGCTAAGAATAGCATAACCAATTGGAAATGTAAAGCAAAATCTTCGTAAAATAGCCGGATTTTAAAGCACTTCAAAAGAAATGTCGTGTTGTGAGAGAAATTGTCTGACAAATTTGTCCCATTCCGGTTCTAATGTCTTATCTGTGGAAAAAATGCGGTAAGAAATTCCGGTAGTCAGTGTAAGCATCTGATTTTGAAATTTGATGTTCATGGACATGGCGGAAATATCCGCCGGGGTATAGGAACTTCCGATTCGTTCCATGGTGCGTTTTTGATTTTCCGGCGACAGCATCAGGACGAATTTAAAGGAGGATGGAGCCTTTTTTCCTTTGATCAGGTCAAAGATGCGTGGACGGAGCATGGAAAATGGAAGAAAATGAAAAGTTTTAATACCGAGTTCTTCGGCTTCTGTATCTGTATAGAATCCTTTGGTAATAGTTCCATCAATCACATAGCTTGCAGAAGAAACGACAATGCCCTCCTGAAGCAGAAAATGGTCAAAAATTTCAGTTTTGAGAAATTTATTCATAAAATCTTTTTTGTTTGTTAATGCAAGAGCCAGCATAAAAAACCTCCCCATTGTGAAACCGATAAAACGGCAGCTGATATAGTTTAATTTTAGCATGAGTGACTTCATCTTTTCAATCATAATGTGTTATAATGCCACTGATTGATAGAAAATGCACGGTTACTGCTCACAGGTTCCCCTGCGAACCGTAACGATGCAATCACTTAAGAAAAGAAGGGAAACTATAACTATGAAAGAATCATTTTTGATAGATGTTTTAAAAAAAGGAGTATCACCGTTTCATTGTGTGGAAGCAGCCATGCAGACGTTAGAGGAATCCGGCTTTGAGGAACTGGAGTATGCCAGACCATGGAATCTGAAAAAAGGAAAGGCTTATATGATGAATCATCATGGGACAACGCTCTATGCATTTACAGTTGGAGAAAACTTCCGTGCGGATGCAATGCTGCGCATGGCAGCTGCACATACAGATTATCCATATCTGCGGATCAAACCAAATGCGGATTTTGTGACAGACCGGTATGCGCAGGTGAACGTGGAAGTATATGGCGGACCGATTTTAAATACATGGTTTGATCGTCCACTGGGGATTGCGGGGCGCGTGATCGTTCGAAGCGGGGATGTGTTTGCCCCGGAGACCATGCTGTATCGTTCCGGTCGTCCGGTTCTTATTATTCCAAACCTTGCCATTCACATGAACCGGGAAGTGAATAAGGGAGTGGCAATCAATAATCAGGTAGATTTGATGCCGGTTGCGGATATGCTGCCAGAAGAACAGCAGAGTACCGATTATTTCCTGTCATTTCTTGCGGAAGAGCTGGCAGTAAAAAAAGAGGATATTCTGGATTTTGAACTGAATACATACTGTGTGGAAGAACCAGCATATGTGGGGATAAAAGAGACACTGCTGTCTTCTCCGCGACTGGATAACCAGACATCCGTTGCGGCATTGCTGGCAGCCATCGTGGAAGGAACACGGACCGATGGTATCAATCTGATCGCACTGTTTGATAATGAAGAGATCGGAAATACCAGCAAACAGGGCGCAGCATCGATCTTATTGCATGATATGGTAAAACGCATCTACCGGTCGCTTGGCTGCAGTGAGGAAGAAACGGATTGTGCGATGTATGCAGGTATGCTGCTTTCCGTGGATGTGGCGCATGCACTGCATCCGAATCATAAGGAGAAAATGGATATTACCAATCATCCGGTGCTTGGTGGTGGATTCTGTATCAAAGAGGCATGTTCCCAGTCTTATGCGACGGATGCAAAGGCAATCGGAATTCTGCGGCAGCTCTGCGATCAGAATAAAATCGCATACCAGAGGTTTGTCAATCGTTCCGATGTGCGCGGGGGTGGTACACTGGGATCGGTTGCATCCACGCTGTTTCCGGTCCGCACAGTGGATATTGGAATTCCGCTCTTATCGATGCATTCTGCACGGGAACTGATGGGACGAACGGATTTTGATGCTCTGGCATCAGCTGTGACGGCATATTTTTCCTGAAAAATATGAAGAAACTATAAAATATGCATTTTCCCCTTTTCAAATATCTGAAACCGTGTTATGATATGAACATAGTAATGAATACTACGTGTGATAGAAAATAAAAACTTTTTATAAAGTAATGATAAATACACGCACTTCATAAAATGATAGACGTATTTTAGAAAAGAGGGATGGATATGAGCCAGTATAAAATTGTAATTGACAGTTGTGGAGAACTTTCCGAGGATTTAAAGGCAGATGGACATTTTTGCACAGTGCCGCTTTTGCTGGATGTGGATGGCTATCAGATCACAGATGATGAAACTTTTAATCAGAGAGATTTCTTACAGAGAGTAAAGGCATGTATTCACAGCCCGAAATCTTCCTGCCCGTCTCCGGAGCGTTATATGAGAGCTTATGAGGGAGAGGCGGAGCATGTATATGTTGTGACGTTGTCCGGAAAATTGAGCGGATCTTACAACAGTGCGGTACTTGCAGCAGATCTTTATCATGAAGAGCATGAGGATTCCAAGCAGATTCATGTATTTAATTCCAAGTCGGCCTCGATTGGGGAAACCCTGATCGGATTAAAGATTCAGGAGCTGGAAGAATCCGGTGCATCTTTTGAAGAAATTGTAACAGAGGTGGAATCTTACATTTCTTCCATGAATACATTTTTTGTCATTGAGACACTTGAAACACTGCGCAAGGCTGGCCGTCTGAGCGGACTGAAAGCATTTGTGGCAAATACTTTAAACATCAAGCCGGTAATGGGATCCACCAAAGAGGGAACGATCCAGCAGCTTGGTCAGGCAAGGGGCATGAAGAAGGCACTTTCCAAGATGGTAGAGGATATGCTCAAAGTAACCAAAAACTGCGAGAACCGTGTGCTTGCCATTTCCCACTGCAATTGTCCGGAACGTGCACAGTTTGTGAAGGACACAATTGAGAAAGTCGCAAAATTCAAAAAGATTGTAATTGTCAATACGGCCGGGGTATCCAGCATGTATGCAAATGAAGGCGGAGTGATCCTTTCGGTATAGGATTTTGCACTTGAAACAACCGTCATATAGAAGTAGAATACGGGGAGAAGCTTTTTATAAGCTTCTCCCTATTTTTTGTGAGTCAGGTACCGGCTGCCGAAAGCGGTTTACAGATACCTGCAGGGAGAATAAAGATGTATTCATATGAAGAAGTATTGGATCAGATAGAAAATGGAAGACGGTTTGGAAACCGGCCGGGAGTGGAAATTACCGGAATCATGTTAGAACAGATGGGACAGCCGCAAAACGGGATGCCATTTATTCATGTGGCGGGAACCAACGGAAAAGGATCGGTCTGCGCATTCCTGACATCAGTTTTCCGGGAAGCCGGATTAAAAGTCGGAACATTTATTTCTCCACACCTGATTGATTTTGAAGAGCGTATCATGGTTGATGGCAGACAGATTTCCAGAGAAGATGTGACACGAATCGGCAATGTTCTGCTGGAGCAGGAATTTGGCGTGACACCGACCATGTTTGATTATTGCGTGCTTATGGCGGTACTGTATTTTAAAGAACAAAACTGCGATCTTGTAATTATGGAGACCGGCCTCGGAGGCAGACTTGATTCTACGAATGCACTGGGAAATCCGGTGGTATCGGTGATCACACGGATTGGTTATGATCACATGAACATTCTTGGAAATACCATAGAAGAGATTGCACAGGAAAAAGCGGGAATTATCAAAGCAGGAGTGCCGGTGGTAATTGCACCGCAGGAATCGGAAGCACTTGCGGTGCTGCAAAGGGCGGCCGCAGCAAAGGGAGTACGTGCGCGGTGTGTACAGGAGAATGACCTGCAGAGGGCAAAGGCAGTACAGCCGGGACTTTTGGGTGCTTATCAGAGAGAAAACGCCGCTACAGCCATGTGTGCGGCACAAGTGGCATGGACCGGATGCCGGATAGAAAAAGAGAAGATGAAAACCGTTATTGCCCGTGGAATTCACAGAGCGGTATGGCCGGGGCGTATGGAAATTTTAAGTACAGAACCGTTTCTGATGGTGGATGGTGCACACAACAGTAACGGAATCCATGCATTGCGTACAAGTCTCGAAGAATTGTATCCGGAGGAAAAGTTTCATTTTGTGATGGGTGTGATGGCAGACAAAGACTATGAAAAGATGATCGGGGAACTGTTGCCGATTGCCATGGATTTTGTAACCGTCACACCGGAGAGTGCACGGGCACTGCAAGGGGAAACACTGGCAGAAGATATCAGAAAACAAGGGGTGCCTGCACACGCAATTACAAAGGTTGCAGAGATTCCGGAACTTTTAACACCAAAAGAAAAGACGATTGCGCTGGGGTCTTTGTATTTTATCGGGGAATTAAAAAGCGTATATCAGAATAGGGCATAACAGATGCAGGAGTATCCATATGGCATTGCAATATGAAACAACAAAAGAACATACAATTACCGTTACCGGGTATGAAGGAACCGTAAGACATCTGGTCATTCCGGATCAGGTGGATGGATGTCCGGTGAAAACGATCGGCAAAAATGCATTTTCCGCAAGGGAAGATTTAGAGAGTGTAAGTATTCCAAAGACGGTGGAAACGCTAGGAAGATATGCATTTTACAATTGTAAAAAACTCAAAAGCATTTCGTTGTACGACAGTGTGGAAGACTATTATGACGGCGTGATCAAGCAGTGCCACTGTCTGGAAGAAGTGAAGCTGACGCAGCTTAGGGGAGACTACTCGGTAATGAAAGAACTTCTGGCAGATACCGACCGCAGGCTGCATTTTCGCATAGAGCCATGTGGGCTGCAGCTGACGTTTCCGGCATATGTATACAATTTTGTGGAAGATGTGGAGGCTCGGGTTCTGCATAATTATTGTTGGAACTTATTTAACAATTCTGTTACCAATATACAAAACTCTAGGAGGTTTATATTAGTGAAAAAGAAAAGGCGTGGATTTACTGGCGTATGACCGTCTGTTTTCGCAAGTGGTAAATGATGATTATCGCACGGCAATTGAGATCGCCTGTGACCGGCTGATGTATCCGGTTGAGCTGGAGAACCATCTGCGGGAACAATACGAACAGTATCTGGAGCAGAATGCAGAGGTGATTCTTAAGGTGCTGATTCCGGAGAATAAGGTGGAAGAGATTTCTTATCTTTGTGCCTCCTGCCTGATTCCGGAAGCGGCACTTGCCGATGCCCTTCCGCTGGCATCGGAGGAAAAGATGAGCCAGATTGCAGCAATACTGATGGAATATCAGCGGAGTAATTTCGGAAAGAAGAAAGCATCCACCATGTCTTTGGACTGGTAGGAAAAGGAGAACGATGAAGACAAGGGAACAACTGGAAGCAACCGGAAATAAAATATTAAACAGTGTCAGGACAGAACTGTATCTGTCGATGCGGTTTATGGGACCGGCACTTGGAAGTCTGGGATTTGCCATGGATCTGTCGACGAGAACGGTAGGCACGGATGCGGTACATATCCGGTTCAATCCGACCTATCTGCTGCAGACTTATATTGAACGACCGGAAATTTTAAACCGGACATATATGCATATGCTCATGCACTGTCTGTTCCGGCATATGTTTTCCGCAAAACAGCACGAGGATGCACAGCTGTGGGATCTCTGCTGCGATATTGCAGTGGAATCGGTGGTGGATTCCATGGATTATCCGACCATTTTGCGTGTGACTTCGGATTTCCGGCAGGAGTGGTATGAAAAACTGGAAAAGGAAGTTTCAGTGCTTACAGCGGAAAAACTGTACCAGTATTTTATGCTGCGCAAACGCGATCCATATCTGGAAGAATCCCTCCGGCAGGAATTTTTGCTCTGTGACCACAGTTTCTGGCAGCGCATGGAGAAAGAACCGCCGCAGGAGCAGAATAAAAACCAGCCCCCGGTGCCGCAGGAGAATCCGCAGATGGACAGTGATCAGCAGGAAAATGCCGGGGAGAAAACGTCTGATGCAACGCCGCTTGGAAAAACCGATCCAAAGGAAGACGAGTGGAAAGAACATGCAAAGCGTATCGAAAGCGATATGGAAACCTATGCAAAAGACGCGGCGGCAGACGCGGGAAAGCTTGCATGGATGTTAAAGCTGAGCAGCCGGGAGCGAAAAAGCTACAAAGAATTTTTAAAGAGGTTTGCAGTTGTGAGAGAAGAAGTTTCCGTGGATATGGATTCGTTTGATTACGGATTTTACATGTATGGACTGCAGTATTACGGAAACATGCCTCTGATCGAGGAAAACGAATTCCGGGAGGCAAAAAAGATCGAAGAACTTGTTATTGCAATCGATACTTCGGCCTCCTGCAAGGAAAAACTTGTGCAGCAGTTTTTGAATGAGACGGGGGCAATTTTAAAGCACCAGGAGAGTTTTTTCCATAAAGTGCATATCCGCATCATCGAATGTGATAACCAGATTCAAAAAGATATTCCAATCAAAAATCTGGATGAAATCGGGAAATATACCGAGCAGTTTTCCGTTTCCGGAGGGTATGGAACGGATTTTCGGCCGGTATTTTCCTATGTAGAGAAATTAAGAAACAGCGGGGAACTCAAAAACTTAAAAGGACTGATGTATTTTACGGATGGGTATGGAGAATATCCGAAAAAACCGACAGATTATCAGACGGTATTTGTTTTTTACGGGGATGACACACCGCAGAAAACTTTTTCGGGAGAGCCGATAAAAGTGCCGGACTGGGCAGTGAAATTATATTTGTCAGAGGATACAAAAGGATAGATAAAGGAGAAATTTTATGAACATCAAACAGGCAAAACAGGAAATCATAAATACGGTTCAGGCGTACCTGACAAAAGATGAGACCGGGGAGTATGCAATTCCTGTGGAACGACAGCGTCCGGTACTTTTGATCGGGCCGCCTGGAATCGGTAAGACCGCAATTATGGAACAGGTGGCGCAGGAGTGCGGAATCAATCTGGTTTCTTATACGATCACACACCATACGAGACAGAGTGCGATCGGACTGCCGTTTATCTCAAAGAAAACCTATGATGGGGAAGCGGTATCGGTCACGGAGTATACAATGAGTGAAATTATCGCCTCAATTTATGATCAGATTGAACAAAGCGGAATTCATGAGGGAATCCTGTTTCTCGATGAAATCAACTGTGTATCTGAGACACTGGCTCCGACGATGCTGCAGTTTCTGCAGTACAAGACATTTGGAAATCACAGGGTACCGGATGGCTTTGTCATCGTTACGGCGGGAAATCCTCCGGAATACAACAAGTCGGTGCGCGATTTTGACATTGTTACCTATGACCGTGTCAAGCGGATTTATATAGAAGAAGATTTTTCTGTGTGGAAAGAGTATGCGTATAAAGCGCAGATTCATGGAGCAATTCTTTCTTATCTGGAGATTAAAAAGAACAATTTCTATTCGGTTGTGTCGGATCTGGATGGAAAACGGTTTGTGACCGCCCGTGGATGGGAGGATCTCTCACAGGTCATGAAAGTGTATGAACAGCTTGGATTTGCCATAGACTATGACTTTGTCGTGCAGTATCTGCAGGACGAGGAGATTGCCCGCGATTTTGCTGCTTATTATGAACTGTACAATAAGTATAAGAATATTTACCGTATACCGGAAATTTTAGAGGGCAGCATACCGGAAAACAGTATGACGATCAAAAATGCACCGTTTGATGAGAAGCTGAGTCTGCTTGGGCTGCTTTTGGACAGCCTGGGACAGGAATTCATTTCTTATTCCCGGAAAAAAGCTGCACAGGAAGCTTTTTTTGAGCAGCTGGGATTTTTGCGGAGCGATCTGAAGGAAGGAGTGGGAAGCGGAAAAGAAATTCTGGAAAGACAGATTTCTTCTTATGACACCATGATCACTCACCGGAAAAAGGCTGGCATGATCGACAGGGAACAGGAAAAAGCCATGTGTGCGGCACTTCAGGCAATGGATGACTGCCTGATGGCACTGGCAGTCGAAGGAACCGGTGATGCAAAAGGAGATTTCTTATGTGTCAAGAAACTGTTTGATGAGAGGGAGCAGATCCGCCAGAAGGAAATTTCAGATGCAGGCCGTCATCTGACGCATGCATTTGAATTTCTTGCACGGGTATTTGGAGAGGGACAGGAAATGGTAATCTTTTTGTCCGAACTTTCGGCCGGTTATTACAGTCTGAAATTTGTCAGTGAATGTGGCAATGATGCCTATTATAAGTACAACAAACTTCTGCTTCTGAAAGAACGCACACAGGAGTTAAAGGACGAAGCAATGGAACTTCTGGGACTTTAGGGAATCAGGTTATGGTTTTTATGAATTTTTTTGATAGAGAAATTTCATAAGATCTATAGACAAATACTTCAGATTGTACTAAAATATGTAAAAATAATAGTATATCCAGTATTCCATAACGAAAAGTTATAGAACACTTGAATTGGAATAGAAAATGGAGGAAATGAAAATGGAGAAAAAAAATCTTGACTGGGGTAACCTGGGATTTGGTTACATGACCACAGACTACCGTTATGTTGCAAATTACAAGGATGGAAAGTGGGACGATGGAGCACTGGTAACAGATCCTACCGTTACATTAAATGAGTGTGCAGGTGTATTCCAGTATTCACAGTCCTGTTTTGAAGGATTAAAAGCATACACAACAGAGGACGGACATATTGTATGTTTCCGCCCGGACTTAAATGCAAGCCGTATGAAAGATTCCTGTGAGAGACTTGAGATGCCGGTATTCCCGGAGGATCGTTTCGTAGATGCCGTAGAGCAGGTAGTAAAGGCAAATGCAGCATGGGTACCTCCATTTGGTTCCGGAGCAACGCTTTATATCCGCCCATATATGATCGCTACAAACGCTGTTATCGGCGTAAAGCCGGCAGATGAGTATCAGTTCCGTATTCTGGTTACACCAGTAGGACCTTACTTCAAGGGCGGCGCAAAGCCAATTACAATCCGTGTTTCTGATTTTGACCGTGCAGCACCTCACGGAACCGGACATATCAAAGCCGGTCTGAACTACGCTATGAGTTTACATGCAATCGTAGATGCACATGCTCAGGGATATGCTGAGAACATGTATCTGGATCCTGCTACAAGAACTTATGTAGAGGAGACCGGTGGAGCAAACTTCATTTTCATTACCAAGGATGGAACATTCGTGACACCAAAGTCAGACAGTATTTTACCTTCCATTACAAGAAGATCCCTGATGGTTGTTGCTGAAAAGTATCTGCATATGCCGGTAGAGCACAGACCGGTTAAATTCTCAGAAGTACCTGATTTTGCAGAGTGTGGACTCTGTGGTACTGCAGCCGTTATTTCTCCAATCGGAAAGGTTGTTGATCATGGCAAAGAAATCTGTTTCCCGAGTGGAATGGAAGAAATGGGACCATATACTAAGAAACTGCGTGAGACACTTACCGGAATCCAGATGGGCGAGATTGAAGGACCGGAAGGCTGGGTTCACAAGATTATGTAAGTCTATGAGGGAACTGTTTTAAATATAAGTGTTTTCCTGTTGGTTGGGAAAATTATAAGTAAAAACGATTCTTACAAATTCTGTGGATTGGAAAAGTGTAAGAAAAAGATCAATTTTCATAAATTCTGTAAATGGGATCTATTGATAAAAAATAGTGATTAAGGTGACATATTTTTTATTTTTAATGCCTAAAATAAAGGAATGTCACCTATAAGAGAAAAATTGCTTCTTCAGGTACCGATTATTTGAAAAAATGGTACCTGAAGAAGCAATTTTTATTTCATAGAGACTTTGTGGTATCTAAATGTTAAATTTTAAGTGTATAGATACCATAAGGGGTAGATTTTAAGAATACAGA
>ERZ836939.4676-NODE-4676-length-10058-cov-3.418075_pt1 | contig 10058 bp, 7 predicted proteins | sample MGYA00519912_ERZ836939 | MGnify/ENA primary metagenome ERZ836939 (study PRJEB31850, sample SAMEA3708810) | human gut metagenome | biome: human gut; feature: human-associated habitat; material: faeces | place: China | collected 2014 ... | reverse complement strand
CGCAGAACGGCGTCGCAGGCACACAAGCCCGTGCGAGCCACGCGCAGATTGATGGACGTGATATTTTTGAGCGTAAAGGTTCCGCTGCCATCCACGAATGCCGTACCGCACACGCCCGCCCTGTGCCCGCCCGGCAGCGGAACAAAGCCGTTCGCGATGCAATCCGCAAAACTGTGCACCGAATATCCGCAGATGGCCTGAAAGCAGTTCTGCACCAGCGTGTGCGGCGTAGACAGCACGCCTGTATCCGGTTTTTCTCGCCAACCGCCGTCTATGGAAACAAACCGTGCGCCGCTCGGCGTGCTAAGCGACACCGGGCGGCCCGAACGCAGGCGGATTTCCGTAATGTCCCCCGCCCACCGGGGCGGAATGCGCATCAGCGCCTGCGAGACTGCACCGGGCAGCTGTGACGCAGCATGATAAAAAGCGTCCATATCTTCCCGTCCTTTGCCATTCATTTGTTCAATGATATGAAACGCGGACAGGCGTTAGAACCAAAAATGCCCCGGGCGCTGAATGCGTCCGGGGCATACCTGTATTGTGTTATTCGTCGTTTTCCTGCTCGTAAGCTTCCTGTTCTTCCACAAGCCTTTCCCATTCGGCCAGGACCTCGTCCTGATGAAAACGGGTATCGTCCAGCTCATCGCATACGTCCCGCAGACGCGTGTGATCCCGCAGAACATCAGGGTCGTTCACTTCACCCTCCAACGCCATAATGCGCAGGGCCAGAGTCTCCATTTCATCCTCCAGCGCTTTGATCCGTGTGCGAAGCTCCGCGCGACGGCGGCGTTGCTCCTTGCCGTAAGCAGCCTTGCCTGCAGACGCCGTCTTTTCCGGTGCGATGTTTTTTTCAGGCGGCACAGCCCCGCGGTGCATCATCGCGTCATAATCTTCATATAGCGAAGTCTTTCCGTTTTCAATGAATAAAATTGGACAAGCAAGGCTGTTCATCAGATAACGGTCATGAGTGACGAGCACAAGCGTCCCCTCATAGGAAGCCAGCGCCGCCCCCAGAGATTCCCGGGTATAGATATCCAAATGGTTCGTCGGCTCGTCCAGGAACAAAAGATTCGGCTTTTCCAGCAAAATTTCCGCAAAGCGCAGACGGGCCAGTTCGCCGCCCGAAAGTGCCGAACACGGCTTGAATACATCTTCACCACGAAAATTCAGCTTGGCCAAGTGGCTGCGCACCTCAAGTTCCGTGAATTTTGGATATTTGTCCCAAATCGTGCTGATGACCGTGCCGCCTCGGCGAAGCTGTTGCTGTTCGAACACAGACGGCTTTGCGCCAGCGCCTAAGCGCACTGTGCCCGCCTGTGGACGCAGCTTGCCGTCCAGCACACGCAGCAACGTGGATTTTCCCGCGCCGTTCGGGCCCGCGATGACCAGGCGTTCTCCCCGCTTTACAAGCAGATCCAATCCTTCAACAAGTCTTTTGCCGCCCAGTGTGACAGAAATATTCTTCGCCGTAAGAATCTCGTTGTAAGGCGTCACATCGAAGGTGAAGCGGAACTTCAGATCGGTGTGGGAGGTGCGCGGTGCTTCTGTGATCTCCATTTTCTCAAGCTGCTTGCGCCTGCTTTGGGCCATTTTTGTGGTGGAGGCGCGCACCAGATTACGCGCAATATAATCTTCCAGCTTCGCGGCTTTCTCCATATCCGCATCATGCTGCTTCTGCTGAAGCGCCACAGCCGCCTCTTTCTGCGGAAGATAAGCGGAATAATTCCCCTTATATGCTGTAAGCGTATTGTCCTCGATTTCGAAAATGCGGTTGCAGACAGCATCAAGAAAATAACGGTCGTGGCTCACCACCAGAATCGCGCCCGGATAGGTTTTGAGATAGCTTTCCAGCCATTCCATCGTCTCAAAATCCAAATGGTTTGTCGGCTCGTCCAGAATCAGAAGATCAGGCTTTTGCAGCAGCAGCTTGGCAAGGCAAAGTCGGGTATGCTCGCCGCCGGAGAGCACAGCCACGCTTTTCTGATAATCCGGCGCGGGAAAAGCCATGCCATTCAATATCTTTTTGATCTGTGTGTCCATATTATAGCCGTCCGCCGCATCTACAACAGCGGAGAGCTGCGCATGACGTTCCAAAAGCATATGGTCGTCCGGACACTCCGCCATCTGACGCTCCAGACGCTTCATCTCGTCCATCGCGTCCAAAACGGAACGAAACGCGTTTTCCATTTCTCTATATACCGTGCATGCGGGGTCCAGCACGCTGTTCTGCTCCAGATAACCTATCGTCGCCCCGTGCGCCAGCGTCACGATTCCGTCATCCGGGTACAGCTCACCCGTGATGATCTTGATGAGCGTGGTTTTGCCTGCGCCGTTCTCGCCAATAATTCCGGCGCGGTCTTGTGCGTCCAGCACGCAGCTGATGTTCCTGAGACACAGCTCAGCTCCAAAATATTTTTGAATGTTTTGTATCGTTAATAACATAATTTTCTCATTGATCTGCCGCGTATATCGTTACGTCGGCGTTTTCATACACGACCACAAGCCCGGATAGCTGGCTTGTGTCGCCCGGATACTGTTTGGAACAAACAAGGTAGTCGATGCCGTTTTCCGCACAAAGTCGCAGGACTTCCTCCGGCGCCGTCGATGCATCGAACAGTGCAGTATTCACAGCCTGCTTTTGCGCAACAACGGCCTCGGAAACCCCCATGTTCGTCACTGCATAGGTATAGCCTTCCATATATGCCTGCCGGCCGCTCATCGCGGTATACAAGCTGGAGATACCGTCCGAGGCGTTGGCCATGCTGTGAATACGGTTGGTAGCGAACACTGCATCCTGCGGCGTATTGCTCTGCAGCCATTTCATCGCCGCCTCATCGCCTGCGCTGGCGGTGCTGACATACGGGTACTTGGGGATAATATCAAGGTTACGCGCCAGCTGGCGCGCCCCGCTGCCTGTAAAGTTAATCACCAGCACGGCGCTGGTGGCGAGACCGACGGCACCGCACAGCGTGCAGAAGGCTTTTCCCGCGCGTGTACGCACCGTCGTGACCTGGTCAACCGCGAGCAGATTCATAAACATAATTGCAATCAGAACAAAATAAAGCTGGCTGTATGAGGGATGCCAAAACAGAAAATAGGCAAGAAAGCCGCCCGCCACAATGCCGTTTGCCAGCAAGCGTTCCGCCGGAAGCCGCAGCAATCCGTGGATGTCCCTACAAAGCCCTTTTAAATACAGTGGAAATTGAAAAGGCTGCATACAAAATGCATGCAAAACCGCTCCCAGCACCATGCATACCGCACCGGCCGCTGCGCTGTCTCCCATCCATGCACGCAGCCACTGGCGCGGTGCGGAAGCTTCCAACGTCTTGAATCCGAAATGAACACTGGTGTTTGTCCCGGAAGAAAAAATCACAAGGTAGACCACCAGGAAAACCGCCAGAACTCCAGCCAACGCGGTCAATGCCCGGCTCCAGCGCGGTTTGCGGAACAGTACAAACAGCATTGTGACCGCAAAGCTGCAAACGACAATGGCTGCTGCCGGCCCTTTGGCAAAACACACAAGTGCAAAACTGCCCAGAAAAACCGTCAGATACATCCAACTCACATCAAAGCATCTGCGGGCCATTTCTGTAAACAGGATCACAAAAACCGAAACAAAAACAGCCGCTGTTCCCTGCGCATTCACGTTCGTAATGAGGTGCATCATATTTGTATTGCCGAAATTGCCTGTTCCGTTTGTCAGAGCTGTCCACAGGCTGGCGCAGTTGAACAAAAACATGGCGAAGGTGAACAATAACGCCTTGTTCCGATGGCCGCGGTAAAAGCAGATGCCCAATGCATACAGACAGCACAGCAGAGCAGCCAAAACCAGCGGTCCCGCATAAAACACGTAAATATCATAGCAGGCGATTCCGCTCACAATAGAAAGCGCACCGAACACAAGCTCCGTGAGATAATGATAGGAAAAACGCACCATGGAAAAGCGGATGTCCTGCGGAGGGAATCCCAGCGCAAAGGAATTGGCATTCCCGATATTCCACATCACATCCTGCGTCAGCACGATCTCTCCCGCAGCGGCAGGGTGCGCATTTTTTACGCTGACCATCAGCGCAAACAAAACGGACAGGACACACCAAAGAGTGACCCGTGAAAGGAATCCGCCGTCCGCATATACAGCGCGTGCCGCTTTCCACGGACTTTGCGGCGCGCCCCGCAGGAGCACCAGCCAGAGCAGCCCCAGCACCGGCGGCAGCGCGCGCAGCAGCCACAGAACGCCCAAACGCATGCTGACACAATACAGGACGGCCAGAAAGCCTGTGCCAAGAAGGACGCCCAGCGGCACAGCAAATTCCGGCAGAACCTTCTCCATTCCTGTGACGCGGGCCCAGAAACGGCCGGGGAGGTATAAATACACCGCGGCACAGAGGAAGAAAACAAACAGCCCCCACAGCTTTGCTCCAGACACGCGGATGAGCGCCAGATAAGTCAAAACGCAGAGCACGCAAAAACACAACTTTACCCGTGGGAAACCGTCTTTCAATCGGAAGAACAATTTTCTCGGCACGTCGGCCCTCCTCCCTGCAACAGGAAGAAACCGCCGCCGGGAATGCGCCTCGGCAGCGGTTTCTTCATTGTATCTCAAGCCTGCGCAGACATCCTGTGCAGGCATCGATTCTCTTTGCCAGTTTCTTTTATTTGAAGAACCGGTTCAGCAGTGAAACGGCCACGCTGATGATACCCATAACAATGAAAATACCGCACATGCCCATGAGCATGACACTGAGAGACTGCAATACCATATCCATACCAGTACCTCCTTATACTCTGGCGATCAGGTTGAGGATCAGGCCGCCCGCGATAACGCTGGCGATCTGCCCGCCGACATTGACGCCCGCCGCGTGCATGAGCAGGAAGTTCTGCGGGTCTTCCTTCAGGCCCATCTTATGGACCACACGGCTGCTCATCGGAAACGCGGAAATGCCGCATGCGCCGATCATCGGATTGATTTTTTTCTTCGTGAACAGATTGAGGAATTTGGCAAACATCACGCCGCCGACCGTGTCGAAAATAAATGCAAACAGACCAAGCAGCATGATCATCAGCGTGCCCCAGGACAGGAACATATCCGCCTGCATCTGGGTGGCAACGGTGATGCCGAGCACGATAGTAATGAGGTTTGCCAGCACATTCTGAGCTGTTTCAGAAAGGCTGTTCAGAACACCGCATTCACGCAGCAGGTTGCCGAACATCAGGAAGCCGACCAGAGAAACGCTGCGCGGCGCAATCAGGCCCGCAATCACGGTGACCACGATCGGGAACAGGATACGCACCGTCTTGCTGATCTCCTTCGCCTCGTAAGGCATGCGGATCAGACGCTCTTTTTTTGTTGTCACCATGCGGATGACCGGCGGCTGGATGATGGGCACCAGCGCCATGTAACTGTACGCCGCAACAATGATGGCGCCCAGATACTTGGTGCCGTAGAAGTTGCCGACAAAAATAGACGTGGGGCCGTCCGCAGCGCCGATGATGGCAACGCTGGCGGCATCCTGAATGCTGAACATGCCCGGAAAAATCAGGTTCACCAGGCAGGCCAGCGTCAGCGTCATAAAAATGCCGAACTGCGCGGCCGCGCCAAACAACAGCAGCTTGGGATTGGCCAGCAGCGGGCCGAAGTCGATCATCGCGCCGATGCCGATGAACAGCAGCAACGGGAACAGCTCGTTGGAGATGCCCGCGCGGAACAGCTCGCTCAGGGCGCCCACCTCGATGCCCAACTCATGCATCTGGTCGATGGCGCCGGAAAGCGGCAGGTTGACAAGGATGGCGCCGAAGCCCATGGGCAGCAGCAGGCTGGGCTCCATGTCCTTCTTGATAGCCAGGTAGATCAGAGTGCCGCCGATGGCCCACATCACGACCATTTTAACGGCCGAAACGGGATCAAGCGACAGGATGCTTCCAAACATCGCATTGATAAAATTCATGAATACTTCCATTTACGATTTCTCTCTCCATTCCAAAGATTTGGGATATCGCCTATATAAAACAACGGCATGAGTACACCGCCGCTTTATCCAAAAACATTTTGCCCGAGCTTTCACGCCTGATGGGCATCGCACCACGCGAGGATATCCGCGTATACCTCAGCCCGGTTTGTTTCATTCAATATCTCGTGCCGTGCGCCGGGGTACAGTTTGAGGAAAACGTCTTTCACACCGGCATCTTTCAGCGCGCGGTAAACGGATTCAACGCCTCTGCCGTAATCTCCCACCGGATCTGCGTCGCCGGCAAACAGCGCGACGGGCAGACGCTTGTCCACCTTCTGCGCCCATTGGGGACGGTTCACCGCACGCAAAATCGCCATTAGCTCGTGAAACGCGCTGGCAGTAAAAATAAACGTACACTTTGCATCCTGTGCATACCGTGCAACGACCTCTTTGTCGCGTGAGATCCAGTCATAGGGCGTATCGGGAGAATCCACCCGCTTCAAATATTGGCCGAACGCCATGTTGTTAAGAAACTTCGAACGGTGCTTTCGCCCTTTCACCCTGCCGATCGCCTCAGTAAGAGCAAGTCCTACGCCCGCCAACGGGTTAGGACCGCCCGTGCCGCTGAGCACCAGTGCATGCAGCGTTTCCGGATACAGGACGGCATACATCCGCGCAAAAAAGCTGCCCATGCTGTGTCCGAGCAGGATAACAGGCAGCCCCGGATACGCCTCGCGGGCAAGGCGGTTCATTTCGTGCAGATCCTGCAGCACAAATTTGCGTCCGTCCTTTTCGGCAAAATAGCCGTCTGTTCCGTTCGGGCCGCTGCTTGTGGCGCCGTGTCCCAAATGGTCGTTGCCGCAAACCACATAGCCTTTCTGCGCCATATACCCGGCAAAATCGTCATAACGGCCGATGTATTCGCACATGCCGTGGGAAATTTGCAGGATACAGCGCGGTTCCATCCCGGGACAGGTGTAATAATACCCCGCGACGATGTCCGTTCCATTGGAGGACTTAAAGCTGATGGCGTTTTTCTTTACTTCCGGCATTTGCAAGCTCCTCCTCTTCCATGACGATGCGAAGCAATTCCTCATATCCCTGGATCGTGTAGGTCGGCTGCGGAGCGCCCTCGGGCAAAACCGCGCCGCGGAAGTTGCACCAGCAGGTGTCGATACCCGCTCCCGTGCCCCCGGCGATATCCGCTTTCAGAGAATCGCCGATCATAAGTACCTTTTTCCGGTTTTCAATGCCCAGTGTATTGAGGGCCGTATCGAATATTTTGCGGGCGGGCTTTGTCGCGCCTACCCGGCCGGATACGAACACGCCGTCAAAAAAGCGGCCCAAGCCCGACTTTTCCAAACGGCCCGCCTGCACTTTTTCAACGCCGTTGGAAACAACAGCCAGCGTGGCCACTTCCGCCAGTTCCTCCAGCGCTTCCTCAGCGCCCGGGAACGTATCTGCGCGCTGAGATAACTGTGTTAAGTAATAATCGTTGATCTCCACGGGATTGCCCTGCACGCCAAACGCAGCGAGCAGCTTTTCAAAGCGCTGGATAACAAGCTTGTCCTGCCGTACCTTCCCCTGCTCCAGCGCCGCCCACAGCGCATTGTTGATGTCATGGTACTGGGAGACGGCATCCTCGGTGTTTGGCAGGGAAAAATGCGCCAGCGTATCCCGCAATGCGCCGTCCTCCGCCGCATTGAAATCCAGCAGAGTGCCGTCCACATCAAACAGCAGGCAATAATAAAAGGCCAAAAAACGCCACGCCCCTTCTGCGCGAAAATAGAATCTATCGTTACTATTATCCATGATTTGTCTGCGTTCGTCAACAGGGCCGGCGATAAAATTCTGTTAAGGCAGCAAAAAGCGGCAGGCATGCCGCCGCAGTCTGCTTCAAATTTGAATGATCTGCTCCTCGTAGCTGCCCTCGTTCTCCATATAATTATAAACGATCGGCCGCTGCGTCCCGGATTCCGGCTGTTGCTGAGAAGATGCCTTTGGGATAAAGAGTTCCATTTCAGGATCCCTGCATCCGTCGCAGGACTCCCCTTCGCAGCAATTCCGGCAGCCGTCGGGGTCCCGATTGTCATAGGCGTCCCCATTTTCTCCGTTGCACAGGCAGGAGCGTTGGTGCGGCGCATCGCCGCCCTCCCAGTCCGGCGGTTCGATATCGTTCCAGTCCGTCAGGTCATAGTTGTCCACGCAGCCGCAAAGGGCATCCTCCTGCGGCTCACTGTTGCAAAACGCATTGTGTTCGATCATACGGCATACCTCCTTGTGCCCATCTTATGCCGGGAGGCTTCGGGATGTGCCGCATGGATTCAGGAATCGAATTCTCCTTTTACACTGCGGGTAAACAAGGTGCGCAACGCGGCATCCGCGTCTGCTTCTTCATAAAGAATGGCGTAAATCGTGTTACAAATAGGAAGTTCCACTCCATAGCGCGCCCCCAGTTCCACCAGGGCGCGCACAGTGGGCACGCCTTCGGCAAGGCTTCCGTACGGCTCACCTTTGATATAGCTCTCTCCGAACTGCCGGTTGTGGCTGTGGCTTGAAAAGAGCGTGGCCTCATAGTCGCCCAGGTGGCACAGCCCGTATGCGGAAAGCTCGTTTCCGCCCATGGCGCGGATGAGCCGCGCAATCTCCCGCGCGCCCCGCGCCATCAGCGAGCCTTTCAAGCTGGAAAGGCCTTTGCCGTCCAGCATGCCCGCCGCAATGCCGATCACATTTTTCGCCGCGGCTCCAACCTCTGTTCCCACAAGGTCTCCGCCTTTGTATAGGCGGATGAGGTCGGTGCTCATCGTTTCCACAATGAAATCCACCACCGTCCGGTCGTCGGAATCCACAACCATACAATTTGGAACGCCGGCTGTAAAATCCTCTACGTGCCCGGGGCCCACCCATACGGCAACCGAGACGGGCTGCGTCACCTCGCTACGGAACACCTGTGTCAGCCGGTCTCCGGTACCGCATTCGAGGCCTTTCATACAAAGGATAAACGTTTTGCCCGCCACAGGATAAGCCTGAATGCATCGCGCCAGCGCGCGCAACTCCTGCGCACTGATGGAAATGACGACAAGCTGCGCCGATTCCAAAGCAGCGCCCAGATCACTGGTCAGGCAAACACACTCCGGGAGCTTCAGGTAGCGGTTGCCGCCTGTTTCCCGCAGCGCCGCAAGGCTGCGGGAGCCCTCGCGCCCCCAAAGCGTCACGTCATTTTTTGCGCTGTGGTACCACGCTAAAAAAGAACCCCACCGGCCGCAGCCGAGTACGGAAATATTCATAAAAAACTCCTCGGTTTATTTTTGAAAACAGCCGGTCAGCTCGCCTGCGCGCCGCCGGATGCTGCCACAACGCCCTGCCAGGCAGGCGGAGCCTTGCGTTCCGGTGCTTTTACAGCTACAGGCCGCCTGTCCTCTGCCTCATACGCATGGGTCCGCGTATAGAACAGCAGCTCTTCCAACGCTGCCTGGCTCAGATGCAGCCCATCGCCGATCACATAATCCGGCTTTGCGTAGCCGTCTCCGCCCTTGAGCGCTTCAGACGAGTTCAGGAACGGGAGTCCCAGCTCCTGCGCCAGTTCTTCCAGCGCCTTATTGAAATCATCCAGCGTTTCCATTGTGATGTCAGGATAAGAGCGCACCTTGCCTATGGGCGGAATTGCGTTGATGATGACGTCGCAATACGGGTAAGCATCCTGAATCGCCGCAATCGCGTCGCGGTAAGCATCGATAAACGACTCCCGGGTAAACTGGCCGCTGGCGTTGTTTGTGCCGAAGGTCATCACGACCCGGCGCGGCTTCACTTTTGCGATGGCCTGCGGAATGGTATAGACTTTTGTCTCCCCACTGAAATAGACACAGGGCGCCTGCGAGATGCTCTCGATGCCCATCCCCTCCAACGCCATATAGTTTTCCAGCGGGACAAGCCCGTAGGCAAACATCCGCACAGTATTGGAATCCCCTACGAAAATCGTTTCATCCAGATAGGCCTGGCAGCAGGCTGAGTCTGCGCAGATTGCGCCATCGTGTTTTCCACTCTTGATCTGCTTTAATGTAAAGGTCCGTGCCGCGGTGGCCTGGGCCTTGAGCGCCTCCAGCTCAAAGG
>ERZ836939.4672-NODE-4672-length-10061-cov-3.675295_pt1 | contig 10061 bp, 10 predicted proteins | sample MGYA00519912_ERZ836939 | MGnify/ENA primary metagenome ERZ836939 (study PRJEB31850, sample SAMEA3708810) | human gut metagenome | biome: human gut; feature: human-associated habitat; material: faeces | place: China | collected 2014 ... | reverse complement strand
CATTCAGAAAAAAATACCAGAACCTTGTCCAAATGATAAAGTAGTGAGTGATTCGATTGAAAAATACTGTAATAAATTAAAAAAAGACTATTCTTCATGAATAAATAGTCTTTGTCATATTAAAGATAATGATATTGTTTGCGATATATGAAAATAAGTAGTAAAGATATTAAAGAAGTAAGACATTCGGCAATAGGAACAGTTAACCATACAGCAGTCACTCCGAAATATGTTGGTAAAAAAAGTAAACCAATCATAATAAAACCAAATGTTCTTAGGAAAGAAATGAAGGCAGATACTTTCCCATTAGATAAGGCAGTAAAGGTTGCTGATGTAAAGATGTTCATACCAATAAATAGAAAATGAAATAAAAAGATAGTAAATCCTGAATATGCAATCTGATAAACATATGTATCTGAAGATGTGAAAAGTTGAATCAATTGAGATCTAGAAAATAGCGAAGCTAAAAAGATACACAAAGAACTGATGCCAATAAAAGTCAGACATATTTTATATATTTTCTTAAGTGATTTATAGTTTTGAGCACCATATTGGAAACTAATAATAGGTGCAACACCCATTGAAAAACCAATATATAATGTTGTAAAGAGAAATTGAGTATAGATCATAATTGTCATAGCAGCAACACCACTTTCACCAAGTAATGTCATCATAGCTTGATTGAAGAAAAAAGTTGTGATGGCTGTAGCGACTTGACTGACCATTTCTGATGAACTATTTGTACAACATTCTATGAATACCATTGGTTTAAATGATGGTGTGGTCAATGAGAGTGTTCCTTTATGATTTGTAAAAAAGAAGATTCCAAACACAGCAGGTACCATATAACCAAAACCAGTTCCTAAAGCAGCCCCCATAATACCCATATCAAAAACAACAATAAAAACATAATCTAAAATAATATTTATCATCCCAGCACTGATAGAAAGAAAAAATCCATATTTTGGTTTTCCTGCAGTCACAATAAGACTCTGGAATAAGACTTGTAATAGACTGGCTGGAGTGAATATGAAAATAATCAGAAGATAATCCTTGCAGTAAGGAAATAATAAAGGACTTGCACCTAATCCCCATATGATATTCTCAATAAAGAATAAACCTACTAAAGTTATGATTAAACCTAAAAGAATAGTCAATACAAAAATTATTGTAAAGTTTTGATGTGCTTCTGTCATTTTCCCAGCACCCATTTGTCTTGCGATTATAGCACTACCACCAGTTGCTATCATGGTGCCAATTCCTACAATAATGTTAATGACAGGACACACAATATTTAATGCAGATAAAGCAAATGTATTGACAAATTGTGAAACAAAAATAGTATCTACAATTGTATATAGTCCCATAAATAACATCATCACAATTGTTGGAAATGCAAAGTGTAACAGTGATGAAAAGGTAAAGTCTTTTGCTAAAGGATTATTCATAATAAGATTCCTCTTGTTTGGTAAGTCTTAATTTTTGGGTGGGATAATTGAATTCAATTAATAATTCATCTTCGATAAATCCTAAATCTTTATAAAGTTTTCGATAACCAGTATCAGCCTTATCACCTAAACGAAAAGTTGTTATTGTGATATCAATATCTGGAATGAGTTCATTTCTCAGTTTATTGATGAATGCTTCCATAATTCCATATTTATGATAAAGTGGGTGAACTCCAAAGAAATCAATACTTCCTGTTTCTTCATTCATTAACATGACACCAATAGCGAGATCTTCTTCTTTTAATATAAAGGCTCTTTTTTGATCAATGTATTTTTCTAGTGTTTGCATATACTTTGTTTTATCTAAATTGGGAAACCCATCTATGATAAGATGGACTAAATTCATCCAGGCAGGAATATCTGATAAAGAAGCCAAATGAATTTTCTTTTGAATATCTTGACTTGTGAGGTGTTTTATCTCTTTATTGAATTGAAATCTCAGTTGTAAAGGATAAAAATTTTGATTGTTTCGATATTCATTTGGTGTTTGTTTATACATCTGTTTAAAAATTTTAGAAAATGCCTGTTGACTTTCATAGCCAGCAACAAGAGAAATTTCTAATATTGGTTTTTGGGAGAAAACCAATAGTTTAGCAGCTTCAGTTAATTTTCTTCTTTGTACATAATCGTGAATAGATATACCAATGGTATCAGCAAACATTCTATGTAAATGATATTTTGAATAGCCTACAGCTTGAGAAATATTATATAAATTGAGTTTGTCACTTAAGTTCTCTTCGATATAATCGATAACGGTCATAATGTTATGAATTTTATTCATATATATCAACCTCCTTTCTTTAACATTATATACAAATATTATCTGAATATTTAATAAATCTTGCGGTTTTTGAGTATTATGATGAAAAAATAATTTTTAAATTAAACCTTATATAATATTTATAGAAAAGTGTTTTTTTATTCTGCTTGACTCTCCCCTAACAGGAGGATATATCCTAGACGTGTAAGGAGGAAGAGAAGATGAATAAATGTATTGAAGTCCATCAGTTAACAAAAACATATGATGGTAGAAAAGTTGTTGACAACCTGACATTTGAGGTTGAAAAAGGAGAGGTTTATGGACTCTTGGGTCATAATGGGGCAGGAAAGTCAACAACAATAGAGTGTATACTTGGTTTAAATACCCCTGATAGTGGTTCTGCAAAGTTGTTGGGAAAAGAAGCAGCCAAGCATCGAAAAACAGTATTTGAAAAAGTAGGTGTCCAATTACAGCAGTCACATTATCAAAACAATATTCGTGTTGGTGAAGTCTGTGAAGAAAGAGCGGCAATGTATAGTCACCCCGCAGATTATCATTATCTTTTAAAACAATTTCAGTTAGAACAGTATATTCATCAGCCAGTTGCTCAATTATCAGGTGGAGAAAGGCAGAAGTTATCAGTTGCTATTGCCTTAATTCCTCGTCCAGAGGTCATTTTTTTAGATGAATTAACTACAGGACTTGATGTTGCAGCTCGTCGAGAAGTTTGGCAGATTTTAAAACTGCTGAAAAAGCAGGGAATGACATTGTTACTGACTACACATTATATGGAAGAGGCAGAAAATCTATGTGATCGTGTTTTGCTTATCAAAGAGGGTCAAAAAATTGTTGAGGGAACGGTTGATGAGATTATCAAGAAGAGTCCTTATAACAATCTGGAAGAAGCTTACTTATGGTATATGGGAGAGGAGAAACTTGTATGAAAAGAATGATGACAATGTTGAAAGTTGAAGGAAAATTAGCATTAAGATGTCCTGATGGATTAATATTTGGAGTTGGAATGCCAGTCGGCGTTCTGTGCCTAATTGGAATTATTGCTGGAGATCAAACTGTGAGTGGGCAAAGTTCTTATACTTTTATGGAAAGTGCTTTTGCATCTTTGTTAACTGTTGGGATTTGTGCTACAGCATTTATGGGATTGCCACTCACTTTTGCTGACTATCGTGATAAGAAGATTTTGAAGCATTTCTTTGTGACGCCAATCAGTCCTATGCTTATGTTGTTTATACAAGTCATTATTGCAATGCTGACTGCATTGTTATCATCAATTATTGTATCAGCTGTTGCAATATTTGGGTTTGGTTATCAGATGCAAGGGAATGTATGGGCATTTATTGGAGCATATTTCTTAGTTGTCTTGTCAATGTTTAGTTTAGGTATGATTATTGCGAGTTTATGTAAAACGGTGAAAATAGCAAATGTTGTGACAACTTTTGTTTATTTTCCAATGTTATTTTTATCAGGAGCAACAATTCCATATGAATTATTTCCTTCATTTTTACAAAATATAGCAAATATATTACCACTCACACATGGAATTAAATTATTAAAGGATATATCAATGGGTGTTTCAAGTGAACATATGTTTTTTTCAATTGGCATTTTAGTTGCATTTACTATTGTCGGATGTGTTATATCTGTTGTATCATTTAAATGGGAATAATGGAGGAAGTCGTTATGAGTAGAGAAAATTGTTATGTAGAGAAACTGCCTCAGAAGTTATATAAAATTGGAATGTTTGCACAAATGAATAGAGTAACTATTAAAGCATTAAGACATTATGATGATATTGGGTTGTTAAAACCTGAGTACGTAGATGAAATTAATGGTTATCGTTATTATACTTCAGCTCAATTACCACAATTGCATAGAATTTTAGCTATGCGTGAACTTGGGTTTTCGTTAAAAGAAATAAAGAAAGTCAATGATGGCGTTTCAGAAAAAGATTTGCTGATACGCAAAAAATGTGAATTGTTACAAGAAATGGCTCATATCCAAAAACAGATTGCATGTGTTGAAGGGTATCTTGCAGGGAATTGTTTAAATAGTGATTATCGTGTTGTTATGAAATCTATACCAGAAGTGATTGTGGCTTCAATGCAGGTACACATGGATAGTTATGAAGATCTTTTTGAATGTATGCCAACAATGGGAAGTGAAATGGAAAAAGCAGGTTGTGAATGTGCAATCCCTGAATATTGTTTTACTATTTATTATGATGAAGAATACAGAGAATCTGATATTCATGCAGAAATTTGTGAAGCTATTACAGAAAAGCCTGAAGATACAGAACTTGTTCAGTTTAAGGTTCTTCCTGCTGTTGATATGGCCGCATGTGTTTTACATAAGGGGCCATACTATACTTTACCACAAGCCTATGGGGCGATAGTCCAGTTTATTGAAGAGAGTGGCTATGAAATTATTGGATATCAAAGAGAATCTTATATAGATGGAATTTGGAATAAGGATACTGAGGATGAATGGTTAACTGAAATTCAATTTCCAGTTCGTAAAATTTGAGTAGAAAGTCATGATTGTTCATGGCTTTCTTTTTTGTTAAGCTTTGTTTGTTAGTTGTATAATAAGTTAGGAATTGTATAAAAAAGATTAGAAGTTGAAAATTAGTTTCATAAAATGTATCAATTTTTAAGTAAATATGAAACGATATTATAAAGTCTTAACAATATATTTACTCTTTTGCTTATTTCAAATAAAATGAAGACAGAGAAAATAAGGAGGATATTTTGAATGGAAAAGAAATTACCTAAAGATTTTTATTGGGGTGGCTCAGTATCATCTTTTCAAACAGAAGGTGCAAGAGATGAAGGTGGAAAAGGAACATGTATTTATGATGTGAGACCTATGAACCCTGAGTTTTCAGATTGGAGTGTTGGTATTGATGCTTATCATCGTTATGATGAAGATATTGCATTAATGAAAGAAATGGGGTTCAATTTTTATCGTTTCTCTATTTGCTGGTCACGTATTATTCCTAATGGATCATTAGATGAACCAGTGAATGAAGAAGGGGTTGCTTTCTATAATAGTTTAATTGATAGATTGCTTGCTGCTGGAATTGAACCAATGATTACATTAGTTCATTTTGATATGCCATATGAATTAGTGAAAGAGCATAATGGTTTTGCTTCTCGTTATGTTGTTGATTGTTTTGAAAGATATGCAAGAGTATGTATTGAAAGATTTGGAGATAGAGTGAAACATTGGATGAGTTTCAATGAACAAAACTTACATGGAATGATGTTAAGAGTTTCTAATGCTGAAGATATTCCAGAAGGTGTGAGTCTTCCAAAACATTTATATCAAGTTAATCATAATGTTTTTATTGCTCATTGTAAGGCTGTCAAAGCATTAAGAGAATTACAACCAGATGCAAAGTTCTGTGGTATGAATGCTGTCACTAATATTTATCCATATACAAATACGCCAAAGAATAACTTATTTGCATGGCAGGCTTATCAATATATGAATGGTTTCCACTGTGATGTTTTTGCAAAAGGGAAATATCCTGATTATATGGTTGCTTATTTAGAAAATAGAGGATGGATGCCTACATTTGAAGAAGGCGATGATGAATTGTTAAAATATACTGTTGATTATATTGCATTTAGTTATTATCGTTCTAATACAATTACTGAAGGCGAATTTGATTATGAAAGACCTTATCATGAAATTGTCAATGAACATTGTGTGAAAAATCCACATTGTGAAGCCAATGAGTGGAATTGGGAAATTGATCCAATTGGATTTAGATGGACATTAAATGATTTGGCTGTACGTTCTGATTTACCAGTGTTTGTATTAGAAAATGGAATTGGATGGCGTGAAGATTTCTCTCAAGAAGAAATTGATCAGATGTTAGCAGAAGGAAAAATGATTGAAGATGATTATCGTATAAATTATCATAGAGATCATATTCAAGAAATGAAGAATGCAATGATTGAAGAAGGTGTCAAATGCTTAGGATATGTGACTTGGGGGCCTATTGATATCTTAGCAAGTATGTGTAATATGGATAAGAGATATGGTTTTGTTTATGTTAATAGAACAAACAAAGATTTAAGAGATTTAAAACGTATTCCTAAGAAATCATTTGCATGGATCAAAAAGGCATTTGAATCTAATGGTGAAGATTTAGATTAATAGAAATCATAAAGCACATTATGAAAATGATGTGCTTTTTTCTTTATGTACCTAAAAGTTGACAAAGAAAATGTAGTGGTTGCGCTACAGTTGGTAGACGAATCTATGATAATCTGATATGCTTGTGCCATCTTAGGAGGATGTTTATGTTTATTGGAGAAAAGATTAGAGAATTAAGAATAAGAAATCAATTATCTCAAGAGAGTATTGCTCAATTGTTAGATGTGAGTCGTCAATCAGTCAGTAAATGGGAAAAAGGGTTATCTAAACCAAGTACAGATAACTTATTAAGATTATCAGAGATCTTTTCGGTTTCAGTAGAAGATTTGATTGATAACGATATTCAGTTTAAAAAGGATTATGAGTCAACTAGTTTTTTTAAAGAATTTTTGTTTAGAAAAAAAGTGCTCATTCCTATTTCGATATTCTTGGGACTATTTATTGTTATATTTTTGTTTGCAGTAGTGATGAAAGGATATGGATATGATACGAATACTGTGAATTTTATAGCAGGGTTATCAGGTTTTTTCATGTTTTGTGCTTACCTTATTTTCTTAGTAATGATTTTAAAATATGTTTATAAGGATTGTCAGATGAGGCATATTCAACCTATTGGGTATGTACTGGTTTCAATTACTGTTGTTGGTTTTCTTTTTTATTTGTTAATACGTGATGATATTTCAAAAGAAAACTAAATTATTGGGAAAGGAGATCATATGGATTTTGTGAAAAATAGGAACACAATCAAATTGCTTATACTTAATGTTATTTTGATATTCTTTTCTTTATTGACAAATATCACAAATATGATGATTTTATGGTTTATCCTGATTGGTCTTTTATCTTTATATTTTATTGTGAGTTATAAAGAGAAAATGAAAAAAAGAGAGATTATAATAAGTCTTGTCTTAGGAATGATAACAATGATATCGAATGCATTCATGGCAATCTTTGTTTGTTTGGCATATTTAGCTGCTCAAGTTATTATGGAGAATCATTCTCAAAAAATGATGTTATATCATCCAGCAAAAAAACATGAGTTATGGAAAACGTTATTCTTTATCTTTATGATGGGGGGGGTTACTAGGTTGCATCAATGTATTCTTGGCAATGAATAGTTATTCGTTGCAGATTTCCTTTCATTTACATTTTCTTTTTGACGCATTAAGGGCCGGTATTTTTGAAGAAATATTTTTTAGAATGTTTTTGTTTGCTTTATGTTTACACATCACTCAATCTACTTATTTGAATCATACACAAGTTATACTATCTTATTTCATTATGGTTCTACCACATGTATTGCTGCATAATTCTTTCTCAATTGATATGATGAGTGTTGTTATTCTTTCATTGCTTTTTGGATTGCCTTTTGCTCTTATGTCAAGAAAAATCAATTTGTTAACAGCGATAGGAGCACATTCTTTTGTTGACTTCATCCGGTTCATTATGCTAGGGATATAATGTTTTGTCAGGCACTAAAATTCTTGTTTTTAATTTCAAATATTATATGATAAGGAAGGAGGGAATTTATGAATATATTATTGAGTTCTTATGATTTTCATGAAGAGTGGGCACAAGATATTATACGCCCATTATTACATCAAGATATGAAAGTGGTTGTTATTCCTTTCTCATTTGATGAGAAGGAAGTGAAAACTGTAGATGATTATGATCAACATTATGGTGTTCATGGACAACATATTCCTTATATTTTAAGACCTTTTCATTATTATGGAATAGATGATATTGAGTTTGTTGATTATTTTAGAGATGATAAAGAAACTGTTCAAAAGAAAGTGATGTCTGCTGATATTCTTTTCTTTACTGGTGGTTTACCAGACCAGTATTTTGAACGTTTAAAACAATTTGAATTGATACCACTAATTCAAAAGAGTTCGGCCCTGATCATTGGAGCAAGCGCTGGTGCCATGATTCAATTCGATCATTATCACATCACTCCTGATGATGATTATCCTGAGTATCATTATCAAAAAGGTTTGGGATTAGTGAGTGGGTTTGAAATAGAAGTTCATTATTGCCATAGTCCTGTTCAAGACATGGGAATACAAAGAGTCATTGAGGAAAAAGGATTACCAACATATACGGTCGCTAATGATGGAGGGATTCTTTGTTATCAAGATAAGTTGATTCCGTTTGGAAATGCTTATTTAGTGAATAATAGTGAAGACAAAGAGATATTCTTTTGATATAATAGTCAAGATATGTCAAAAGAGGAGAGAGAAGAATGAAAGAAGAAAAAACATTAATCGTAGATGTTGATGAAATGCCAAGTGCACCTCAATGGGTATTCTTGAGTTTTCAGCATGTTTTTGCAATGTTTGGAGCAACAATACTTGTTCCTATGTTGACTGGTTTTCCAGTATCTGTGGCATTATTTGCATCTGGTATAGGAACATTCATTTATACGTTTTGTACAAAAGGAAAAGTTCCAGTTTATTTAGGATCATCTTTTGCTTATATTACGGCAGTTATTTTAGCTGTTGAAGCTATGGGTGGAGATATTTCTGCAGCCCAAACAGGATTGATTCTTGTGGGATTGATTTATGTTGCTGTTGCTATTATTATTAAATGTGTTGGCAAAGATTGGATTGATAAATTATTGCCTCCAATTGTTATTGGACCAATGATTGCAGTTATTGGATTAGGTTTAGCTGGAAATGCAGTGACAAATGCCGGATTTGTTGTTGATGGTGATGTTGCACCCATGATTATCGCAATTGTGACATTCTTGGTTGCTGCTTTCATTTCAAGTCAAGCAAAAGGCTTCTTGAAGATTGTTCCATTTTTAGTAGCGATTGTTGTTGGTTACATATTGGCATTATGTTTTGGAATTGTTGATTTGAGTGGTGTTGCTAAAGCTGATTGGTTTTCAATCCCAAGTTTTGCATTTCCATTTTCAATGCCAGACTTATTTGGGACAAGTTTTAGAGAATATCACTTCTATTTTGGTCCAGAAACTTTAGCTATTTTACCAGTTGCAATTGTGACAATTTCTGAACATATTGGAGATCATACAGTTTTAGGGAAAATATGTGGTAAGAATTTCTTGAAAAATCCAGGATTAGATAGAACTTTAATTGGAGATGGTGTTGCAACTGCAGTATCAGCATTTCTAGGAGGACCTGCGAATACAACTTATGGTGAAAATACAGGTGTGATTGGTTTGACAAAAATTGGTTCTGTTTATGTGACATGTGGAGCAGCTGGAATTGCAGTTCTCTTATCTTTTTGTGGAAAGATTGCAGCAGTGATCAGTTCTATTCCAGCCTGTGTACTAGGTGGAATGAGTATATTATTATATGGTGTCATTGCAAGCAATGGTCTTCGTATTTTGATTGATGCGCAAGTTGATTTCAATAAACAAAGAAATTTAATTATTGCTTCTGCAATGCTGGTGATTGGTTTGGGTGGAGCTGTTTTCCCACTGGGTGGAAGTGCAACTTTATCTGGAACAGCATTAGCTGCTATTGTTGGTGTTGTTTTAAATTTAATTTTACCTGAAAAATCTGAACAATAGTCATTTATAATGATTTGTATTGGATATAAGATTTCAAACTGAAAAGATTTGAAATCTTTTTTCTTAAAAATAA
>ERZ836939.4665-NODE-4665-length-10067-cov-2.731223_pt1 | contig 10067 bp, 9 predicted proteins | sample MGYA00519912_ERZ836939 | MGnify/ENA primary metagenome ERZ836939 (study PRJEB31850, sample SAMEA3708810) | human gut metagenome | biome: human gut; feature: human-associated habitat; material: faeces | place: China | collected 2014 ... | reverse complement strand
CCTTCCTCCCCTCCGCTCCGGCGTTTCCATAAAACGCAAACCCTGACGGGTATACTGTAACAAAAGCAAGGAACGAGTATGGAAAGCACATTTTATCCTTATCTGGGCGCACTCGGTTGGACTGGCCTCTTTCTCCTGATCGGCACAATCATCCGCGCAAAGGTAAAGTTTTTCCAGACCTTTCTCTTCCCCGCCTCGCTTATCGGCGGCATCATCGGGTTTTTCGTCCTGAACGCGGGCTGGCTCGGCATCCCCAGTTCCACCGGCTGGAAGACGATCACCCCGGTGACGTTCAGCACGATCACCTTCCACCTGTTCGCCTTCGGTTTTGTGGGCATTGGGCTTTTGCAGGCCAAGAGCGGCACCAGCGGTAAGGTCGTGGCCCGAGGCGCGTTGTGGATCGCGCTCATCTTCGGGCTGCTCTTCTCGGTGCAGGCGATGGTCGGCAAGGGGACGTTCGATGTGTGGAAGCTGCTCTTCGGCGGCGATTTTTTCACCGGCAACGGTTACCTGCTCGGCGCCGGCTTTACGCAGGGCCCCGGTCAGACGCAGGCGTACGCCAGCATTTGGGAAACCACGTATAAGATCAGCAACTCGCTGAACGTGGGGCTTGCCTTCGCCGCCGTCGGCTTCCTTGTCGCGGGTCTTGTGGGCGTGCCGCTGGCCTTCTACGGCATCAAGAAGGGCTGGGTTTCCATCGAAGGCGGAAAGCTTCCCCAATGCTTCCTGCGCGGCCTCATGGACAAGGGCGACAACCCCACCTGCGCCCGCTCCACGACCCACCCCGCCAACATTGACAGCGTGGCCTTCCACCTCGCAATCATGGCCACTCTGTACGCCCTCGCCTATGCCTTCGGCGTGTGGTGGCTGTGCACGATGCCCAAGGGCATCAACGGCCTCGGCATCGGCATGATCTTCGCGTGGGGTATGTTCTTCGCCATGATCGCCCGTAAGCTGATGGCCAAGTTCGACCTCATCCACCTCCTCGACGGCGAGACGACCCGCCGCCTGACCGGCGCCACCGTGGACTTCATGATCTGCGCCGTGTTCATGGGCATTCAGGTCCGCCAGCTCCAGGAAGTGGCCATGCCGTTCCTCATTGCTGTCGTGCTCGGTACCATCGCCACCCTGTTCATCTGCCTGTGGTTTGGCCGCCGTTCCCCTGAACACGGCTTCGAACGCGGCCTGACCCTGTTCGGCTACTGCACCGGAACGGCGGCCTCCGGCCTGCTTCTGCTCCGCATCGTCGACCCCGAATTCGATACTCCGGTTGCCGTTGAAGTGGGCCTCATGAACGTGTTCGCCACCATCCTCTTTAAGCCGATATCATGGTCAATGCCGTTCGTCCCAGTGGAAGGCTTCCCCATGTTGTGGATATTCGTAGCCGTGACGGTCGTGACCCCCATCGTCATGTACTTCCTCAAGATGATCAGAAAGCCCGCCTTCTAAGGCATCCGGGGCGGCCTGGGGAGGGCCGCCCCCTTCCCAAAGCGAATGTGCGCCTCACGGCGCTTTTCCCATAACGGCAAACAACGGCCGGAGTTGTCCGGTCTTAACCCTCTAACGGAAGGAAGGAACGTATGAAGCGCATTGTAACCCTGATTCTCGCCGCTGGCCTGATTCTTGGCGCAACCTCCGCCGCTCAGGCGGTCGATTTCAAGGTTTCGGGCTTGTGGCAGCACCGTGTATCGTTCGCTGACCGTAATTTCGAAAAACACAACGGCGATGACAAATTGCGGGCGGCCAGCCGTCTGCGTACCCAGATCGACGTGATCGCTTCGGAATCCCTGAAGGGCGTGATGTTCTTCGAAATCGGCCACCAGAACTGGGGCAAGTCCGCTCAGGGCGCGGCCCTTGGCACGGACGGCAAGGAAGTGAAGGTCCGTTACAGCTATGTGGACTGGGTTGTCCCGCAGACCGACGTCAAGGTTCGCATGGGCCTCCAGAAGTATACGCTGCCGAACTTTACCGGCATCGGTTCCCCGATCCTCGACGCTGACGGCGCGGGCATCACCATCAGCAACCAGTTCACTGAAAACGTGGGTACGAACCTGTTCTGGCTGCGCGCCGCGAACGACAATGATCCCGAAATGACGAAGCACGACGCCCACGACGCGCTGGACTTCATCGGCCTGACCGTGCCGCTGACCTTTGACGGTGTGAAGGTAACCCCGTGGGGCATGGGCGGCATCATCGGGCAGGACAGCTTCAAGGGCAGCGGCCCTGACATGACCGGCATCGCCATGCCCGGCATGTTGCCTCTCGGCGGCGACGCGGCCATAGCCGCTTCCTCCGACAAGGATCACGGCAGCATCTGGTACGGCGGCATCGCCGCGGACGTGACCTATTTTGAGCCTTTCCGCTTTGCCCTCGACGCCGCCTACGGCAGCGTGGATATGGGAACCAGCAAATACAAGGACAAGAACTTCGACGTGAAGCGCTCCGGCTGGTACGCCGCGCTCCTCGCCGAATACAAGCTGGAATCCTGCACCCCCGGCCTGCTGTTCTGGTATTCCTCGGGCGACGACGCCAATGCGTATAACGGTTCCGAGCGTCTGCCCTCCATCGACCCCGATGTGTATGTGACCTCCTACGGCTTCGACGGCACGAACTACGGCGGCGCGGCCCAGACGATGGGCTACGGCATTTCCGGCACGTGGGCTGTCATGGCTCGTGTGAAGGACATCTCGTTTATGGAAGACCTCTCCCACGTCCTGCGCGTCGTGTACTATCAGGGCACGAACAACAAGGAAATGGTGCGTCAGGGGATGATTTCGAATCCCCAGGATTCGCAGTACAGCATGATGTACCTGACCACGGGCGACAAGGCCGTGGAAGTGAACTTCGACACGGAATACAAGCTGTACAAGAACCTCTCCCTGTTCGTGGAACTCGGCTACATCCGCCTCGATCTGGATAAGGATCTGTGGAAGGGCGTGGGCTACGAAGCGAAGGAAAACAACTTCAAGGGCACCTTCAGCGTCGGCTATAAGTTCTAGACGATTGCGACGCGGGTCTTTGCCTCTCCTCCGGCGGAGGCTCCGCGTTTCAAGGCTTGGGCGGAGACGGTGCCCTTTGATCCGGGCGTTTCCCGCCGTGGGAATACATGACGAGAAACGCGCCTGGACGTGCAGGGGAATCATCCTTCTGCCGAGGGCTTCTGGGGCGGGCGGCCTTCGAAAGGCCAGCCCGTCACTCCGTATCGGGAATCAGCCGGACCCCTTCCTTGCCTCCCCGCTTGGGTGAAACAAGGCGCCGGGTATGGAAAAAGCCCTGCGGAATCCCGGCTGCCGATGCAATGTCGAAAACGGACGCTCTGCGCAATGGCGGGGGGCCGTTTTTGTATGGGGGAACGGCGTCGATCCCGTATGGGGTTGGAATGAATAGGCCGTCCGCACGGTACAGGGCGGAAGAGAGATATTTCTCTTTATCCTGTACCGTGCGGACGGCTTTTTTCCGGCAATGAGGCGAGGCGGCGTTTCGGGATTGGCCTTCGCTGGCTAGGAGGCGGCATTGCCGCCTTACCGGGACATCTGTGCGAGAGCCCGCAATCCACGCGGGCTCTTGCCGTTCCGGTCACTGAAGGTCTGCCGGAATCTGTTTCCCCGGTGCGGCGGACGATGCTTTGGCTTCCGCCGGAGGCGCCGTCTCTGCCGGAAAGATTTTCGTGCTGTCCGCCGCCTTCCCGGAGCGGAGTGCGTCAAGGATGGCGGGGAACGCCTCGTCGACCTTGGCGCGGACCTTTTCGTCGCGGATGATGGCGACGGGGTGGGGCACGGCGACGCAATGCAGGGGGCCTATGCGGAGATTTTGGCGGACGTTGTGAAAAGTCTTGAGGAACGGCTGGGTCAGAATGGTCAGGGTCGGGACGCCCGCGCGTTCGAGCTGGATCTGATCGATGGCGAGCCATGCGGAACAGGCCCGGCAGTCCCCGGTCGCCGCGATGACCAGATCGGGGCGCAGTTCGAGGAGCGCCCGCGCCGTGGCCTCGGATTCGGGCAGATCCTTGGAGATGCCGCTGAGGGCGGGGTCCGTTTCATACGCCTTGATGAATTCGGTGTCCGGAAAGGCGCGGGACAGCAGCGAGTGCAGGTAATCGAGCAGAAGATCGCCGTTGTGTTTGCCGTTCCAGCGCAGGATCACGCGCTTGCCCGCGAGATCGGAAGGCCACGGGGCCGGATCGTAGAGCGGCGGCAGATCGTTCCATACGGTCAGGCTTTCCCACGTCACGGCCTGCTCTCCACGGGCCGGAAAGGCCAGCAGGAATACGGTGCACAACGCGATCAGAACCTTTCCCATGTCAATCTCCTGCGCTTTTTCGGGAAAAAGGCCGCCCGATCCGTGTGCCGAAGGGACGGATCGGGCGGGCGGTGAGAGGGTTACTTGAAGGAATCCATGCCGTTCAAGGTTTCGTCATACATGGCGGGATAGAAACGGCTGATGAAGTGGGCCGTGGAGCGGCAGGCCTTGCCGACCACGAGGTCGATGTGCTTGCCGCCGGCGCGGGTGGCAAGGTTGGGGCTCTTTTCGCCCTTGCTGTTTTCGATGTGCCACGCCTTCACGATCTTGCCGTCAAATTCGTCGATAACAATGGAGAAATGCTTGTTCGGACCAACAAACACGTTGTTGGCTCCCCCGTCGAGAACGATTTCCTTGTCGTTTTCAAGGACGATCTCATGGGGGAAAGTGCAGGTCGCTCAGGTTTCGGGACGGGCGAGGAACCGGGTATCGGCCGGCCACACGCTACCGTCGTTGACTTCAACAACATCATTATACGCGACGAGGGACACCTTGCCGTCGGCAATGGGCTTGTCGCTCTGGCGGATATTCAGGTGCACGGCGACCTTGCCGTCCTTGGAGAGCGTCCAGAGGCGGTCGCGGTCAACCACGGACATGAGCAGCATCCGGGTGTTCTCGGGGGTCAGGGGGCCGAGGACCTTGGTCACGGTGCCGGACTTGTCGGTCAGCTTCACGGTGGCGGCGTTGGCGGCCACGTCGGTGACTTCAACCTTGGCGTCGCCGATGGTGAAGGTGTCGCCCTTGCCGTAGCTGGCGACCACGGGCTCGTTGGGGGACACGAAGATGGCGGAACAGCTGTCGGTAGCGAGTTCGCGCACCTTCACGGAGTCGCCTTCAATGGCGTCTATGATGACATGCGTACGGCCTACAGTAGCGATGTTGCTGCCGTAAATCATTTCGCTCAGGCCGTTTTCAGCCGTGGGGACGGTATGCCCTTCGGGATCCTTGGAACCCTTGACGAGCGAGCCGTCGGCGGCGGCGTTGCTGATCTGTGCGCCCGCGTAGACCGGGAACTGGGAACCGTAGTAGTTGCCCGTGGTCTTCACGATCTTGAACACGGCGGAATTGCCGCCTTCAATGCCGTAGGTGTCGTTCTCCACGGAGCTGAGTTCCCAGCCCCGGCTCTTGTTGGCGTTGCTCGGAAGGACCTGTCCCTTCTTCATGGTGACGTTACGGATGACGTCACGGACATAGCGATCCGTGATGGCATGGTACGTCTTGCCCGCGAGCGTCAGGGGCTCGTTATCGAAGGGATGCCAGTTGGTGGAGCGGACCGTGATGTACAGGCCGGACGGCGGAATGATGATCTTGCCGTCTTTGATGGTGCTCTTGCGGATGACCACGCCGTCGTTGATGGTACGGCTGAGGCCGCTGAGCGTCTTGGCCTTCCTGTTGTTGACGAGCCCTTGCATCTTGGCAAGGACCGCCGCGTCCTTGGCGGGCGATTGCATGACCACGCGGTCGGGCGCGTCGCCTGCTATCGCCACGCCGCTCATCGCCACGGCGAGACAGATCGCTGCTGCGGTCTTGCCGATGGCCCGGAGTGAGATATGCGACATACATCCTCCTCTTGCGGCTCGCTCCGAGCTTGGGCGCGGTTCCGGCAACTGCCGAAAACGATCCGCGCGTCAGCCGCCTTCACTATGAAGGCGTGAAGCGATCCGGTTGCTGTTTTTGTCGGCCTCTGCGGCCGTCCGATGCGGGAACCCCTTGCCGGGGCCGCCCGCGATCAGCGTTAGCACGAGCATTCCGCGCCTTCGATGGCTTCGACGGTCACGGCCTGCTTGAGCTTTTCGAGCACTTCGGGCGTAACGCCCTTGACTTCCAGCAGTTCATCCATGCTCTTGATGTCGCCCACGTTTTCGCGGAATTCCACGATGCCCTTGGCCAGCTCGGGGCCCACGGCGGGATTGGCGGAACCGCTGTCCAGGCTCAGAGCGTTGTCGCTGTTGGCCTTCACCTTGCCGTCGGCGAAGGCGGGGGCGGCGCACAGCACCACGGCGGCGAGGACGGCGGAAGCGATGGTTTTGATGTTCATGGAGGGCTCCTTAGGAAAGGGTATTGGTGGTTTCTGGACGGATAACCCCTTTGCGCACGAGCTGTTCGTACCAGAGCGGGTTATGGTGCCGGATAAACGTTACGGGGATGAATCCCGAGAACATGGACCGCAGCGCGGGGCCTTCGCCGGGCGCGAATGCGGCCATATAAATATGGATGGGCAGGACAACGGCCATCACGCCCGCGCAGAGCAGATGGATGAACAGGGCCCACTGGGCGGCGTCCTCGGAGCCCGGCGCGACGAGATGGAGCGCCAGCGCGGCGAGGAACAGCCCGGAGAGCGCAAGCCCCACGCTACACAGCACGGCGGCCACGGCGGCGAGCTTCTGCCCGGCGTTGTAGAAGCCTTGCGGCGGCAGGGTGGGGTCAAGCCCCATGCTGCGCATGGCCTTTTCCCCAAGGACGAGGCGCATACCCTTGCGGACGCACCAGATCATGTCGGAGGCCGGGGAGAGGCTGAATACTTCCTTGAGGAAGGGGACTACGTCGTGGCGCAACCCGAAAATGATGTAGAGGAAGTAGACGGCGAGCCACGCCGAACCGATCAGCAGGTGGAAGACGAGCAGCCCGTACGCGCCGAACACGCCGGTCCAGAGATCGGCCCACCACATGCCCACGGGCTGCATGGCCGGGTTGGAAAGCAGGGCGAACCCCGTGAACAGCAACGCGATCCAGCAGAAGGCGTTGAACCAGTGCATACAGACGGCGCTGAGGGAATGACGGCGGATCATGAGCCCTTCCTCTTTTCTTCGTGGGATGCTTCGCCTGTGGGGCGGATCAGCTGGCGCAGGCCCACGCCCACGACCCCGAACAGGGACAGCGCGCCGAGCCAGCGCACCCCGGTAGCCACGGTTCCCATGAAGCCCACGGGACCGGCGCTTTCGGCCTTGGGCCAGTGTTTGTCGGCCACATCGTTCAGATAGGCGAGGGTCGGCTTGGTGGGCGCGTCCTCGGCCTCAACGAACGTGACTTTGTGCGAGCCGAGCACCTTGCTGACCGGGGACTGTGGGTCGTCCACATCCCCAAACACGCGGGCGCGGGTGGTGCATACGCTGACGCAGGCGGGTTCCATGCCTTCGGCGCGGGAGGACGCGCAATAATCGCACTTGTCCACGACGCGGCGCGCGGGGTCGATGTGGCGGGCCTGATAGGGGCAGGCGCGCATACAGCTTCCGCAGGCGATGCAGCGGGTTTCGTCCACCATGACCACGCCGTCTTCGGCCTTGTAGGTGGCGTGCGTGGGGCAGGCGTCAACGCAGGACGGCTCGTCGCAGTGCATACAGGCTCCGGGCTGGTAGCGCCAGCCGGAGGGCGAAGCCGTGTCGGGCGTTTCCCGCACCCAGTTGCGGGAGAGGCCGTAGGGCACGGCGTTCCGCTGCTGGCAGGCAATCAGGCACGCCTTGCAGTTCAGGCATTTGGAGGCGTCTATGGCCATCACGTAACGGGGCATGTTCTTCTCCGAAATTCATTTGCGGCGTCGCCGCCGGGCCGCCGGGAAGGGTTCCGGCGCAGGGGGCGGGGAAAATCCCCGCTCCTCCTCCCCTTACGCCTTTTCCAGCGTGCATCCCACGCCGTTGAACTGGGCCGACACGCGGTCCCAGTAGTTGGGCAGGATGGCATTGATCGGCTTGCTCCGCGTCGCGGCATGGGGGCTTGTGCCCGTGAAATGCGACGGCGTGAAGATGATGCCGGGCCGGATGGAAGCGGTCAGTTCCGCCACGGCTTCTACGGAACCGGTGGCGGTCTTGATGCGCACTGTATCGCCGTGGGCGATGCCAAGAGGCTTGGCCGTGTCCGGGTGGACCAGCACATAGCGCCCACGGGAGAATTGGGCCAGCGAGGCGGCGAAATTGGTCATGGTCTGCTGCCACTGGGTCACCACCTTGCCCTGCGTGAGGACGAGGGGGTATTCCTTGTCGGCGCCGGCCCCGTGGGGATTGCCCTTGGGCGGCGTCCAGCCGAACGCGCCCATCAGCTTGAGATCCAGCGGGATTTTGCCGTTTTCCGTGGCGTAGGTTCCGGACGTGAAGACCGTTCCGATCCGCTCCTGCGCGCCTTCCTCGGGCTGGGGCCAGATCAGGCCGTCCGGGGACTGGCGCATTCTGGAAACGCTCATGGCCTTCCAGCTCGGGACCGTATTGCGGAAGCGCTCGCTCAGTTCTTCGGGTCCGGTGAAATCGGGATAGATCTCCGGGGCCAGCTTGCGCCCGATGTCGCGGTAAAACTGCCAGTCGGGGACACAGCTTCCGGGCGCGTCCACGCACTTGTCGCGCCAGACCACCTGCTTCTCGGCTCCGTAATGCGAACCCGCGCTTTCCGGGCCGAAGGCGGCGGGCACGAACAGATCGGCCACATCCATCTCCTCGGTCTTGAAGAAGCCGCGATGGACCACGAACCCCACCTTTTTGATCGCCTCGGCGACGCCGGTGCAGTCGGGGTAGCGGCGGTAGCTGGAATTGAGGAAGAGCACGTCGAGGTTGCCCTTCTTCATGGTGTTGAGCAGGCGGCGGAAGTTGACGCCGGAATCCTTGGCCGGGCCGCACACGGCGTCGACGAATTCCTTTTCGCCTTCGGGCTTGCCGCCCTCCATCGTAAGGAGCCCCCTGCCCGAGCCGATGAGGTTGTCGCGCAGGGCCTGAAGCGCGATGATCGCCCGGATGCTCTGCAACCCGTTGGTGTAGCGGGAGAGGCAGCCGCCCATCCAGATGATGGTGCGGGGGCTCTCGGCAAGCGTCCGATAGAAGGCGGTGACGGCGTCTTCGGACAGCCCGGTGGCTTGCGCCACCTTGTCGACGCTCCACGGCTGCGCGCCCTTTTCCATGAGCTCGAAGCCGGTGATGCTCTCGTCCACCCGCGCGCGGTCGAAGGCTCCGTTTTCAAGAACGAAGCGGATCGCGCCGAGGGCGAGCGCGCCGTCCGTGCCGGGCAGGGGCATGAGCTGGTCGGCGGCCCAAGCGCTGGTGGGCGTCTTGCGGCAGTCCACGCTCACGATGCGCACCCCCGCGTCGCGGGCCTTGTCAAGCCAGCGGGTGTAGGGCGGGTAGGTTTCGCTGATGTTCGCGCCCCAGAGCACGAGGGTCTTCGCGTTGACGATCTCGTTGACCGTGGTGGTGGAGGTGTTCGCGCCGAGCAACATGCCGAGCACGTTGGACGCCGTGCTGATGCAGACTTCACCGGCGGGCATGACGTTGACCCCGCCCGCCGTACGCATGGTCATGAGCGCGGCGAGTTCGCTTTCGCGGCAATCCCACAGGGGGGAGGTGAGGGCAAGGCGCTCGGCGATCTTGTCGCCGTGCTTGGCGCGGCTCTGGCGCAGCTTGTCCACGACGATGTCCACGGCCTCGGCGTAGGAGATGGTTTTCCATTCCGAGCCCTGCTTGAGCATGGGCTGCACGAGGCGGTAGGGGCTGTTGAGCAGCTCGACGATGGACAGGCCCTTGGGGCACATGGCCCCGCCGGTCCAGCGGTTGCCGCGATCGCCGATGAGTTCGAGGATTTTGCCGTTGCGCACGCGCGCGTGGTAGGTGCAGCGGACCTGGCAGAAAGGGCAGTAGCCCTTCACCAAATCGTTTTGGGAAGCGGCCGTTCCGGCGGGAGCCTGAGCCGCATGGACCGGCAGACCCCCGAGGGCCGTGCCCCCGGCGATCGCCGCCATGCCGTATTGAAGGAAATGTCTGCGGGAGAATGTGTTGGACATGGGTGCTCCGTCC
>ERZ836939.4664-NODE-4664-length-10070-cov-2.285771_pt1 | contig 10070 bp, 10 predicted proteins | sample MGYA00519912_ERZ836939 | MGnify/ENA primary metagenome ERZ836939 (study PRJEB31850, sample SAMEA3708810) | human gut metagenome | biome: human gut; feature: human-associated habitat; material: faeces | place: China | collected 2014 ... | reverse complement strand
CCTCCGCGAGCTTTCTTGCCGCCTCAGCGCCGCCGGGGACGCAGAGATTCGTCTTCGTGCCGGGGGTAAGCAGCGCTTTTGCGTAGCCGTCGCAGCCGGTAAAGCCGCACGCTCCGCAGTTTGCGCCGGGGAGGCACTCGCGGATGGCCGGGAAGCGCTCGTCTTCCTTGACCGCCATCACGTGGGACGCAACCGCCAGACCCACGCCGCAGATGAGGCCGATAATCGTAACGGCCAGAATGGGAATCAGAATTTCATTCATTGCATTTCCCTCCTTAACCGCCGAACAGCCGGTCGAGCACGCCCGAGAAGCCGAAGAACGACAGCGACACGATCGAAGCCGAAACCAGCGTAATGGGCAGACCCTCGAAGCTCTTGGGCGGTTCCGCGTCCTCTACCCGGGAGCGAACGCCCGAGAAGATGACCATCGCCATGAAAAAGCCCAGGCCGCAGCCAAGCGCCGTCAGAAGCGAGTCGCCGTAATTGAGGCCGTCGGAAATGTTGTTCATCGTCACGCCGAGCACACCGCAGTTCGTTGTAATGAGCGGCAGATACACGCCGAGCGCCTTGTGAAGTGACGGGATATAGCGCTTGAGGACAATCTCAACCAGCTGCACCAGAGCGGCAATGACCAGAATAAACACGATGGTCTGCAGATAATCAAATCCTGTGGGCTGAAGAATAAACTTGTAGATACATCCGGTAGCAAAACTCGAAATCGTGATGACAAAGATCACGGCGCCGCCCATTCCGGCAGCGGTCTCAACTCTTTTGGATACTCCCAGGAACGGACAAAGCCCGAGGAACTGGCTGAGCACAACGTTATTTACGATCGCGGAAGACACCAAAATCAATAATAATTCACTCATATGTATTTACCCTCCTACGATTCCTTCTTGTCTTCATTTCCGGCATCCGGCTGGGATTTTCCGGTACAGCAGCTCATGCTGCATCCCGCGCAGTCGCCGGCAAAGCATCCGCTGGGCTCAGGCAACGGTTTCCCGGCCTTGGCTCTCTTCTCGCGCACCTTGTTCATAATCGCCATCAGCATGGAAAGCACGAAGAAGGCTCCGGGCGCCATGACAAAGATCGTGATGGGCGTGTAGCCGATCTTTCCGGTGGCAGCATCCGCCAGCGGAAGAAGCTGATATCCGAAGATCTGGCCCGCTCCGAGAATCTCTCTCACGGAACCGATGATCGTAAGGCTGCAGGTAAATCCCAGCCCCATTCCGATACCGTCAAACAGGGAGGGGATCACGGGATTCTTGGAGGCGTAGCTCTCCGCGCGTCCCAGAATAATACAGTTTACCACGATCAGAGGGATATAGATTCCCAGAGAATCGTAGAGGGCGGGCACATAGCCCTGAACAAGGAACTGCACAATCGTCACAAAGGATGCCACGACGACGATGAACGCCGGCATACGCACCCGGTCCGGAATAATATTCCGCAGCATGGAAATCAGCATGTTGGACATGGCCAGCACCACCGTAGTGGACAGTCCCATACCCAGACCGTTCATTGCCGACGTGGTAACCGCCAGCGTCGGGCACATACCCAGCATCAGAATGAATGTGGGATTTTCTTTTATAATACCGTTCTGCAGACGCTCTACAATCTTATTCATCTGCCGCACCTCCTTCTATGCTGGAGAAGTAAGCAATTCCAGCATTTACTCCGTTCGTCACAGCATTCGATGTGATCGTCGCGCCGCTGATGGCCTCGATCTCCGTCTCGGAAGCCGCCGTCTGCTTCGTTACCGTAAGAGCCTCGGCCGGGATATCCTGGAACTGGCTCATAAACGCATCCTCATTTGCCTTCATTCCAAGACCCGCCGTCTCTGAAATCGATGTGATGGAGTAGCCGTTGAGCACACCGTCCGTCGTCACGCCCATGGAAAAGGCAATATCTCCGCCGTATCCCTCATGGGAAACCACGTTGAACACATAGCCCAGCAGATTGCCGTCCTGATCCAGGGCCGTCATGGTATCGGTAATCTCCGCCCCGCTGTATCCCGCCGAAGCAGCGATCTCATTTGCCGCGTCAGCGTCAAAATCCGCGTACTCCTCAAAGGACGCCGCGTCCGGGAATACCGTGCGGTACGCCTCCTGGGTGGCCTCCTCGGAAGCCTGGGCGATCGGCTCCTTTGTGATCTCATAAACCGCTCCGAGAGCAAGCCCGGAGACAAGGGTAATCGCTGTCAGAACCAGCGCGTCTTTTACCAGTTTGTTCATGATTTGTCTCCCCCTTTCTCCCGTACAATGCCGAAGGCCTTCGGAATCGTGACTCTCTCAATCAGAGGAACGAGAATATTGCTGAAGATAATCGCATAGGACACACCCTCGGCGGAAGCTCCAAAGATTCGGAAAATTCCCGTCAGCACGCCTAACACAATACCGTAAATAATCTTTCCCGTCGGCGTGATGGGGCTGGTCACATAGTCCGTCGCCATGAAGAAGGCTCCGAGGATCAGGCCGCCGCCGCAGATCTGCGCCACCAGATAGGTGCCGTCCAGACCATGTCCGCCGAACAAAAGCACAAAGATCGCAAAGGTCACAATGTAGGTGCCGGGGATTCTCAGATCGATCACACCGGTCAGAATCAAAAAGATCGCGCCGATCAGAAGGGCGATAACAGAAGTCTCGCCGATGGTGCCTGCCTCTGTTCCCAGAAGCATGCTCATCACATCCACGCTCTCTCCGTTTTTCAGAAGGGCCAGAGGCGTCGCTCCGGTTACCCCGTCATAGGTAAAGCTCGTCATGCTGCTTGTAAAGGAAATCAGAAGGAAACATCTGGCTCCCAGGGCCGGGTTCATGAAGTTCTGTCCCAGTCCGCCAAAGAGCATCTTTACCACAACGATGGCGAACACACCGCCCAGCACCGCCTGCCACCAGGGCAGCGTGTGGGGAAGGTTTAACGCCAGCAGAAGGCCGGTAACCACCGCGCTCAGATCGCCTACGGTGCTCTTTTTATGTACAATCTTTTCAAAAATCCACTCCGACGCCACACAGCTTGCAATCGTGACGAGAATCAGAATCAGCGCCCTGTATCCGAAATTGAAAATTCCGAAAAGCGATGCAGGCAAAAGAGAGATGATCACATAAAGCATGATTCTCTGGGTGTTTTCTTTTTCTCTTACGTGCGGCGAGGATGTAACATTTAACAAATCACTCACAATATTCACCTCTTCCTACTTTTTCTTTCTCTTGTCTGCCAGGACATCTTTCTTCATCGTCTTGACAGCCTGAGCCAGAGGTCTTCTGGCCGGGCAGACATAGCTGCAGCTTCCGCATTCCACACACTCCAGACCATACCATTTCTCAAACATGTCCTTCTGTCCATGAGCGGAGAAATCCGCGAGTCTGGAGGGCACCAACTGTTCCGGGCACGCCTCCACACATCTTCCGCAGTTGATGCAGGCAGTGGTCTCATATTTGGACGCCTCATCCTCGGTCATACACAACAGCGCTGACGTGGTCTTCGTAGTGGGAACATCCAGATCAAACAGGGCGAATCCCATCATCGGGCCGCCGGAAATCATTTTCTTTGCCGGTTTGATCAGCCCCCCTGCGGCTTCCAGGAGTTCCTGATAGCTGGTGCCGATACTGATATAGAAGTTTCGCGGTTCGCAGACAGCGTCGCCGGTAACGGTAAAGATCCGGTTGGTCAGAGGCTGTCCCAGTTTTACCGCATGGTAAATCGCCACAATCGTCTCCACATTGTCCACGATACATCCCACATCCGCCGGGAGCATCTTGGAGTTAATGCTGCGGCCGGTAACCGCGTAGATCAGCTGCCGCTCTCCTCCCTGGGGATATTTCGTCATCAGCGGGACCACCGTCATCCGATCCTCCCCCGCCGTCAGCTCTCTGAGCTTCTGAATGCAGTCCGGCTTGTTGTCCTCGACGCCGAACACGCCCTTCGCATGGGGAAACAGCTGCAGAATAATCCGCATGCCTTCCACCAGCTTCTCAGGCTGCTCTACCATCCTGCGGTAGTCCGATGTCAGATAAGGCTCGCACTCGGCGCAGTTGGCGATGATGTACTCGATCTTCTCCGGTTCCTTCGGAGAGAGCTTCACATGTGTCGGGAATCCGGCTCCGCCCATTCCCACAATGCCTGCCTCCCTGATCTTGTCGATGATCTCCTCTTTGGACAGGCTGGAGACATCCTCGATCTCCTCATACTCCATCTCTGTGTAATTGCCGTCGTTCTCGATGATAATGGAATCCACCATATCTCCGACAGCCGTTCTTCTAGGCTCTATCGCCTTGACCGTACCGGAGACAGAACTGTAGACCGGTGCGGAGACAAACCCGCCCGCCTCTGCAATCTTCTGTCCTTTCTTCACGGTGTCGCCTACAGCCACAATCGGAACCGCAGGCGCTCCGATGTGCTGTGACACCGGAAAGACCAGATCCCCCGTCGGCAGATACTCCTTGATCGGCTTTGCCTTGGATAAGTCCTTGCCGTCCTTCGGATGAACGCCGCCCTTAAATGTCTTCAGGCCCATGAACAGTACCCTCTCTTTCTTTCCTTTCTTTTTCTGTGCTCGAAAACACATTTTAAATATTATAACACTTTTCTTAATAAAAAAAATCAATAAATTTCATTATTTTAAAAAAATATACCAAAAGAGAGATTGTAACTTTTTCCGCCCTTCTGTAAAATAGAAGAAAAAAAGGACGGCAACATCATGCAGACATGGACCACAGACATCACAGACAAAAAGGAAACCTTTTCCGCTGAAGCTCTTGCGCTTCTATTCCACGAAAACGCCCTTTTTGTGGATATCGAGACCACCGGTCTCTCCCCGAAATATCATTTCTGCTATCTGATCGGCTGCTGCGGCAGGCAGAATGATCGTCTGGTCCTGACCCAGTTTTTCTGTGACTGCCCGGAAGACGAAGCCGATGTGCTGAAAACTTTCGAAGCCTTTACGCAAGGCTACGACCGGATGATCACATTCAACGGCATGCATTTCGATCTCCCCTTTCTCGAGAAGCGCTGCCGTCATCATCATCTCTTTGCATCCTTTGCCAATCTGGAGCACACGGACATCTATCGGGAATGTCAGCGCCTGAAAAAGCCGCTGGCACTGATCTCCTGCCGTCAGAAGGCCATCGAGGAGTTTCTTGGCATCCACCGGGAGGATTCCTTCGACGGAGGCAGCCTCATCCCCGTCTATGAGGAATATGTCAAAAAACAGGATCCCCGGCGCCTCGATCTCCTGAAGCTGCACAATTTTGAAGATGTTCTGGGCATGGTGCGTCTGATTCCGATTCTCTCCTACCGCAAGATACCGGATCAGATCCGCGTTACCGATCTTGAGGACTGCGGCAGCGAGCTGCTGATCCGGGGCCGGCTCAGCGTGCTGCTTCCGGTTCCGATCCGTCTGCGGCTGGAGGGCATCTACTGCATTCTCGAGAGGGAGACATTCCGGCTCTCCATCCCACTGACACCCGGCCCTCTCCGATACTACCTGAAGGATTACCGCAAATATGACTACCTGCCGCAGGAAGAGCGCGTCGTCCCCAAGACACTCGCAAAGTATGTGGATTCCTCCCGGAAAACGCCGGCAACGCCCCAGACCTGCTTTCTCTCCCGGGATGGACGCTTCTTCCCTCTCCTCGGAGAATTTCAGACGGAGGAAAGCGCCTATCTGTTCCGAAAGTCCTATGAAGACCGCCGGCAGTATCTCCTTCTGGACGACACCGCCAAAAGCACTTCCTTTCTGGAGCAATATATCAGGACCTTTCTTCTGCACTTTTTCCCACAGGAGCCGTCAGATCCATCCTGACGGGATATCACATCCGGTTTTACCGCGGACATACGACAAAACCATGCAACAAAAAGGAGACAGGGAACCTCTTTTCGGAAGTTTTCCTGTCTCCTTCGTTATGCTTTGCTCTGACTGCTCTTACTCTTCCTCGTCAGCCTCCGCCATCTCCTTGCCGACTGCCTCGATATCTACGTCAGCAAAATCCTCATCGCTCTCCTCTGCCTTCTTCTCGGACTTCTCCGGAGCGAGCAGGGCTTTCATGCTCAGGCTGATCTTCTTCTCTTCCTCACGGAACTCTACAACCATGGCCTCGATCTCCTGTCCGATCTGCAGCACGTCGGAGGGCTTGTCCACATGCTCTCGCGCGATCTGAGATACATGAAGCAGCGCATCCACGCCGGGCTCCAACTCAACAAAAGCGCCAAAGTCTGTCATGCGGGCCACACGTCCGGTTACCACATTGCCGACTGCGAACTTCTCCGCCGCATCATTCCAGGGATTCTCATCCGGGAACTTCATGCTCAGCGCGATCTTCTTGTCATGAATATCCTTGATGAATACTCTGACCACATCTCCGGGTTTGAAAACCTTCTTCGGGTTCTCCACGCGTCCCCAGGAGATCTCGGAAATATGTAACAGACCGTCTGCGCCGCCCAGGTCGATGAACGCGCCGAAATCCGTCACGTTCTTTACCGTGCCTTCCATTACGTCGCCGATCTGAATTCTCGCGAAAAGCTCCTCCTGCATCTTTGCCTTCTGGGCAATCAGCAGCTGCTTTCTGTCGCCGATAATTCTTCTTCTTCTCGGATTAAACTCGGTAATCACGAAGCTGATCTCCTGTCCGTTGTACTTGGAGAGATCTCTCTCATAGGTATCGGACACCAGGCTGGCCGGAATGAAAATCCGTGCCTCATCCATCACAACGCTCAACCCTCCGTTGACTACCTGGGCAACCTTTGCGGTCAGCACTTCCTGATTCTCAAAAGCCTCGCGAAGTCTCTGGTTTCCTCTCTCAGCCAGCATTCTCTTGTAGGAGAGAAGCACCTGTCCCTCGCCGTCGTTTACCTTGATAACCATGGCCTGCATGGTGTCGCCGGGCTGAACCATGGTGGTCAGATCCGCGTTGGAGTCGTTGGTGTACTCGCTGCGGGTAATAATGCCATCAGATTTATAACCGATATTTAACGCAATCTCATCAGGTTTCACATTGATTACGGTACCTTCGACTACCTCTCCATTTCGTATTGTTTTAAAAGAATCTTCCAGCATTTGTTCAAAGCTCATTTCTGACATTTCTTTTGAACCTCCTCAATTATTTTGTTTGGGGTGGACGCCCCTGCGGTAATACCTACATTACTAATGGATTGAAGTACCGACAAATCTAAATCGTCTTTTGTCTGTATATAGTAAGTATCTGCACATTCTTTTTTACATATTTCGAACAGCTTCTGCGTATTGGAAGAATGTCTGCCTCCGATGACAATCATCGCCTCCACCTGGGACGCAATCTCTGCCGCTTCCTTCTGGCGAACCTCTGTCGCATTGCAGATCGTATTCAAAACAAGTATATCATACCCTTTTTTCTCTATAATTTCAACCAATTCTTGAAATTTATTGTAGTTAAATGTCGTTTGGGACACCACACACACCGATGTCCCCTCCTCAACCGCAAAAGCCCGGGCATCTTCCTCGGAAGATATGACGGAAAACCGGTCCCCCTCGATCCATCCGATGATCCCCTGCACCTCCGGATGCTGCTCGTTGCCCACAACGAGGATATGGTATCCCTTTCTGGAGTACTCCTCCACAATCCGGTGGATCTTCAGCACAAAGGGGCAGGTGGCATCCACCAGGGAAAATCCCGCGCGTTCCAGTCTCTCCTGCACATCCCTTCCGACGCCGTGGGAGCGGATAATGACTGTTCCGGCCGGATATTTCGCGATGTCATCATCCTCCCGCATGACATGCACGCCTCGGAGTTCCAGTTCCCGGACCACCTCCTCGTTGTGGATGATGGGACCGTAAGTGTAAATAGGCCCCTCCGTCTTTCCGATCTGATCGTACACCAGATCTACCGCTCTCTTCACGCCGAAACAGAAGCCGGCGCTCTTGGCAAGTTTTACGTTCATCTCTCCTCCTCGCACAGCGCTACGATCCGCTCAACCACCTGATCGATGGTCATGTCGGACGAATCCACTAAAATCGCATCCTCCGCCTGCCGGAGCGGAGAAATTTTCCGGTGCATATCCCGCTCATCCCGCTCTCTGATATCCTGTTCGATCTCCTCCAGACGGCAGGCCTCGCCTTTCTTCTCCAGTTCCTGATACCGGCGTTTCGCCCGAACCTCCACACTGGCCGTCAGGTAAACCTTGACCTGTGCTTCCGGCAGCACGCAGGTTCCGATATCCCGGCCGTCCATGATCACATCCGCTCTGGAAGCCAGCTGTCGCTGAAGAGCCACCAGCTTTTCCCGCACACAGCCGTAGGTGCTGGTGACGGACGCCGTGTTGCCCACCTTCTCATCCCGGATTCTGCCGGTCACGTCCTCCCCGTTCAGAAGAACTTTCTGCTGTCCGTCCTCGTACACGATAGAGATCTCAATATCATCACAGGCTTTTTCAATCGCCCTGGCATCCGACACGTCAATTTCCTTATTCAGGAAGAAAAGCGCCATTGCCCGGTACATCGCCCCGGTATCCACGTACACATATCCCAGTTTTTCCGCGACCCGCCTGGCGATCGTGCTCTTTCCGGCTCCCGCCGGTCCATCGATTGCGACATTCATACTCATATCAAACTCTTCCTCTCTCTCATCTTTTCCCATCTGTCCCATCCGCAGCGCCTATGGGACGCTGCTTCCGGCAAGAAATCCGGTAGACCAGGCAATCTGCAGATTAAACCCGCCGGTCACCGCGTCAAGATCCAGCACCTCGCCCGCAAAATAAAGTCCTGCCGTCTTTTTTGACTCCATGGTGGACGGATTTACCTCCCGCACAGACACGCCTCCCTGGGTGATGATGGCCTCCTTATAATCCCGCAGTCCCACCAGAGTGATACAGAAATCCTTCACAGCACGCCCCAGCTGATGGCGCTCCTCCCTGGTGATCTCGTTCACCTTTTTCTCCGCGGGAATGCCGCTTCTCTCAAGGATAACCGGAACCAGCTTGGCCGGAAGCAGATGGTTTAAGGAATTCTTGTACTGCTTATTCTTAGCCTCCTCAAAATCCCGCAGGATCCTGGCATCCAGCTGTTCCTCGGACAGCGCCGGCTTTAGGTCAATGGAAAGGGTAAGCGGTCCCTTTTTCAGCGTGGAGGCAACATAGCTGCTGGCAGAAAGAAGTACAGGTCCGCTGACTCCGAAATGGGTGAAGAGCATCTCGCCAAACTCCTCATACAATACCTTCTTTCCGTTCCGGATCTGTACGCTGATGTTGCGCAGGGACAGGCCCTGCAAATCCTTACAGACTGCTTCCTTTGCCTCAAAGGGCACCAGGGCCGGGGAAAGCTCGGTAATGGTATGTCCCAGCTCCGTCGCGAAACGGTATCCGTCGCCGGTAGAGCCCGTAGACGGATAGGACAGTCCGCCGGTGGTCACGATCACAGCATCGGCCGGGACCACCTTCTGTCCGCGTTTTAAGCGCACGCCGGATACATGCCCGTCCTCTGCAAGGACCCCGGACACCTCCTCATGAAGTTCCACCTCCACGCCCAGTTCCCGAAGCGCCACCGTCAGCGCGTGGATGACATCGGAGGACTTATCCGAAACCGGGAACACGCGGCCTCCGCGCTCCGTTTTTAACGGGCAGCCATGCTTCTCGATCAGGTCCATGACATCGGTATTGGTAAAGGTGTAAAAGCTGCTGTATAAAAACTTGGCATTGTGGACCACATTCCGGAATAGCTCCTCCGTATCGCAGGCGTTGGTCACATTGCAGCGGCCCTTTCCTGTGATGTAGATTTTCTTACCAAGCTTTTCATTTTTTTCATAGATGCAGACCTTATGGCCCGCACCGGCTGCGGCGATTGCCGCCATCATGCCTGCGGCACCGCCGCCGATGATGATCACATGACTCATACTGATTATTCCTCCGTCTGCAGTCCCAGAGCAATTCTCACGGCACTGCGGTATGTATTCAGTTCTTCAAACTGATAAAAATAGCGTACGCATTCCTGATAGTTTCCGGGGCTGTCCACAGGCATCTCTGCCAGAACGTACATGGCAAACGCATCCGCAAGCTCCGGCAGGGTTTCCTGCGTCCGGGTGATGCTGCTTCCGGGCTCTGCCTCC
>ERZ836939.4647-NODE-4647-length-10106-cov-4.948463_pt1 | contig 10106 bp, 10 predicted proteins | sample MGYA00519912_ERZ836939 | MGnify/ENA primary metagenome ERZ836939 (study PRJEB31850, sample SAMEA3708810) | human gut metagenome | biome: human gut; feature: human-associated habitat; material: faeces | place: China | collected 2014 ... | reverse complement strand
CCGGCGCGCCGCCGCAGCCGGCCAGCAGGCCGGCGCACAGGACGCCCGTCAAAAGCAGGCCGGCCGCTCTTTTTCCATACTTGCTCATGGGTCTCTCTCCTTTTCTTCCCCGGACACAAAAAAAGCCCACCATGTGCGCGCAGGCGCACATGGTGAACTTCGGTTCACCGGTTTCAACGGCCGGGGGATGGGTGTGGAAAAAGGCTTCAGCCTTTCTAAAGCCGCTTCAGCGGCTCGTTTGGCTCAGTATAGCAGAAAAAGGGCGGGGCTGTCAATCCTGTTCTCCCGATTTCGCCGCTTTTCCCGCCGCCCCGGCTGTGCTATACTTTTAACCAAAGGGGGTTATGGAAATGTATGACCTAACTGCAATGGGGGAGCTGTTGATCGACTTCACCCAGCTCAGCACCGATGGAGAGGGCTATCCCACCCTGGCCGCCCACCCCGGCGGGGCGCCGGGCAATTTTCTGGCCGCCCTCTGCCGCTATGGGGCCTCCGCCGCCTTTCTGGGCAAGGTGGGGGACGACGCCTTCGGCCGCCTGCTGGTGGACACCCTGGCCCGGGCGGGCATTGAGACCCGGGGCATCCGGGTGGACCCGACTGTGTTCACCACCCTGGCCTTCGTCACCCTCGTGGACGGAGAGCGCTCCTTCAGCTTCGCCCGCAAGCCGGGCGCGGACACCGTGCTCCGCTTTGACGAGCTGGAGCTCTCCCTCATCGACCAGTCCAGGGCCTTCCACTTCGGTGCCCTCAGCCTGACCGACGAGCCAGCCCGCTCCGCCACCCGGCAGGCGGTGGCCTACGCCAGGGCGCAGGGAAAGCTCGTCACCTTTGACCCAAACTACCGTCCGCCCCTGTGGCGGAGCGAGGCCCAGGCCAGAGCGGAAACACTCTGGGGCCTGGAGCAGGCCGACGTGGTCAAACTCAGTGACGAGGAGTTGTCCTTCCTCTGGGGCTGTACGCCGGAGGAGGGGGCCCGCCGCCTGCGGGAGGAGTGTGGTGTGGCTCTGGCTATGATTACACTGGGGCCCCAGGGCTGTTACCTGGAAAACGCCAGGGGGGCCTGCCGGGTGCCCGCCCCGGCGGTGCGGCCGGTGGACACCACCGGCGCGGGGGACATCTTCGGGGGCAGCGCCGTGGCGAAGCTGCTGGCCCTGGACACACCTCCGGCGGAGCTGGAGCCCGGCGCGCTGGAGGGCATCGCCCGCTTCGCCGTCACCGCCGCCAGCCTGTCCACCCTCCGCCCCGGCGGCATCTCCTCCATCCCCACAGAGGCGGAGGTGCTGGCCGCTCTGGAAGAGTAATAGAAGGCCCGCCGGAGTACCGGCGGGCCTTCTATTACTCTTCAGGCTGTCGAAAAACCTTCCCCGAAGGAGGGCCTCGGAAATGACACTTCGCATGGCGGAAGAGGTGACAATTTTGCGGGAAATCGTGCCCCTTCCGCCATACAATCTTTTTCGGCAGGCTGTATTACTCTCTGCGGGTCTTGAGGCGGGCCATGGCCCGGGCCAGAGCCGCCTTGGAGTGGTAATACTCGTGGATGCTCTGCTTCTGACGCAGACGTTCCTCGGCCCGCTCCCGGGCGGCCTCGGCCCGCTTGCGGTCGATCTCCTCCGGGTGCTCGGCAAAGCCCACCAGCAGGATCACATAGTCCGGCTTGATCTCTACGAAGCCCGCGCCTACGGCGGCGGGCTCCCATTTGCCGTCCACCTTGTAGCGCAGCTCTCCCGGCTCCACGGCAGTGACCGCCGGCTCGTGGCCGGGGTACACTCCCATCTCGCCGTCCACGGCTGGAAAGACCAGGGCCTCGGCGGGGCCGATGTAGAACTGCCGCTCCGGGGTGATGATCTCCAGGTAGAAGGTGGAAGCCTCCGCCATTTACACCGCCCCCATTTTCTTGGCCTTGGCGATGACCTCGTCCACGTTGCCCACGTTGCTGAAGGCGGCCTCGGGATACTTGTCCAGCTCGCCGCCCAGGATGGTTTCGAAGGAGCGCAGTGTGTCCTCCAGCTTCACGTAGCGGCCCTCCAGGCCGGTGAACTGCTCGGCCACCGAGAAGGGCTGGGAGAAGAACTGCTGGATGCGGCGGGCCCGCTCCACGGTGCGCTTGTCCTCCTCCCCCAGCTCCTCCATGCCCAGGATGGCGATGATGTCCTGAAGCTCCCGGTAGCGCTGGAGCAGCTCCTGGGTGCCGCGGGCTATCTTATAGTGCCGCTCGCCCACCACGTCGGGCTCCAGGATACGGGAGGTGGACTCCAGCGGGTCCACCGCGGGATAAATTCCCTGCTCCGCGATCTTACGAGAGAGGACCGTGGTTGCGTCCAAGTGGGCAAAGGTGGTCGCCGGCGCCGGGTCCGTCAGATCGTCCGCCGGAACATAGACCGCCTGTACCGAAGTAATGGCGCCGTTCTGCGTGGAGGTAATCCGCTCCTGCAGCGCCCCCACCTCCTGGGCCAGGGTGGGCTGATACCCCACTGCGGAGGGCATCCGTCCCATCAGGGCAGATACCTCCGATCCAGCCTGTACATAGCGGAAAATATTATCAATGAAGAGCAGGACATTCTGCTTCTGCCGGTCCCGAAAATATTCCGCCATGGTCAGACCGGTCAGTGCAACCCGCATCCGTGCCCCTGGCGGCTCGTTCATCTGTCCAAAAACGAGGGCGGTTTTGCTCAGAACGCCGGAGTCACTCATCTCCCGCCACAGGTCATTCCCCTCCCGGGTGCGCTCTCCCACACCGGTAAAAATGGAATATCCGCCATGCTCTGTGGCAATGTTCTGGATCAGCTCCTGGATCAGGACTGTCTTACCAACACCGGCACCACCGAACAGACCGATCTTACCACCTTTTGCATATGGTGCAAGAAGGTCGATAACCTTAATACCTGTTTCCAGGATTTCTACAGCCGGTTTCTGATGTTCGAAATCCGGCGGATCTCTGTGGATGACCCATTTCTGTTCTCCCTCAAGGGAAGGACCGTCATCTACTGTATCACCAAGTACGTTAAATAAACGTCCCAGTGTCTTATCACCTACAGGAACCTTAATGCCGCTTCCTGTGGCGATGACTTCTCTGTCACGCTGTAAGCCTTCGCTTGCGCTCAGCATAATGCAGCGTACCATATTGTTTCCCAGATGATGGGAAACTTCCATTACACATCTTTTACCGTTGTTCTCTACCTCAAGGGCATCCTTGATCTCAGGAAGATTTCCATCTTCAAAAACAACGTCTACAACAGGTCCCATAACCTGTACAATTTTACCTTTGTTCATCGTCGTCACTTCCTTTTTTGTGCTTTTGCACCGCTGACAATCTCAGTGATTTCCTGTGTGATGGCAGCCTGACGCGCACGGTTATACTCAATGGATAACTCCCTGAGCATCTTCTTTGCACTGTCCGTAGAGGACTGCATTGCCATCATTCTGGCATTATTTTCACTGGCATACGCTTCTACAAGACATCCATAGATCAGACCGGTCAGGTAATTTGGGATCATGGTATTCAGAAGTACATCGGCTGATGGTGACAGCACGATTTCCTCCTGTGGCATATCCGCAAGCATTGCCTGATTTGGCAGGAACTCTGCTTTCTTCAATGGAAGAAGCTGCATATTCACCGGCTCCATGGCAACTGCACTCTGCATCTCCGTATAGAAAATACGGACTTCGTCCAGTTCTCTGTCCAAGAACGCTCTGACAATCTCCTCTGAGATCAGACGCGCTCTGTGCATGGTCGGTTTCTGTACTGTATATGGAAAGTTCTCTGCGATATCCATATGTTTCTTCGTGAAATACTGACGGCCTACCATACCCAGCACATAAAGCTTGCAGTGCTCATGCTCTGCCATAAACTGTTCTGTCATTTTCTGGATATTATGGTTATAGGCACCTGCCATACCCTTATCACCGGTAACTACGATACAGCCGATCTTACGGTCTTCCTCTGCGATCTTATGACGGATACTGAAAAAAGGATGCTCTGTATCCGGCATATGACGCAGGATTCGGGAAATTGCTGCCTGCATATTATAGTAATACGGCTCTGTATCGGACAGGATTCTTTTGGCCTTCTGCATCTTGGATGAAGAGATCATATACATGGCATTGGTGATCTTCATGGTGTCCTGAATGCTTTTCATTCGAGTCTGAATCTCTTTCGTACTGCCCATATCAACACCTACCTGCTCTTATCTGCAAATTCTTCTGCCACTTTCACGATCTTTTCTGCCAGTTCATCCGGAAGCTGTCTCTTCTCCTCGATCTCTCTTCCGATTTCCGGATAAGCACTGTCAAAGTAGTCCAGCATATCTCTCTGATACTTCTTCATCTTCTTAGTTTCCACATCCATCATTGCCTTGTGTGTTGCCGCACAAAGAGTGATGACCTGCTCATGAAGACTTAATGGGCTTGAAAGCGGCTGTTTCAGAAGTTCCATAAGTCCGCTTCCGTATTTCAGCTGCTGAGTTGTAGCCTCGTCCAGATCAGAACTGAACTGTGTAAAGATTTCCATCTCACGATACTGAGCCAGATCGATACGGACACTTCCTGCTGCTTTCTTCATGGCTTTTGCCTGTGCAGCACCACCAACTCGGGATACGGAAAGACCTACGTTAACCGCCGGACGCATACCGGAGTTAAACAGGTCACTCTCCAGGAAGATCTGACCATCTGTGATGGAAATAACGTTTGTAGGAATATAAGCGGAAAGGTCACCTGCCTGTGTCTCAATGATAGGAAGTGCAGTGATAGAACCACCGCCGGCCTTTTCATTCAGACGGCTGGAACGCTCCAGTAATCTGGAATGGAGATAGAATACATCTCCAGGATAAGCCTCACGTCCCGGTGAACGTTCCAGAAGCAATGACAGTGCACGATATGCAACTGCATGCTTGGATAAATCATCATAAACCATTAATACATCTTTTCCCTTATACATGAAGTACTCAGCAAGTGCAGTACCTGCATAAGGAACAATATACTGAAGCGGTGCACAGTCACTGGCTGTAGAGGAGAATACTGTTGTATAGTCCATAGCACCGTGTTTCTCCAGAGTAGATACGATCTTAGCTACTGTAGAAGCTTTCTGTCCGATTGCAACATAGATACAGATTACATCTTTGCCTTTCTGGTTCAGAATGGTATCCAGTGCAACAGAAGTCTTACCTGTCTGTCTGTCACCGATGATCAGCTCACGCTGGCCACGGCCGATCGGGAACATGGAGTCAATAGAAAGAATACCTGTTTCCAGAGGAACTGTTACAGATTTTCTGTCAATAATTCCAGGTGCCGGATTCTCTACCGGACGATACCCGTCTGCCTTGATCTCACCTTTACCATCGATCGGCGCTCCCAGAGCGTTTACGATCCTTCCGATAAAAGCGTCACCTACAGGCACACCTGCCTGCTTCTGGGTTCTTGCTACCTTTGTTCCTTCTTTGATCCCTGTATCTTTACCGAACAGGATACATCCGATGCTGTTTGCACGGATATCCTGAACCATACCTTTCAGACCATTCTCAAAGGTTACAACCTCGCCATACATAGCATGATCAATACCATGTACCGTGGCGATACCATCTCCGACGGAGATGACTGTTCCTACTTCCTGGTCCTTGCTGATTTCGTCATAATTCTTAATTTCTTCTTTCAGAATCGAAATGATTTCATCTGGATTCATTGCAGCCAACTTTTATTCACCTCCGTGTCAATTTCTGTCTTAAATTGTTATAACGTCCGCGGAGACTCCAGTCGAACTCTTTGTCTCCGGCAGAAAGAATGAAGCCTCCGATCAAAGATTTGTCTTCTCTGAGAGTAAGGATTACTTCCTTTGCTCCAAATTCCCTGCGAAGGAAATCTTCCATCTTCTCTTTCTGGGCTTCTTCCGGTTTTGTTACATATGTGAGAACAGCTTTCAGGATTCCTTTCTGCTTGCGGCTGTAATTGCCATATGCTTCCAGGATATCATAAATGCTGCTGATTTTCTGATATTTACAGGTCACCTTCAGGAAATTTTTCATCTCCTGCGGGAAGACTCTGTCAATTACATGTTCTTTTTCTTTTAAAGAAACCAGCGGATTCTCAAGAGCACCCTTTAACTGCGGGGTACTCCTGAAAATCTTTTCTGTCTCCAAAACAGCTTCTTCCGGGACAGAAAGCTCATATAATGCTTTTGCATAATTAATGCTTGTTTCCGTCATTGGAATCACCTGCCTCTTTTATAAACTGGTCATAAAGGGACAAATCCTGCTGACTGCTGTTTTTCTCTCCCATGATCTTTGAGGCTGCATCCAGCGCGATCTCTGCCACTCTGCTTTCCATAGCCTTCATAGCATTTTCCTGCTCTGTCCTGATATCTGCCTTTGCTTTGTCAAGCATTGCACCAGCCTGTGTGTTTGCATCTTTTACAATACGCTCAGCCTGTACTTTTGCCTCATCCTTTGCCTGGTTTACAATACGCATGGATTCGTCTTTCGCAGATTTCAGTGCATCTTCATATTTGCCTTTCAGTTCATATGCCTGTTCTTCTGTATCTTTGGCACTTGCGAACTGCTGGTCGATCATGTTTTTTCTCTGCTCCATCACATTGAGGATCGGACCAAATAAGAACTTTTTCATTAAAAGATAAAGAACAATCAGGTTAATAATTGTAAAGACCAGGTTGATGTTAATCTCGATCACCTGTCCCACCTGCCTTTCTTAGTTATTCTTTATCCATCAATTAGCCAAGCATGATAACGATCAGAAGACCGATAACGAAACCATAAATAGCTGTTGCCTCGGCAAGGGCACATCCTAAAAGAAGGGATTTGCTGATCTTGCTTTCTGCTTCCGGCTGTCTTGCGATTGCTTCTACTGCTTTGGATGTTGCCATACCAATACCGATACCAGCGCCAATACCTGTTAAAACTGCGATTCCTGCTCCAATAGCTACTAACATAACTTTTTCCTCCTGTTGTTTAACTGAAATAAACTAAATATTACAAATCTTTCTTCACAATATGCTATCCTGTCGATATTCCGATGAGATCATTTGATGTCTGTGCAACAGATGTCTGTACCAACGGTTGTTTATGACCGTTATGACCCACCGAATATCCGGACAGCATTTAAGTGCTGTTCATAACTGCTGTCTTATCCATTATGTCCCGCGTCTCAGGTCTTATATAGGTGTCATATTCCTGTATGAACAGTAATCTTTTTTATTCAATAGCTTCTTTGATAAATAAAGAAGTTAAGAATACAAATACATACGCCTGAATGAATCCGTCAAAGAAATCAAAATACAGGCTGAATGGAATAGGAAGAACTGCCGGGCATATAAACTCAAGAAGTTTCATAACCACATAGCTTCCTAACACATTACCAAAAAGTCGCATACAAAGTGATGTCGGTCGAATAACGACCTCCAGAATATTGATCGGCAACATGATCGGTGCCGGCTCTGCGAAGCTTTTAAGAAAGCCTTTCAGACCTTTCTTATGGAATCCTGCATACTCGATCAGAAAAATACTTGTGATCGCAAGACCGATCGTACAGTTTAAATCCTTTGTAGGCGGTACAAATCCAAACACACCGAAAATGTTTGCAATTCCAATGTAAATGACAACTGTCATCAGATAGGGAATATACATTTTTCCCTCTTCTCCAAGGATATCCTTAAAGAAGTTATGAAGAAAACTGACACCGGTTTCCAGCAAAAGCTGTTTCTTACCGGGGTTTTCCACACTCAGGTTTCTTACGAGCACCAATGACAAAATTAAAAGCACTGCCATGATCACCCATGTAACAACTACACTCTCTGCGATCGGCACTCCGCCAAACACCGGTATCGTAAAAACTGTCTTACATTGAAGTTCTTCCATTAACGTGTCTGCTAAATTACCCGTTTCTTTTCCCTCCTTTTTCTATTTAAATCTCCGGAAGATATTCTGGCTTTTTATGCTGTCTGCCTCAGATGCCTCAGCCAGGATTCCTAAACTTATGTCTGTAAAATATTTCATAAGCTTTCCATCGATTCAAGATTTTGAGATTATTATATTAAAATCCGTTAAAAAGTCAACAATTATTTTGACTATTTCTGGCAAAAATAGATTTTCTTTTTGTGCATTTCATCCAGATATTTTGATTGAAAAATAGATTTTCATAATTTTTTTAATGCATTTTCACGAAAAAAAGGCAATTTTCATTGACCGAACTGTAAGCAGATGATATTATTTTATATGGTTTTTATATAAATTTTATATCTCTGCACTTACCAATCCTTATATTGGTAATACCAAACAGGAGGTTTTTTATGCAAATCATTTGTCTGGGAGACAGTATTACGGACTGTAATCATTTATTTGAAGATTTTCCTCTGGGAAATGGGTATGTACAGATACTCTCAGAAATGTTCCGTAATCAGACTCCTTCTTTCTCCATATCCGCAGATACCGTCAGACGCTCATCAAGCGCTGTACAGTTAACAGATAAATCAACAGGTGCCATGCATTTTAGGAACTGTGGCATAGATGGCTTCACTGTGGCAAGAGTCCTTGAAAATATCCGTCAACACCGTATTCTTTTGCATCACTCTCCTGTTATAACTCTGCTGATCGGCATCAATGATATCAGTCTGATAATGAACACAGACCGGACGGCTTCTCAGAAAGAACAGATGATGAGAGAGTTTGCCACTCATTACAATGAATTATTGAATCTGCTCACTGCAGATGCCAGGCAGGTAATCCTTATGGAACCCTTTATCTTTCCACATCCGGAAGAATATGAGACATGGATTCCCTATGTCCATACCATGTCTGATATTATCCGACAGCTCTCTGTCAGATTCAGACTTCCATTTCTGCCTCTGCATAACTATTTTAATAAGGAAGCAACTCAATCGGGATTTGATGCCATAACAACAGACGGGATTCATCTTACTTTGTATGGACATAAGCTTCTGGCCGAGAAACTGTTCCCTCTCCTTCAAAGCATAGATAACAATTCCTGAACAGATGAGCTATTGCGCATTTTCCCGGAACTTTGTATAATAAATCACTGTCCTCGCTCATATCTGCGGACTTATTATGGAAAGGAGTCTTCCTTATATTATGGAAACTACAATTAAACAGATTGAAGATATGTCTCTGAATGCCTGGCCATCTCACAAGATGGAATTATACGACGGCTGGATCCTGAGATTTTCTTATTTTTATACACACAGAACCAACAGCGTAGAACAGTTCGGCAATTCCACCCTCACCTGGCGGGAAAAAATCCCATATTGTGAAAGCGTATATAAGCGTCTGGGAACCCCCGCTGTATTTAAGATCAGTCCTCTTGTCTCTCCTGACTTTGATTATGTTCTGGAGAATCGGGGATATGCCATCCAGCATACCACCAATGTCATGGCAATGAGCATGAACGCCGCACGGCTGGATACTCCATATCCTGATGTAACCTTCTGTGACAATATTCCCTCCGAATGGATTGAAAGTCTGTTCAATCTAAAAAATACTATAAATCCGATTCACAGAAAAGTTGTACCATCCATGTATCAGGCAATCCTCAAAGAAACCATTTGCGCCTGCATCCGCATAGGCGGGCAGATCATTGCAACAGGGCTTGGTATCCTGGACAGAGACTACATCGGTATTTACGCCATCCATGTCAAAGAGGAATACCGCAAACATGGCTATGCCCGTCAGATCTGCACAGGACTTCTGAAAGAAGGAATGAAAAAAGGTGCACAGAATGCATATCTTCAGGTTGTAGAGGGAAATGACAATGCCCGGGCATTATACAGATCACTTGGATTCCAGCAGCTTTATACTTACTGGTTCCGCGTACAGCCGGATGAAAACGGAAATTTCCCACCTGAGAAATAAAAAGAACTATCTGTAAAGCATTTTCATTTTCTGCTTTTACAGATAGTTCTTAATTTTTATAGATTTTAACTTTTCTTTTTCGGGGAATCAGTTGATTCATTTAACATAGTTCGCGCCAACTATGTTGTATATCATTTTAATTTTAATATTCAAGTCTTATTCTGTATTTTATCTCTGACTTAATTATGTTACTGTTCACTCCGTTCACAGTAACGTAGCCAAAATTCATTCCAGATTGCC
>ERZ836939.4611-NODE-4611-length-10183-cov-2.187500_pt1 | contig 10183 bp, 10 predicted proteins | sample MGYA00519912_ERZ836939 | MGnify/ENA primary metagenome ERZ836939 (study PRJEB31850, sample SAMEA3708810) | human gut metagenome | biome: human gut; feature: human-associated habitat; material: faeces | place: China | collected 2014 ... | reverse complement strand
AAAATGATGATCTTCGGCTTGCGGATCAGGGCCCGGGCGATGGAGATTCGCTGCTTCTGACCGCCGGAGAGCCGGTCGCCGTGCTCGCCGAGGGGCGTGTCCAGGCCGTCGGGCATTTTGTCGAGCAGGTCCTCCAGGCCGACTTCGTGGATCACAGACCAGATCTCATCATCGGAGATGTTTTCGAGGCCGTAGGTGATGTTTTCACGGATGGTTCCCGAGAAAAGGATCGTGTTCTGGGGAACAACGGCGATCTGTTTCCGGTATTCGTTCATATCGAGGTTTACCATATTGATCCGGTCGATGAGGATTTTACCGTCTGTGGGCGGCAGAAAACCAATCAGAAGGTTCAGAATCGTGGACTTTCCGGTGCCGGATTCTCCGGCAAAGGCGATGCTCTCGCCGGGTTTGACCTCCAGGTTAAAATCCTTCAGAATATATCGTTCCCCATCGGGATATTTGAAATCCACGTTGCAGAAACGGACGTTTCCTTTGAGATCGCCCAAAGGGACGATGGAATGGTTGGGCTCCACCTGCTTTTCTTCGAGAATATCGCCGATGGAACGGACGGACTCCATTCCCTTGCAGAGATCCGGGTAAATATTGATGAGAGTGGAGATCTGTCCCACGATCTGGGTGAAATAGGTCTGGAACAGAACCACCTCGCCGACGCCGATCTTTCCCTTGACAGCCAGACAGCCGGTGAAGGCCAGGCAGAGGATCTGGAAGCTCTGGAAAACGACCCAGCTGGCAGCGCCGAAAAGGTTGTTCATCAGATCGAGCTGAAAGCCCTGATGCATGATGCCCTTGAGGTAACGCTGCATTTTGTTGATCTCCACCTCCTGCAGACCGTGGGCTCTCGTGACGGGAATCATCTCAAGCATTTCCGCCACCGCGCCCTGGGTGCTCTCCATCTCGGTACGGAAGGCGCGGTTACGCTCGGAAATCGGCTTCTTGAAATAGTAGATTCCGGCCACAGCCACAGGAATCGCAGCCAGAAAGACGACGAAGACCAGGGGGCTGTGATAGAGGGTGACAGCAGAGGCGATGATGACGTCCAGAATGAAGAAAAATAGTGTCCGGACCATCTGGTTTAAGAGGGCCTGGACATTTTCCACGTCACGCATGACCTTGGACTGAAGTCGTCCGGACTGGATTTCCTTATAAAACATGATGGAAAGCTGCTGGAGCTTCCGGACCAGCGCGTTTCGCAAAGACCCTTCAATCTCCCGGTTGGCCCCGGAAAAATGCTTGGTAGCCATGTAGTTGCTGAAGGCATTCTGGCTGATAAAAAGCAGGGCAATCACCAGATTGAAAAGAATCCGCTGAATACTGTTCTTGCCCGGATTGGTGGCGATGTCAATGATGTTCGCGGTCACGATCGGCGTGACCCAGACAGGGGACCGCTGGCAGATCAGCCAGAAAAATCCCTTGGCGCACTGGAGCTTTTTCCCCTTGTAAAAGCCCAGGAGAATCTTCAGCGGATGATTCTCGTTTTTGGAATAGTTCTGAAGGTACTCGTCAAAATGTTCAAGTCCCTCTTCCGGAATAGTCTCTTTCATAAGCTACCTCCCTCAGGTGTGTTTTCCGGTGTGATGGAATTTCTTCTTTCTATTCTAACTGTTTTTTTCGATTCGTCTATAGCAATCTGAAAAAACAGAAAAGTTTTTCCATTGATTTCTTGGCCTGAGTCTGTTAAGATAACATAGACTTATTGCGCGTAGGATTTCCGAAAAAGTGGAGTTCAAGGCGCTTTTTTCAAGATGAGAAATAGAAAAGGATGTGCGTTATGACAGAATACAGAACGGCAAGACCGGAGAGCCTGGAGCAGGTTTTCCTTTGCTATACAAAAGATAACCTTCAGGATATTGCAAAGAAACACGGATTAAAAGGCTTCAGTAAATGGAATAAAAAGGATCTGGCAAAATGGCTGAGGGACCAGCTTCTGGATGAGGCAGTAATGGGAGAAATCGTAAAGCAGGCCTCTGCAGATGAGACCAGATTTTTTGAGAGTGCAATTCAGGAACAGGGAATCCTCATCAGCCAGGAGCTGGTGGCAGATTCGCTGCTTCTGACCACTTACGGAGCTTATGATCCGAAGCAGGAACTGTATCTGGTTCCAGAGGATGTGGAGACCACATACGAAAAAATCTGCACACCTGATATGCAGGCAGAAAAAGCGGACAGAAATCGTCTGGAGGATTATGCAAAATCGGCGATATATCTGTACGGTGTGATTTCGCTGGAAAAGTTTGTGGAGATCTGCGGAACTTATCATACAGGTATCAAAGATGCAGAAGAAGTAAAAGCTCAGTTGGAAGAGCTGGACCGGAAATCCGGTGTTGTCCGGCTGAAAAATGGTTTTCTGATGGATGTTGATCTTGCTGAAAACGATGTGTATCAGGAAGTTCAGAAGGTGCAGAATACCTTTGAGTATTATGTGCCGGAGACAGAGGAAGAGTTCTTAAGCTACGGTCAGCTGGCTGTGCCGGATTTGCCTCCATGCTGCCCCGCATGCTGCAGCTGGCCTGCCAGGAACCCAACGAGAATACGGTATTTTTCATCAAGGATATGATGGATGAGCAGCATAAGAATCAGGCAGATGCTCTGCGGATCTTCTATGATGTACAGGAAGCCATCCGTATGAATATTCCGGAGGAAGAGATTCTGGCGATGCTCTATCAGCACGGCTGTTATTTTTCCACCCAGAGACAGGTCGAGGATGTGAAAAAAGAGATCCGCCGCTTAGGCTGTATGACCAGATGCTGGGATTACAAGGGGCATATGGCTTCCGAAGTGACCAGAAATGCCATGTCCGTAGGCCTCGGCAGAAAAATTTACCCCAACGAGCCCTGCCCCTGCGGAAGCGGAAAGAAGTATAAACGCTGTTGCGGAAGAAAAGGCTGAGAATGTTACAATGAAATAAAATTAAAAAAAGACAGAATCAGGCAGATGCACTGCAAGGCTCTGTCTTTTTTAATACCCTGAAACGGGTGAAATTCCTTCCTGCCTTCCCAGTGGGAAATCCGGTACATATATTCTGAAAAACCATCTCTATTCCCTTTACTTATCTATAATTTTATATTACCATGGAAGAATAGATGCAATTACAAATAAAGCAGAACGGAGAATTTTTATGATATACAAACAAGTGCAGCAGAGCACCTATCTTCTGGACTATGCGGGGCAGCGGTTCCTGATGGACCCGATTATGGGCGGTCTGGAAAAAGGGGCAGCGAAAGAAGAGATAAAATTCAGTGACCTTCTGGATGTGGATGCGGTAATCGCAACCCATCTTACGAAAGGAGCCTTTGACGGGGAGGCCAGGAGGCTGATTCCGCGGGGGATGAAAATCTTTGTGCAAAATGAGGCGGATGCGGATTCACTTTCGATGGATGGCTTTTCAAATCTGGAGATTCTTACGGAAACGACGGAATTTTGTCATCTGAGCATACGGAAAACACCGGCTTTTTATAAAGTGAACGGAATTTCTACGATGGATCAGAAAGGCTGCGGCGTGCTGATTTCCCATCCGGTATTAAACAGTGCCTACCTGACGGGAGAAAGCAGCTGGTACGATGGCATGAAGCAGGTCCTTAAGACCTGGAAGCCGCGTCTGGTTGTCGTGAGCGCCGGTTTTTCTGAGGATGGAGAGGGCAGTGGCGCAGGCGGGCAGTTTGGCATGAGCCGGGAAGAAATCGCAGCCGTTCATTTAAGCTATCCGAGAGCCCATATCATAACGACAGGCTGTCCGGAGCATACCAATAGTACGGTGAGCCGCCGGGAGCTGAAACGGTATGTGGAGCAGCAGCGGATGGAGAGTTCTGTCTGGTTCCCGAAGGACGGGGAAGAGTATCGGCTGTAGAAACCAAAAGTAAATGGGGGATACTATGGATGAGTTACAAAAGATAAAGAAGAAAGAGACAATAACCGTAGAGAATTTATGGCAGGTTATTGAGAGTCATCAGGGTGAAACCTTCCTCACCGTAAAGCACCTTCCCTTCACTTACACGATCAAAGGCGGCGAGCTTTTCACAGACCGCAAGCGGAAATCGATCACCCGCAGCACCTTTGAAAAAGCATACATAAGGGTGCAGGAAGAACCCGAAAGTATTACCGGCCCGAAGACGCTGAACGTGTTTGGAGCGCCCTATATCTGGGCTTTGTTTCTGGCCTTTGGCGTGGTGGAAGAGAAAAAGAAGAAAAACTGACAGAAGAAATCCCCGGGAATCTTTGCCGTTCCCGGGGATTTCTGCGTGTTATCTGCCCTTTGCTGTCTTGATGACACTTGAAGGGCCAGTCTTAATTTTTCCGTTTACTCTGAGGTAGGGAACCAGTTTGTAGGAATAGGAGGTTCCTTTTTTCGTCGTTACACTCCAGGAGGTGCTTCTGGAAGTGAGGGTTTTGATCTTGCGGAAGACTCCGCTGCCGGTTCTCTGATAGAGAATGTAGCCGGTGGCTCCGGAAACCTTTCTCCAGGTGATTCGCTGTTTTCCAGAGAGTCTGCGGATCGTGATGAGCGGTCGGGAGAGGGCCGGTTTGGCGCTTACTGCCGTGGATAAGCTGCTGTAAACCTTCTTGCCGGAGGCCGTAGTTTTGCCGGCTTTGATCATATAGCGGTAGGTATTTCCAACGGATACTTTCGTATCGCTATAGACCAGTTTGCTTTTGGAGAGGGTTTTCAGGAGTACATAGCTGCCGCTGTTTGTCTTTTTATAGAGGAGGTAACTGTCTGCATTGGAAATTCTGTTCCAGCGGAGCGTGACCTTATTCCAGGCGGTGGCTACGGAAAGCACGGGAGCTGTCAGGGAGATGGTAGTGTTGCCAGTGGTTCCATTGGAATTGCCATTGCTGCCAGTGTTTCCGGTATTACTGCTATCTCCGGTTCCTTTTTTCACAATTTTGAAAGTGACCGTCCGGCTGGAGAAAAATCCATTTTTTCCGGTGATGGTAACGCTGGCCGTTCCGGGAGTCACATTGTTGGCCCAGGTGAGCGTGTAATCTTTTTCTTTCGTGAGAGTCCTTCTGTTATAAGTGACGCGGATCGTTGGAGTGATCGCTTTTCCAGTATAAGTCTGATTCGGAATTGCGGTGACGCGTCCATAGCTTTTCAGGGAAACAAAAGAGCGGGTTCCTGTATAGTTTCCGCAGAAGGTGATACGGATGGAAGAGTTCTCTTCCGAGCTGGAATCTTTGGTGGCAGAGAGCGTATAGTCCGTACCGTGGGTCAGTTTCGTTCCCTTATAGAGAATGGACAGATTGCTGCTGACATAACCGGAAGGACTGCTTCCGCTGTAGGAAAAATCCGGGAACTGGATCGTCTCACCCGAGAGCTTCCGGGCCTTGATTTCAAAAACCTTCGTGGCATTGCCGGAATATTTTCCGATTCCGGTCACTGTTACCTGAGCTTTTTTGGAAACATTGATATTGTTGGAGTATGTAAGCTTATAGTCGCGGTTTTTCTGAAGGACTTTTCCATTCAGCTTGACCGTGGGCTCCGGGGTAACAGGCTGACCCGTGTAGGTCACAGGAGAGATCGTGCTGATCGTGGCTTTGCTGATCAGAAACTGCTGAATGGAGAAGGACTGGGATTTCGTACCGGTAAAGTTTCCGCAGCCGGTAATAATCACGTTTGCAGTGCCCTTATCCGTATTGTTGCTCCAGGAGCGGAAGATCTACGATCTCGTGGTACGCCGTTTTCTGGCGGTGCTGATGCCGCCCTTCACCTATGACGAGACCACGATGAAGGCCGAGGCCGGAGAGGGCATTTTCACGGCCCGGGGAAAAATTGTTCAGAGCCAGGGCTGGAAGGAAGCCTACGAGACAGAGGTCTTTTCCGGGGAGGACGAGGATGAGATTGCGGAAGAGCTTCCTAAGGAACAGAAGCTTCCCGAGCTGAAAAAAGGCGAGAAACTGAAAATTGAGAAAACGGAGCTCACCGCCGGAAAGACGAAGCCGCCGGCCCGTTTTAACGAGGCGACCCTTCTCTCTGCGATGGAAAATCCGGTGAAATATATGGAATCCAGGGATAAGACCTACATCAGGACTCTGGGCGAGACCGGGGGCCTTGGTACGGTGGCCACCCGGGCGGACATCATCGACAAACTCTTCAAGAGCTTCCTTATGGAGAAAAAAGGAAAAGATATTTACATTACCTCCAAGGCCCGCCAGCTTCTGGGCCTGGTACCGGAGGATCTAAAAAAGCCCGAGCTTACGGCTTCCTGGGAGCTGAAGCTTGGAAAGATCGCCCGGGGAGAATTAAAGCAGGAAGCCTTTCTTTCCAGCATCCGGGGTTATACTGAGGAGCTGATCTCTGAGATCAAGACCGCCGACGGTACCTTCCGCCACGAGAACGTTACCGGCAAGAAATGCCCGCGCTGCGGCAAATTTCTTCTGGCAGTCAACGGAAAGAACAGTAAGCTTCTGGTCTGCCAGGACAGGGAGTGCGGCTACCGGGAGACCCTTTCCAGGACCACCAACGCCCGCTGCCCGAACTGCCACAAGAAGATGGAGATGATCGTAAAAGGGGAGGAGGAGACCTTTGTCTGCTCCACCTGCGGTTACAAGGAGAAGCTTTCCGCCTTCAAAAAGCGCCGGGAAAAAGAGGGCGCCGGAGTCAACAAACGGGACGTGGCCCGCTATTTGAATCAACAGAAAAAAGAGGCGGAGGAGCCCATAAACAACGCCTTTGCGGCGGCGCTTTCAGGCCTTAAGCTGGATAAATAAAGATTGCTGTTTACGGGGAGTTGTGCTATACTATCCCTGAATCTAAAGAAGCAGAGGTGCTTACATGAAAAGAGTATTATTAAAATTAAGCGGCGAGGCACTGGCCGGTGATAAAAAGACGGGATTTGACGAGCCCACTGTTACCGCTGTTGCCCGTCAGGTAAAAGAACTCGTTGACGATGGACTGGAAGTTGGTATCGTGATCGGAGGAGGCAACTTCTGGAGAGGCCGTTCCAGCGAGAAGATCGACCGGACCAAGGCTGACCAGATCGGTATGTTGGCTACGGTTATGAACTGCATTTATGTATCTGAGATTTTCCGTTCTGTAGGTATGAAGACCAAGGTTCTCACTCCCTTCGCCTGCGGAGCGTTTACTGAGCTTTTTTCCAAGGATCTGGTAAACGAGTGCTTCTCCAAAGGCATGGTAACCTTCTATGCCGGCGGAACCGGCCATCCCTATTTTTCCACGGATACGGCCACGGTGCTGCGTGCCATTGAGATCGAGGCGGATGTGATCCTTCTTGCGAAATCCATCGATGCCGTATACGACAGCGATCCGAAAGTAAATCCCAACGCGAAGAAGTATGACGAGGTTTCCATCCAGGAAGTTATCGACAAAAAACTGGGTGTGGTAGATATGGCGGCTTCCATTCTCTGTATGGAGAACAAGATGCCGATGCTGGTATTCGGCCTCAATGAGGAGAATAGCATTGTAGAAACTGTAAAAGGCAATTTTAAAGGCACAAGGGTGACTGTATAATAACCGGGAGGAAAAAGATATGGATGAAAGAATCAAAGCATATGAGACAAAAATGAGCAAATCCTACGACAGTCTGTTAAAGGATTTCAGTACGATCCGCGCAGGCCGTGCCAATCCCCATGTACTGGACAAGATCACCGTGGACTACTACGGAACACCGACCCCCTTACAGCAGGTGGGAAACATCACCGTTCCGGAAGCTCGGATTCTGATGATCCAGCCCTGGGAGAAAAAGATGATCCGTGAGATCGAGAAAGCCATCATGGTTTCTGATATCGGCATCAACCCCACCAATGACGGTACCTGCATCCGCCTGGTATTCCCGGAGCTTACCGAGGACCGCAGAAAAGATCTTGCCAAAGAGGTAAAGAAAAAAGGCGAGGGCGCGAAGGTTGCAGTCCGCAACATCCGCCGCGATGCAAACGATGCCTTCAAGAAGCTGAAAGGCAGCGACGTATCCGAGGATGAGATCAAAGAGCTGGAAGATAACGTTCAGAAGCTCACCGATAAGTATATCAAAGAGATCGACAAGGCAGTGGAAGAGAAATCCAAGGAGATCATGACAGTATAAAACAGCTGGGCGCTGCTTTTTGGCAGCGCCTAAAATTGTTTCTGGAGGAAATAAATATGGTGATACCGCAGCATGTTGCGATCATTCTGGATGGCAACGGACGATGGGCGAAGAGCAAAGGCATGCCCAGAAACTACGGTCATTCCAGGGGAGCCAAGAACCTGGAAGTGATCTGCGAGGATGCCTGGAATATGGGCATCAAATATCTGACGGTCTATCTGTTTTCCACGGAAAACTGGAAGCGGTCCAAGGAAGAGGTGGACGGCCTCATGAGGCTGTTCCGCAGCTACACAAAGACCTGTATCAAGACTGCCCAGAAAAATAATATGAAAGTACGGCTACTGGGAGATCCCACAGCTCTGGATCCGGATCTTCAGGAGAGCCTGAAAAAGCTGGAGGAGTCCTCGAAGGACAACACCGGACTGAATTTCCAGATCGCCATCAATTACGGCAGCCGGGACGAGATTACGAGAGCGGTCCGCCATCTGGCAGCGGATGTGAAGGACGGAAAGCTGGCCGTTGATGCCATCGACGAGGCCTGCATTTCCGGCTATCTGGACACGAGAGAAGTGCCGGATCCGGACCTTCTGATCCGCACCAGCGGAGAGCAGCGCCTCTCCAACTACCTGCTCTGGCAGCTGGCCTATACAGAATTTTATTTTACAGATGTGCCCTGGCCCGCTTTTACCAAGGAGGAGCTTTGGAAGGCCATCGAGAAGTTCAACAGCCGTGACCGTCGTTACGGCGGAGTGAAGGAGGGATAACGTGTTTAAAACGAGACTGCTCAGTGGTATTGTCCTGGTGATCATCGCTCTTGTGACCATCATCAGCGGCAGTTACCTTCTCTGGGGAACCTTATTCCTGGTGTCTCTCATCGGCCTGACGGAGCTTTACCGGGCTGCAGGCGTACAGGAAAAGGGCTTTTCCCTTCTGGCCTTAACCGGGGCTCTCGGTGTGGCTTCCTATTATTTGTTGTTACTTTTCGGATTTGAGGCATATAGTATGATGGATATGATCTTTATTCTGATCGTACTGATGGCCGTCTATGTATTTACATATCCGAAATACCATGCAGACCAGGTCATGGCGGCCTTCTTCGGCGTGGTCTATGTCTCCGTGATGCTTTCCTATATTTATCTCACCCGGAGTCTTGAGGGCGGAGCCTTTCTGGTATGGCTGATTTTCCTCTGCTCCTGGGGCTGCGATACCTGCGCTTACTGTGTGGGCATCCTCATCGGAAAGCACAAGATGGCTCCTGTCTTAAGCCCGAAGAAATCCATCGAGGGCGCTGTGGGGGGCGTTGTGGGAGCTGCGCTTCTGGGTCTTATCTATGCCCTGGCAGCCGGAAAATTTTTCCCGGAGTTTGATCACAGCCCGGCGGTTTACGCCCTGATCTGTGCAGTGGGAGCTCTCATCTCCATGGTGGGAGACCTGGCAGCTTCCGGTATCAAGAGAAACCACAACATCAAGGATTACGGCAAGCTGATCCCCGGACACGGCGGAATTCTCGACCGTTTCGACAGCGTGATCTTCACGGCTCCGGTGATCTATTTCCTTGCCATTGCCCTTCTGTAAAAAAGAAGCGGAGGAATGCGTATGAAAAAAATAGCAATTTTAGGTTCCACGGGTTCCATCGGCACCCAGACCCTGGAGGTAGTGGAAAACAACGGCGACATTCAGGTGGAAGCCCTTTCTGCCAACGGAAATGTGGACCTTCTCGAGAAACAGGCGAGAAAATTTAAACCTTCTGTCATCGCTGTATTCCGCGAGGATGCAGCGAAGGAGCTGAAAGAACGGTTAAAAGATATGAATATCCGCATCGTGACAGGAATGGACGGTCTCATCGAGATTGCCACGCTGCCCGAGACGGATATCTTGGTGACGGCCATTGTGGGAATGATAGGTATTCTTCCCACGATCGAGGCCATCAAAGCCGGAAAAGATATCGCCCTGGCAAATAAGGAAACTCTGGTGACCGCAGGACACATTATCATGCCGCTGGCAGAAGAGTGTCATGTGAAAATTCTCCCGGTGGACAGCGAGCACAGCGCCATTTTCCAGGCCCTTCACGGGGAAGACCGGGGCGGAATTGAGAAGATTCTTATCACAGCCTCCGGCGGTCCCTT
>ERZ836939.4607-NODE-4607-length-10196-cov-174.102948_pt1 | contig 10196 bp, 7 predicted proteins | sample MGYA00519912_ERZ836939 | MGnify/ENA primary metagenome ERZ836939 (study PRJEB31850, sample SAMEA3708810) | human gut metagenome | biome: human gut; feature: human-associated habitat; material: faeces | place: China | collected 2014 ... | reverse complement strand
GTACCGTTGTTAGGCATTAAGTATCTTGAAAACGGGGAACAGTACCCTTACACTGGTTTGATTGCCAATAAACTGAAAGATGAAACTCCGATTGTATTTGCTACACATGAAAGTAATGGTTGTGTAACTGGTTCTTGCCGGTCTGATTATGAAATCCTTGAACTATGTCAAGATAGCGGTTTATTTGAAATTGCACAAGGACATGATAAAGCATTTGGAATTGGATATAAAAAAGAAAATGAAGAAAAGATTTATAAATATATTCAAGATAAATTCACTAATGAAAAAGTAGAATTACCGTCAATTCCAGTTGTAAAAAGTTATGATTTGGAAAAAAATGATTTGCCAAAATGCTTATTTGGATTTGCAGACCAGTGGGAATGTATCTGGAATAATGATTTAATCAAACCAGTTTTTGCTATTGATTTTAAGTTGAATGTTTCTGATGTAGAAGTAATTGGCAAAGACAAAAAGACGTTACGGTTTAGTAAAGATGGGGTAACATTCATTAAGTTTAAAGAGAGTGAGAACTGGTTAGATGATATGTCAGAACGGTTTGTACTGGCTTCTACTATTTGCAACCTATCTATAAATTATTGGAATGGTCGGAAATATTATCAAGCCATTATTGAAGATTGGGAAATTAAAGAAATTCCACAACAGGTAAAAGAAACTAAAGCAATTTCGTGGGACGATGTATGGTAAAATGTATTGATTTTATATAGATTCTATGATATAATAGAGAATATGAAAGGAGAAATATATGGAGAAATTTAAAGATAAAACTTATGTTGTGGTTTGTAGTGATTTTGACAAAGCTAGAAACACCATGAGAAAAGAAATGTATAAGCATTATCAAAGAGATAGTGATGAGCCAAGTGTTACCAGAGAGATTAAAAGTACAACGATTAATGGTAGCAAAATCAAAGAAACTTATAGAGGGAATTTAAGGTTAATGGAAAATGTTGATAAAAATTATCTTTTTGGATATATTTATTCCAGATTAAATCCTTTTGAAAGTATTAAAATTTCATGGCTGAATATTGGTGAATTTAAGAATCCGTCAAAAGGTAATTTTGGACTTTATGATAATGTTGTGAAAGTTATTATTGTAGGTAATGACGGTTTATCATTTTATCTTGATAATTTAAAGAAAAGTTTTGGTGCAGACGTAGAAATTGAAATTGTGATGTAAAAGGAGAGAATGTTATGATTAATGATGTAACTTATGAACTGATTAGAATTGTAAAAGAAATTGAATTAAATAACGATTTATTTGTTGGAATAAATTTAAAAGACGAAAATGAACGTTGTACTCATTGTGAATACAGTATTAAACGTACTTATAACAGTATTGAGAATGTTATTAAAGAAATGATAGAAACTGATAGCCAGTTCAGATTTAAAAAAAGTATTTTCGATAGGCAGTATGGAATGAATGTTAAATATTTAAGGTGTGGTGAAGTGGTCATTAAACCTAAAGAGGGACTGGGGTTGGTAACTATTATGGAGATTGATGAATTTTTAGAGGTGCTGAGTTTTAGGATTTATAAAGGAATTGAGAAAGCAAAAGAAGAAAATAAGAACTGGAAGTTATGGCAGTTGAGCAAAGTAGATTTGGGTTATATGGGAATTATGTAAGAATAATATGGAAAAATTTGGAGAATTAATATGATTGATACTTATACTACTTTACACTGTCATTCAGAAATAAGTTCGGCTGTATTAAGATTTGCTGATGCTATATGTCATATTAAAAATAGTATGGAATGGTGTTACGAAAACAACCTTAGAGGTTATGCCATTACTGACCATCAAAGTTGTAGTGGGTATGTCACTCTTGAACAGAGTTACAATGCTTTAAATGTTGAAAGACCATTTCAGCATATCTTTGGTAATGAATGTTATTTAATTTCACAAGATGAAGATAATTTAAGATTCTCAGAAAATCAACGTCCTTATTATTGGCATTATTTAGTAAATGTACTTGACCCAGAGGGTTTAAAGCAGATGTATGAATTATCTGCTAGAGCATGGCTACGGAGTTATACTTATAAAGGTTTACTCCGTAGACCTAATTTTTATTCAGATTTTGAAGAAGTAGTAGGAAATAACCCCGGACATTTAGTTGTTTCAACAGCTTGTGTTTCTGGATATTTACCACATTGTATCTTAACAGATGATGTGATAAATGGTGATAAATTTATTAAATGGAATCAGCAAGTATTTGGCAAAGATAATTTTTATCTTGAATGTCAGCCTTGTTATTCTGATAATGAAGAACAGATAAAAGTAAATAAAGCGTTATGGAAAATTCACGAAGAAAAAAATATTCCTATTATTGTTACTACTGATGCTCATTATCAAAGACCAGAAGATAGATTTATTCATACTACATTTTTAAAAAGTAAAGACGGTGGTGATAGTAGAGAACCAGAAAAATTTTATAAAACTACTTATTTATTTACGCCACAAGAATTAAGAGAAAGATTATACGATAGTGGTTTTAACGATAATCAGATTGATACAATGTTTCTGACCACTAACGAAATCGCAGATAAAGTACAACCTATTACCATTAAGAAAACTACCAGAGTACCAAGCTTACCTAGCTTACCAGATTTTGAGATTAAGCATAAATATAAAGAATATTATGAAAAATATCCTTTACTTAAATATTATGCTAATTCTTCTGATTTAAAAGAACAACATTTTTATTATGAAATAGAAAAAGGTTTAATTAATTTATTTGAAATTCACCCAGAGTATAATTTGGAAGAATATTTAAGTAGAGAAAATCTTGAAATGGAACAAATTTTTGGTCTTGGTAAAGCATTTAAAGGCGAAAGAATGTCAGATTACTTTACAGTAGTACAAAAAGTAATTGATTTAATTTGGAGCAAAGGAGATAGTTTAGTAGGAATTGGTAGAGGTAGTGCAGGTTGTTATCTTACAAACTTTTTGCTTGGTATTACTGGAATAAACCCAATGCTTGAAGATGTAAAAGAATTTTACCCCTGGTGGAGATTCTGTTCGATAGCGAGGAATGAAAGTATTTTTGACATTGATATTGATGTACAAAGTTTCAAGAAAGAACAAATAATAAAAGCAATAAAAGATTATTTTGGTGAACGAAAAGTATGCCAATGTGTAACATGGGGTACGCTTTCTGCTAAAACAGCACTTGAAAAAGCGGGAAAAGGCTTAGGAATACCAGATGAAAGTATTGGATTTCTCAAAAGCCTCATTGTTGTAAAGAGGGGAAAAATATATTCTTTAAAAGATTGTTTGTATGGAAACCCAGAAAAAGGTAGGGAAAAAGTGCCAGAATTTATCAAAGAAATTAATAAATATCCAGACCTTTTAAGAGTTGCTTTAGCTTTTGAGGGAATGATAGTTTCTTCTGGTGTACACGCAGGTGCTTTAAATGTTCTTAAAGAAGATTTTACTGAAACAGGTTCATTAATGGTTTCTTCAAGTGGTAGTGTTGTAAGTCAGTTTGATTTACACCACGCAGAATATGCAGGAGATTTAAAATTTGATTTACTTTCTATTGATTGTTTACAAATAATTAGGGCAGAATTAGATAGTTTACTTGCACATAACTACATTAAATGGCAAGGCTCTTTAAGAAAAACTTATAATGAATATTTAAAATATGATAGTTTGGAATTAATAGAACCTAAAATGTGGAATTTATTACCTACAATGTTAAATGCTTTTCAATATGACACAATGGCAGGAAAACAGGCTTTAAGAAAAATTCAACCTAGAAATGTTACAGAACTTACTTTATCAAATGGTTTAATGCGTTTACAAGTTGAAAGTGGCGAACAACCAATGGATAAATATGTTCGTTATAGAAAGAATATCAATGATTGGTACAAAGATATGGACGATTTTGGTGTTCCTAAAGACGAACAAGAAATTTTAAAAAAATATCTATTAATTTACAGTGGACTTTGTATTACTCAATCTACTACTATGGCTATTTTAATGGATAAAAACGTATGTAATTTCACTATGAAAGAAGCAGATAGGGCTAGAAAATGTATTGCAAAACGTAATGAAGAAGCCTTAAAAGAAACAGAAGAAAAATTATACACTAAAGGAAAAGAGTGTGGAAGAAGTAAAGCGTTTCTTGACTATTTATGGAAAGTTCAAATAGAAATGTCTAAAGCTTACGCGTTTGATGGTAGCCATTCGCACGAATACTCTATAGAATGTATTCAAGAAATGAACCTTTATTTTAAGTTTCCTAAAGTATTTTGGAACTGTGCTGTGGTAACAACTCAGTCACAGTCAGAAGATGAAAGAGAGCGTAGTTCAAATACAAAAAACTATAGCAAAATTGCTCAATCAATTTATAAAGCGAAAGAAAATGATGTATTAGTTGATACACCAGATATTAATAAGTCTGAACTATCTTTTACTCCTTTAGTAGAAGAAGATAAAATTTTATTTGGACTTGGTGGTGTAACTAAAATCAATCGTGATGTTTATTCAGATATTTTATCTGGCAGACCATATAATTCATTTAAGGAATTTTATGATTATCATAAAACTCATAAATTTCCCACAAACGAAGTTGATGAAAACGGTAATATAATTTATCGTAATTCGTCAGTAACACGAAGTATCATGGTTGTATTAATCAAGTCCGGGTGCTTTAATTATTGTTCTACAGATAGGGTATCAATGGTTAAATGGTTGGTAACTTGGGAGTTTCCTGCTAAAACGGAACTTTCTACGTCTAATCTTCCTAAAGCCCTAAAATTGGGTTGTACTTTTTCACCTACTCTTGTAAAAGCATATAGATTTAGAAAGTATGTATTAAGTCCACAATTTTTTTATAAGAAGAATGATAATTTTAAATCCAAAAAAGATTATATACTAGAGCCTAAGTTTGCAAGACCTTACTTTGAAGAAAAATATATTGATAGGCTTACCGAGGATAAAGATTACTACTATGAAAATGATATGCTTATTGTAGTAGATAAATCTTTAGACAAAGTATTAAAACCAGAACTTGAAGCGTTATCAAAAGAAATGAATAACGAGAATATTATAAAGGAATTTAATAAAAAAAATTGGCAGAATGAATATCTCAATCTTGTTAAAACTGAAAATCAAGAAATGTGGTATTTTGATACTGTATCTTATTTTCCAGAAAAACATGTGTTATGGGGAATTGATAAAAACTTTTATAATATTCAAGATTATAAAGATTTACCACAAGAACCACAGTTTATTGAAAAATCTGATAAATCTGGTAAACGTACTTGGAGAATTTATGATTTAGCAAAGATTTCTGGTGTAGTTTTGTCAAGAATTGACGATAAACATATACTAAATGTATTGACTACTGATGGAAAAGTTGTACTTGTTAAGTTTAACGCAGGACAATACGCTTATTATAAACGTGATATTGCAGAAACAGACGAATATGAAGCAGACAAATCTTGGTTATCAAGAGGAAGTATATTGATTATCAGTGGCTACCGTAGAGGTGAGGACGAATTTGTAGCAAAGAAATACCGTAATTCTATTTACCGTCACAGTGTAATCAAAGTAACCAACATTAACCCAGACCGTAGCTTAGATTTACAGTTTGATCGCATTGATAAGCTAGACGAAGGAGATGATAACTAATGCCTAATCCAGTAGGTAGACCGCCAATCTATCCAAAAGAAAATTGCTCAGATTGTGACTATTGTATCTACGATAAAAACCATAAATTAGATACTTGTATATTCACATTTAATTTCTTTGAAGCAAGAAAAACCCCTAGATGTGAAAACTTTACTAATGAATATGGTAATCCATATCGCAAGAAAAAGGTTATTAAAACTACAAAGAAATTAAGAAAAATCAAAAGGAAAAGAGAGATTTAGTTCTCTCTTTTCTTTATTTTCTATTGACAAAATGCTTGAATTATGCTATAATTTTCCTAGAGTTGAGATAATATTATCAAATTTAAACAAGGAGAAAACATTATGGAAAACATTATTAAAAATGTCAAATGTAAAATTATTAGACAAATTTACGCTTCTAATAATTTCCGTACATTTGGTTGTATTTTAACAGACAACAAAGACGAAGATAAAATTGTATTAAACAAATATGGTAACTTTACTATTTCTGGTGATTTACCTTTCCTTAATGAAGGCGAAGAATATACTTTAGACCTTAAAGAAACTACTCACCCTAGATTTGGTGTTCAGTACACAGTAGATAAAGTTGCTGACTATGAAATGATGAATGATTTAGACCATATGCCAGTTGAACAGTCTAAAGAAATTCTTACAAAATTCACCACAGAAAAGCAAGCTGATACATTACTTTCGGTTTATCCTAATTTTATTTCCATGATTATTAATGGTAAAGCAAATGAGATTGATTTATCTAAATTGAAAAACATTAAAGAATACCGTATGAATTGTTATATTAGAGAAATCAATACACGTTTCAAATACTACTATATATTAGCCAATAACAAGCAGTACAAGCTGACTATTAAGGATTGTCAAGAATTAGATAACCTTTACGGTACTGTAGAGCATGTAGATGAAAATATTCAGAAATACCCTTATAAAGTATTCATGGACAATTTACATAGGAGTTTTCCAACAGTGGATAAAATGCTTATGGAGATTCGTCCAGAATTAAAAGAAACAAATGATAGAATTGAACACTTGGCACTACACATTCTCAATCTTAACGAAGAAGATAACAATACTTATATGGACGCAAATACTATGGCTATGTATTGTGCTGAAATAGATAAAGATTGTATTAAACATATTAAGGATATTTGTGTTAATAGTCCACTTATCTGGTATGATGATGAAAGTAAGCGTATCGCAAAAGCAGAAACATATATAGCAGAAAGTAATATTGCTAATTTTATTTTGGATAAGATTAAGAATAATAAAGAGTTGGATTTACCTTGGGAAAAGTATAAAAAGATTAAAGATGGCGAATTGACGGAAGAACAGAGTGAATTACTACATCAGTTTTGCAAAAAGTCAATAGTAATGCTTACTGGTAGAGGTGGCTGTGTAGATTGTGAAACAGAGTTCTTTACTGGAACTGGTTGGAAAAAAATCAGTGAATACAACAAAGGTGATAAGGTTTTACAATATAATTGGAAAACAGGAATCACTGAATTAGTAACCCCTATTAATTATATTAAAGAACCTTGTAATGAAATGATACATTTTGAAACAAAATATGGTTTAAACCAAACTCTAACACCAGACCATATTTGTTATTATTTACAACGATATAAAGACAAAAGTGCTAAAGAACTTACTTATATTTGTAAAGATAAATTTACAAGTTTGGAGAATATAATTGATATAAATAATACTTTTACAAAAGGATTTACTGGTAAATTCGTAACAACTTTTAAATTAAATCCAAATCTTAAAGGTATTGATTTAACAGATGATGAAATAAAAATTATGTATGCTGTTATTTGTGACGGAAGTTTTTATAATAATATGAAAGATAGTCCAGAAGCAGATAGTTTTATGCGTTGTAGATTTCATATTAAAAAAGAAAGAAAAAAAGAAGCTTTAAGGAATCTTTTTAATAAATCTAAAATTTGGTGGAGAGAAAAAGAGTCAGCGGCAGAAGGATATACAGATTTTTATATTAACGCTCCAAGAAAAGAAAAAGAATTTACAAAATATTGGTATGGTTGCAATCAGCATCAATTACAAATTATCTGTGATAATATTTTACAGTGGGACGGCAATGTTGCTGATACTGCAAAAGGTACTTCAACTAGACGAAGATTTAGTACAACTATTAAAGCTACGGCTGATTTTATTCAATACGCTTTTTCTGCTTGTGGATATAGAGCCAATATTTTTGAAAGAGATAGAAGAGGTACTACAAAAAAAGCTAAAATTAAAGTTGGTGAAAAAGAATATACACGTAAATCCATTGATTATGATGTGCAAATTACAGTAAGACCATATTCAAGTATCACAAAAGATTATAGACCAGACCGTAAAAACACAGAATTTGTACACGTTAAGCCAACTGACGGATATAAATATTGTTTTGAAGTTCCAACTGGCGTACTTGTATTAAGACGTAATAATTGTATATTTGTAACTGGGAATTGCGGCAAAACAAGTGCGGTTTTAGCGTTGCTTTCCATGTTAGATGAAGCTAATATTTCCTATACTTTATTGTCGCCTACAGGCAGAGCCGCACAACGTTTATCGGAGCAAACTAATAGACACGCTTCAACCATTCATAAACGTTGTCTTACTGGTGAAATTGATTCTGATGTAATTATCGTAGACGAAGTTTCAATTTGTGGTTTAGACCATTTTTCAATGATTTTAAAAGCTTGCACCAACCCAAAAGCAAGAATTATTCTTATTGGTGACAATCATCAGTTACCGTCAATTTCTTTAGGTAATGTTTTAAATGATTTAATCAATAGTAAACTCATTCCGCAAGTTGAATTAACTAAAGTATTTCGTTACGGACAAGGCGGTTTATCAGCGGTAGCTTCTGATATTTACGATAAAAAACTTTATACAACACAACTCAACCCAGATAAACTTGTTAATACTCTTGGTGCTAATAAAGATTACATTTTAATCAAAGCTAACGGTACACCAGAACAGATTGTAGATATTTATGTTGAGAAATTCAATAAAGGTATTAAACCTATTGACATTGCTGTAATTACCCCTTGGAACGTCAAGGAACTTGGAACTTACAACCTTAACAATATGATACAGTCAGCTATCAATCCAGCAAAAGCAAATGAACGTAGTGTTACAAAACAGTACGGCAAAGTAACAATCACTTTTAGGAAAGGTGATATAGTGATGAACACTAAGAACAATTATTCCGTTCCTACTTATGAGGGTTACAAAGAAATGTTAGACGAAGGAAATAACGATACCACACTTATCACGAAAACGATTGCGGTATTTAACGGTGATATTGGAAAAGTCCTTGAAATTGACCAATTTAATAATATCATCATTCAATTTAACGAAGAAATGGTAGTATTTGATTATACTTTAGCGCAAAATCTTGTGCTTGGATATTGTGGAACCATTCATAAATATCAAGGCTCACAATGTCCACATATTATTTTACTTACAGAAACTTGCCATGAAAAGAGTTATAATAATAATCTGCTTTACACTGGTATTTCAAGAGCAAGTAAAGAAGTAACTCATATTGCTGATATTGGACTTGTTAATCGTTGTATTCCTATTGACGGAAACGAAAACAGACAGACACAGTTGAAAGACCTTTTGCTTGACGGTTATAAGAAAATTTCAGAGGGCTACAACTCAGTAACAGACAGTACAGACGTTTCTGATACGGAAGATGAAGAAGATTACGAAGATGAAGATGATAGCTTAGATTTAGATTTTGATGATTGGGATTAAATTGAAAGGAAGTGATAATATGTTTGAAAGGTCATATGCTATTACTATTAAAGATAAACAAGGTAAAATTTATTACCTTACAGAAGAAATGACTTCTAATATTTGGTCAAGAAAAGACGGAAGTAAAAAAAGTAGTAACGAATATAATTATTTCTTTAGAAAAAGAACAGAAGATGTATGTTTACACAATGTTAAACTTTTTTCAACAAAACAGATTGCTAAAGATTTTTGGAACGAAAAATTTGAAAACAATGAAAATGTTTGGAACCAGATTTACAGTTGCTATGATACAAACACACTTGCTGTTTGTAAAATCGTCCTTGTTAGAAAGGTTGAAGAACTGTTATGAAATATTATATTAAAACATTCTGTGATATTTATGAAGATGAACAAAAACCCCTTACGCTAGTTTGGTGTAAGGGGGAATATTACGAAGTATATAGTGAAAGTGATAACTATATATACTGTGATAACGAATATTTAAGAAAACTCAATCAAGATAACTTGTCTTTAAATAATTATATAGCAAAAGCGTGGTTAAATATTAAAGGCATTGCAAAAGTTAAAGGCAGATTACCATTAAATTTCATTAAACTTTCAGAGGAAGAAGTTAGTGCAGAAAAGGAGAAAAGTAATGTTAGAGAGAATTAAAAATTGGATAATCAAAGTATGGGATAAACGTAAGGACAATTTAGAGCCAGAAGAATATAATTTATCACATGATAAATTTGCAAAACTTATATTTAATGATATACTTACAAT
>ERZ836939.4595-NODE-4595-length-10224-cov-5.439670_pt1 | contig 10224 bp, 7 predicted proteins | sample MGYA00519912_ERZ836939 | MGnify/ENA primary metagenome ERZ836939 (study PRJEB31850, sample SAMEA3708810) | human gut metagenome | biome: human gut; feature: human-associated habitat; material: faeces | place: China | collected 2014 ... | reverse complement strand
GGTTTCTCCCTTAATACCTTTGTGGATATTATCGTTTAGCCCTTTAATTAAGGATTGCAGTTTCTCAATGATTTTGTTTTGGGTTGCTATTCGTTCGTCAATGAGAGATAGAAATCCAGCTATTTTTCTCTGTTCCTCAATTGATGGAAAATATAATGATATTTTGGATAATCCTTCCTGTCCAATATTGAAATGTTGTGCTCCTGCCCCCATCCTGCAAGTTCTTTTGCGCGCTAATGGCGTAGCAAGCAAATACTTAAAGAACAAAGGATCATAATTGCCGATTTTACGACCACGAATAACAAAGCCTCCATAAATGGCGGTACGATTATCCATGTACACATTAGCTCGTCCAACATCCTCCAATGTTTCTGAGCTACGTTGGAATAGCAAATCTCCGTCTTTCACTCCGAAACATTCTATTTCTTTTTCAGTAGCATTGACCTTGCCACGAATATTGTCATAATTGATAACTCCTTCTGAAAGAATATCCATCACCGAAATGAATGGTAGTCCACTTCCAATACGTTTAGCGTCTGGATTAAGACCATTCTTGAACTCCAAATATTCAGAAAGCGTATGCTCTTCCCACTCCCCACTAAACTCCGGAAATCTCAAAGGGGGAACATTGAGGGTTTTATCGTTGTTATTTGTTGCCATTGCTTCTCGCGTTGTGTTATTCGACAATCCCCAATTCTTTTAAATAAGCCTCTATTTGTTTGTCCAGATCAGCGCGTTGGGCTTCCAGTTCTTTGATTTCCGCCATAACTGCCTTGATGTCGATGGGCTCTTCCTCCTCGAACGTATCGACATAGCGCGGGATGTTGAGGTTGTAGTCGTTCTCTTCAATCTCTTTCAAGGTGGCGCAATGGCTGTATTTCTCGATTTCGGAACGATTCCGGTAGGTCTCGATAATTTTTTGGATATGTTCCGGACGGAGCTTATTCTGCGTTTTAACCTTTTCGAATTCGCGTGATGCGTCGATAAAGAGGATGTTATCGTCTTGCTTGCGGCACTTTTTCATTACAAGGATACATGTAGGGATACTGGTACCATAGAAGATGTTAGCCGGAAGCCCGATAATGGCGTCGATATAGTTCTTCTTTTCGATGAGGAAGCGACGTATTTTGCCCTCGGCGGCACCTCGGAACAATACGCCGTGCGGTGCTACACAAGCCATTGTTCCGCCTTCGTTTAGGTGGTAGATCATGTGCAGGATAAAGGCGTAATCGGCTTTCGATTTGGGTGCGAGAACTCCGGCCTTGTTGAAACGGTCGTCGTTGTTGAATTTGTCGGCAGCGCTCCAGTCGGCGGAAAACGGGGGATTGGCGACCACCGCATCGAACTGTCGGTCGCCGAACTCGTCGGCTTCGAGCGTGTCGCCGTTACGGATGTCAAAATCGTTGTATTTGATACCATGCAGCAACATGTTCATTCGGCAGAGGTTGAAGGTGGTTGGGTTTTTCTCTTGGCCGAAGATTTCGTCGGCTTTGCCGCTCCGGGCCGTGCGAAGCAGTAGTGAACCGCTGCCGCAGGTTGGATCGAATACGGTTTTCAGACGTTGTTTGCCCGTGATGACGATTTCGGCAAGAATCTGACTGACCTCCTGCGGTGTGTAGAACTCTCCTGCTTTTTTGCCGGCTCCGGCTGCGAATTGTCCGATCATGTATTCGTAGGCATCGCCGAGGATATCAATATCCTGCGCCTCTTTCAATCCGAAGTCGATACCATTCAAAGCAACGAGCACGTCGCTGATCAGTTTATTTTTATCATCGGCTGTCTTGCCCAGTTTGGGCGATGCAAGGTCGATGTCCGAAAACAGGCCGCCGAAATCATCTTCGCTTTCTTGTCCGATTGTGCTGTCTTCGATCTTTTTGAGTGAACGTTCGAGCGACGGCAGTATGTTCTCTTTGTGGTCGATCATCGCAATAATGGTGGAGTAGAGGTATTCCGGTTCGACGAAATACCCTAAATCCTGCACACATGCTTCTTTCAGATCGGCTTTCAAATCTTCGTCGGTTCCAGCCCAGGCTTCACGGAATGTCAGATCATCCTCTTTGAGTTCTTCATTGGCATAAAGCTCGATCTTCTCCGAAAGGTATTTGTAGAAGATGAATCCCAATGTAAAATACATGAAATCGCTGGCCGACATATTGCCGCGCAGGGTGTTGGCAACCGTCCAAAGTTGGCTGCGGAGCTTTTGTTGTAATTCTTCGCTCATAATGGCTTATTCTTCATTTTCAATTTTAGGGTTGCATTGCTCGGCCGCCTTGCGCAGATCGTCCAAGGTTTTTCCATTGTAGGAAAAATATTTGGCTCCTTGGTATGCGCCTGATGTGTTGCGCCTCTCCTCCGGCATGAAGGTTCCGACAAATGGCGATAATTTATAAATGCGTCCTTCGTATTCGATGGAATCATCGCTGGCAACTTTCACATGAATATTTGTCGGAGAAAATGTAATGTATTCCCCGATTTTGATTCCGACCATGCTGAATTTGAAACGTCCTCGTTTTACGGTATGTTTACTCGATTCGTTCGAAGGCAGACCGCTTCCTATTATTGGTAGATTTCCCTCATATCGGGTGATGATTGCATCGTCTATTGTTTGGGCAATATCCTTGAATATGTCTAATGCGACTTGGGGCGCGACATTGAAAAATTCTCGATTCTGCCGGATTCTCAGGTCGGTTAATCGATCAATGGTCTTATGAACCAATTTCTCGACTTCATTGAACTTGGTTGTCTGCATTGTGGCAAAGATCTCAAAGGGTAGGGGAACAGCCGTGTTGTCCAGTTCTTTCGATCGGACGTCGACGGCGCGTGCGCTCTTTCCGATTTTCACCCAATCCTCCCGAAAACTCGGATTTGTGAGAATGTATACAAAACCAGGATATGTTTTTTCCATCGCTAATAATTTTTATTCCCAGTTGAATGTTTCGATGATTGTGCGGAGTTTACCCATAACGCGTTTGAGGATATTCCGGCGCTCTTTCAGGCCGACTTTTTTCTCTTTGATTGCATTCTGTATGATCTCCGGTTTCTCCCGTTGCAGGTAATCGTATTGTGCGAGATAATCCCGAAGGGCGTCTTGTGGAAGCCCCTCCTCTTCGGCGAGCCGGTCGATTGCTGCATTGCGGGCGGTGGATACGTAGTTTGTTAACCGGGTCTCCAGATCGATTGAACCGTCAGCCTTGGCGCGGGCAAATCCGGTTTTATCATCGTCGACATTGTGGCGGATAAATCCGTCGATCAGCATCGCCTTGTTGCGCATGGCTGCATCTTTGATCATCGTGTCGATGATGTGCTGGCGCTTTTCGTTATAGTCTTCGCTTTCGGGATTCAGGTCTTCGATCAGTGCGAGGATATAGGCGACGTTGATTACATCGCTATGTAACAACTCCAGACAGAAATCGATATCGTCAATCCCGTCAATTTCCGGTTGCGGAGTGTTTTTTTGGGCCGAAGGGGCTTTGTCTTCTCCCGTATGGCCGATAGCGATGTCGAGGTATTTGGACCGGAAGTCCATATACTCCTGTTCCGACATGAGGAAATAGGGATCGTCCTCTTCGTACTCCTCATAAATCTGAGCTTCGATTTTGCCTCGAATGATCTCCCGAAACGCCAATACGAATTCCCGTTTCTCCGGTTCGCTTTTCAGGGCGTCGATATACGTGACATTGGGATATTTCTCCAAAAAGGAGATCATTTTCAGATTGAGCTCTTTGCGCACTTTCTCGAACGGAGGGCGGATGATGTACTCATTCGGCTCGTTATTGCTGAATAATTTGATAGCAGCATCTACGTTTGCTTTCAGATCGCGGAAACAAAAAATTTTACCGAATTTCTTTTTTTCACCCAGTATTCGGTTTGTGCGGCTGAAGGCCTGTAACAGGCCGTGATACTCCAAGTTCTTGTCCACATAAAGCGTGTTGAGTTTCTTGGCGTCGAAACCTGTGAGGAACATCCCGACGACAAGCAGGAGGTCGAGCGGTTCCATCTCTTTCCGGCGCTTCTTCATCCGTTCGTTCACATCGTCGTAATATGCCCCGAAATTGTCGGTCGAGAACCCGGTGCCGAACATGCGGTTGTAATCGTCAATAATGGTTTGCAACTCGTCGGCATCGACCTTTGTAGAGGCAAATCCTTTGTTCATCCCCGTTTGCTCGTCGTCCTGGTTGGCGTTGGCTGCATAGGTGAAGATCGCACCGATTTTGATTTTGGGATTCAGTTCCTTGAATATCTTGTAGTAACCCAACAGCATCGGCACGGATTGAATGGCGAACAGTGCATTGTACTCGCCGTCGAAAGTCGATTTGTTGTAGTTGTTGAGAATGAATTGCGCAATTTCGCGCATCCGTTTTTCATTTTCATAATCAGTAGTCGTATTGCCTGTATAATATTCGACCAGAAAGCCCAATACATTTTCATCGGCAATAGCATCCTTGATTAGGTATTTGTGCAGGCACTCGCCGAATACCTCAGCGGTTGTATGCTCCTGTTTGGCGTTTTTAGCAAAAATCGGTGTGCCGGTGAATCCGAAGATTTGTAGGTGTGAGAAAAACCGGACGATATTCTTATGGCACTCGCCGAAGTGGCTGCGGTGGCATTCGTCGAAGATCATCACGACTTTCTTATTGCGAATCTCTTGCAAGTGCTTATTGTAGTAGTCCTTCGTCACGGCGCAATTCAATTTCTGAATTGTTGTGATGATGATTTTGGAATCTCCGCTCAAACGTTTGATCAATTCGTAGGTATTGTCCGTTCCATCGACTGCTCCCGGTTCGAATGCCTCGTATTCGCTTTGTGTCTGTGTATCCAGATCATGCCTGTCGACAACGAACAACACTTTGTCTACACCGTCGATGTCCGATACGAGCTGCGCCGCCTTGAACGACGTGAGGGTTTTGCCGGCGCCTGTCGTATGCCACACGTAACCGTTTTTATTGGTGTTTTCAACCCGATTGATAATTTCCTCGACGGCATAGTATTGATAGGGGCGCAGTACCATCAAACACCGTTCGCCTTCGTGCAGCACGATGTATTTGCTGATAATCTTCCCCAAGGTGCATTTGTCGAAGAAGAAATTGGCGAACATATTCAGGTCATTGAATGGCCGATTGCTCTTGTCCGTCCAGTTGAATGTGAATTTATAGCCGCCGTTTGGGTTATTGGCGAAATAACGGGTATTTACACCGTTGGAAATCACGAAAATCTGGATATAGTCGAATAGTCCGTGAAACGAGGTCTTGTGGTATCGCTGCACTTGGTTGTAGGCCTGTTTCAATTCGACTCCGCGCTTTTTCAGTTCGATCTGTATCAGCGGCAATCCATTCACAAGAATCGTTACATCATAGCGGCATTTTTTTCGTCCCTCGATCGTTATTTGATTCGATACCTGAAATTCGTTCTGACACCATTTGCGTTGGTTGAGAAATTCGACCCAGATACGTTGCCCGTCTTCGGTTTCCAGCGGATAAAGATCGCGCAATTTTTTAGCCTTTTCAAACCGTGTCCCGCCTTCGAGGTAGATGAGAATTTGCTCGAATTCTTTGTCGGTAAATTGCGCTCGTCCGATCAGTGCGAGAGCCTTTTGATTGTGCTTTTCCAGCTGGACTTTGAAGTTCGCTTTCAGATTCTCTTCTTCTTTGATAAAAACACGCTCGTAGCTATTGTCCATCAATGTTTTTATCAAGCCGTTCTCTAATGCGGCCTCGCTTTGGGTTGCCATGGTAGTCAGGTTGTTCAAATATAATATACAAAGATAGGAATTTTATCCTTAATGGATGAGCTTGCAACTCTTTCTGATCGTATAAAAGTTTGCTGCCAGAGAGCATCCATAGAGAAAGTGCCTTGAGGCAAATGCAATATACAACATTCTCAACATTTCGGTTCCGCTATCCGCTCTATTCCGCTTTGGCTTTTTCAAAACGGTCGTCTGTTATTTTTCTTCTCATGGAGATAATTCAGTTCATCACTGTAAATGCCGATCACGAACTGCAGCATATTGTCGACAAGGGCTGTCAGTCTTGTGCGCTCATTCCCCAGCAGATGGAGTATTTTCGAAATTTTGTGCTTGGTTTCGAGGCTGACATATATGGCAGCCCGTTCATCGGAATACTTTACGGGACGGAAAAACGTCTGCTCGAAATCGGGCAGCAAAATCTTTTTTCGCTGGAATCCTGATCTGTCCGGAGTTGTTCCGGAATCGGCCGGTATTGTCCCGGCTGCCGGAGCCGGCGGTTCGGTTTTTGAGCCAACGGTCTTATTGCGTATCGTCGGTTCAGCATCATCCTGTTTCGGATCATTTTGTGCGACATCCCCAATTGGAAGCTCTTTTCCGAGGAGCATCTTTTGGAGGGCTGCTTCGTCTATTTCAACCCGTTTGCTGGAGGAATGTTTGAATGTGTTTTTGTCTTTTTGAACGGATTTTCCCATTAAGATATGTGCTAAATATTGGATGATTAATCGACAACTGTATTTAAACTGTTATTGGTTTCATGTTTTATTTCAAACAAAGCGTCATTAATACTTTTGTCCAATTCATATTGGCTCTATGAATAAAATAATGAAATAACTATTGTTACTGCAATATACTATCTGTAATCCGGCTTTAATTCCGGTGTCCGTCCCAGTCCGCTCCAGTCCGTTCGGCGGGCTTTTTTTTCGTGCCGGCCGGTTGTAATATTGCACCCGGAACCGACCCGGCCTCAGGACCCGTCATGGAGAACTTCTGAAACTTTCGGCAGCAATTCTTCGTCGCGGCTTTTTCCCATCGCCAGATGGGAGCGAGGTGTACCTTTGTCCGACAAACTGCGTTTTGTCCGACAAAGGTCCTCGCTCTGCGAGGCCGGGGCCGCTCCCAAGTCGCGCCCCTTTTTCAAGCTATATATGGATACCAACCGAAAACAGACCGACAAGACCGACAAGAAGCCCCGAACGCCGAGTTATAAATACTCGTTTCGGCTTAACGAGGAGCAAAACATCCGCTTCAACGAGCTGCTCTGCAAAGCCGGATCGGAGCATAACCGCAGCCGATTTATTGTCAAACGACTCTTTAGCGAGGAATTTATAATCATCAAACGCGATCCGTCGAAGACGCAGTTCGTCGCCCGGCTGAACGATTTTTATTTCCAGTTTCAGAAACTCGCCAACAACTATAATCAGATTGTAAAGGCTGTCAATGCGCACTTCTCCAACATTGCAATCCCGCATCAGATCGTCATGCTGGAACAACGCACACGCGAGTTGAAGGCCCTTAGTATCGGGATTCTGAACCTTGCCAAACAAGCTAAGGAATGGTTGCGAATATAAGGTCGGGTTCCTCGCCCGGCGGAGCCTTGCGCTATAACAAGGAGAAAGTGGATAAGGATGAAGCCGAGGTTCTTTTCTGGCAGAAGATGCTCGAACCCTTCGACAAGCACGGGCGAATGGATGTCGACGCCTGCATGGATTGCTTTTGGCCGTACCTCGAAGCCAACCGCCGGACTACGAACACGGTCTTCCACGCCTCGCTGAACCCCTCGCCGGAAGACAGACTGACCGACGATCAGCTCCGGGACATCGCGCAGGAATACATGGAACGTATGGGTTACGGCAACCAGCCTTATATCGTCTTCAAGCATAAGGACATTGACCGGCAGCATCTCCATGTGCGCCCATAAGGGCATATAATAAATGTATTGGTAGCGCAATACCGGGCGCGAGTTTACAAGCCCGTCATCGACCGACTTATCTTGAAGGGAAACCGGACAGGGAGTGTAGCATGTCGGCAAATCCGTAAGTCAGCTAATCGTTGTGCTGCGACTGAACGGGAAGATGAAATGATAAATATGAGGATAAAATCCATACTGATTGAACGATAGCCCAAGCGGAAGAATGTTGGCCTATGACGAAAGACGATTATTGGCGTCATACCGCGATACTCCGTTTATATGTGGAGTAAACGGAAGCGTAAACTGATCGCGGCGCAAGTGCAATAAGCATTGAAGGGTGGACATCGTATCCGACAATTTATCGAGCTAAGAGTTATTATATGTCTAAATGGGGATTGCCTAAACCGGAAAGCCAGTTGTAAGGCTATAAGGTGCAGACCTTTGAATATCCGGCATGGCAACGGAGCCTTCATAGTAGTCCGAGCGGGGGAAAGCCCCGTACATGGCGAAGGAAGGCAGCTAATATTTTTAATACGATTAACGGAAAATGTGAGAGACATGAGAAATCCTGAGAACGTATTAAACAGTCTGGCTAAGCACAGTCAAATCTCAGCGTATAGATTTGAAAGGCTTTATCGGAATCTGTTCAATCCTGAAATGTTTTATGTTGCCTACCAGAAGCTTTATACCAAGGAAGGCAACATGACTGCCGGTGCCGATGGTCAGACCATCGACCGGATGAGTACCGAACGGATTGAACGGTTGATCGTGTTGCTCAAAGACGAGCAATATCAGCCTATGCCGTCGAGGAGGGTGTATATCCCGAAGAAGAACGGAAGTAAACGACCGCTCGGAATCCCCTCATTCAATGACAAGTTGGTACAGGAGGTTATCCGTATGATGCTGGCGGCAATCTATGAGGGCAGTTTTGAACACTGTTCGCACGGATTCCGTCCCAATCGCGGATGCCACACCGCACTGTCTGCCATCAAGAAAACCTTTACCGGAGCCAAATGGTTCATCGAAGGGGACATCAAAGGATTCTTCGACAATATCGACCACGATATTCTTGTCGGAATCCTCGCCGAAAGAATCTCTGATGAGCGTTTTCTCCGGCTGATAAGGAAATTCCTGAAGGCCGGTTATCTGGAAGAGTGGGTATTCAACCGAACGTACAGCGGAACGCCGCAGGGTGGAATCATTAGCCCCATACTGGCTAATATCTACCTTGACAGACTCGACAAGTATGTTAGGGAGTACATCCGCACTTTCGACAAAGGCGATAATCGTAAACCCGATACGGCTTATGCAAGATATGCATTGAGAAAGATCCGTGCCGAGCGAAAACTAAAAATCGTTAATGATGAAAAAAGCAGAAGATTTTATCTGGAACGCATAAAGGCGTGTTGCGAAGCACGTAAGAACCGTCCCAGTCTGAATGAGATGGATGAAAGCTACCGACGAATGAAGTATGTCCGCTATGCGGATGACTTCCTGATCGGCGTTATCGGAAGCAAAGAGGATTGTGTAAAGATCAAAGAAGACATTAAATGTTTTCTGTGTGAGAAACTCAATCTCGAACTTTCCGATGAAAAAACGCTGATTACGAATACCAAAAAAACGGCCAAGTTTCTCGGGTATGAAATCGGCATCTACAAAACAGACCAAACCAAACGGATCGGGAAAGGTACAGCGCAGAGGTGTTACAGGTCTAAAGTTTTTCTGAAAGTGTCTATGGATACGCTCAAAAAGAAACTCTTTGAGTACAAGGCCATAAAACTCTCTTACCGAAATGGGAAAGAGGTTTGGCGGCCTACGGCCCGGCCTTGCATGAAAAACAACGACGATCTGGAGATACTCTGCCAGTACAACGGCGAAATACGCGGCTTATATAACTACTACGCTTTTGCGAACAACAGCTATATCATCGACTCTTTTTATAACATCATGGAGTACAGCATGTATAAAACCTATGCTTGCAAATATAAATCCTCTACCCGGAAAATCATTCGTAAATTCAGTCGAAACGGGAACTTCGGAGTGGATTATACGGGTAAGAACGGCAAAACACTGCGTACTCTATTCTATCACGGCGGTTTTAAACGTAAACCGTTAAGCAGTATCAAATTCGATGACCGGCAACCGATTATTCAAATCACACGTAGCAGCCTGATTGATAGGTTAAAAGCTGCAAGATGCGAGATATGCGGGGCCGAAATCGTAACAGAGATGCATCATGTGCGTAAACTCAAAGACCTCAAAGGAAAGCAAGATTGGGAGAAGCACATGATCGCAAGGCATCGGAAAACGATCGCCGTCTGTCACGAATGCCATCGTAAGATACATAACGGTAAGTTATAGACTGATAATATTAGTGGAGAGCCGGATACGTCGAGAGGTGTAAGTCCGGTTCGGGGGCGAGTATTCGGAAACCGGTCGTAGAAATACGGACATGGCGTCGGGTACTTAGCCTACATCGTATCGTTGCGCGTCGATGAGAAAGGCCGTAAACTGCCGCACGATTTCGAAGCCCGTCGTTCTGCGGAAATTACCCGCGATTTGGAACATAAGT
>ERZ836939.4594-NODE-4594-length-10226-cov-3.428276_pt1 | contig 10226 bp, 10 predicted proteins | sample MGYA00519912_ERZ836939 | MGnify/ENA primary metagenome ERZ836939 (study PRJEB31850, sample SAMEA3708810) | human gut metagenome | biome: human gut; feature: human-associated habitat; material: faeces | place: China | collected 2014 ... | reverse complement strand
CGGTGGGCGCTATAAGCTGGCGAATGCCATGAAAGAATGTATGCGCACGGCACCGGTAGAAAAAATAACCGTAAAAGAAATTGTAGAAACCTGTGGGTTGACGCGTCAGACATTTTATCGGAATTTTCAGGATAAATATGATCTGATCAACTGGTATTTTGATAAGATTTTGCTGGAATCATTTGAGCACATGGGAGAAGGAAGAACCGTCTACGAGAGCCTTGTCAACAAATTTGAATATATTCAGATGGAGCAGTTGTTTTTTCGGGCGGCATTCAAAAATGATCAGCAGAATTGCCTGAGAGATCATGATTTTGAACTGATTCAGGAGTTTTACACAAAGCAGATCGAAAGCCGGACAGGAAGAAAGATTTCCACCGAATTGCAGTTTGAACTGGAAATGTATTGTCTTGGTTCGGTTTATATGACGGTGCAGTGGGTGCTCGGGTATCGGAAATGTACGCCAGAAGAGCTGGCACATGCGCTGACCGAATCCATGCCTGTGCGGCTGAGGGAAGTATTTCAAAAACTGGGATTAATATAGAAAGAAGCTGTAAAATGCTTCCACTTTGTCTATAATTTAAAACGCCAGAACCGGTATTTGCCGGAACTGGCGTTTCTTTCATCAGTGACTTTTTACAGTCTACTTTATATTGAATTGCAAGAAATTACATCAGTTTACGGAACAGAGCTTTCAGATCTTCCACACTGGCATCTTTTGGATTTCCAGGTGCGCAGGCATCGGCATGTGCGGATTCTGCAAGGAACTGTAAGTCTTCTTCCTTCAGTGCTTCCAGTTTGGTCGGAATTCCGACATCGACGGAAAGCTGCTGTACGGCATCAATCGCTGCCTTGCGGTATTCGTCCACAGACATTTCATCGACACCTTTGACACCCATGGCGCGTGCAATCTCACGGTATTTTTCACCGGTGCAGTCGGCATTGTATTCCATAACGATTGGGAGCATCATTGCACAGGCAACACCGTGCGGAGTGTCATAGACAGCACCGAGTGTGTGTGCCATGGAATGTGCGATTCCAAGTCCGACATTGGAAAATCCCATACCCGCGATATACTCGCCGAGTGCCATGCCTTCGCGTCCCTCTTTTTCGTTTGCAACGGCACTGCGCAGGGAGTTGGAGATCAGCTCAATGGCTTTGAGGTGGAACATATCTGTCATTTCCCAGGCTGCTTTTGTAGTGTATCCTTCGATGGCGTGTGTCAGGGCATCCATACCGGTAGAAGCAGTAAGTCCCTTTGGCATGGAAGACATCATCTCAGGATCTACGATTGCGATAATTGGCATATCGTGTGGGTCAACACATACAAATTTACGCTTCTTTTCCACATCGGTAATGACGTAGTTGATGGTAACTTCTGCCGCAGTACCAGCGGTGGTCGGAACAGCGATGATCGGTACACATGGTTTTTTAGTCGGAGCTACGCCCTCAAGGCTGCGCACATCTTCAAATTCCGGATTGGCAATGATGATACCGATGGCTTTGGAAGTATCCATGGAAGAGCCACCGCCGATTGCAATGAGGTAGTCGGCACCGGAATCCTTGAATGCCTGTACACCGTGCTGGACATTCTGGATGGTTGGATTTGGTTTGATATCGGAATAAATCTCATACACAAGACCATTCTTGTCCAGTACATCTGTTACCTTTTTTGTTACACCAAACTTGATCAGGTCAGGATCAGAGCAGACAAAAGCTTTCTGGAATCCGTGTGCTTTTGCCTCGGTTGCAATCTCCTGAATTGCACCTGCACCGTGATAAGATGTTTCATTTAACATAATTCTGTTTGCCATAGTTGTAATCGTCTCCTTTGCATACATTCATGATACCCTTATTGTAGCAATGAAAAATCCGGGATGTAAGTTACAAAAGCAGCAGATTGTAACATGTGGTTCAAAATTTTTTTCCTTGATTTTTTATGGGAAAAGGAGTAATCTGTCAATGGGAATGAAGTTCTCCCAAGGGAATTTTCCTGAACTGCTGAACGATAAGCTGATGACTTCTACGATTGTTTGATCGCAGAGACCATCGGCTTTTTTATTTGCTGTAAGATTTTGAGGATGTGCAGGGGAAGGATTGATGCAGGATGGATGTAGCAGTAAATCAATTGTTCATATGTCGCATGTAAGAGACGAAAAAGGGATTATGAAAGAAGAGGAAAACCATGAATCCGTCACATGATTTACAGGGATTAAAGAAAAAAGCAAAAGAAACATTTTTGTATGTGCTATCTGCGCTGCTCCTTGGCATTGCAATTGGTGCCATTGACGCGGTATTTGGTCGTGTTTTACTTTTTATTACAGATTTTCGTTCGGCGCATGTAGTTGTATTGCTGCCGTTTCTGCCGCTGGCAGGGCTTGGGATCGTCTGGTTATACCGGCATTTCAATGAGACGGCGTCAAAAGGAATGACGCTTGTCATGGAAGCCGGGCAGGGAAAGCGGGAGTCGATTCCACTGGCACTCATCCCACTTGTCATGGCCGGTACATGGATCACACATCTGTTTGGCGGAAGTGCGGGGCGCGAGGGCGTTGCCGTGCAGATCGGTGCTACACTTTCCCATGCGTTTGCCCGCAGATTCCACTTCCCGGACAACGGCAGGATAGTATTGATTGCGGGAATGGCAGCCGGATTTGGAGGCCTCTTTCAGACTCCGTTTGCAGCAGTCTTTTTTGCGATGGAAGTAGTGGTGAGTGGAAGTATGGCATATTCCGCATTGCTTCCTGCGGCAATTGCGTCTTTTACGGCATCTGCAACTTCGCATGCTCTGGGGCTGGAAAAATTTTCGGTTCTTCTTTCGCAGACCCTGTCATTGACGGACACAAAGACGGTGACGTATCTGATTCTTTTTGGAATCTTGTTCGGTCTGACGGGACGGCTGTTTGCGGTGCTTTTGCAAAAAGTAAAACAGTTTATGGGAAACGTATTGGAAAATCCATACAAGAGAATCGGCTTTGTGTCGATCCCACTGGCGGTGTTTCTTTTTCTGGCGTGGAACGGACGGTACTGCGGACTTGGAACCAATCTGATCGCGCAGGCATTTTCCGGGGGAGAACTGTATATGTTTGACTGGATTTTGAAGCTGCTCTTTACGGTACTGACTTTGTCGATCGGGTTTCAGGGCGGAGAGGTGACACCGCTTTTTTCCATCGGTGCATCGCTTGGTTTTATGCTGGGAAGCCTGGCAGGACTGCCACCGATGGTCTGCGCGGCACTTGGATACGCGGCGGTGTTTGGAAGCGCAACCAATACTTTTCTGGCTCCGGTTCTGATCGGAATGGAAGTATTTGGTGTGGAAAATGGGCTTGCATTTTTTGCGGTCTGCCTGGTGGCATTTCTGGTCAATGGCAACCGCTGCATTTATACCGCACAGAAACGGTCTTTTTGGTAAAAATCCCTTGACTCTCACCCTGGTTCATGGTTTATAGTTCTGCCAGAATTTAAAAAAAGAGACGATGCAACTGTATACATTTGCAGGAGAAATCGATATGGAGATTGCGATCGCATCCTTTCGGAAAAGCCTGCCGCAATGGTGTTGTCCGTCATTGCAGAGTGATGGCGCAATCAGTGTGGAGGAAATCCGTCATCCTCTTATGGCAGATGCAATCCCGAATGATTTTGTCCTGAAAAAAGGTGTGGTACTGACCGGGGCAAATGCATCTGGTAAATCGACATTTATGAAAGCGGTTGCCATCAATGTGATTCTGGCACAGACGATCAATACCTGTGTTGCAAAAAATATGAAAATGCCTGCAATACAGGTGATGACCTCGATGGCACTTCGGGATGATGTGCTGCAGGGAGAGAGTTATTACATGCGTGAAATTAAATATTTAAAGCGCATGCTCGATGAATTGGAAACGGGTGAGCCCATGTTGTTTGTGATTGACGAGATTTTAAAAGGGACGAACACGCGTGAGCGTCTGGCGGCATCCAATGCCATTTTATCCTACATGGTGCAGAAACAGGGCTTTCTCCTGATTGCTACACATGATCTGGAGCTGGTGTATGCCTTAAAAAACCGATACGACACATATTATTTTGACAGTCAGGTTCGTGAAAAAGATATCGTTTTTCCATACAAAATCAGACGTGGGATCGTCGGGAAAACAAATGCCATAGATTTGATGGAACTGCTGGATTTTCCAGAAGAAATTACAGACCAGGCACGGCGTGAGGTGGGAAAGAGATAATTGTATTTTCAAATATATAGTAGAAGGAAGGAACGGGACAGATGAAAATAGGACAGGCAGCACAACTGACCGGATTAACCATCAGCAATATCCGCTTTTATGAAAGAAAGGGGCTGCTCGAACCGGAGCGGAATGACCAAAGCAAATACCGCAATTACAGTGAACAGGATATCCGGCGGTTAAAACAGATCATTTTATATCGGAAAATGAATATGCCCATCGAAAAAATTGCCTTGATGCTGGATGATCCGGCAGTTTCTGAGGAACTGGTCCGGCAGCAGTTGCAGGAGTTGTTAAATAAGCAGCAGGAAATACAGGGTTCCATCGACCTGTGCCGGAAACTTGCAGCAGATCATGCCTACGATGGCGAAAATATTGATTTTTACCTCAACTATGTAAAAGAAGAAGAGAAAAAGGGACATAGCTTTGCGCAATTGGAGGAACTTGTCGGTGATTTTTCGGAGTACAGCGAGTTTTATAAAGTGAGTGGCGATCCGGTTTTCCAGTTTCTGTTTTGTAAGGTCAAAAATCAGAAGCTGTTTGGATGGGTATGGTTTGCACTGTGGATCGCACTGAGTGTTTTTTTTATTGTGGAGTTTGGATTCGGTGACGGGCATATGCCGCTTGTGGTAAAAGCGATCGTTATCGGGGCTGTGCTTGTCTTTTTATGGTATGATTTTATCCGGTATTGCAGAAAAAAGCGAAAATATACCGTTAAATACAGGAAAACAACAGCACCATAAAAGGCATGGTCACAATGGCACACAGCGTGGTCACTACGTTAATCGCGCTGGCATAGTGTGCATCGTTTCCGTACACCTGGCACATCTGTGTAACGGTAGATGCAGATGGGGTGATTACTGCGAGAAATACAATGAGCATGATCTTTTGAGCATCTGCAGACAGTGTGGCAAGATGGCTGATTTTTATGAGAAACAGTGCAATCAAAGGAACGACAATCATTCTGAGAGCCGATATGAAATACACGCGTTTATTTGCAAAAATCGCTTTTAAATCCATTCCGGCAAAAAGCATTCCGGTTACAATCATGCTGGCCGGTCCGATCATATTTCCAACACTGGAGATGGTATTTGTAATGAGTTCCGGCAGCCGGATTCTGGTGAAAAATAAAATGGCACCAATGGCAATGGAAATCATATTGATGTTAAGGATGATTTTTTTCCAGTCATAGGAAGATTCACGGCTTATGATTTTCTTGCAGTGTGTCCAGAGAAAAATAAGCTGCACGCTCATGAAGACACATCCGTAAAGCACCCATTTCTGTCCCAGAACGAATGTCACGATAGGAACAATCAGATTGCCGGAGTTGGAGTAATAGATAGAAGCTGTTTCCACTTCATTTAAGGAAAACAGTTTTCCCATCACGAAAACGACAAGCAGGAGAACCACCTGAAGCAATACGGATGCAGCAAGCGCGATCAGAAGACCATTTACGGTTTTTTTAGTATAGTCCACCTGAAAAGCGTTTATAATCACGCATGGAATGATCAGGTACAGTACGATTTTGGATAAAACCTTACTGTCTTCTTCCTTGACAATTCCTGCCTTTACAATAATAAATCCCATCAGAATCATGAGAAAAAGCTCAAAAATCTGTTCCATTAAAAGAATACTGATCTGCATAAAATCACCCTGTCTTTCTAACTGCCTATCATAGAACTTGTAAAATAAAATTGCAAGAGTATACCGGTTATTTGCAAAAGCAGAAACTGTGTAAGTTTATAGTTCCTACTTTCATGATAGAATCATATCCTGAAACGTGTGATATGACAACACAAATACGTCCTGAAACGTGTAACATCATAACACAAATACGCCTTGAAAATGTTGACGGCTCTGCCATAAAGGAATATTATATAAAGCAATAAGAAATGCTGCATATAAATTCCACTGACAGGGAGGACGCACGATGAAACGTTTTACATTGGAACAATTGGTGCCTGACACAATAAACTTGTTGATACCGGAACAAGATGGCGTATGTTTTGAAGAATTTTTATATCAGCTTCGACCAAACGAACGAAAGGGGAATTCGTGATGAAAGGAATGATGAAAGTCAAACTGGTGATTGCTTTGTTGGTGGTAATCGCTGTTGCAATTTTTTATTATGTTTCACTTCCGGCAATTAACATTCATGCAACAGAAACCTGGAAATTTATTTTTCTGATTTTGGCGGTGCTTTTCGTGCTTTATATTGTAAGAAAGGCAAAGATAGCAGGACAAAGCAAGATTGAACTGTCCTTTATTAAGGAATATACAGGTTTAAAGATTGGAGTGATTGTCTTTTTACTGTTTTTGGCGGTTTATGTGGCAGGCTCCATTTTGTCCTCACCGATTGTCAATGCAGCAAAATATCAGAAACTTTTAAAAGTGGAAGAGGGGGAATTTACCGAGGATATCAAACAGATTTCTTATGACCAGATTCCACTGTTAGATCGTGACTCCGCATCCATTCTGGGAAATCGTAAGATGGGTAGTCTTGTTGATATGGCGTCGCAGTTTGAAGTCAGTGAACTTTATTCCCAGATTAACTACAAAGGGGAACCGGTCCGTGTGACACCGCTCCGTTATGCGGATACCATCAAGTGGCTGACGAACCAGAAGGAAGGAGTTCCAGCCTATATTAAGATTGATATGGCAACGCAGGATACGGAGCTGGTTCGTTTGTCAGAAGGCATGAAATATACGCCATATGACCATTTTCATAGAAACTTAAAGCGTCATTTAAGATTTCGTTATCCGACCTATATTTTCGATGATATCAGTTTTGAGATTGACGAGGAGGGTACGCCTTACTGGATTTGCAGTGTTGCAGATTATAAGATTGGTCTGTTTGGAGGTAAGACTATCGGCAGAGTTGTGCTTTGTAATGCTGTGACAGGTGAGTGCACTGATTATGCGGTAAAAGATGTGCCAAGCTGGGTAGACCGTGTTTATTCTGCCGATTTATTGGTACAGCTTTATGATTATTATGGATCTTTAAAACATGGATTTATCAACAGTGTGTTAGGACAGAAGGATTGTCTGACCACCACGAACGGTTATAATTACCTTGCAATGAATGATGATGTCTGGGTTTATACCGGAGTAACCTCCATCACAAGTGATCAGTCCAACGTTGGATTCGTCCTGATGAATGAGAGAACGATGGAGACAAAATATTATCAGGTAGAAGGCGCAATTGAAGATTCTGCGATGTCCTCTGCGGAAGGTAAGGTGCAAAACCTTGGCTATACAGCAACCTTCCCACTGTTATTAAACATTACAAATGAGCCGACCTATTTCATTGCATTAAAGGATGATTCTGGTCTGGTAAAAATGTATGCGATGGTAAATGTGCAGAAATATCAGATTGTAGCAACCGGTGATTCTGTCAGTGAATGCGAAAAGAACTATATGGAACTGATGAAGCAAAATGGTGTCAATGCGGAAACAAAAGAGAGCGACAGTGTCAAGAAAGCAACCGGTACGATTGCAAAAATCACCGATGCAGTGGTAGAAGGAAATACGCACCAATATATTTTGCTCGAAAATGATTCCGATATTTACGATGTATCGGTAGTAGATTACCTTGATATCGTGCGTTATGGTGTAGGAGATACCATCACATTTGAATATATGGAGGGTGAGCAGGCCAATACCGTGCTTGGGATTGAAAAATAGAACTATGATTGTAGTTACAGAATAAGGATAGAGGGGCAAGGTAAGCCCCTCATATTAAGAATTACTTAACTCTATCGTCATACCAAAGCAGATATTTTGTGAGTAGTATACCTGTGACAAATCCGACCATCGCATAAGTGGCTGCATCAATAGAAATAGAGAACAATTGGACAATTGGTGCCTGACACAATAAACTTGAAGGTAAGCAATATTCAATTTTGTAAATAAGCATATCATTCAGCTAACGAACGATAAAAACTCATTTCCTCCTCGGAAACTGCCTTATTTTATTGCAGCATTTCCTGCTTAATTTTTTCGTATAAAGGACGAATGGTTTCCGGCACTTCCTCCAATTCGTCCGCAATCTGATCCAGAGGTTTGCCTTTTTGAATTTTTTTACGAATCTGCTCTGACAATTTTTCTTCTTTCCCGATCTCTTTCCCGATCCTTTCGCCATCCTCAATTGCTTCGGCGCGCTGCATTTCCAGCCGTCGTTCAAATGTATAGTCTAATGTCATCACGTGCATTACCTCCTCCCTGTGTTGAGCCAGAAAATCCCTAAGCACATTTTCTTCCATACACTGGTTGATAGCTTTCTCAATGGCATCTTCCAGATTTCCACTGATTTCATTATTTTTCCGCACCATATCCACAAAATACATATATTCACGCAATGTCTGGCATTTTGACAGCAGTGGGGTATTTTTTCCACTGTTGATATTGTAAACATGGCAGACCAATTCTATCTCAGGATCCTCAGTTTCTTTTTCAAATGCATCAGAAAGACGAAGATCATACTGATCCGGCGCATCTTCTTTTCCATTATAGAACACGACAAAATGGGGCACTGGAATCTTTAAGATTCTTCCACCATAAATATCACGCTTCTGAGCCTTGATTCTTTTTTGTATAATGCTTGCAAAATAAAGCAGATCCCTCAGTGGCATATTCGGGCAATAGGTCGACTGATGCTCATACAGGCTCAGATTCGCATCAAGAATGAATGATGCATCATTCCGTACGGTAAGCGAAAAGCTTTTGTCATCCAAAGTTGTCATTTCAACCAGTTCTGGATCGTCATAGTCCGTTCCATTAATCGCGTTATAAATTTCCATTGCACGTTTCTTGTCCTGAAGAAGCATGCTGAACACATCACTTTTGTATTCTTTGTTTGCCATACAGTTTCCTCCTTGTGTAAGCCACAGAATCTGTATGACAACACATCCCATATCAATACAAATCCTGCTTATAACAAAATTAAGTTAAAATAAAGTTGAATTTTAAAAGCAAGACTTTCCGGGATAATTTGAAATGAAAAAATAAAATATATGATATAGACGGCTCGCCAGGTACTGTCCGCCCAAGCTATGGAAAAATATGTATTTGCTTTGTGACAAGTATAGCATTTAAATGCCTGAGATGCAACAAAAACCTTCCACATTTATGCAAACAGTAACGTCCAGAAAAGTGTAGCACTATCACATAAATACGTCCAGAAAAGTGTAGAACCATAACACAAATACGTCCTTAAAAATGTTGACGGCTCTGCCATAAAGGAATATCATATAAAGCCATAAGGAATGCTACATATAAATTCTACTGACAGGGAGGACGCACAATGAAACGTTTTATAAGGGAACTTCTTTTCCGGTAGGGAAAGTTGATTTCATGGATCTGTATGCGTTCAAAATTTATATGCTTGATGTCGGGCTTCTGCTTGCCATGGCAGATCCGGATGCAAGCGTTATCATTGATGGAAACCGGATTTTTGCAGAGTTTAAAGGGGCGTTGACGGAGCAGTATGTGCTGCAGCAGATGATAGCGGAACTGGGTGTGGAACCATATTATTACACAACGGCAAATTCTACGGGCGAAATTGATTTCATGCTGCAGGGAGATCTTGATTGCATCCCGATTGAAGTAAAAGCGGAACAAAATCTTCGTGCAAAGAGCCTGAAAGCTTTTTGTGATAAATATCAGCCGGACATGGCGGTTCGAAGCAGCATGGCAAATTATAAAAAAGAAGACTGGCTTATTAATGTTCCATTATATATGCTCGCTGAGTATTTAAAGAGCATGGTGCATGTAAATTAGGCTATGGGAGAAACAGGCTATCGTTTGGTGGCCTGTTTTTTTATTCAAACAGATTGAGATATTCATATTCCGCAGCATGGGAAGAGAAAGAAATTTCTATAATTGATGTTCGATAGTCATGATTTTTGTTCAAAAGGGCTTTTGGATCAGGTTGGTAGTTTACATATCATCATGGATCGTATACAGTGATTATAGAGCAGAGAAGGAGGGGAGAAGTTTTATGAAAAGACTAAC
>ERZ836939.4590-NODE-4590-length-10229-cov-19.550718_pt1 | contig 10229 bp, 4 predicted proteins | sample MGYA00519912_ERZ836939 | MGnify/ENA primary metagenome ERZ836939 (study PRJEB31850, sample SAMEA3708810) | human gut metagenome | biome: human gut; feature: human-associated habitat; material: faeces | place: China | collected 2014 ... | reverse complement strand
ACCGGAGCTTGTAAAACAGCTTCTGAACAAGACTTATGATATCAAGATGCCGGGCGTTGTCGGAATCTATCTGGACGGCGAACCGGTGAAAGGTGTCGGACCGCAGGACGTTGCCCTTGCTATCATCGGCGCAACCTTCGGCAATGGCTATGTCAATAACAAGGTCATGGAATTTGTCGGACCTGGCGTTGGCAAATTAAGTGCAGACTTCCGTATCGGAATCGATGTTATGACGACAGAGACAACCTGCCTTTCTTCTATCTGGAGAACCGATGACAAGATCAAAGAGTTCTACGATATCCACGGAAGAAGTGATGACTTCAGGAAACTGGAGCCTGGCGCAGTCGCTTACTATGACGGTCTTGTATACGTCAACTTGAGCGAGATCAAGCCTATGATCGCCATGCCGTTCCATCCGTCCAATGTCTACACCATCGAGGATGTCAATGCCAACCTTGCAGATGTTCTCCACGATGTAGAGCAGCGCGCGCTGGTAAGCCTGGACGGTGCTGTGGATTACTCTCTTCAGGACAAGATCGTAAATGGTAAGCTTTATGTCGATCAGGGTATCATCGCAGGCTGTGCCGGTGGCGGTTTTGAAAATATCTGTGCTGCCGCAGACATCATCCGTGGCAAATACATCGGATCAGATGAATTTACCTTCAGTGTTTACCCGGCAAGTACACCGATCTACATGGAGCTTGTGAAAAATGGTGCGGTTGCTGACCTGATGGAAGCCGGTACGATCGTGAAGACAGCCTTCTGCGGACCGTGCTTCGGTGCAGGGGATACCCCGGCAAACAATGCATTTTCCATCCGTCACTCTACCCGTAACTTCCCGAACCGTGAAGGAAGCAAGCTGCAGAGTGGACAGATCGCATCTGTTGCCCTTATGGATGCACGTTCCATTGCCGCAACTGCTGCAAACAAAGGTTTCCTTACTCCGGCAACAGATTTTGATATTGAATACAAGAACCCGACCTACCACTTTGATTCCAGAATTTACGCCAACCGTGTATTTGACAGCCACGGCGTTGCTGATCCTTCGGTTGAGATCAAATTTGGTCCGAACATCAAAGACTGGCCGGCAATGAGCGCTCTTCCTGAGAATCTGATCCTGAAGGTCGTATCTGAGATCCACGATCCGGTTACAACGACAGACGAACTGATCCCGTCCGGCGAGACTTCTTCTTATCGTTCCAACCCGCTTGGACTTGCTGAATTTGCACTTTCCAGAAAGGATCCTGCCTATGTAGGACGCGCGAAAGAGGTCCAGAAAGCCCAGAAAGCGATTGAAGCAGGTACTTGTCCACTGGATGTACTGGATGAATTAAAACCGGTGATGGCCGCAATCCAGAAGTCTTATCCGGAAGTCGGCAAAGGAAATATCGGTGTCGGAAGTACCATTTTCGCGGTCAAACCTGGTGATGGTTCTGCCCGTGAGCAGGCTGCTTCCTGCCAGAAGGTCCTCGGCGGCTGGGCGAATATCGCGAATGAGTACGCAACCAAACGTTACCGCTCGAACCTGATCAACTGGGGCATGCTTCCGTTTATTACCGAAGAGGAACACACAAAGCTTTCTTTCAGGAACGGTGACTATCTCTTCGTGCCGGATATCCGCAAAGCAGTAGAAGATAAAGCTTCCACGATCAAGGCTTATGTCGTAGGCGATGATCTGAAGGAGATCGATCTGAAGCTCGGTGATCTGACGGATGCAGAACGTGAGATCATCCTCAAAGGATGTCTGATCAACTATTACAGAGATTAATTTTTCTCAGACAATGATATGATTTAAAAGGGACGGAAATTTTTCTGTCCCTTTTTGCAACACTTCCGACTTTTTTATACTCTTATATACAAAGAACCGATTTTGAGAGGAGGGACTTTATGATCGATGCAATTGCATTTAAAGAATTATATAAGACGGTTTATCAGGATCTGTATCGTTTTGCGCTCTGCATGATGCATCATCCGCAGGATGCAGAAGACGCCGTCAGTGAAGCCGTTCTTTCCGCCTATGAGAACATACATAAATTACGCAAAGAAGAAGCATTCCGTTCCTGGATCTTTCAGATTCTGGCAAATGTGTGCCACCGGAAGTTAAAGAGCCGTGAACGGACCGAGACCGAGCTGAAAGAAGATCATGCTTCTGCCACATACTGTGACGGACTCTGCACAGATGTTGAGCGTGCTTTTCTTATTCTCGATGAAGACGATCAGCTGATCATCGGTTTATCCGTCTATGGCGGTTACAACAGTAAAGAGATCGGAGAAATGCTAAAAATGAACCCGAATACAGTCCGCTCCCGCAGAAAGCGTGCCCTCGAAAAGATGAGCTGGCTTCTGAAAGAGTAGGATAAAAGAGTAATAGGAGGTGTTTTATATGACAGATCACGAAAAAGAAATACTGGATAAAATAAAACAATCTACGGAAAAAACTCCTGTTCCGGAAAGCCTTGCACCGGATCAGATTATGAAAATGCTGGAAGAGCATAACAGCACTCAAGCTTCCGGACATATCCCGAAAAAGCATGGATTTTCCCGCGGCCACCGGATGCGCGGAGGACTTATCGCTGCCGCACTGGTACTGGTTGTCGGCATTGGCGCCCACATCCGCCAGCAGAATCTTTCTTCAGACTCAGCCACTTCTTCCACAAAAGGCAGTTCTTCAATCGGTACATCCTCCGGTAAGCTTGCCTCTTCCGATACTTTAGAAACGGCAACCGATTATGATGAAGTCTACACATACCTGCAATCTTATCAGGATGAGTTGGATTCTTCATCTGTTACCGGTTCAACCGACGGCGGAATTGTCATGTATTCAAATGAAACAGCCGACAGTGGTGCACGCACCGATAAGTCCAGCTCCTCTTCGGATTCTTCAACAGCCTCTGCACGTGCTGTGGATACTTCATTTTCCGATACCAACGTCCGCACAGAGGGCGTCGGTGAAGCAGACATTGTAAAAACGGATGGAAGTTATCTTTATACACTGAAAGCAAACTCACAGGAAATTTCCATTGTAGATATCCGGTCTGATCAGATGAAGGTTGTTTCCGGTATTTCGCTGAATGAGAATTTTCAGGCATCCGAATTTTACCTGAGTGACCAGAAGCTTTTTGTCCTTGGCAACATGCAGAACACGCAGGTTGATTCTGACAGTAAAACCTTGTACCGCGGCAGCTGTACCCGTATCCAGACTTATGATCTGGCAGATATCAACAATCCGAAATCCATCGGAACCGTGGATCAGAGTGGTTACTACCGCACTTCACGTTTTAAAGACGGATATCTGTATGTATTCAGCGACTATTATATTTACGATACGATCACCAAAAAAGATTATCCTTCCTATGTTCCGCTTGTTGGTGACAATCTTCTGAAGCAGTCGGATATCTATCTCCCGACGAACCATGCAGCAGACCAGTACCTTGTTGTCAGCTCCGTTTCCGCTTCCAGTCCGGATAAGGCAGCAGACCAGAAAGCAGTCATGTCTGAGAATGGCGAAGTCTATGTGAGTGAGAACAACATTTATATTTATGAGTATGCGAACAGCAGTATCCTCGCAGATAATCTTGCGGCAAAGAATCAGACGATCCTCCGCAAGCTGTCTTACAATAAAGGAAAACTTTCCGGCTCTGCCCAGGGCAAAGTAAAAGGATATCTGAACGATTCCTTCAGCATTGATGAGTATGACAATACGTTGCGGCTGGTGACAACTGTTACGCATAATGTCGGAAGCTCTTCACAGTCCAATTCAGTCTATGTGCTGGATGCAGATTTGAAAACAATCGGTAAGATCGAGGATCTTGCCAAAAATGAACAGGTCTATTCCGCAAGATTTTTGGGCGATACCGGTTACTTTGTAACTTATGAACAGACAGATCCTTTATTCTCCGTAGACTTTTCCGATCCGGAGAATCCGAAGATCCTTGGCAAGCTGAAAATTCCCGGCTTTTCGGAATACCTGCATTTTTACAGTGATAACCTGCTTCTTGGCATCGGTATGGATACCGATGAAAATGGCATTACAAACGGGGTAAAGATCTCCATGTTTGATATCAGTGATCCTTCGGATGTGAAGGAAGTCAGCAAGTACACACTGGATCAGTACTATTACTCGGATGTTTTTTCTGACTACCGTGCAGCACTGGTTGATCCGGAAAAGAATCTGATCGGCTTTCCGCTTTCCGGATCTGCCAACCAGTATGTGATCCTTTCTTACGATAAAGATCAGGGCTTCCAGGTACAGATGCAGGAGGAAGTCAACGGTAATTCTTATCTTGGAACCCGCGGTGTGTATGCAAACGAAAAGTTCTATGTGATCAATGGAAATGCAATTGAAGCATACCGGATGGGAGACTATGTGAAGATAGATGATCTGCTGCTATAGTGCAGCTTTGCAGAAGGAGCTGCCGCTCCGCATACTTTGTACACCATTCCACATCATTGTATACACCAAAATCGTATATAATCGAGTAGGCTGACTCCTACTCGATTCTTATACTTTGTACATCATCTCGCTTAACAGCTCGATGATGTACATTCGCCAAATGCAGATCCTTGTGCAAGCACAAATCTGCACTTGGCTCATCGTATACACAAAAACAGGTGCCCACTGGGATATATCACTAAGATATACTTACGTGGACACCTGTTTTATATTTTCATTTACCTGTTATTCCACACCGTTAAAGCAGTAGGTACATACCTGGCATGCATCAATCCCGATTGATTTGATCAGATCATCCAGTCTGTGATAACGAAGTGAAGTGAAATTCTGTCTCTTGCGGATTTCCTCCAGCATTGCTGCATACCGGTCACTGTTCGGATCCGCATATTCACTCAGTACATTGACATCATTGTCGCCTTCCCACTCACGGATGATCCTTCTTGTGATCAAATCCAGATCTGATTTGGAACGGGAGAAGTTCAAATATTTGCATCCGTACAAAAGCGGTGGACATGCCGGGCGGACATGCACTTCTTTTGCGCCACTCTGATACAGGAACTCTGTCGTCTCACGGAGCTGTGTGCCACGCACGATAGAATCATCGATCAGCAGCAAGCTCCTGTCTTCGATCAGACTATGTACCGGGATCAGTTTCATTCTGGCGATCAGATTACGCTGACTCTGTGTTGTCGGCATGAAGGATCTTGGCCAGGTCGGAGTATATTTGATAAATGGTCTTGCATACGGAATACCTGATTCATTTGCATAACCTATCGCATGAGCAATACCCGAATCCGGAACTCCTGCAACAATATCCACGTCGATCGAATGGTCATCTCTCTGTGCTAAAAGCTTTCCACAGTTGTAACGCATTTCTTCTACACCAACCCCTTCATAAGAAGAAGTAGGATATCCATAGTATACCCACAGGAACGAACAGATTCTCATCTTTTCACATGCAGGACTTACAGTCTCCACAGATTCCGGTGTCACGTAGACGATTTCTCCAGGTCCCAGCTCTTTGTAATCTGTGTATCCAAGGTTGATATATGCAAAGCTTTCAAAGGAAACGCAGTATGCATTCTCTTTCTTTCCGATCACAACCGGTGTACGTCCGAGAAGGTCTCTGGCTGCATAAATTCCATTCTCTGTCAGAAGCAGAAGTGTCATCGAGCCTTCAACTACTGACTGCACATAACGGATTCCCTCAACAAACGAATCCTTTTTACAGATCAATGCCGCAACCAGCTCTGTAGAATTGATCTGTCCATTGGTCATAGACTGAAAATGTGTATGTCCATTTTCATAAAGATTCCGGATCAGCTGATCCGCATTATTGATCTTACCTACTGTCGTAATTCCAAAGCACCCCAGATGCGACTGGATCAGAATTGGCTGTGGATCATAATCTGAAATACATCCAATTCCAATATTTCCCTTCATTGTATCAACATCTTTTTCAAATTTTGTACGGAACGGCGAATTTTCTATATTATGAATCGCTCTCTTCCAGCCATCACTTCCGTAAGTAGCCATACCTCCGCGGCGGGTTCCAAGATGCGAATGATAATCTGTTCCATAAAAAAGATCCAGATTACATGCTTCTTTTGATGCAACGCCAAAAAATCCTCCCATATCTGTAGGTCTCCTTTCTTTATCCCAATGCCATAGCCTGTATTTTTCATCTATTTTTTAGTGTATCATGCATTTATGGGCGGAAACAATAGCAAAACCCCGAATATATTGCAAATGGCTATAACTATTTCTAATCGTATTTATAATTGTTTGAATTTTCTGATATATATATTACAATTTCAGTTCTTTCTAATTTTATTAAAATTATTTTAAAATTATATTGACAAATAAGCATTTGGGTGTTATTATTAAGTCAATCCAAAAGAAAAGAAGTTCCTGACGAGAAAGGGAATTTCAAAAAGATATTTTTTTAATCTGTTACATAGTTTCATATATACTCGCCAAGAGTATAAGATGAAGAACCAGATCAGAAAAGGGTAACAAGAATAATTGTTATTTGAAGGTTAGAAAGTTTTAAAAAAGCAACTATACATTTTGGTTATGAGCGTTTTGTAAGCGGAGTGTGTAGAGAACAATTTTTTAAATTGATAATTTATAATAATAAGAGAAAATTGATATCTGACTTCTGAACAGAAAAAAGTATAAGAGAAAAAGAATATCCGGATAAAATTTTGGAACGAGAACGAAAGGAAGGAGGCTTTGACCGTTGGATATTTCATCATCTAAAACTCAATATGTTAATGGTATGGCAAATGTAAATTCCTGTGAGATGAGCCTTAACCATAGATTATAATCCGGTAAGAGAAAAGTTAATGATAAAAAAGGTCGGAGTAGTAGATAAACCGGAAGCGATTATAAGATATAAAAAGATTCAGCATTTGTTGACATATTGAAGTAAATACCACAGTAATTCAAGATCAGAAAATGTGTAAAGAAACATTCATTGATAAGTAAATTTAACAGTGACGAGAAAGCTGATAAATACCAAAATTGGATTACCTGATTATATAAAATAACGAACGATCAGAATTGATCAAAATCGATTCATATGATTTCATTTTTATAAATTTTATAAAATCTGAATATCATATGAAATGCTCAAAGAACTTACAGGAATAAGAATTACTTAATTCCTCCGATATAAAAATAAAAATTACAATTGAATATTCCGAGACAGCCATTCAAAAGATGGCTGTCTCCTTTTTTTCTGTTACCAGCTCCCAATTTGTGAATTTTTTGTAATATTTTTTTAACATTTCTGAAAAATATCAGCCGTAATTTTTGACATTGACAACGCTCTATGATACACTTAGTAAGTAAAATTATAAGACTTTTGTTTTCCGTTTCTGGTACAAAAGTCAGACTTACTGAGGAAAAGTAAAATAATTAATAATAATCATATGAGGTGAGAAACGTTGGATAAATATGAATATCGCGCAAAGACAGAGCAGATGCTTGCGTATGCCGAACAGAAGTCTTACCAGAAAGCGATGTCGATTGCAGATACGATCGACTGGCGTAAAGTAAAAAATACCGCCATGCTCTCTACCGTAAGCGAAATCTATGAAAATGCGGGGGAACTTGGTAAAGCACGTGATACCTTATTTATTGCGTATGATAAAGCACCTTCCAGCAGAAAGGTTGTATACCGCCTGGGAATTATTTCTCTGAAGCTGGGACATTTCGATGAAGCAGCTGATTGCTACGAAGAATTTGTCAAGCTTGCTCCGAAAGATCCAAACCAGTACATTCTCCGGTATAAGATCTTAAAAGCACAGAAAGCGCCAGTCAAAGAACAGATTGAAGCTCTTGAAGATTTCAAGCATTCTGAATACGTTGAAAAATGGGCATATGAACTTGCCAGATTATACGCTGAAGCTGGTATGACTTCCGAATGTCTTGATGAATGTGATGATCTGATTCTCTGGTTCAGCGAAGGTACTTATGTATACCAGGCAATGGAACTTAAAATGAAATACAAACCGCTGACTCCACTTCAGCAGGAAAAATACGATCATCGAAATGATGGTATCGGCCGTAAGGATTCTTCCAAGAGAAAACCTTCCTTCCGAAAATCCAAAGAACGTCCGGCACCGAATCCACGAATTGCAGACAAGGTCCGCAAAGATGTACATGTCACAGACAGTATTGATCTTCCGGATCTTCCAGAGCCAATGACCCGGACACATGCTTCCGAACCAGAAGCTGAGTCACAGCCAAAAACCCGGATTCGAAGCACTTCCGATATTTCCACAACCATTTCCGGTGCTTCCCTTTCAGATGCCCTGAAAGCCGGTGTTGCCGTTGCAAGTGGTGCAGTTGCTCCTGAATCTGCTTCAGACGATTCACAGATGACCGGTAAGATGAAGATTGAAGAAATTCTTGCCAACTGGGAAGCAACCCAGCGTGAAAATGCAAAGATTCTTGAAAAGAGCCAGGAGGAAGCTGAGAAAGAAAAAGCCCTGCGCGAGAAGAAGAAAGAAGAAGAAGAGGAAGTTCTTGGAGCTACAAAACCAATCCTTTCTGATGATATCCGCAAACTGATGGAACAGCTTGAAAATGGTGAAGAGCCTAAAATCACCGATGAAGATGCTGAAGATTTCGTTGATGATGAAGAGGATGAAGCGACTGAAAGTCCGGAAGATTCATCCAAAGAAGCTTCAGACACTGACGAGGAAGAGCCGGAAGAAAATGATTTTGAAGAAATCGTTGACTCCGAAGAAGATGATGAATCGGATGCGGTTTACGATGAAGAAGCTGAATACGAGGATGAGGATGATTCCGAGTATGACGATGACGAGGAATACGAGGATGAAGATGATTCCGAGTATGATGACGACGAGGAATACGAGGATGAAGATGATTCCGAGTATGACGACGACGAGGAATACGAGGATGAAGATGATTCCGAGTATGACGATGACGAAGAATACGAGGATGAAAACGAAGATGACTACCAGATCGATGATGAATTAGATGAAGATCATAAAGAGGATTTTGATTTTGAAAAAGAATCTACTCTCGATATCAATGATCATGATTCTGACGAAGATGATGGTGATTTTGCAGACCTTGATTCCTTTGAAGATGAAGAAGAATTAGATAGCAGTGATGATTATCTTGATCTTGAATTTGACGAGAAACCGGCTCCTGAGCCAAAGAAAGAAACTTCAAAATCAGCGCCAACTCCTGATATTGACGAAGTTCTTGAAATCGAAGAACCGTCAGAAGATGAAATCACCGAACGCATGGGTAAATTCGATACCGGATTCGTTGTACAGGGTCGTTACGATCTGAGTGCAACAAGTGAGATCGGACTGAAGCTTGGACTTACTGAAGAGCAGAAGCAGCTGTTCTCTTACTTTGTACCAATCCGTGGTGTCAGCGAACAGCTTGTTGAAATCCTTGATAACGACAAACGTTGCCGTAACCGTTATGGAACTTCCCGCACAGGCAACATCCTGATCCTTGGCCGCAAGGGAAGCGGAAAAACAGTCCTCGCAGTTGATATTGTAAAAGCAATCCAGAAACAGCGCAGACTCAAACAGGGTAAAGTTGCAATCGTAACCGGTGATTCTCTGAACAAAAAGGACATCGGAAGTATCATCGATAAGCTGAACGGCGGCGCACTGATCATCGAAAAAGCTTCCAAGATGAATGACAGAACCATCCGTGAACTGAATGACATGATGGATGAACAGACCGGCGAACTTCTCTTCCTTCTGGAAGACCAGAAGAAACCGCTGGAAAGAATGTTTGCATCTCATCGCGAATTCAAACGTAAATTTACTTCCAGACTGGAGCTTCCGGTATTCATCAATGATGAACTGGTTACATTCGGTCAGACCTATGCTAAGGAAAACGGATACCGTATCGATGAAATGGGAATCCTTGCATTATACAGCCGGATTGATATGATGCAGAGAGAAGATCATGCGGTTACTGTTGCAGAAGTAAAAGAGATCATGGATGAAGCAATTTCACATTCCCAGAAAGCAAATGTAAAACATCTTGTGAAACGGGTATTTGGAAGAAGCACTGATAATTCAGACCACATCATCCTGAAAGAAGATGATTTTAAATCATAAGATTTCTACAAAGAACGCGCTTCCGGCGCGTTCTTTTGTATATGCAGATAAAACCGATAACTATAAACAAAGAGTTTTAGACATCTTACATAAGAAGTGTATAAGTTGTCCAAAACTCTTTCTTTTTATCGCTATTTCTAGTATAATATTCC
>ERZ836939.4586-NODE-4586-length-10246-cov-3.511235_pt1 | contig 10246 bp, 5 predicted proteins | sample MGYA00519912_ERZ836939 | MGnify/ENA primary metagenome ERZ836939 (study PRJEB31850, sample SAMEA3708810) | human gut metagenome | biome: human gut; feature: human-associated habitat; material: faeces | place: China | collected 2014 ... | reverse complement strand
GATCGGCGGAAATACGTTTCAGTTCTTCCCGCGAAACCCGCGCGGAAGCCAGTCTGCTCCTGTGAAGGAAGCGGATGCGCTGGCTTTGAAGGCGTGGATGCAGGAGCATGATTTCGGGCCGATTCTCTGCCATGGGGCTTACACGATGAACGGCTGCTCGACGAAGGAGTCGGTGCGTGAGTTTGCCCGCACGGCGCTTCGTGAGGACCTGGCCAAAGCGGCGCACCTGCCGAACTGCCTTTACAATTTCCATCCGGGCTCCCACCTGAAGCAGGGCGCAGAAGTTGCGATTCCCATGATTGCAGACATGCTGAATTACGCCATGGATCAGGAAGAGCTGCCGCCATTTGTCCTGCTTGAAACGATGGCAGGGAAGGGGACGGAAGTCGGACGCACGTTTGAGGAGCTGGCCGCAATTATCGACAAGGTTGAGCGCAAGGACCGCATGGGCGTGTGCCTTGATACCTGCCACGTCTATGACGGCGGCTACGACATTGCAGGAGATACCGACGGCGTTCTCGCCCATTTCGATGAAGTCATCGGGCTTTCCCGCCTGAAGGCTATTCACCTGAATGACGACAAGAATCCGATGGGAAGCCACAAGGACCGCCATGAAAAAATCGGCGAAGGGACAATCGGTCTCGAAGGGATGGAAAGGATCATCAATCATCCGCTTCTCAGAAATCTTCCCTTCTACCTTGAAACACCGAATGATCTGGAAGGCTACAAGCGTGAAATCGCGCTTTTGAGAAGCCTTCGGAAGGAGGACGCATGAAATTCATTCACACAGCCGACTGGCACCTGGGGAAGCTTCTGAAGGAACACTCTATGACAGAAGATCAGGCATGGCTCCTGGAAAACCGTTTCCTGCCCATCGTCGACGAAGAAAAGCCGGACGTGATCCTTCTGGCCGGGGACGTCTATGACCGCTCATTTCCTCCGGAAGATGCCGTCGAGCTCTTTGACCGCATGACTGAGGAAATCGTCGGAAAGAGAGGGATTCCCTTCATCGTCATCAGCGGGAACCACGACAGCGCCGAGCGCCTCGCCGTGGCAAGCCGTCTTCTCCGCTCGCAGGGGCTCTACATCTTCGGGCCGCTCGACAGGCTCTCTCCCGTCATCCTGAAGGATGAATGGGGTCCCGTCGCATTCCTTCCGATGCCGTATTCCGAACCCGCCCGCGTGCGCGTCATGATGAACAAGCTCGGCATGGAAGAGGCGGAAAAGGTGAAGACGTACGAAGAGGCAGAAAAAATTCTTTCCTCCCGCATGCTCTCCCTCCTTCCTGATGAAGGAGAAGGCATGAGGAAAATCGCCCTTGCCCACGTCTATGCAGCAGGCGGCATGTCATCGGAATCGGAAAGACCGCTCTCGATTGGCGGCTACGACCAGATTCCTGATGAAGTCTTTGCGCCTTACGACTACACCGCACTCGGCCACCTCCACCGTCCGCAGAAGACGAAGAGGGATTCCGAGAAGATCCAGTACAGCGGAAGCCTCATGCGCTACTCCTTCGACGAAGTGCGTCAGAAGAAGGGCATCATCGTAGGGACGATTGACGGAGAAGGAAATGTTTCCACCACGTTCCGCGAAATGCTGCCCCTCCATCAGGTACGCGAAATCCAGGGTTCTTTTGCAGACATCATGGCTAAGGAAGGCTCGGAAGACTACCTGCAGATCGTATTGACCGACTCCGAACCTGTCATCGACGCCATGCCAAAGCTTCGCGAGAAGTACCCGAATGCCCTTGGCGTCGAGCAGGACATGGGATACAAGGACGATGACGGCGAAAGAAGGATCCGCCTCGAATCCATGAGCGACGAAGACATTTTCCGCGCCTTCGTCAGCCATTTCCGTGAGCAGGAACTGGCAGAAGAAGAAGAAAAGCTTTCTCAGGAAGTCTGGGAAGAGGTATACAGGAAGGAAAACGCAAAATGAAACCTTTGAAACTGACGATGCGTGCCTTCGGTCCCTATGCGGGCGAGACCGTCATCGACTTCGAAAAACTGCAGGGACGCCATCTCTTCCTGATCTGCGGCCCGACCGGAGCCGGGAAGACGACGATCCTGGATGCCATGTGCTATGCCCTTTACGGCAAGACAAGCGGCGACCGGACAGGCGAGAAAATGAGAAGCGACTATGCCGACTCCTCGGAAAGGACAGAAGTCATTTTCGATTTCATGCTGGGGGATAAGACATACCGCGCAACGAGAAGCCCGGCGCAGATGGTTGATAAGAAACGCGGCAGCGGACAGACACTGGCTGCCATGCAGGCGTCCCTTTCCGAACTGGAAGACGGCAAGGAAATCAATACATTGCGCACAGGCATTGAAGAAGCCGCAGGGAAACTCATCGGGCTCAATGCCGACCAGTTCTGCCAGGTCATCCTCCTTCCGCAGGGCGATTTCAGAAAACTCCTCGTGGCAAAGGCCGATGAAAGAGAAGCCATCCTGAAGCAGCTCTTCAAGACACAGCGTTTCTCGGAATTCAAGGACAGGCTGAAAGACAGGCTCGATGCAAAAGTCCGTGAGAAAATGGAAAAGCAGACAAGAGAAGACCAGATTCTCAGCACCGCCGGCGCCGCAGACGAAAAGCAGCTCGCCTCGATCGTGGAAGAAGCGGAGAAATCACTGCAGGAGGCGGTGGAGACGACCCGGAAGCAGGAAAAGGAAAGCAATGAATTCCGTGAAGTCTACCAGAAGGAAACTGCCCTGATGGGCCATTTCACCGAGCTTGATAAAGCATTGAAGCAGGATGCAGCCCTCAAGAATGAAGAAGGACGCATGAAGGAAATGGAAGCATCCCTTTCCCTGATCCGGAGCGCACGGGAGCTTGCGCCTTACTTCGACCAGCTGGATGGCATCACCCGGGAAGGCAGGCAGGAGGCACAGAAACTCAAGACAGCCAAAGCGGATATGGAAACGTATGCAAGGCTGAATGAAACGCTTGAAAAACGCATCCAGGAGCTGGACGCCATGAAAGAAAAACGCGAAGAAGAGCGTAAAACAGCCCTTAAAATGCAGGACCTGGTGCCCAAGGCAAAGTTGTACGGGGCAGCCGTCCAGGCGCTTAAAAACGCACAAAACGCATTATCCAGAGCAGAAGAGGAAACGAAGCGCCTCCAGGCTTCTGCCGAAGCGGCAAGGAAGGCAAGGGATGCGCAGAAGGAAAAGGCAGATGCTGTCAGGAAATCCTATATCGACGGACAGGCATTCCTTCTGGCGGAAGGACTCGAAGACGGCGTGCCATGCCCCGTCTGCGGTGCCATCCATCATCCGGCCCCGGCCCGCGGCGGAGATTATGTAGCAAAGGCAGAAGATGTCGAACGTGCGCAGAAGGAATATGAAAGAGCATCAGCTGCTTATGACAGAGCCAATGATGCCAAAGAAAAGCACAGCACAGGAGCCTATGCGAAAGCCGTGAGCGATCACGCGAAAGCCGATGCCCAGATGAAGACGCTTGAGGAAATTCCTGAAGCATACAGGGATCCCAAATATCTGGAAGCAGAAAGCACGCGCCTTCTGACGGATATCAGGAAGTGGGAACAGGACAAGGAAACGGCGGCCGCCCAGCTGAGGAAAGCAGGAGCCGACCTCTCTGCCAGCCAGGCCGCATGCAGGAATGCCGAAGAGCGCAGAGAAGAGCTCGTGAAGAAATACAGGGAAACAGAATCCGTCCTGAAGGAAGCTTCCGATAAGGCCGGCTTCCAGAGTCTCGACGAATGCAAGGAATGGTACAAGAAGAAGGACACGGAAGAAAGCGTCCGTAAGACACTGGAACAGTACCGCGCAGACAGAAAGAGCACAGAAGAACGGATCAAAGCAGAAGAGCAGGAGACTGCAGGGAAGGAGCGTCCTGACATGCTGGCGCTGAATGAAAAATCCAAAGCACTGCAGGATCAGCTCAAAAAAGCCTCCGAAAGGGCAGCCGCTCTCAAGGAACGCACAGAAACGCTCCAAAAGGCCGTTTCAGACGCCAGAGCCATCGAGAAGGAACTGGAAGACCTCCGCAAGGAGGAAGGCCTTATAAGAGGCCTTTATGACCTCACAAGCGGAAAGAAGACAAGGATCACCCTGGAAAGATACGTCCTTGGCACACTCCTTGACGACGTAGCCAATGCTGCGAACCTCCGTCTTCTCTCCATGAGCAGGAGGAGATACTCCCTCCACCGCATGACAGACGAAAGCGGACTGGGGAAGGGCGGACTCTCCTTGGAAGTCTCCGACAGCTTCACAGGACGTTCCCGCCCGGCCAATACACTTTCCGGCGGCGAAACCTTCCTGGCATCCCTCTCCCTGGCCCTTGGCCTTGCTGACGTCGTCCAGTCCAGACAGGGCGGAGTCCGTCTTGATACCATGTTCATCGACGAAGGCTTCGGTACCCTCGACCCCGACTCCCTGAACAGCGCCATGAATACACTCATCGACCTCCAGAACACAGGCCGCATGGTAGGCATCATCTCCCACGTCCCAGAACTCGAAGAACGCATAGACGCACGACTGCGCGTCACACCCGCCGAAAAAGGCAGCAAAGCAGAATTCGAGATCATCGACTGAGGAAATAAGGATAAAGGAATATATAGGCAAAAGGAGCTGTAGAAATCCGCTAAAATGTTGCTTTTTCCTTTTCTCGAACGAAGTTCGGTTTAAGGGTGTCAGAGCTCGCCCCGTAGGGGGAGCTGGCGACGGAGTCGCCTGAGGAGGTTCATTTCCTTCGAGCGCAGCGAGGTTGTATGGTTCTAATTCTCTCAATCAAATAACTCTCACTAAGGACTGTCGAAATGCCTGCACATTTTGACAGTCCTTCTTTTATTTCGATATCGACACCCATGAGTTCATAAAACTTATCTATATTCTCTCAAGGCCGGCGCGCCGCTCATATATGACTGATAGTCAAAAATATAAAAATGTCTGAAATGACTTATAGTCGGTCATGCGGGAGTTAATGGGAATGATTGTGATAACTCAGTATAAAACTGATTCTGTCGAATGTTTTACAAATAACCAAAAGTCTCATGCATATCATAAAGTTTTATCAATAGTTTAAACTTGATTTAACTTTGCGTCCGTGTTAAGCTAACCACAGACATGAAGGAAGCCTCAAGGTCATGTCCCTTGGAAAAGCAAAGATGAAAGACAGCAGAGGAAACACGGTCACTCGCGCAAGGTCCTAGTCGGAGCTCCTCCGAGGAAAAATAGAGGCACGCATAATTCTCTATATTTTCTATTAAAGGAGCGATGAAACATGAAAAAGGTTCTCGCAATTGCTGCAGTAGCAGCACTCACAGCTGGCGTATCCGCATACGCTGCAAATCCATTCTCTGATGTAACCCCGAACGACTGGGCTTATCAGGCAGTTGAAGACCTGTCCGAACAGGGCGTCGTTGAAGGTTATCCGGATGGCACCTTCAAGGGCGAAAGAAACATCACCCGTTATGAAATGGCTCAGATCATTGCCCGCATGCTCGCTAAAGAAGATCAGCTGAACGCTGAACAGAGAGCAACCCTGGACAAACTCGCTGGCGAATATGCTGACGAACTCGCAAACCTGGGCGTTCGCGTATCCAACCTTGAAAAGAAGGTCGGCAACCTGTACTGGTCCGGCGATGCTCGTATGCGTTACCAGAACAAAGCAACTGGCGATGATTCCTGGAACGGCCGTATGAGAATCAACGTAAAGGGTCAGGTCAATGACTCCACTTACGTACAGGGCCGCCTGAACGCAACCATGGACTTCAAAGAAAGTGAAGATGATTCTGATGTACAGTTTGATCAGCTGTTTGCAAACCATGACTTCGGTACCGCTGCAACCGTTCGTCTCGGCCGTCAGCCGGTAGCATTTGGTGACCAGGGCGGCTGGCTGTATGGTGATACCTTCGGCGCTGATGCTGCTCAGGTAACATTCCATGCAGGACAGAAAGTTGACCTGACCGCAGGCTATGGCCGCTTCAATACCTCTGACTATGATGAAGGCGTTGAAGATCAGGATGCATTCTATGCACGCGGCGCAGCTGACCTGAACGTTGCTAAACTCGGCGTTGACTACATTAAGTTCACAGGCGACAAGGAAGCTGATACAGCTGCCGGCTATGAACTGATGGGCGCAAACCTGACCATTCCGGTTTCCGACTTCCGTGTATTCGGTGAATACTGGAAGAACACCACCTATGACAACGGCAATGATACCGCTTGGAACGCAGGTATCGGCTATGGCAAACTGAACCTGAAGAAACCGGGCTCCTTCGCTATCGATGTAGCTTACAACGATGTTGACGAAGGCGTATACTTCGGCGGCACAGGCCTCCAGACTGATGCTCTGAAGTATCTGACAAAACATGAAGCAACCAACGTAACATTCTGGAATGCAATGGCTGACGTTACCCTCCAGAAGAACGTATTCCTCCATGGTGAATATGCATTCGACGTTAGCGCTGATGACGCTGATATGAATGATAAGGATGCTTGGACCGTATCCCTCAACTACAAGTTCTAATACAGAACCTGGCAGCAGTGAAATTAAAAGAGACTTCCTTCGGGAGGTCTCTTTTTAGTGGGAAATGTTTGCAGAAAGTATAGAAACAGATTATCGTATTTATAGAAGTTCTTTATAAGCTGCAAAAGAAGAATATAGGTGGACAATCTGACAAAATGTGCCGAAATGTGAATGGAAAATCTGCTGACTTTCGGTCATATGGCGGTAAACGCGAATCATTTGCATAATTTAAAATTAGGAGATTTCACTCAAAAATGGAAGCTTTAAGGGAATGGGAGGATTTGTTTAAACTTGATTTAACTTTTCTCATGTGTTATTCTCAACCTAGACATGAAACAAGTCTTCCGATTCATGTCACTTAAGATCGAAGAAGAAAAACACGCAGAGGAAACACGGTCACTCGAGCCACGTTTTTCATCCAAGCTCTTAGGGAAAAAGGAAGACATTCCACATTTTTCTTTATAAGGAGCGAAGAACATGAAAAAAATTCTCGCACTCGCTGCTGTAGCAGCACTCACCGCTGGCGTATCCGCATACGCTGCAAATCCTTTCTCTGATGTAACCCCATCCGACTGGGCTTACCAGGCAGTAGTAGACCTGTCCGAACAGGGCGTTGTTGAAGGCTATCCGGATGGCACCTTCAAGGGCGAAAGAAACATCACCCGTTATGAAATGGCTCAGATCATTGCCCGCATGCTCGCTAAAGAAGATCAGCTGAACGCTGAACAGAGAGCAACCCTGGACAAACTCGCTGGCGAATATGCTGACGAACTCGCAAACCTGGGCGTTCGCGTATCCAACCTTGAAAAGAAGGTCGGCAACCTGTACTGGTCCGGCGATGCTCGTATGCGTTACCAGGATAAGACCCTTAATAAAGATGACAGCTGGAATGGCCGTATCCGTATCAACGTACGTGGCCAGGTTAATGACTCCACCTACGTACAGGGCCGTTTCCTGAACGAAATGAACTTCAAAGACAGTGCTTCTTCTGATACCTCCATGGATCAGTTGTATGTAAATCACAACTTCGGTAAAGACTTTGCAGTACGTCTTGGCCGTCAGCCCATTTCCTTCGGTGATCAGGCAGGCTGGCTGAGCAATGGTCATGAAGGCTATGATGGCGTACAGGCTGCTTACAACAATGGCAAACTGTCCCTGACCACCGGCTATGGCCAGTTCAACAACCAGTACGGCGATTTCTCTGCACCGCATTATAATACAAATAAAGATGTTGTAGATAACAACGATGCTGATTTCTATTTCGCACGCGGTGCATATGACTTCGACTTTGCTAAACTGGGCGTAGATTACATTTCTTATCAGGATAAACATGGTGCAACCTATATTGGTAGCGATGGTGCAACAGCTACAAACAAAGTAGACTTCAAGGGAACCAAACCGGAACTCTTCGGCGTTAACCTGAACATCCCTGTTCAGCAGTTCAATGTATTTGGTGAATACTGGAAGAACACCACCGCTCCGGATGCTCTGAAAGACACCGCTTGGAACGCAGGCCTCTCCTACGGCGCAGCTAACTGGAAGAAACCGGGCACCTGGGATCTCTCCGTTGCATACAACAGCGTAGGCAATGCTGTATACTTCGGTGACACCGGCTGGCAGACCAACATCCTCGATGCAGTATACAAAGCAGACAGACTGAAATTCTGGAACGCTATGGGCGATGTAACTCTGACTAAGAACGTACAGCTCCATGCTGAATATGCATTCGCAGCTGACGCTGACAAGGGTGCAGATCCGGACGACGCTTGGACAGTATCCCTCAACTACAAATTCTAATTTCTTATCGAAGAAACTGGAATCAAAGAAAGGAAACCTCTTTCGAGGTTTCCTTTTTTTATTTCCTGACATAGAAACACCGGACCATGGATCCTGGTAGCAACTTCAGCACTTCCGGCCGTAAAAGCAATGACTTCATTCGATGGATAATACAGGGGGCATGCTGATTTGCTCATCATCATTTCACTCTTTTAACAGAGTAAAATCCATCAAATTCTGCTTTGTTTTTTCCCCTTAGGCAAAGAACAGGGGGTGTAACCAAACTATGCCTCAAATGGCAGGTCGAGGCTAAAAAGGGCCTTTAAAGTGATTTTAGGAAAATTCATCTTCATGGAAAAAGTCTGAACTCGTGATTTTTCTCAAAAATGATGTTTTAAAACAGCCTTTTGAAGGATGGATTTTCCTTTAAAAGGGGTTCTGCGCAGCAATGGGCCTGGAAGATGGTATCCTCCCGGGAACAGGAAAATCTCGGGAAGGTATTCAAATGACAGATTGGACAGGATTGCATATGTAAAAATTTTATAGTATTCTGAATGCAGAACATACGCCCTGCGTATGGCATGGAAGAGCGAAGCGCGGTGAATACGGAGGCCATTCCCCTGCTTCATGACTCCGTTTCAAGAACATTCATTTTTTAAGGAGCAGGAATATGAAAAAAATTCTCGCACTCGCTGCCATGGCAGCACTCACCGCTGGCGTATCTGCATACGCTGCCAACCCGTTCTCTGATGTAACTCCGAATGACTGGGCTTACCAGGCAGTCGCAGACCTGTCTGAACAGGGCGTCGTTGAAGGCTATCCGGATGGCACCTTCAAAGGTGAAAGAAACATCACCCGTTACGAACTGGCTCAGATCATTGCCCGCATGCTCGCTAAGGAAGATCAGCTGAATGCTGAGCAGAGAGCAACCCTCGGCAAACTCGCTGGCGAATATGCTGACGAACTCGCCAATCTGGGTGTCCGTGTTTCCAATCTTGAAAAGAAGGTAGGAAACCTTTCCTTCTCCGGCGATGCCCGTATGCGTTACCAGAACAATGCGCTTTCTGATGATGCATGGGACGGCCGTATCCGCCTGAATGTAAAAGGACAGGTCAATGATTCCACCTACGTACAGGGCCGCCTTGATGCAGAAATGAATTTCAAGACGAGCGATGATACGAATGTCATTTTCGATCAGCTCTTCGTCAATCATGACTTCGGCGATGCTGTCACAGTCAGACTGGGCCGTCAGCCGGTTGTCATCGGCGACCAGAGCGGCTGGCTCTACGGCTTCCCATACGGCTATGACGGAGCTCAGGCTATGTTCCATCAGGGCCGCGTCAATCTGACTGCCGGCTATGGCCGCTTCAATAAGTCCGATTACACCGATGGTGTAAAAGATCAGGATGCATTCTTTGCCAAAGGTGACTTCGACTTCTCCGCTGCCAAGCTGAACCTGAACTATTTGAAATTCACCGGAGACAAGAAGGCAGACACCTTCGCCGGTTATGAAATCGCAGGCGCTGGCCTTACGATTCCTGTCGGAGATTTCCGCGTATTCGGCGAATACTGGAAGGATACAAACTGGAAGAACGGTTATGACACCGCATGGAATGCAGGCCTTGGCTATGGCAAGCTGAACGTGAAGAAACCGGGCTCCTTCGCCGCTGACGTAGCATACAACAGCGTCGATCAGGGCATTTACTTCGGTGGCACCGGCTATCAGACAAACGTCCTCTCTTACCTCACCGACTCTGGCACAAACGCTGATCGCGTGAAATACTGGAACGCCATCGCTGACGTCACCCTCCAGAAGAACGTCTACCTCCACGGCGAATACGCCTTCGACGTCAAGACAAACGGAGGAGACCACTCCGCGGCCGACGAAGACGCATGGACACTCTCCCTCAACTACGTATTCTAAAAGAAATTCAGAATTGGAAATACATAAAATTTAGAAAAGAAGCCTCCTTCGCAG
>ERZ836939.4584-NODE-4584-length-10252-cov-7.503678_pt1 | contig 10252 bp, 10 predicted proteins | sample MGYA00519912_ERZ836939 | MGnify/ENA primary metagenome ERZ836939 (study PRJEB31850, sample SAMEA3708810) | human gut metagenome | biome: human gut; feature: human-associated habitat; material: faeces | place: China | collected 2014 ... | reverse complement strand
ATCAAGGTGCCCCTGTTCATCAACCCCGGCGACAAGATCAAGATCGACACCCGCACCGGCGAGTACCTGGAGCGCTGCAAGGCCTGATTGCCTACCGGACTTCCGCGGAGGCGGAAGGGCATCGGCGGGTGTCGGGGGCCCCGCGCAGCGGGGCGCGCCTCCGGCGCACACAAGGGTTTTGCCGGAGGCAAAACCTTGGCGCAAGGCGGAATTCAGTTCCGCCTTGCAAATGAAATCAAAGGGTTCCCGCGCAAAGTGTGCTTTGCGTGGGACTCACCCGCACCGGCGAGTACCTGGAGCGCTGCAAGGCGTAAGCGCCCGAACGCCCTGGAACAGGCGCACAGCGAACCGCGCAGACGAAAAAGCAGTTGTGCCGTAGGCGCAAGATGTTTTTTGCGGAGCGGTAAGCAGTGTGCCGTCGCGGAGGGTGTGAGGCGTGATAGCTGACGCTGTAAAGGCGCATCGTTTTGTGAAGGCCCTTTGGGCCGCCTGTGAAAAGGAGATTATTATGACTATTTCTGAGAAGGTCGCGTATCTGAAGGGTCTGGCCGAGGGCCTGGATCTGGACACTGCCAAGTCCAAGGAGGGCAAGCTCATCTCCGTAATGATCGGCATCCTGGAGGAGATCGGCATGTCCATCGAGGATCTGGAGGAGAACACCGTCGCCCTGGGCGAGGAGATCGACGCCATCTCCGACGACCTCTCCGACGTGGAGAAGGCCGTGTTTGACGAGGATGACGACGACGATGACTGCTGCTGCGGCGACGAGGAGGACGATTTTTTTGAGGTGGACTGCCCCAACTGCGGCGACACCCTGATGATCGACGAGTCTGTCCTGGAAGAGGGCGTGATTCAGTGCCCCGGCTGCAGGCAGAAGTTTGCGCTGGATCTGTCCGACGACTGCTGCTGCGGGGACGGAGACGAGGATGGCTGTGGCTGCGGCTGTGAGGAGCACGACCACGACTAATAGAACCCCCTGAGCGGGCGCCCCGAGTGGGCGTCCGCTCTTTTTTGCGGAACTACGCAGGACCGCGCCCCATAGCGCCTGCTTTTTGTAGAAAACAGCACCGGTCCCTCTCTTGCGCGGCCCTGGATACCATAGTATAATGAAGGAGTTAACTTAGGTAAACTAAATTTTTTGAGTGGAGCGGCTATGAGAACTCAGACGGAACAGAACGAGAGAACCCTGGAGGAGGTGGCGCCGGGCGAGCGCGGTGTTATTCTCCAGGTTGGCAATGAAAACGGCCCGGTGAAGCGGCGGCTGGTGGATATGGGGCTGACTCCGGGCACCGAGGTCACGGTGCGCAAGGTAGCCCCTTTCGGCGATCCGGTGGAGCTCAACCTGCGGGGGTACGAGCTGTCCCTGCGCAAAGCGGACGCGGCCCAGATCCGGGTGGCAACCGGCGCGGAGGGGGAGCGGCGCGCCCAGACACGGCGGCGGCGCATCGGCATGGTGCAGCACATTCCGGACGAGGAAACCCTCCGCCGGATGGATGCCGACCACGCCCATGAGGCGGCGGAGCACGGCGGCGTGCCCGACTACGCCAGCCACGACACACGGGAGATGAAGCTGGCCCTGGTGGGCAACCCCAACTGCGGCAAGACCACCCTGTTCAACGCCCTCACCGGCTCCAACCAGTACGTGGGCAACTGGCCGGGCGTGACAGTGGAGAAGAAGGAGGGCCGGGCCCAGGTGGAAGGCAAGTCCGTCACAGTGGTGGATCTGCCCGGCATCTACTCCCTCTCCCCCTACTCCATGGAGGAGATTGTTGCCCGGGACTTCATCGTGGGGGAGCGTCCCGACGCCATCATCGACATCATCGACGCCACCAACATTGAGCGCAACCTCTATCTGACCGCCCAGCTTCTGGAGCTGGAGCGGCCTATGGTCATAGCGCTCAACTTTATGGACGAGGTGGAGAAGCACGGCGACCACATCGACGTGGCGGGACTGTCCAAGGCCCTGGGGGTGCCGGTCATTCCCATCACTGCCCGGTCAGGGGAGAACATTCAGACTCTGCTGGAGGCGGCCCACCGGCAGATGCACGTGGGCGTCACCATTGAACCGGATGATCTGTACGACGGCTTTACCCACCAGATCCATCACAAGGTGGGCGAGCTGATCCACGACAAGGCCTACGCCGCCCATATCCCTGCCCACTGGGCGTCTATCAAGCTCATCGAGGGGGACGCCCTGGTGGAGAAAGCCCTGGGCCTGTCTCAGAAGGAGCGGGACGAGCTGGAGGCCGTCTGCCGGGAGTATGAGGGGGCCTATGATCTGGGCGACCGGGAGACCTTGATCGCCGACGCCCGCTACCAGTTCATCCAGACCGTGGTGGCCCAGTGCGTCAGGCGGGGCCGCCCTCTGGGGGCGCCCACCCTGTCCGACCGCATTGACGCCATCGTGACCCACAAGGTTCTGGCCATCCCGGTGTTCCTGCTGATGATGCTGTGTATGTTTGCCCTCACCTTCGGGCCGGGGCAGATGCTGGCCGACGGGGTGGATGCCTTCATCGGCGGCTGGTTTGCCGGGGGCGTCCGCTCCCTCCTGGCCGCCGCGGGTACTGCGCCGTGGGTGGAGGCCCTGCTGGTGGACGGCGTCATCGCCGGTGTGGGCGGCGTGCTCACCTTCCTGCCCCAGATCGCCATTCTATTTCTGTTCCTGTCCTTCCTGGAGGATTCAGGCTACATGGCCCGGGCGGCCTTCATTATGGACCGGCTGCTGCGGCGCTTCGGCCTGTCCGGCAAGGCGTTTATCCCCATGCTCATGGGCTTCGGCTGCACCGTCCCGGCAGTCATGGGAGCCCGCACCATGGAGAACGAGAAGGACCGCCGCATGACCATCATGCTGGTTCCCTTTATGTCCTGCTCCGCCCGGCTGCCGGTGTACGGCCTGCTCACCGCCGCCTTCTTCCCCCAATACGGAGGGCTGGTGGTATTTTCCCTCTATCTGCTGGGCCTGATCTTCGCCATCGGCTCGGGCATCCTCCTCAAGAAGCTGGTCTTCCAGGGGGAGCCCGCCGCCTTCGTGCTGGAGCTGCCCCCCTACCGCCTGCCCACCCTCAAAAATATCGCCCTCCACGTGTGGGAGAAGGTAAAGGGCTTCCTGGTGAAGGCGGGCACCCTGATTCTGGCCATGAGTGTACTGCTCTGGTTCCTCCAGTCCTTCGGCTTTGAGGGCGGGACCTTCGGGATGGTGTCCAGCGAGGAGTCCTCTATCCTGGGCTTCGTGGGCGGCCTCCTGGCTCCTCTGTTCGCCCCCTTGGGCTTCGGCACCTGGCAGGCGGCGGTGGCCCTGCTCACCGGACTGGTAGCCAAGGAGATGGTGGTCTCCTCCATGAGCATGTTCTACGGCTTTTCTGTCACTGCCAGCGGTGCGGCGATTGCCGCCGCCCTGGGCGGCACCTTCCAAAGCCCCTTGGCCGCCTATTCTTTCCTGGTGTTTGTCCTGCTCTATGTGCCCTGCGTGGCGGCGGTGTCCACCATCCGCAAGGAGATGAACTCCACCAAATGGACCCTGGCCTCCATCGGCTGGCAGCTGGGGGCCGCCTGGCTGGGCTCCTTCCTGGTCTATCAGCTCGGCTCTCTTGTGCTGCGGGTGATAGGATGTTAAAATATATCGTATATACCGGTGTGGCGGCGCTGATCGTATGGGCGGCGGCCTACCTGATCTACCGTTTCCACCAGAGTCTGAAGGGCAAGCGGGGGTGCGGCTGCGGCGGATGCCCTTCCTGCCCCCACACCCGCTGCCGCCACCGCAGGACATAGGGGCCGATGCCCACATCGGCCCGCAGCAAGGAGGCGCTCTTATGGACCATCAACTCAAACAGCTTCAGGACTGGATCAGCGAGAGCCGGCATATCGTCTTTTTCGGCGGCGCGGGGGTGTCCACTGAGAGTGGTATCCCCGACTTCCGCAGCGTGGACGGCCTGTACCACCAGCAATACGCATTTCCGCCGGAGACGATTTTAAGCCACAGTTTTTTTGAGCGGAATCCGGAGGAGTTCTACCGATTTTACCGCAGCAAAATGCTCTTTCCGCAGGCCAGGCCCAATGCAGCTCATTGGAAACTGGCGGAGCTGGAGGCGGCGGGAAAGCTGACCGCCGTGGTGACTCAGAACATCGACGGGCTCCACCAGGCGGCGGGGAGCAAAACGGTGTACGAGCTCCACGGCTCCGTCCACCGGAACCACTGCATGAAGTGCCGCCGGTTCTACGGCCTGGACTTCCTGCTGGAGACCGGCGGCGTGCCCCACTGTCCAGCGTGCGGCGGGGTGGTTAAGCCAGACGTGGTGCTCTACGAGGAGTGCCTGGACGAGACAACCATGGAGGGCGCGGTGGAGGCCATCGCCGGGGCGGACATGCTGATCATCGGCGGTACCTCCCTGGCGGTGTACCCGGCGGCGGGGCTGATCCGCTATTACCGCGGGAATAGGCTGGCCCTGATCAACAGGAGCGCCACCCCCTACGACAGAGAGGCCGGCCTGGTCATCAATGCCTCTCTCGGCGAAGTACTGGGAGCCATCCGGGTATAACAGAAGGGCGTCCGCGTGGACGCCCTTTCAATTTTTTTGTTGAAAATCGATAAAACCCATGGTATACTCTCCCTAAAGGGGGAGATACCATGGAAAAAACCGCTGTGCAGAAGCTGGCCGGGGTACTGAAGATCCTGGTGACTATCACATTCGTGTGTAATCTCATTGTCCTGCCCTTGGTGCCGGTACTAGTGTCCGTTGCTGGGTGCCAAATCCCATTGCCTGAGCTGTTAGGCAATCTGACAGCAGAACCACCGTTGCCTGGGGACGACTGGCCCTATTTTTCGCCTGGTCTACAGATGTTTCTGGTAGTAGTGGGGGCTTGGACGGAGAATTTTGCCTTCACCTTTGTCCTCACCCTTTTCCTCCTGTTCTGCGGCATCTGCACCGCCGTAATTTTGTGGCAGGGCCGCCGGGTGCTGGGCACCATCCTGACGGGCGCCCCTTTCCGGGCGGAGAACGGCGTCAGCCTCCGCCGGGCGGCGGTGTGTTGCTTTTTGATCGCCGCCGCCGCGCTGGCCCGGGTGGTGTGGGGGCTGTTCTACTACGGTTCCGTCGCGCCCCTGCTGACCTATAACGCTCTGTTCGTTCCCATTTTTATTCTGGGCGGCCTGCTCTGCCTGGTCATGTCCGCGCTGTTCCGTCAGGCGGCGGAGCTGAAGGCGGAGAATGATCTGACTATTTGAGGAGGGGAAGCCATGCCCATTGTCGTCAATCTGGACGTGATGATGGCCAAGCGGAAGATGAGTCTCAACGAGCTCTCCGCCCGGGTGGATATCACCCTGGCCAACCTGTCCATCCTGAAAAATAACCACGCCAAGGCGGTGCGCTTTACCACGCTGGAGGCTATCTGCAAGGCGTTGGACTGTCAGCCGGGCGACCTGCTGGAATACGTGCCGGAGTCAGCAGAACACCCGTAGGGGTGGCCTTTGGTTGTCCGTTTTTTGTTATATTCAAAAAAATATTATTGAAATTCGATAATAATAAATTGACAAACAATCCCTCCTGTGCTATCCTCAGAGACAGACAGGAGGGATTGCTTTATGATACGGATATGGATTGCGATGATGTTGGCACTCCTGCTGCTGGCGGGCTGCGGTGGGGAGAAGGACGCCGGTTACGTGGCCCGGAAATTGGATATTGTGTTGCCGCAGCCGGCGGCAGTCACCTCCGGGGACAGCCACGGGGGCTTCCACGGGGACGGCCTGCTCCACATGGAGCTGACCTTTTCCCAAGGGGACGCCCTGGCGGTGGAGGAGGCCGTATCCAGCGCGGGATGGAGTCTGTTTCCCATGGAGCCGGAACTGGAGGAGCGCCTCTACCCGGACGGCGCCGGCGCGTCGGACTGGCCGGACTGGCCCGTGCCAGCCCGGGGATGGTGGTATCTGGAGGACCGTCAGGAGAACGAGACGGAGGATATGTGGCAGCGGTACTCTTACAACTATACCTTTGCGGTCTATGACCCAGATACCGGCATCCTGTACTACCAGGAGCTGGACACTTGAGACAGGAGGAATGTCGGAATGGACGATCTGAGCACCCTCGGCCCGCTGGCGCTGGGCCTGTTGGCATGGGGGCTGGGCCTGGCAGCCCTGATGACCCGCCGGACGGGACTGTGCGCCCCCAGTCTGGGGTGCTGCGCCGTCGCTCTGTCCCTGGTGCCTCTCCATGTCTACCTGGAGGTGGAGGCGGGCGACCTGTCCGCTGTTCAGGATACAGCGCACGCCTTCGCCCTCAGCGCCGCCGCTCTGGTTCTTGGAACCTTGGCGCTCAACACCGCGGCATGGCTCCGTACCAGATATTAAGGAGTGAGACAAATGGAGGAGAAAAAGACTGTCCCGGTAACGCCGCCCGTGACGGCGGCCCGGCGGGTGTTTCCGGTGGACGGGAGGGATCGGGCGTTGCTGGTTCTGGCATGGGGCGTGGGCGTCCTGTGCGCGGAGGTGCTGCTCTGGGGCCTGTCCGGCCTGGGGATGACCCTCCTGGTGGCGGCATGGTATGGCGTCCTGTTCTGGTACGGCGGCGCCGCTCCACTGGCCAGGCGGGAAAACCGCCTTCTTCTGTACGCCGTGGGCCTGTTGGCTCTGACCTTCGCCCTGTTTGCCAATCCGTGGCTCCGGCTGTGGAACACACTGGCCCTCGTTCTGCTGATGGGAATTCAAATGGGGGGCTGGCCAGGGATGGAGGTGTATCCCGTTGAGACATCCGCCATGTTGGGGGAGCGTTTCCTGCGGGTGATGGGCGGCCTGTTCGGCTATCTGGGCGCGCCGGTTCAGGCGCTGGGCTCCATTCGGGGCCTCTCCCGCAAAAAGATGCCCTATGTCCTGGGGGCACTGCTGGTGTGCGTTCCACTGCTGATGGTGGTCTTTCCCCTGCTCACATCGGCGGATGCGCTGTTCGCCCAGGTGACCCGCCGGGCGGCGGACTGGTTTGATGAGCATCTGGCGCTGTGGGCCCTGCGGTTGATTTTCGGACTGCTTGTCGCCCCATTCCTGTTCGGGCTGCTCTACTCCCTGCGGCGACCGGAGCCGCTGAAGCGGCTTACCCGGCCCGTGGAGAGCCTTTCAATGGAGGCCGCAGGGCCGGTCACCGTCCTGGCAGTGCTGGATGTCCTGTATGCCTTCTTTCTGGCGGTGCAGTGCGCAGCGCTGTTCGGCGGCGCTGACTACCTGGCCCAGGTGGGAATCAGCTATGCGAGCTATGCCCGCAGCGGTTTTTTCCAGCTTGTGGCCGTAGCCGCGGTCAATTTGGCCTGCCTGCTGGCCTGCCTTGCTCTCTGCAAGGGTGAGGGGCGGGGGCTCAGGATGGTGCAGGTGCTGGGCACACTCCTGGTGGCGGCCAGCGGCGTGATGCTGGTATCCGCCCTGTGGCGCATGAACCTCTATGTGGGGGCCTATGGGTTGTCCTTTAAGCGGGTGCTGACCTATTGGGGGATGGCCGTGCTGGCGGTGCTCCTGGCAGCCGCCCTGTGGAAGGTGTGGCACCGGCACTTCCGCTGGTTCCGGGTGCTGCTGAGCGTGGGGGTGGCGGGCTGGCTGCTCCTTAACTACGCCAATGTGGACGCCTTGGTGGCCCGCTACAACATTGGCCGCGGCCTGGACACCGGGGCGGTACTCTCCGCCTCGGACGGACGGCTGGGGGCCCTGCCTGCGCTGGAGGAGCTGCTGGAGGCCCAGCCGGAGGAGACAGAGCTGCGCCAGGCGGTGGAGACGCTTCGGGACAGCGCCAGGTGGCAGGCCGCCCATTGGCAGACCTGGTCAGTGGCCGCTTGGCGGGGGCAGTAGCAGGAACGAAAACCGCCCGGACAGCGTTTGCCGTCCGGGCGGTCGCCCCTCTGCTCAGAGGGTGCCGGTGCAGAAAAAGGTGAAGCGACCGCTGGCATATACCGTACCCGCTCCGTCGTCCACGGTGATGGATACCAGGCAGGTGGTGCGGCCACGGTGCTCCACCCGGGCACGGGCGGTCACCTGACCCGCTCTGGCGGAGCGGATGAAATCAAGGCTGCCGTGGAGCGTCACATACTTCCGGCCGTCGGTCCGGCAGGCGCTTCCGGCGGCACAGTCGGCCAGCGTGTAGTAGGCCCCTCCGTGGAGCAGACCATAGGGGTTTAGACTATCCGGCCCGATCTCCAGGCTGGCTTCCGCCGTGCCGTCCCCAGTTTGATGGGTCGTGATACCGTTATAGACGGCAAAGGCGTTGGCCCTTGCAATTGCGTCAAGCTGTGCTTCGTCTGCCATGTTTCCCGATTCCTCAATCTTTCAGAATGATACGGTCACCCTCGATGTGCTCCACCGTGGCGAGGGCCTCCACCCGGATGCCCATCCGCCGCAGAACACGACCGCCGTCCCGCATGGCCTTTTCGATGGCCACGCCCACGCCGGCCACCTCGCCGCCCGCCTTGGAGACGAGTTCCAGCAGGCTCAGAATGGCCTGCCCATTGGAGAGGATATCGTCTACCAGGAGAACCACGTCGTCCCCGTCCAGGTACTTTTTAGAGACCCGCAGGGTATAGGACTTCTCCAGAGAGAAGGAGTGGGTTTCGGCCGAGTAGACCTCCGGATCGATGTACCCGGTCTGGAACTTCTTCGCATAGACCGCCGGGACATCCAGAGCTCGTGCTACAAAACAGGCCAAGGCGATACCGGAGCTTTCCGCAGTCAGTACCTTGGTGATCCTCACACCCCGGAAACGCTTTGCCAGCGCGTTTCCCATGTGCTCCATCAGATTTATATCCATACAGTGATTGAGGAACATGTCCACGTGGATGATGTCCCCCTCGCCGACCACCGCATCGCTTAAAATCCGTCGTTTTAATTCTTCCATGGTACTCCCTTCCGTCCAATGCACGGTTTCAATGCTTCTGAATAAGATTATAAACTATTTTACACGCCCCTGCAATATTGACAAGCGCACAAAAATAGGGTATTCTAATCAATACGGTGATTGTGGCTTTGTGACGCTACCCGCCCACAGCCAGTTGCAGCGGTATCGAAGTGGTCATAACGGAGCTGACTCAAAATCATGTGACAGGATTGAATAAATCGAATATTCTATACGGAAGCGTATCGAAGTGGTCGTAACGAGCTTGACTCGAAATCAAGTTGTCCGCAAGGGCACGTGGGTTCGAATCCCACCGCTTCCGCCATGGGTGAGTCCTTATAGGACTCACTCATTTTTTCATAATTTGTAAATTCATTTTGAAAGTTGTACAGAAATTTACAACTTTTTTCTTTTTCCAGCCTATATGTAGAAGCCTGATTTTACATGATAGGAGGAAATATGATATATTACAAACGATATACGGGAAAGCTACTTCCGCAGAAAACGGCAGAGCAGCCAAGCTGGGTCCAATGGACGCACCATTCAGAGGGCAAAACCCACTGTGAGGAATGCTTAATGTTGGATGGTTGTTGGTTTCAGGAAGAAAATGCTCCGTCTTGTCCACATCATCCATACTGCCACTGCACATTAGACCCGATTCCCTATGCTGTGGTTTTGATGAATACAACATCATATAGCGATTACAGCAAATTTGATCCCTATCTATTTGACCCAGAAAATACATATAGACATGGAAAAAATCGAGCATTTGAAAGTTGGGGCTATTCTGCTTCAGATTCTACGTGGCTTAAGAATCAAAGTGAGAAACAGGCACTTGAAAAATATCTATCCGGTGACTATATGTTAGGAAAGTTGGATAGACGAGGCTAGCGAATTGATATCAGAGTTACGATTCCCAGAAAAGGCAAATCAGGCAGCGTGTCATTTATTACTGGATGGATGCTTATGCTGAACGGAAAACTCAAATTGAATACGCCGTATGGGGGAAAATAAAATGAAGATGATGGATTGCGTAGAAGTGATGGTAGAAAAAGATAGCTATGCAAAAGAAGGCGTTCACAAGGGAATGCAAGGGGTTGTCTGGGAGAAGGAGCCAAAAGACGGCTGTTGGGTCGTCCTCTTTCCTCAATGTGGAGATAAGGAAGATATTGCAGACCTCTACATGAAAGAAGAGGATCTGAAATTGATTCCTGTTATGTCTCCAGATGTAAATGAGCAAATCAAGGCGCAATTTGAAAAAGAAGCCGATCAGACAAAATCATTTGCCGAAAAGCTGGATGATCTTTCTAATTATCGTATCTAATGGGATAAAAGCCTCTTGCTTGCTGCGCTAAAACCATTGATATGACTGGATTTTTCCAAGTCCTATAATTACA
>ERZ836939.4580-NODE-4580-length-10259-cov-3.263524_pt1 | contig 10259 bp, 6 predicted proteins | sample MGYA00519912_ERZ836939 | MGnify/ENA primary metagenome ERZ836939 (study PRJEB31850, sample SAMEA3708810) | human gut metagenome | biome: human gut; feature: human-associated habitat; material: faeces | place: China | collected 2014 ... | reverse complement strand
TGAAACTGATGCTGCTTTCTTTACCTGCACTATATCATGAAGGTATGCAGGTTTTCTTACCTGATAATTATTATCATCAGCTTCTTTCTTGTCGTCAGGCTCTGCACATTCAGGCTTATTATAAGTTCTTACAAGACTGTGCTTTAAATGTGTCTCAAGCTGTTCAAGTACATTTCTTCTTAATTCTTTAATCCAGCCGACAGGCACAAACACACCATCATCAAGCTGCACTTCTGCATCTTCCACCACAAAACATGTATCGCCGGTTTTCTTTAAATTCTTAACCAGTTCCTCCTCTGAGGCCGGACGGCTCTGTGCTTCGGTAACTATCTCTCCTGTACATGTCTTTTCAATTCCATCATACATTACTGTAAGTGATATATTTTCATTCTTTCTTACAACAAGCCTCATATCTACATGAAGCTTAGGTGTTATTCCGACATAATTGTCCGCTACATATGCCTTAATCTTAGCATTATTCATTCTGTTGACAATTCTTCCCTCATACAGCGGGTATTTCTTAGGAAGATTAACAATCAAGGTCTGTCCTGCTGCCACATCAGCTCCGCTCTCAAATGAATGCTCTTTATCAATCTCAAAGACATCGCCTCTGTTCACATTCTTTAATGCCTTAAATGTAATTCTTCCTGCCTTGTTAGATACTACCTTAAGGCACTCCGTTCCCATATGGTTAGGACGCCCCAGTGACATCATCTTCTTTCCCTTGACGCTGTCATAATAGCCTGTAGTAAATGCACCTCTGTTATATATATCTGAAAGGTCATCAATATCCTTCTTATCTACCTCGAAGCCTTTTCGTCCCCTCTCAAGATACATATCAACATATTTACGGTAAATATGCGTTACCATAGCCGCATATGTGACATTCTTCATACGGCCTTCAATTTTCAGAGAATACACTCCACTTTCTATAACATCAGGAAGTATCTGTAATGCACACATATCCTTAGGGCTTAATGCGTAACTGTTGTTTCTGTTATTAATCTTTTCGCCGTTATCATACACATCATAAGGCATCCTGCACGGCTGGGCACACCTTCCCCTGTTGCCGCTTCTTCCTCCGTTAAAGCTTGAAAGCAGGCATTGTCCCGAATAACAGTAACATAATGCTCCATGCACAAAGCTTTCTATCTCCACATCTAATCTCTCATGAAGCTGCTTTATTTCCTGCAGATTCATCTCTCTTGAAGTGACTATTCTTGTTGCACCAAGTTCCTTTAAAAGCCTGCTGCCATACACTCCGGTCTGTGTCATCTGTGTGCTTGCATGTATATCCATATCAGGAAAATGTTTTCTTATAAGGTTAAACACACCCATATCCTGTACAATCACTGCATCAAGACCTGCCTCATAGAATGGTATAAGATATTCTATAAGACTGTTCTCTATCTCTCTTGACTTAAGAAGAGTATTAACTGTCAGATAAACCTTTCTACCGAATAAATGTGCATATTCAATAGCACAAATAAGCTCTTCATCATTAAAATTATTGGCAAATGCCCTTGCTCCAAACATATTGCCTCCCAGGTATATGGCATCTGCCCCTGCCACCACAACAGCTTTCATAATATCAAGTGAACCTGCTGGTGCTAAAACCTCCACCTGTGTTTTTCTCTTATCAACATTCATAGTTGTAACCGCCTTTAAATTAAATGGCTGCTGCAAATGCATTTGCAACAGCCGTTATTATTAATACCAGATAATCTTATGTAAATCACTTCTTAGAGTCATTCAGTTCTGTCTCTAACTTGACAATATTCTTCTGATACTTGTTAATCTCACTCTTTAATTCCTTAATCTCTTTTGCTGAACTTTCTGCCTTAATCTGTGCTGCAATAAGTTCATGCTTAAGGTCGTATATTTCCTTATCCTTGTTCTCAATATCTAATGAAAGACTGTCTGCCATCTTCTTAGCCTTGAAGTAATCATCTGCAATATTAAGATACATCATATCAGTTCTGAGCTCTGCTGACATTCGTCTGTAACTCTCTTCTTTATTAAATTCAGTTATCTTGTTATTAATGTATGATGCAACTCTCTGAAGATACTCCTCGCTTTCATATCCACCAAGCTTGATTACCTTACCTCCAAGAATTACTTCTGCTGTATTCTTTGATGACATAAGTCCCCTCCATATATGTAGAAATAAACATATTAAGTATATAATAAATACACTTACTATTCAACTCATAAAACACATTCTTTAGAATATTTTATGTTATTTTTGTTTGAATGGCCTGCCAAGATTATCATAAGCCGCTTTAGTTGCAACTCTTCCTCTTGGAGTTCTGTTAATATACCCGTTCTGTATAAGATATGGCTCATAAACATCTTCAAGAGTTCCTGAATCCTCACCGATTGATGCTGCCAGCGTCTCAATGCCAACAGGACCACCATCAAATTTATCAACTATTGTGGTAAGTATAACACGATCATTACGATCCAGTCCGTCTCTGTCAACATCTAACAGGTTAAGTGCATAGTCAGCAACATCTTTGTTGATATGACCGTTATATTTTACCTGTGCAAAATCTCTTACTCTCTTTAAAAGTCTGTTGGCAAGTCTCGGTGTTCCTCTTGAACGCCTTGCAAGCTCATGTGCTCCGTCTGAGTCAATATCAACATTAAGCACATTGGCTGAACGGATAATGATTTTCTCAAGCTCCGGAACGGTATAGAATTCCATATGGCTTACAACACCGAATCTGTCTCTTAAAGGTGCTGATAAAAGTCCCGCTCTTGTTGTTGCCCCTATCAGAGTGAACTGTGGCAGATCAAGTCTTATAGACCTTGCTGTTGCACCCTTTCCGATCATAATATCAATCTTATAATCCTCCATTGCCGGATACAGCACTTCTTCAACCTGTCTGTTAAGTCTGTGAATCTCATCAACAAAGAGAATATCACCCTCACTCAAGTTGTTAAGTATAGCTGCCATATCTCCCGGCTTCTCGATTGCAGGACCGGATGTAACCTTGATATTAACCCCCATTTCATTAGCAATAATTCCTGCCAGAGTTGTCTTTCCAAGTCCCGGAGGTCCATAGAAAAGCACATGGTCAAGTGCCTCTCCTCTTTCCTTTGCTGCCTCAATATATACTTTAAGATTACTCTTAACCTTATTCTGTCCAACATAGTCATCAAGAGATAATGGTCTTAAGGAATTCTCAATACCATAATCTTCTTCAGTTATCTGTGTTGATATAATCCTCTTTTCCATATAGCCCCTCATTTCTCAAATACTATTCTGCTCTAGAATTTAGCCAGCTTCTTTAACGCTTCCTTAAGAACCGTCTCAGAATCCTTATTCTCTATATCTTCCACTTCCTTGACAGCAACAAGTGCATCTTTGCTTGAATATCCAAGTGATACAAGTGCCTCAACAGCGTCATTTCTTATCATCATAACATTACTTACATTACTGTTATTGTCTGCCTTTTTATTCTTAGAAAGTGCTGATTCAAATACTTCATCAAGCTTTAACTTATCCTTAAGCTCAATTATAATCTTCTGTGCTGTCTTAGGTCCGATACCAGGAAGTGCCTTGATTGCTGCCACATCATCAGCAAGAACTGCAAATCTTAAATCATCTGCTGTGATATTAGATAATGCACCAAGCGCTGCCTTAGGGCCAATACCATTGACACAGATAAGCATTTTAAACATGCTTAAATCATCTCTTGTAAGGAATCCGAACAGACTGCATTCATCTTCCTTGACATTCATATATGTATATATCTTAACCTCACTGCCAACTGATGGAAGCTCACCAAGAACTGAACCCGGAACATATATATTATATCCGATTCCATTGGCTTCCACAATGATTACATCTGGCAGGATTTCGGCAAGCTCACCTTTAATGTATGAAATCATTCTCTACCCCCAAGACAGTAATTGATAAACTGCTGTGCAGTTCTTCCTGAGATTCCACCATGTGAAAGCTCCCACTTGTTAGCTTCTGCCATAAGTTCTTCATCTGTCATCTTAACATTATTCTTCCTTGCAAGGCCGATAACAATTTCAAAGAATTCCTTCTGTGATGGCTTAGAGTAGCTTATCTGGCATCCAAATCTGTTCACTAATGAAAGCTTCTCCTCAATAGTATCAGATCTGTGAAGGCCGTTATTGCTCTCTAAATCATTTCTGTCATTCCATGTTTCCTTGATAAGATGTCTTCTGTTAGATGTTGCATAGATAAGAATATTATCAGGCTTAGTCTCAACACCGCCTTCAATTACAGCCTTTAAGAACTTGTATTCAATCTCGAATTCCTCGAAAGATAAATCATCCATATATATTATGAACTTGTAATTTCTGTTCTTAATGCTTGCTATAACATTAGATAAATCCTTGAACTGATGTTTGTATATCTCTATCATTCTAAGACCCTGGTCATAATATTCATTGACAATAGCCTTGATAGAAGTTGACTTACCTGTTCCGCTGTCACCGAAAAGAAGCGCATTATTAGCTTTTCTTCCCTGAACAAATGCCTCTGTATTCTCCACAAGCTTCTTCTTCTGGATTTCATAACCTATAAGGTCATCTAACATAACCTTATCCATATTGTTAATTGGTGTAAATGTAACGCCATTATCACCGCCTATTACTCTGAATGCTTTATTAAGTCCGAACATTCCTACACCATATGCTTTATAGAAATCAGTAACATAATTAAAGAACTCATTCTCGTCCTTTGCTGTCTCAAGCTTAAGGCTTAAAGCCTGTACCTTCTCACTTACATTCTTATTGTACATAAGCTCTTTCTTAACAATTGCCTTGTAATCAGATATAAGTGAAAAACAGTTGATTCCAAGTGCAGCCTCAATAGGTCTGAAATCATAATTAAACAGATTCATAAACACCTTGAAGTCGTTCTTAGCAAATTCATTAACGCTTCCATCATTAGCACCTACCTTTTCGCATGTAAGGCTGAATGGATTCTCATTAGTTATAAGATAGAATGTAAGATAATTATGCCATAAATTCTTATCAAAGCCATAATCTGTGGCAACCTCCAATATTCTCTTAATCTGCTCATATATATCACTTATAAGCTTGTCAGGAGTCTCCTCATCCCTGTCAAATTTTTTGAAAATATCGGACATTTTCATAAGAATAGTGTCCTCATGATTACCATATATAATAAGTTTCGCAACTTCTCTGTACATTATTATTCCCTCTTCTTTCTCTTATTAATTACAAGCTGCATGGCAAAGATGGCCACACCTGCAAGTGACACCAACGCTCCCTCTTTAAGAAGCGGCGTAGAATACTTAAGTGTTACATTATGCGTTCCACCCGTAAGATATACAGCCATATACTGACCATTAGCATTATATAGCTTTTGTCTTTCCCCGTCTACATATACCTTCCAGCCCTTTGAATAAGGGATTGTAAGACACAGATATTTATTACGGTCAAGTGTTATCTGTCCTGTAACCTTATTATTTCCAAGTTCTACATCTTTTAATACATTTTCTTTAAGTGTATTAATCTCGTCAGTGTAACTGTCCATTGGCTGGCATACAATCTGTATATCATCATAAGAATACACACCAATCTTCTGGAAAGTCACTGTAACTGATGTCACATTTTCTTCCGAATAGCCCATATTCACACTGAAATCATGCTGGTTACTATAATAGCTGTAATCAGATGTAAAGTAATTCATTGACTTGGTTACTCCTGTATCAGTCGTAATCCCAAGCTTAACACTGCTTGTAGACTGTGTCCAGTATATGAAATTCTTAAATATCTTCTTCTTTTCATTATGTGAAAGCTCTTTCCAGTCTGCCTTAGAGTATAAGTCTAATGGATCAAACTTCCTCTTTCCAAAATACAGCTGAAACTGTGCTGCGCCTTCATAATCAAGACCATTAATATTAAAGTATGTCTCACCTGCACCACTGCCTGTAAAGTTAAATGTTACCGTGGCACCTGCCTTAGTTACTGCAAATGTATTGTCAGTACACTGTACCTCTTTGGCATCATAATCCATTGTATAATCTTTAATCTGGCTGTCATAACTTAAATCTTTAACAGATACCCTGTCAGGAAGCGCCTCCCTGGTATCTTTCCCACTCCTGTCAATAACAACAGCCTGAAGCATAGCTTTCTGCTTATCTACTGCACTTAAGCCTTCCCATTCCCTCTTATTAACAGCTTTGTCATAGGTAAAGCCTAATGGAAGTGCATTGTCGTTATTATACATTACATAATCATCATTTTCTGATTCATAAGTAAATCCATATGGAACAAGTCCGCCGGTCTTACTCACCAGATACTTTGAGGCAGATGATAAAGCTATAAGAGACGACCTGTCATCATAGCCTGTGTATTTGTGCGGAAGCAGCGTATCAAGCCTGATTGCACAATCATATCTGAACTTCGATACATACGGATTAGTAAGTGTCCAGTACAGATTAGAGGATGATATTCCTGTTATGCAGTTCATATTGTACGAAAGTCCAGAGCCTGAATATCTGATAAAATCTGTATCTTCAGCATCTTTACTTATAAGCTCCTTCTCGCTTCCAAACACATCTTCCTGTGCCATTTTAACGCTTATGCACTGTGCCGCATAATTTTCCCCAAATGAAGCATTTTTCCATATACCATTAGCTAATGCCGCCAGCATAACCGCTACTGTCACCATCATGCATCTGTTATATTCATTAACATTCTTTATGCTAAGTCCAATTAGCAATATTACTCCAATTGCAACTGCACTTATAAGCTTGCCATTTCTTGAATACTTTACGCACATACATACCACAAAATATATTGTAAGTGCAACTCCAATAAAGCGGATTTCTTTTCTTTCCAGTGTTATAAGACGCGGCATCATGCACACAAGTATATATGCACATAATAATGCAAATGAATATATCCACCTGTTACACATATATGAAAATCCGTTCATTGCCTGTCCGAAGAACGGTATACATATCATCACAGCACTTATAATAAAATAAGTCTTAAGCATTGTGTACTTACGTCTGCTCTTAAACATTAAAAGCACTGCAAGTAACACCGGCACTGCAAATCCCATGCATGTCCAGAAGTTATCACCCTCAACGATAAAAAGTCCCGGAAGCTTTGCATAGTATGAAAAAGGATATACCAGTCCCATTTTATTAGGTGTATTAAATCTGCTGTCACTTAAGAAAACGTGAAGCACAGGCAGAAACACTATTGCCGCCATACACAGTCCTGTAACCGATGAAACTGCAAGTCTTAATATTCCTTTGCCCCACATTTTTACATTCTTCCCATAACAGAATATGAATCTTACAATAACATATATAATTGTTGTGAACACAAGCATGTAGAAGAAATAAAAATTACTCATTGCAGCAACAGCTACTGTTATTGTAAAGAGCCACATTTTCTTCTCTCTGATTATCTTCTCGACACCCAATATAAGCAGCGGATAATACAGAAGCGGGTTAAGAAAGAACGGATGTCTTACCGCATTGTATATTGCCCAGTAGCAGAATGCATAAGCTACTGCTCCTGGAAGGACATATCTTTTCTTATGTCCTGTATAAAAACACAGCATTGAAAATGCTATACCTGACAGATATATTCTTAAAAGAATCATTGCTTCATAGAATATATACATGTATTTTGCCGGAAAGAGAAAGCAGAAAAATGTAAATGGGTCGCCTATCACATAATAGTGAAATGTTCCTATAACATCACTTCCCTCACCTATTGCAAAATCCCACTGTGGTATTACAAACTGACGATTGATAAATATATTTTTAAAGAAATCCCTTAAATACTGTGAATAATATATGAGTGACTTATAATGCTGTTCCCAGCCATCAACCTCCCATATGAATGTCTTTCCAGTGAAAAAATAAAAAGAAAACACACCTATAGCAAGGATTGCAAAAATAACTGAATAAGCCAGAAAATATGTTGATTTTCTGGAATCAAGTCTTTTATAAAAATCTTGTAACTTCGATTTCATCTCTGCCATAGGTGTATCTTCTCTTTTCTTAAACTAGGAAACTGCCATAAGCATAAGCCTACGGCAGTTTCTTATTATAACTTATTGTGATTAAATTATCAATGAAGATGTATTATCTTCTTAGGGCACTTCTCAGCACACTTTCCACAACCTGTACACTTTGAATAATCAATATGTGCAATATTGTTTTCTACTGTAATAGCACCGAACTCACACTGCTTTGTACATAACATACATCCAATACATCCAACAGAGCATGCTGACATAACATCTTTACCCTTATCGTTAGATGAACAGTTAACTGTATAGTTACTCTTGTATGGTATGATTTCAATAAGGTGTCTTGGACATACAGCAACACATTTACCACATGCTTTACATTTGCCCTTATCTACTACAGCAATACCATTAACAATATGAATTGCATCAAAAGGACATGCCTTAACACATGAACCATATCCCATACATCCGTATGTACATGCCTTAGAACCGCCGTTAGGAACAACGTTCATTGCTGTACAATCCATTGCACCTGAGTACACATAATTTTCTTTTGCTTTGTCGCAGTCACCAGCACATTTAACAAATGCTGTCATTCTTACTGATTCTCCAACTTCCTCACCCATGATTGCACCAATCTTTGATGCAACCGGTGCGCCACCAACTGGACATGCGTTAGCTGGAGCTTCTCCTGCGGCAATTGCCTTAGCAAGTGCATCACATCCTGCATATCCACAACCACCACAGTTGTTTCCAGGAAGCTCTGCTCTTACATCTATCTCTTTCTGATCTACTTCAACATAGAACTTCTTACCCATTACTCCGAGGAAAAGTCCGAGAAGAAGACCAGTGCAGCTTACAACAACTGCAGCAATAATTATACCTGACATCTTGTCGTCCTCCTCTTAAATAATACCTGAAAATCCAAAGAATGCGATAGCCATAAGTCCTGCAGTAAGTAATACAATAGGCATTCCCTTAAAGCTTTCCGGAACATCATTGAATTCGTTTCTTTCACGTATACCAGCCATGATTATGATTGCTATTGTAAAACCAACAGCTGTTCCTAATCCACTGACTACAGAATCTAAAAGCTTCTGACCAATATTAAGTCCTGCCGCTGTGTTATAGTTCTGTACGTTAGTAAGTGCAATACCAAGTACTGCACAGTTAGTTGTAATAAGTGGAAGGTATACACCAAGTGCTTCATAAAGAGATGGTGATGTCTTCTTTAAAAACATTTCAACAAACTGAACAAGTGCCGCAATTACAAGGATGAATACAATTGTATTCAGATATGTAAGCTTAAGCGGTGTAAGTATACAGTCATATATAAGACTGCAGACAGCTGATGAAATAGTGATAACGCCGATAACAGCGCCACCCATTCCTGCTGCTGTGTTTATCTTCTTAGAAACTCCAAGGAAAGGACACAAACCGAGGAACTGGCTTAAAACTACATTATTGACAATTGCTGTACTTACAGCTATCAATAATAACTGTGAAAAATATCCCATATTTACCTCCCTTAGTTATTCTTAGCCTCAGCCTTAGCTTCTTCTATCTCTTCTGTGTAGTCAGGAACTTCTGCAGGCTTCATGCCTTTCTTTCTCTTAATTCTGTTCATAATAGCAATCATGAATGCAAGAACAAAGAACGCTCCTGGTGCAAGGATAAAGATACTTGCTGGTGTGTAACCGATTGTTGAGAGATCAAATAATGCGTTAGTACCATCTGAGAAAATTGTACCGCCACCGATAAGCTCTCTTATTGCTCCAAGGATTGTGATAGCAATTGTGAATCCAAGTCCCATACCTATTCCATCAAAGAATGAAGGAATTGGAGGATTCTTAGAAGCATAGGCTTCCGCACGTCCAAGGATAATACAGTTAACAACTATAAGAGGTATGAAAAGACCAAGTGCGTCATTAATTGCAGGTAAGTATGCCTGTAAGAGAAGCTGTACTATTGTAACGAATGACGCAATAACTACGATAAAGCAAGGTATACGAACGGTGTCTGGTATAAACTTACGAAGAAGTGAAATAACAACGTTTGAACCTAAAAGAACGGCTGTTGTTGAAAGACCCATACCAATACCGTTTATAATGCTTGTTGATGTTGCAAGAGTGGCGCACATACCGACAACCTGAATAAGAACAGGGTTATCGAATAAAATACCATCTCTTAAAACCTTAAGGTTTTTACTCATTACTGTGCACCTCCGTTTTCTGCTACCCAAGTAATAGCGTCG
>ERZ836939.4578-NODE-4578-length-10263-cov-2.863832_pt1 | contig 10263 bp, 9 predicted proteins | sample MGYA00519912_ERZ836939 | MGnify/ENA primary metagenome ERZ836939 (study PRJEB31850, sample SAMEA3708810) | human gut metagenome | biome: human gut; feature: human-associated habitat; material: faeces | place: China | collected 2014 ... | reverse complement strand
ACAGATATGGCGATACTTGACGAAGCGGATTACAGGATCCTGGACATCCTCCAGACGGACGGAAGGATCACGTTCTCAGATCTGGCAGATCAGGTGAATCTGTCGCGTTCAGCCGTGCGCGAGCGCATCAAAAACATGCAGGACAGCGGCATTATCCGCGGCTTCACGGCAATCATCGATGCAAAGGCTTACGAGAAGTTTGCGAGTGTCTATATGGACATCGAAGCGGAGCCGATGAAGATCAACGATGTTGCCAAGGAGCTCATGAAGCTCAACGAGATCGCAATTGTCTCCCAGCACACCGGCTCTACCGGGCTGCATGTGCATGCATACATCGACAGCGTTGACAAGGTGTCAAAATATCTGGAAGAAAATATATATACGATAGATGGCGTCAGAGGTGTGCATTTTGAGCTTCTCGTACACCAATACAAGACGACCGCCTATCTTGCAAGATATTCAGAATAAGACCAAAGGCATCCACAACTAAAGGAGGAACTACTGTTATGTGGGAATTCAGATTTTATTCCCGCGGCGGTCAGGGCGCAGTCACTGCGGCCAAGATCCTGACCAATGCCGCCATTATTGAAGGTAAGTTTGCTCAGGCGATCCCCTCGTATGGGCAGGAACGCAAGGGCGCTCCGATCCACACCTACGGCCGCATCTCTGATGAGCCCATTGAGGTGAAGAGCTATGTCTATCGCCCGAACTGCGTCATCTGCTTTGACACCAGTCTCGAAGATGTCGGCATTGATATCACGGAGGGCATCCGCCCCGGATGCACCCTCGTCGTCAACTCTCCCGTGCCGGTGTACGAGGACGTTTTTGCCAAGGTCTGCAACATTGACGCGGACAAGCTGACGCATGAGATCCTCGGCGAGGTTCCGCCCAATGTGGCAATGCTCGGCGCGCTGGTAAAGGCGACGGGCTGTGTCTCTATTGAAAGCCTTCTGCAGGCAATCAAAATCAAAATTCCGGGAAAGGCGGGTGAAAATAATGCAAAAGCTTGTGCAGCAGCGTATGAAAATGCTTGAGGGCATGCCTCGGCTGATCGGCCCCATGTCCGTGAAAATCTCCGATGTGCCCACCGGCACATGGCGCTATCATCGTCCGGTCATCCGCCACGACGACTGCGTTAAGTGCGGCATCTGCGCGGAATACTGCCCGTGCGGCGTTATTGAAAAAATTGACAATAAGATGGTCATTGATTATACATACTGCAAGGGCTGCGGCATCTGCACCGCCGAGTGCCCGAAAAAGGCCATTGATTTTGTACTGGAAGCTGACTGTGTAAAGGAGGGCGAATAATTATGGGTGTTATCAAGGCTCTTGACGGCAACGCCGCTATTGCCCACGGCGTTATGCGCTCCAAGGTTCAGCTCGTCGCCGCATATCCGATCACGCCGCAGACGCCGATCGTCGAGACCATTGCGTCTCTGATCGACAAGAAGGAGTATGCAGCAACCTATATCACCGCCGAGTCTGAGCACTCCGCGATCAGCGCTGTGGTCGGTGCCGCCTCCACCGGCGTGCGCACCTTCACCGCCAGCGCATCCCACGGTCTGGCGCTCATGCACGAGCTGACCGGCACTTGCTCCGCATCCAGACTGCCCGCGGTCATGGCGGTCGTCAGCCGCGCCATCCCCGGTCCCATGGCACTTTGGTGCGACCACTCCGATATCATGACGCAGCGCGATCAGGGCTGGATCCAGATCTTCGCAAAAGACCCCCAGGAGGCGCTTGACTTCACGATGATCGCCTACCGTGTCAGCGAGGACGAGCGCGTGCTCATCCCGACCATGGTCGACATCGACGGTTTCTTCTGCTCGCACCTGACCGAGCCTGTCAATGTCCCGACCGAGGAGGAGGCAGAGCGCTTCGTTCAGGAATTCAAGCCCGTGAACGCACATCTGGATACCGATCTGCCCTATGCCATGAACAACCTGACCTCTCCCGCAATCTTCACGGAGATCAAGCGCTCTCAGGATCTCGGCATGCGCGCCGCCGCAGGCGTGATGGATGAGCGCTTCGAGGAATTCGGCGAGCTGTTCGGCAGAAAGTACGGCCGCATCATGTGCGACCACGTTGAGGACGCAGACACCGTCGTCCTGTGCATGGGCTCCATGTCCGGCACCGTGAAGCACGTCGTCAAGGAAATGCGCGCAGCAGGCCGCAAGGTCGGCATCTGCCGCGTGGTCGCCTTCCGTCCCTTCCCGGCGAAAGAAGTTGCCGAGGCACTCAAGGGCGTAAAGAACATCGCCGTCATCGACCGCGTTTCCGCAATGGGCAGCTTTGGCCCGCTCTATGAGGAAGTGCTCGCTGCCATGAATTACGGCGGCATCAAGGCAAACGCATACAGCTTCGTCGCCGGCCTCGGCGGACGCGACATCTGGGAGCAGACAGTCGAGAACGTCATCGACAAGGCAGAGGAGCTGGGCGCGAAGCAGGCCCCCTGCGAGGCGCCGATCTGGATCGATCTCAAGGAAGAGGAGGTAGTGTACAATGCCTGAACTTGATCTCGTAAGCAAAGGAATGACTACCTGCCAGGGCTGCGCGATGGAGCTCATCGCGAGATCCGCTCTGGAGGTGCTCGGCCCCAAGACCATCACCATGACGCCGCCGAGCTGCTCGGCGATCATCACCGGCAACGGTGACGAGACCGGCTGGGGCATCCCCTGCGTGCAGACCGTTCTGATGAGCCTGCCCGCTTTTGCCTCCGGCGTGTCCGAGGCGCTGAAGATCCAGGGCAAGAACGACGTCAACGTCATGGGTTACGCCGGCGATGGCGGCACGTTTGATATCGGCTTCCAGGCGCTGTCCGGCGCGATCGAGCGCGGTCACAAGGCAATTTATATCTGCTGCAACAACGAGGCATATATGAACACCGGCGGACAGCGTTCCAGTGCGACCACGCTCGGTGCAACCACCAAAACTACGCCGACCGGCAAGAAGGAAGTCAGCAAGAATATCGACTTCATGCTTCTGCACACCCCCCTGGTATATCAGGCCACCGCATCTGTCGGCGACATCAAGGACTTCAAGCGCAAGGTCGCTAAGGCCGCGACGAAGGACGGCCCGTGCTTCATCCACGTCATGAGCCCCTGCCCCTCCGGCTGGAAGTTCCCGACCGATCAGACCATTCAGATCGCAAAAAAGGCCATTAAGAGCGGCATGTGGCTGCTCTGGGAGCGTGAAGGCGGCAAGATCACCATCAACCGCAAGCCCACGGATTTTGACGCGATCCCTGAGTATCTGCACAGCCAGCACCGCTTCGATCGCCTTACGGACGAGCTTACCGAGCGCATTATCAGCGACGCGAAGGCGCGCTATGATACGCTGCTCAAGCTTTCCGAGATCGAAATCGTATAAAACAGTATCCCATGGGCGCAGGCTGCCGCTGAAAGCAGCCTGCGCCTGATTTGCTAACAGCAGGAGGTCAAAAATGGCAAAGATAATTACAGCTGCTGAAGCTGCCGACCTGATCCGGGACGGAATGACGCTTGGCGTCAGCGGCTTCGGTGCTTTTGCGTCTCCGGACTGTGTGATGGAGGCAATGAGCCGAAAGTTCAAAGAGCAAAACACCCCGCGCGACCTGACGATCGTTTCCGGCGTTGCGCCCGGCGATTTTGTTGAGGACGGCTGCGGCCTGTCCAAAATCAAGGACGAGGGCATCATCAAGACGCTGATCGCCTCCCATCTGCGCATGTCCCCGGCGATCGGCAGGGCGTGCAGTGAAAACAAAATTGCCGCTTTCTCCATGCCGCTCGGCGTGTACGGCCAGCTTATGAACGCCATCGGCAGCAAGCGCCCCGGCATCATTACCCACGTCGGTCTCAACACCTATGCCGATCCCCGTCAGGACGGCTGCAAGATGAACGCGCTTGCAAAGGCCGACGGCAGAGAGATGGTGGAACTCATCCACGTTTCCGGGAAGGACTACCTTTTCTACAAAGCATTCCACATTGATGCCTGCATCCTTCATGCGAGCTATGCGGACACCGAGGGCAACATCTCCCTCCAGAACGAGCCGGTTCACGGCGATTTGCTGGAGCTGGCGCTGGCGGTGCACAACAATGGCGGCATCGTCATCGTGGAGGTCAACTCTATCTGCGAGGCGGGCGCGCTTGACCCGCGGCACGTGCTGATCCACAAGTCCTGTGTGGACTATATCGTGAAAGCCGAGGGCGAGAGCAATGTTGCGCTTGCGTATCATCCCGAGATGGTTGGTGATATCCGCGGACTCGCGGGCGATGTTGCGCCGCTGCCCTTTGGCTATAAGAAGGTCATCGCCAGAAGAGCTGCCATGGAGCTCAGACAGGGCGCGCTTGTGAATCTCGGCATCGGCATTCCCGCCAGCGTTGCGAACGTCGCGAACGAGGAAGGCCTCAGCCGGGATGTCACGCTCTCGCTTGAGACGGGCGTTTTCGGCGGTGTGCCGCTGGACGGTCCGCTGTTCGGCGCGGCCGTGAATCCGGACTCCATTTCCCGCTCTGCGGATACATTCAGTCTCTACGATGGCGGCGGTCTTGACATGACCGTGCTCGGCTGCGCAGAAGTGGACGCGACCGGCAACGTCAATGTTTCCAAGTTCTCCGGCCGCTGCGTCGGCCCCGGCGGCTTTGTCAATATCTCGCAGAACACCCCGAAGATCTGCTTTGCCTTTGCCTTCAACTCCGGAAAGTGCGACATTGGTATCGAGGACGGCAAGCTGGTTATCCGCCGCGATGGGAGACCCGGCAAGTTTATCCCCAAGTGCGACCATATCACCTTCTCCTCGCAGTTTGCGCAGGATACCCATCAGGAGGTCCTGTTCATAACCGAACGCGCGGTATTCCGTCTGGTCGACCGCAGGATGATCCTCACCGAGATCGCACCCGGCGTTGACCTCCGGAAGGACATCCTTGACCAGATGGGCTTCGCGCCCGAGATCTCCCCAGAGCTCAGGTGCATGGACGAGCGGCTGTTCCGGCCGGAAAAAATGGAGCTTGCGTTCTGACATGAAGAAGATCATCGTTGGTATCAGCGCCGCAGACGGCGTGCAGATCGGCGTCAGGCTTCTGACGCTGCTGCGAGAGATCCCGGATGTGGAGACCCATCTGGTTATGAGCCGCAATGCAGACACAAACCTCCGACTCGAGTTGGGCATGGACCGCGCGGCGGCGGAAGCACTGGCCGATGTCTGCTATCCGCCGGAGGATCTGGCGGCGGCGATATCCAGCGGATCGTTTTATACCGACGGCATGATCGTCGCGCCGTGCAGCATGAAAACGCTCTCTGCCATCGCAAACGGTTATTCCGACTCGCTGCTGATCCGTGCGGCAGACGTATGCATCAAGGAGTGCCGCAAGGTGGTCCTGATGCCGCGCGAAATGCCGCTCAGCCGGATCCATCTGCGCAATATGAGCCTTGCGGCGGAGGCCGGGAGCGTCATCGTTCCGCCAATGCTGACCTTTTATAACGGCAGCAAAAGCGTAGACGACATGATAAACCACGCGCTCGGCAAGGCGCTTATGCAGTTTGGCATTGTGCCGCCCGGATTTCAGAGCTGGCGCGGCGGCCGTCTTTCAAAGGAGGACAAATAAGAATGGATCTGAAAGATTGCCTCAAAAAAATGGACGCGGCCGGCAGGCTCGCGCATGTGCACACCGAAGTGGATGCGGTGCATGAGCTGTCCGGCGTAGCTGCGAAGCTCGACGGCGGCAAGGCGGTCGTGTTCGAGCACGTGAAGGGCTATGATTATCCGGTATCCACCGGCATGTGGTGGAACCGCGAAAACGTTGCCGCGATTTTTGACCGCAGCGTGGATGCGCTTCCGGCGCTCTTTGCCGCAGCTGTCGGCTCTCTGCATCAAAACCCCGTGGCGCCCGTCGTCGTTGACGATGCGCCTGCGCAGCAGGTCACAATGCCGGAGGTCGATCTCGGGCGCATCCCGGTACCGACACATGCGCTCAAAGACGGCGGCCCCTATTTTTCCAACTGTATCATCGTCGCCAAGGATCCGGACACCGGCGTCCGAAACACGTCGATACACCGTCTGATGGTCACGGGCAAGGACCGCCTTGGCCTGCTGATGGACATGGGACGGCATCTGAGAAATTATTATGAGCGTGCGGAGGCGAAGGGCGAGCCGCTGGAGATCACCATCAACAACGGCCTGCATCCGGCGTATTTCGTCGCGGCAACCACGCCGAGCTCTGCCGCCCCCATCGATGTGGACGAGCTTGCAGTCGCGTCCTATCTGCTGGGCGAGCCGGCACGGCTGTGCCGCAGTAAGACGGTTTCCGTCGAGGGACTTGCGGATGCACAGATGATCATGGAGGCTGAGATCCTCCCGTATGTACGCGAACCGGAAGGCCCGTTCGGCGAGGTCAGCGGCTACTATGCCGCCCGCGATGATCGCTGGGTCGTGCATGTCAAAGCAATCACCATGCAGACCGACTCCGTGATCCATATGCTGCATCCCGGCCGCGAGGTCTGGATCGGTCAGGGGCTGAGTGTGGAGTCGAATCTGTTCCAGACGATCAGCAAGCAGGTGCCGGGGCTGAAGAAAGTGTACATGACGCCCGGCGGCAGCCACTATCATGTCATTCTCCAGATCGATCCGCCCAACAACGGTATGGCGAAAAATGCGATCCTTGCAGCATTCGCGGCGTTCCCAGATCTGCAAATGGTCACCGCCGTCAACAGTGATATCGATATATATGACCCCGAACAGGTCGAGCGTGCGATGGTCACGCGCTGCGACCCGGCCAAGGATATCATCATCATTCCCGGGGCGTTCGGACATGAGCTGAACCCTGTCGTCAAGGACAACCTTGCGGCAAAGATGGGCTTCGACTGTACGTATCCCGTGCCGAAGCCGGAATCCTATACGCTCGTGAGCTTTCAGGACGTCGATATCGGCAAGTATGATATCGGGTAGCTTCCTGGAATCTGGCGCTTGCCTCGGCAAGCCCTCTGCTTCTGCAGCGCAATATCTCCGCATCGTCTGATGGCGAATCGACGGTTGTCTGCTGCGGGAAGGCTTTGATCGGCAGGCCAATACCGTTCCCGGATTGCTTTTACAATAAAATGAGCGCAGGAATATTCCTGCGCTCATTTCAGTCTGTCAAAGAACACAGCCTTAGATTAAGGCGGAGCTGTTCCGGCTCCATGTTGCTAACTTTTTCAGATTTTCTATTTTCCTCAGCGGGTGATCCTTTGGTACAAGCGGATCTATATCCACCATTACCACGTCTCGTCGGTTATCACAAAGCCGCTCCTCGCAAAAGAGCGGCCGCACAGATCTCCGGGCAAGATCCGCCGCGGCAGCGTCAGCGCTCGGACAGCGTAAAAAGCGGCCGCTCGCCCCCGAGCGCGTGCGAAAGGTGCTGCGCCAGCGCCTGGCGAACGCGGGCATAGTTGGCGCGGCTGAGCGGGACGGTCACGCCGCTGCGCAGCACGACACACGAGCGCCGCAGCTCCTTGACATAGCTGAGATTGACCAGAAAGCTGCAGTGCGTCTGCACAAAGTCCGCGGGATCGAGCCGCCCATAGATCTCGTTGAGCTTTTCCGAGCACGTCACGGTGCGCGTCGTCATGACGATCTTCGTCTGGCGCTGCGCGTGCTCGCAGTACAGAATCTCGCGCATGGACAGCACATGGCGCGTCGCGCGCGAGCCCACGATCAGGCAGGGCCCAAGCTCCCCGCCGCACGGACGCAGCACAAAGCGCAGGGCGGCGCTCAGGCGCGTCTCCATCTCGAGCTTGCAGACAAAGTAATCCGGGTCGCACTCGAACACGTCCAGCGCCGCCAGCGGATCTGCCGACAGGAAGATCAGCTTCGTCTGCGGGCTCGTGAGGCGCAGGTCCCGGAAAAAGCGCAAATACTGCTCCCGCGTCTGCCGGTCGGAAATATCCGCCAGCACAACGTCGTAGTACGCACATCCGCCGTCGGACGTCATCGACTCCGGCGCGTAGAATTCATCCACACACGCGCGCACCCCATTGGCGTCCAGCTCCCGGCAGAGGATCTCTCTCGCCGTGTGCCGCCAGATCGTGCTGGGGTCCACGATACATATATTCAATACTTCGGCCACTTGTGATCTCTCTCCCTCTCGCGGAGCAGCGCGCCGCGCGCTCCGTTCCTTCATGGGAGAAATATAGCATTTCGGCCGCGAATTTACATGCGCTCTGCACAATCGGCATATTTCCGCGCAGAAATAACACATTTTTGCGCGCCAAAACAAAAGGCTCCGGCCGAAGCCGGAGCCTTTTCGGATCCGTATCTGCAATTACACGTGCGCGGGTACGGCAGGTACACCCGCAGCGGCCGCACGGAGCAGGAGCGTAACGGTGTAGGTATCGTTTTCGCACGTGTGCCGGAAGCTGCCGTCGTACTTCGCGGCGAGGCCGCCCAGCACACGAAAGCCCACGCCGCGCTCCAGCTCCGGGATGCGCCGGGGCTTTTTGCCCTGCGGCTGCCGGGCGCGGACGGGATTGGATTCCTGAATGACGAGATAGCCCTTATCCATGTGCGCGCGCAGCGTGATTTGCGCGTCCGGGATGCCGCTGCAGGCTTCCAAGGCGTTGTCGAGCAGGTTGCCGAAGGCGACGATGAGGTCGGTGTTCGACACCGGCAGCTCCACCGGCAGCGACACGTCCGCCCGTACCGGGACGCCGCGCAGCCCGGCCTCCTGCGTGCGCGTATACAAAAACGCGTCCACGACAGGGTTGCGGCAGCTGCCGAGGCGGGAGCTGTACGTCTGCGCCGGCAGCAGCTGCTCGGAATATTCCGAGGCGGCCTGCAGGTTGCCCGCCTGCAGGAGCGCGTTGATGGTGTTCAGATGGTGCGAGATGTCATGGCGCATGGCGCGGATCTGCTCGTACTGCGCGGTCAGATCGCCGTAGTGCGCGAGCTGCGCGTCGAGCTGCGACTCCAGCAGCTCGTTTTCCACCTCGAGCTGCACGCGCTGCTCGGTGCGCACCATGGTGCGGTAGAGCAGGATGTCGGACACCAGAAACAGCACCGACATGGTCAGCTGCATGGGGATGTACTCATACCGCGGCGGTGTGAACATGAGCGTCACGAGCGACGCCTCGCAGACCATCTGCGTGATCGGAAACGCGGAAAAGACCAGCAGCTGCCGGCCGGAGAGGTTATTCTTCGCGCGCAGAAACGGCAGGCTGACCACCAGCAGCACCAGCGCCAGAAACAGCAGGAACACCCCGCCGTAGAGCACCGCGTGCGGGTCTGCCCAGACGGAATAGTGCGCGTCCATCTGAAAGTCCGCCGCGCGCATGGTGGCGGCGGAAAACAGCATCTCCACCAGCACCGACGCAGCCAGCTCCGCCGCGACCGCGAGCAGCTTTCGCCCCGGCTTGCCGTAAAAGAGCAGAAACGCCAGCGCCAGCGCCCCCGTCGGATACAGCAGCAGGCGCAGCGCGCTGCCCGCCGTCGTCAGCAGCAGCACCGGCAGCAGGTAGGCGGCATCGATCACGAGCGTGAGCAGCGCCGTGCCCCACCACGAAAAGCGCGGCCCGTCGAGCACGCGCCACAAAAACACACACCACGCCGCCACGACGCCGGTGTTGAACAAAAAGTCCGCCCAGAAACCGTTATACGCCATCGGCCGCGCCCTCCGGTACATCCAGCCGCGCGGTGCGCCCGGCCAGCAGCCGGAAAAACGCCTCGCGCGCATCCTTGCGATACGAGCGGCTGATGGGCACGCGCGTACCGTCGCTCAGGCAGAAGGTCTCGTGCTCCATGCCAACGATCGCCCGGCTGTTGACCCAGAAGCTCTGGTGGCAGCGGATGAACTCGTCCGCCACGTCGCCCTCAAGCAGGGCCTGCGGGCTCTGCGTCGTCTCAAGATCGCCGTCGGTGGTGTGCACGAGCATCTTGTGCAGCGAGCGCTCGAGATACAGCACCGTGTCGAGCCCGACGCGCTGATAGCTGCCGCCGCGCCGGAGCGTGAGCGCCTTTTCCGACGAGAGTGCGCCCAGCGCCTTGCGCAGCGCGACCGGCAGGCGCGCCGCCTCGTCCGACTTGAGCACGTAGTAGATGTGCTCGGCCTCATACGCGTCCATGAGATAGCCCGCGTAGCTCGACAGGAAGATCACACGGCAGGCGGGCGCGAGGCGGTTGATCTCCTTGGCGAGGGAGATGCCGTCGAGCTCGCCCATGCAGATGTCCAGCACGGCGATGTCCGGCCGGTAGCCGTCCTCGGCAAGCATAGCCAGCATGGCGGGTGCATTTTCAAATGTTTTGAGCTGATGCGGCGT
>ERZ836939.4575-NODE-4575-length-10266-cov-2.211635_pt1 | contig 10266 bp, 6 predicted proteins | sample MGYA00519912_ERZ836939 | MGnify/ENA primary metagenome ERZ836939 (study PRJEB31850, sample SAMEA3708810) | human gut metagenome | biome: human gut; feature: human-associated habitat; material: faeces | place: China | collected 2014 ... | reverse complement strand
CGATTTAACTATCGTAAATTTTGAGGGTACTTTGTCAAATCAAGGAACAAGACAGGATAAGCAGTTTGCTTTCAGAGGTAAGCCTGAATATGTGCAGATACTTACATCGTCAAGCGTTGAGGCGGCAAACCTTGCCAATAACCACAGTGCCGATTACGGTGACGTAAGTCTTTCGGACACGATAAAATATTTGAATGAGGCCGGTATCTCCAATTTTATAGGTACGAATACCGCGATAAGAGATGTAAACGGAATATCGGTCGGACTTGTCGGAATTGACGCACTTGACGAAACAGAGGCGGCAAAACTTGAAAATGTTATCGGTTCGGTTAAAAGTCTTGGTGCACAGCTTGTTATAGTAAGTATTCATTGGGGTGAAGAAAAGGCTACCGCTCCGAACGATACACAAATCGAGCTTGCACACAAGGCGATTGACGCAGGTGCGGACCTTGTTTTGGGAACACATCCTCACGTTTTACAGGGTATTGAAAAATACAACGGTAAATATATAGCGTACAGTTTGGGCAACTTCTGTTTCGGCGGTAACAATAATCCGGCGGATAAAGATACCGTTATATACAGACAGACATTTACGTTTGTTGACGGAGTTATGCAAGAGGACGATAATATGACGCTTATTCCGGCAACAATTTCGGGTCATGATGAGTATAACGACTATCAGCCGGCAATAGCTGAGGGTGACAGAAAGACTCAAATAGAGAATAAGTTGATTGAATATTCGACACCGCTCGGACTTTCTACGCTTAATTTCAGATAATTTGTTTTTACTATTGACAAATGGCAGTAAAGTTTAGTATAATATAACACAGATTAGATGAGATTAGAACAGACAGAGCATATTTTAATATGATTTTTATGCCTCTTGGACTTATCTGTCTGAGAGGTTTTTCTGTTTTTTCTTGCAAAAAAGAAAGGAAGATGTAAAATGAAAAATTTAAAGAAGATTATTGCAATGGGACTAACAGCCGCACTATGTGCCATTTCTTTGGCAGGTTGCGGAGGCACACAAAACGGTGGAACTGACGGAGTAACAGACACAAATGCTAAAGATACATATAAAATCGGTGTACTTCAATACGCAGACCATCCGTCACTTGATAACTGCCGCGAGGGCTTTAAGCAGGGACTTGATTCAGAGGGTATCAAGTATGATATTACAGAATCATCTGCAAAAGGCGACGACTCAACAAATACGCAAATCGCACAGCAATTTGTTTCACAAGGTATGGATCTTGTATGCGGTATCGCAACACCGTCTGCACAGGCTTGCTACAATGCGGCTTATGAAGCAAAAATTCCTGTAATCTTTAACGCAGTTTCAGACCCTGTTGCCGCAAAGCTTGCAGAAAGCGATACACAGGCAATGGACGGAATTACAGGTGTAAGCGATATGTTGCCTGTTGACGAACAGTTAAAGCTTATCCGTGAAATGTTGCCTGAGGCAAAGAAAATCGGTATACTTTACACAACAAGTGAAGCAAATTCTGTTTCTACAATAGAAACATACAAGCAAAAAGTAGGCGAATACGGTTTTGAACTTGTTGAAAAGGGTATTACAAATGCCGCTGAAATTCCGCAGGCAGTAGACCTTTTGGTAAGCGAAGTTGACTGTATCTCAAATATGACAGACAACACAGTTGTTGAAAACTTGCCTATACTTCTTGAAAAGGCAACTGCTAAAAACATTCCTGTATTCGGCAGTGAAGAAGAACAAGTAGGAAACGGCTGTATCGCGTCAGCCGGTATCGACTACATTGAACTTGGTAAAAAAGCAGGCGTTATGGCTGCAAGAGTGCTAAAGGGTGAGGACGTTAAGAATATCCCTTACGAAACTCTTACAGAAAGTAAAATTACTATCAACACTGATGCCGCAGAAAAAATCGGAGTAACAATACCGCAGTCAATCACAGACAGAGCTGAGGTCAAAAACGCTCCGTCTGAATCATGATTGAAGGACTGATAGTCGGAATACTTGAGCAGGGACTGATATATGGAATAATGGCTATGGGTGTGTATATCACCTATACCATTCTTGATTTCCCCGATTTGTCTGTAGACGGTACGTTCCCTCTCGGAATAGCTATATGCTTTGTGATGATTAATAACGGTCTTAATCCGTGGCTTGCATTGCTTGCGGCATTTGCTGCAGGGTGCATAGCCGGTATGTTTACGGGAATTTTCAACGTAAAACTCAGAATACGCAATCTTCTTTGCGGTATTCTTACTATGACGGCTCTTTATTCGATAAATTACGGAATAGTCGGAAAAGCGTCGGATTTCCTAAGTATGGATACAACGACTATTTTCTCACAGACAGCTTTCCTTTTCGGAAACGGTCACTTTGCATTGTACTCTAAACTTGTTGTTATTCTTGTGATTACGCTTATCGCAAAGTTTGCACTTGATTGGTATATGCGTACCAAGTCGGGATTTCTTTTAAGAAGTGTCGGAGATAATGAGGGGCTTGTAATCACGCTTGCACAAAATCCGGGAACGATTAAAATTATCGGTCTTGCGATTGCAAACGGACTTGTTTCGCTTGCCGGTGCGGTGTACTGCCAATACGGCAAAGCGTTTAACGTTGCGTCTGGTACGGGTACTGTTGTTATGGGTCTTGCCGCCGTTATTATCGGCTCGACTATATTTAAGAAAATTAAATTCCTCAGAATTACAACAGGCGTGCTTTTCGGTATGATTATTTATAAGGCTTGTATTTCAATCGCACTTGCCGCAGGCTTGCGTTCACAGGATACAAACCTTATGATTACGATTTTGTTTATCGCAACACTTTGCGTAGACGAATTTTTGCTTAAAAAGAAGAAAGTTGGGGTGAAGAAAAATGCTTGAACTTTCTCACATTTATAAAACTTTTAATCAAGGAACTATTGATGAAAAGGTGCTTTTTTCGGATTTTAACATAACCGTAAACGACGGTGATTTTGTCGGAGTTATCGGTTCAAACGGTTCGGGAAAAACGACTATGTTAAATGTCATTTCGGGCGATATGCCGATTGACAGCGGAAGTGTTTTGCTTGACGGTAAGGAGCTTAATAAGCTGAAAAACTTTAAACGTGCTCAGAGAATAGGCAGAGTTTTTCAAAATCCCGCAATGGGAACCTGTCCGTCAATGACGATATGGGAAAACCTGTCTATCGCAGATAATAAGGGTAAGAATTTCGGACTTTCGTTTGGACTCAACCGTCAGAGAAAAGACTTTTACCGTTCACAGCTTGAACTTTTGGGTATGGGACTTGAAAACAGACTTTCAACTCTTGCAGGCTCACTTTCGGGCGGTCAAAGACAGGCACTTGCACTTATTATGGCGACTATGATCAGACCTGATTTGTTGCTTTTGGACGAACATACAGCTGCGCTTGACCCTAAATCTTCTGATACGGTTATGATGCTTACGGATAAGATTGTTCATGAAAAGAACATAACAACCATTATGGTAACGCATAATCTTCGTCACGCGGTTGAGCATGGCACAAGAACTGTTATGATGCATAACGGCGAGGCTATTATGGATGTTTCGGGTGCGGAAAAAGATAATAAGACAATAAATGACTATTTGACAGTGTTTAACGAAATAAGTATTGAATGCGGAAATTAGCATAAAAGCTGAATTTGGATATATTCAAATTCAGCTTTTTTAGTATAAAAATCAGCAAATTTTTCATTCTCTTCTTGAATTTTTATTCATTAAAGTTTATAATGAAAAAAGATGCTCAAGAGAGATATTGGAGCGATTTGGAGTAAGGGAGAAAAAACTATGTTAAAAAACTTAACCGCATTTTTGACGGCAGCTGTAATGGTTACATCAGTTGCGTCAATACCGGTGTTGACGTCATATGCCGACACAAATTCAACTACTGAAAAACGAGTAATGGAAAAACTTGATCGAGGCACTGTTGCCGTTAAAACAAATGGCGGTGTGTATTTGTCGTGGCGACTTTTGGGTACGGAAAGTCTTACAAATCAAGCATTTGATATATACCGTGACAGTGAAAAAATATACACAACAGGCGAACACGATGCAACTTGCTATACCGATTCAAAAGGTACGGCGGATAACAAGTATACAGTTGTGCCGAAAGGTGAGGCAATAGACAAAACAGAGGCGGTTGATGTTTGGACAACAAACACAACATATAAAGGTCGTTCTGTGGCATATAAAGACATTGCGTTTAAAGTTCCTGACGGAGGAAAGACGCCGACAGATGAAGAATATACATATACCGCAAACGATATGAGTGTGGGCGACCTTGACGGTGACGGAGAATATGAATACATCGTAAAATGGGACCCGTCTAATTCAAAGGATAATTCCGTTAAGGGTTATACGGGCAATGTGTACTTGGACGCATATGAGCTTGACGGCACTCTTCTTTGGAGAATAGATTTGGGAGTTAATATCCGCGCGGGTGCGCACTATACTCAATATATGGTCTATGATTTTGACGGTGACGGTAAGTCGGAAGTCATATTAAAAACAGCACCGGGCTCAAAAGACGGTGAGGGTAATTATGTCTCAAAAGCAGGAAAAAATATAACCAAGGGTGACGATAAAAAAGATTACAGAAATTCATCCGGTTTGCTTGTGGGCGAGGATGGCGGACCGGAGTATTTAACTGTATTTAACGGTGAAACAGGCGCGGCAATGCAGACTGTTGATTTTGACCCGCCGAGAAGTATTTTGACATCTTCCGAATGGGGCGACAGCTATGCAAACAGAAGTGAAAGATACCTTGCCGCGGTGGCATATCTTGACGGTGTACATCCAAGCGTTGTTATGACGAGGGGATATTATACATATGTGTATGCGGCGGCATATACTTGGGACGGCACAGACCTTAAAGAACAATGGCTTTCAACTAATACACCGACAGAAGCAAATGGCGGTACAGGTTGTACCGTAAAATATGCAGACGGTACAAGTAAAAATAATACAAACAAAACGCTTTATGCACAAGGTGCACACAGTGTAACGGTAGCTGACGTGGATAATGACGGATATGACGAGATTATTTTCGGCAGTGCGGTTCTTGACCATGACGGAACTGTTTTGACGTATGACGGTCGAGGACACGGTGATGCGGAACACGTTTCGGACTTTGATAACGACGGAAAACAAGAAATATTTATGGCACACGAGGCAGGTAAGCACAATGATAAAATAATTCCATATGCGGTAGATATAAAGAGATATAATGGTGATATTATGCTACAAGCCGCACAGGGAGATATAGGCAGAGGTATTATGGATAATGTCGATGATAAATATGCACTGTCAAGCGGTAATCTTTCGTTGTTCTGGTCGGTAGCGGCTGACGGTATATATAATCAAGCAGGTGAAAAAGTAGGAAATATACCTAATACCAATGGAAGCAATATGGAGAATTTTGCAGTTTATTGGGACGGTGATTTGGGACGAGAATTGCTTGACGGAAATAAACTTGTAAAATACAGCATAAAAAGCGGTACGGAAAGAATTTATTATAACAGTAAAAATTCAACATTGCCGGGTTCAATAAATAACAGTACAAAGTCAAATGCGTGTCTTACAGCCGACCTTTTCGGTGATTGGCGTGAAGAAATCGTGCTTAGATACGGTGACGGTGTGAGAATTTATTTTTCGACTATTCCGACTGATTACAGACTTACAACGCTTATGCACGACAGTCAATATCGTTGCGCAATAGCATGGCAGAATGTCGGATACAACCAGTCGCCTCATACAAGCTATTATATAGGTTCGGCGGCTTTGGCGAAAGATTCGGGTGGCAACACATTAAACTACCTTGCACCGAATACGTCATTTACTGAGGTGACTTATCCTGACACATCGTCAATTACACCGCGTCCGACAATTAAGACAACGCCTGAACCTGTTTCGGTTTCTGTCACTCCGGACGCAGACACGTATCTTGTTGACGGTACAACAGCACATGGATCTGATGAAGAATTAAAAATTAATCAGGCGACAGATTATTACTCGTCAACATCTCCGGGATTAAAGGATATTAAAGGTTTGGGGTTGATACGTTTTGACCTTTCCAAATATGCCGGTAAAAAATTAACTTCGGCAACATTGAAATTGTACGATAAATTTACTAATACAGATAAGAGAAATTCGGTTTTGCACCTCGATTATTGTTCAAAAAATGATTGGGATGAGGCGACCGTTACTATAAATGATATAAAGACAAGAGGCGAGGATACGCCGTTGTCGTCATTGGGTTTGCAAGTGTCACCTGCATACAATGTCGATTATAAGGAAATATCGTTCGATGTGACGGATGTGATAAAAGAGAAGTGTACAGATAATTTGATTACGTTTACATTGTGGACAGGTACAGGACGTGAACAGGTTATCGCGTCAAAGGAATACAGCGGTACAGATGCGCAAGGACCGACACTTGTTTTGGAATTTGAGGGAGAAGAGCCGACAGCGACGCCAACGGTAGTGCCAACGGCAACACCAACATTAAAGCCGACAACAATTCCGACAGCAATCCCAACGGTGATTCCAACAACGACACCAAATTTGGCAAACAACAAAATCACAGCTATGATAAATAGCAACAACAAACTTGATGTCACACTTGATTTTGAAAATGTGGATATGAATGATGTTAATGTGTATGTTGCCTTTAAGAATAATGGTAAGCTTGTGGGAATGAAAATGCCACAGGCAAACGAGTTAAAGGGAATAGATTTGATTGATAAAGAGTATACGGATATAGAGGTTTATGCTTGGGATAATAAGCAGAAACCGTATGCGAATATAGTACGTATCGTTAATAATGTACAATAAACAAAAAACTGATGTGGAAACACATCAGTTTTTTTGTTATCTTATAAAATTAGTTTTTCATAATATTTCATCTCTTATTAACCGATTATACCGCAAACGTCCTCTGCAATTTGCTCAGGAGTAAGACGGTTTGCTTTGACGATTTCTTCAGGGTTATATCTGTCAAGAAATTCTTTCTTTAAACCGTAATTCAATACCTTGACGTCAGAATTGCCGTAAAATCTTGCAATCTTTTCGCCGAAACCACCGTCTAAAACACCGTCCTCGACTGTTATAACAATGTCATGGTTTTCTTTAAGCTGTTCCAAAAGCTTATCGTCAGTACCTGTAATGTAAATCGGGTTTATAAGTGTAGGTTTTACACCTGTTTTGTTTTCGATAATTTCAGCCGTTTTTGCACCTACCGAATAGAATGAGCCAAGTGCAGCGATTGCAATTTTACTGCCGTTTTGAGTAACTTCATATTTATTTAGCTTGCTGAAGTCCTTTGTAACCTTTTTGCCGTCTGATACAACACTGATAGGTACACGGATTGCAACAGGGTGGTCGTTTTGCTCAATACTCCAATCAAGCATTGCAAGGTATTCTTCCTTTGTTGTCGGTGCAAGATAGACAAGATTAGGAATGTTAGACATCATCGGAATATCATATATACCAAGGTGAGTAACGTCATTCATACCGTAAACAGACGCCCAATATACAAGGAGTGTTGCGGGACTGTTGTTGATACATAAATCCTGTGAAAGCTGGTCGTAGGTACGTTGAATAAATGTGCTGTAAACACCGTAAACAGGCTTGCCGCCGCTCTTTGCGATACCTGACGCAAGTGCAACGGCTGTTTCTTCGGCGATACCAACGTCAACAAACTGTGAGCCTGCCTCTTTTCTCTTGTCCTCTGTGAAACCGAAAACAGTAGGTGTGGCAGATGTAATTCCGACAACAGTCTTGTCCTCTTTCATTTTCTTTAAAAGAATATCGGCTGTCATTGACGAATAATCTTCTCCGCCGTCTTGCGACATATCGGATTTACCTGTTTCAAGGTTGAATGGACCGCAGTAGTGCCAATTTTCCTTGTTTTCTTCTGCTATTTTGTAGCCCTTACCTTTTTGAGTACAAATGTGAACAACTACAGGATAAGTGCTGTCTTTAACCTGCTCGAACGCGGTGATAAGCGAATCAATGTCATTTCCGTCTTTTACAAATACATAGTCAAGTCCCATTGATTTGAAAAGATTACATTCCGATTTACCGTCTGTATCGCGAAGTTGTTTTAGGTTTTTATACAAACCGCCGTGATTTTCTGCGATAGACATATCGTTATCGTTTACAACGATTATAAGATTGCTGTTAAGCTCACTTGCAAAGTCAAGTCCTTCAAGAGCCTCACCGCCCGAAAGTGAACCGTCACCGATTACGGCAATTATATTTTCACTGTCACCCTTTAAATCACGACCTTTTGCAAGACCGCAGGCAAGTGAAACGGAAGTTGAAGTGTGACCGATTGTAAAGAAATCGTGGTCGCTTTCGTCGGGATTGCTGTAACCCGATACGTCATCATACTTGTCCTCGTACAAAAACGCATCTTTTCTGCCTGTAAGCATTTTATGCGGATAGCTTTGGTGAGAAACATCATACACGATTTTGTCTGTCGGTGAGTTAAAGACATAGTGAAGTGCGATTGTCGCCTCTACCATACCGAGATTAGGACCGAAGTGTCCGCCGTGCTTGCTTAGCTTTTGCAAAAGTGCTTTACGCATTTCGTCTGCAAGAATGTGAAGCTGTTCACTGTTTAAATTTTTTACGTCTGTCGGTTGATTGATTTTTTCAATATACATTTAAAATTCCTCCATAAGTTTATTTAATGTTATTTACCTATTTTGTTTTGGATACAATGACTTTAGCAACGTCAATCCCAAGATAATTCGCCTGTTTTCACGGCTGTTTCGTAACGGTCGATTTTGTAGTTTAGTCGTTTTAGCGTGACATTCATTTGTTCCATTTGGTCGAGTAAATTTTTTCTTTGCTCAACCAAAAGCTGAAGTCTTGCCGGAATGGTTTCGTCACCCTCTTGACAAAGCTTGACATATTCGATTATAGATTCGACAGGCAGACCGGCACTTCTCATACAGATAACGTGCTCAACCCAACCTAAGTCGCTTTCCTGATAATCACGAATACCGCTTGATGTTCGTGTAACAGGCGGTATCATTCCGATACGTTCATAATATCGCAAAGTGTCCTGTGAAATATCGTATTTTTCGCTTACTTCTTTTATAGTCATTAAAATCACCTCGCATATATTTTTTATTTACAAGTATATTATAATACTTGGAGTTTACTCTAAGTCAATAGTTTTTTGAAAATTTTTTGAAATAAATTAAGTGGAGGAGAGAATTTCGTATAAAAAAACAGGCAAAACCTTTCGGCTTTGCCTGTCTTATTATCATATTCGATAATGAATTAGTTTTCTTCGTTAATCTTAGCTTGAGCAGCTGCAAGTCTTGCGATTGGCACACGGAATGGTGAGCATGAAACATAGTCAAGACCAATCTTGTGGCAGAACTCAACTGATGATGGGTCGCCGCCGTGTTCACCGCAGATACCGATGTGAAGTTTTGGATTAACCGGCTTACCAAGCTTAATAGCTGTTTCCATAAGCTTACCAACACCCTTTTGGTCAATCTTAGCGAACGGATCGTTTTCAAAGATTTTAGCGTCATAGTAAGCGTCAAGGAACTTACCTGCGTCGTCACGTGAGAAACCGAATGTAAGCTGAGTAAGGTCGTTTGTACCGAAACAGAAGAAGTCAGCTTCGTTAGCAATTTCGTCAGCTGTTAGAGCCGCACGAGGAATTTCAATCATTGTACCAACTTCGTACTTAAGTTCGATGCCTGATGCAGCGATTTCAGCGTCAGCTGTTTCTACAACGACTTTCTTAACGTACTTCAATTCTTTTATGTCGCCGATAAGCGGAATCATAATTTCAGGAACGATTGTCCAATCAGCGTGAGCCTTTTGAACGTTGATAGCTGCACGAATAACAGCCTTTGTCTGCATTTTTGCAATTTCAGGATATGTTACTGCAAGACGGCAACCTCTGTGACCCATCATAGGGTTAGCCTCGTGCAGACCGTTGATAATATCCTTAATAGCCTCAACGCTCTTGCCTTGAGCCTTTGCAAGCAATTCAATATCTTCTTCTTCTGTAGGAACGAACTCGTGTAGAGGTGGGTCCAAGAATCTGATTGTTACAGGGTTACCTTCAAGAGCCTCGTAAAGTTGCTCGAAGTCACCTTGTTGCATAGGAAGAATTTTATCAAGAGCTGCTTCTCTTTCTTCAACTGTATCAGCACAAATCATTTCTCTGAATGCGTCAATTCTGTTGCCTTCAAAGAACATATGCTCTGTACGGCAAAGACCGATACCTT
>ERZ836939.4574-NODE-4574-length-10268-cov-9.092725_pt1 | contig 10268 bp, 5 predicted proteins | sample MGYA00519912_ERZ836939 | MGnify/ENA primary metagenome ERZ836939 (study PRJEB31850, sample SAMEA3708810) | human gut metagenome | biome: human gut; feature: human-associated habitat; material: faeces | place: China | collected 2014 ... | reverse complement strand
CCTGACGCTGGATAACCAGACCACCGGCGAAAGCGTCAATGTGTCCAGCCGGGAGACCGAGCAGGAATACACCGCCCAGCCGGAGGGCGCGGCGGAAAAAATACTGGAACGGGCGGACGAACTGCACGACCGCCACAAGGCAAAGAAAGCGGCCAAGGACGCTGGAAAAACCGTGGCGCAGGCTACCGGCCCCGTTTCCCGGTTGCAGTTTACCGCCGAGGAACGGGCCTCCCCAGAGCTGGCCCCGTATATCAAAAAGGCAGAAAAACGGGCGGATAAGCTGGAAGCGGCCAAAGAAGCCCTGCCGAAAAAGCGCGTCGTCACCAAGGAAACCGTCTATGACGAGGCCAAGGGCAAGGCCAAAAGCAGGCTGTATTTTGACAAGGTGGAGAAAGCCCCTCCCCAGCTCAAACCAAACCCGGCCAGTCGTCCCATACAGGAAGCCGGGCTTTACCTCCACGGAAAAATCCACGAGGTAGAACACGAAAATGTGGGCGTGGAGGGCGGCCACAAGGGGGAGGAACTGGCGGAACGGCAGGCGGGCCGCATGATCCGCAGCGGCGTCCACCGCCACAAGCTCAAACCCTACCGGGCCGCAGCCAAGGCCGAGCGAAAGTCCATCGCCGCCAACGCCGAGTTTGCGTATCAAAAATCCCTGCGGGACAACCCGGAGCTGGCGCAGGCGACCAAGAACCCCGTTTCCCGCTTCTGGCAGAAACAGCACATCAAGCGGGAATATGCCAAGGCAGCAAGGGCGGCGGGCCAGACCGCACAGGGGGCGGCAAGCACCGCCAAGACCACGGCTGCCGCAGCCAAGAAAGCCGCAGAGAAAAGCAGACAGGCCGCGTCCTTTGCCGCCCGGCACTGGAAAGGGGCGCTGATCGTCGGCGGCGTAGGCCTTATGCTCCTGCTGGTGATGGGCGGCCTGCAATCCTGCACCGCCATGTTTGGCAGCACCGGGACGGGCCTTGCCGCCACCTCCTATCTCTCCGAGGACAGCGATATGCTGGGAGCCGAAGCCGCCTATGGCGCGCTGGAAGCAGACTTGCAGCACGAACTTGACAACTACGAAAGCCTGCACCCCGGTTATGACGAATACCGTTTCGATCTGGACGAGATCAAGCATGACCCCTATGTGCTGACCTCCATCCTCTCCGCGCTGCATAACGGCGTGTTCACTTTGGGGGAGGTACAGGGCGATCTTGCTATGCTCTTTGAAAAACAGTACATCCTGACCCAGACCATCGAAACGGAAACCCGCTACCGCACCGAAACGAGGACGGACAGCGAGGGAAACACCTACACCGTGGAAGTACCCTACACTTACTACATCTGCAATGTGAAGCTGGAAAACTTTGACCTGTCCCACCTGCCCATCTACATTCTCACCGAGGAACAGATGGGCTTTTATGCTGCCTATATGCAGACTTTGGGCAACCGGCCAGACCTGTTCCCCAACGGCAGCTATCCCCACGCCTCCACCCCGAAAGAGCCGACCTACTATGAAATCCCCCCGGAGGCGCTAAAGGACGAAGCCTTTGCCGCCATGATCGCCGAGGCGGAAAAGTATGTGGGCTATCCCTATGTGTGGGGCGGCAGTTCCCCAAGCACCAGCTTTGATTGTTCCGGCTTCATTAGTTGGGTTATCAATCATTCCGGCTGGAATGTGGGACGCCAGACGGCGCAGGGGCTTTACAACATCTGCACTCCCGTTTCCCCGGAGCAGGCCAAGCCCGGCGACCTTGTATTTTTCGTCGGCACTTATGACACTGCCGGGATGTCCCATGTGGGGCTGTATGTGGGAAATTCGGTCATGCTGCACTGCGGAGACCCCATTTCCTACACAAACCTCAATTCAAGCTACTGGCAGCAGCATTTTTATTGTTACGGGCGGTTGCCTTAAACGCCAGAAAGGAGTAAATCACTATGGCAATGAACAAATTGGAGCGCATTGAAAAGGATATTGAGAAAACCAAGGGCAAGATCGCGGAGCTGCAAAAGCAGCTTCGGGAGCTGGAAGCGGCCAAGACCGAACAGGAAAACTTGCAGATCGTCCAGCTTGTGCGCGGCCTCAACATGACCCCGCAGGAGTTCGCCGCCTTTGTGCGCGGCGGCGCGTTGCAGGCGGCCCCGGCCCCGATCCCGGACTTTGAACAGGAGGACAGCGCCCATGAAGAAATCTAAACTGTTCCGCACCTTGACGCTGGCTGTGGCCGCTGCGCTCTGCATGGCGACCACGACCGTTACCGCCTACGCCGGGGGCGCTGACCCTGACCCTGTGCCGCTGCCGGAAACCACCGAGGCCCCCGCAGAAGTGCCGGAGGAAACCGAAGAACCTACCACCGGCGGCATGGAGCCGGTGGGCGTACCCGTCACCCCGCAGGGCAACGCTACGCTGGTGGATGATTTTTTCGGGGATAAGCAGCTTATCACCGTCACCACCAAGGCCGGGAATTATTTTTATATCCTGATCGACCGGGCCAACGAGGACAAGGAAACGGCGGTGCATTTCCTCAACCAAGTGGACGACGCCGACCTGCAAGCCTTGTTGGAGGACGGGAAAAAAGAGCCGGAGGTCTGCAACTGTACGGCCAAGTGTCAAGCCGGGGCCGTCAATACGGCCTGCCCGGTCTGTAAAAACAACCTGACCGCCTGCAACGGGCCGGAGCCTAAACCCCAGCCGGAGGAAGAAAAGCCGCAGGAGGAAAAGCCAAGCGGCATGGGCGGCCTTGTGGTGTTCTTTGTGGTGGTGCTGCTGGGCGGCGGCGCAGCCCTCTACTTCCTGAAATTCAAAAAGGAAAAAGCCGACACCACAGGAAATGACGATCTGGCCGAGTATGACTTTGGCGAGGACGAGGACGACGAGGACGAAGCCCCGGAGCCGGACGAGGATATGACAAGTGAAGATGGAAATAAGGAGGACGAAGTATGAGCTATCAGTTAGTAATTGCAGAGAAACCAAGCGTAGCCCGCAGCATTGCGGGCGTGATCGGCGCGGACAAGAAACAGGACGGCTACATGGAGGGGAACGGCTATCTGGTGAGCTGGTGTATCGGCCACCTTGTTTCCCTTGCCGACGCTGGGACTTATGACGAGCGTTTCAAAAAATGGCGCTATGACGACCTGCCGATTCTGCCGCAGGAATGGCAGTACATCATTCCCGACGATAAGAAAAAGCAGTTTGACACCCTGCGTTCTTTGATGGAGCGCCCCGATGTTACCGGCCTTGTGTGTGCCACCGACGCCGGGCGCGAGGGGGAATTGATTTTCCGTTTCGTCTACCGGATGGCGGGCTGCAAGAAACCGTTTCAGCGCCTTTGGATTTCCAGCATGGAGGACGCGGCCATCAAAGACGGCTTTGCCCACCTGAAACCGGGAACCGATTATGATAACCTGTATCAGTCGGCCCTTTGCCGGGCGCAGGCGGATTGGCTGGTGGGGATCAACGCGACCCGGCTGTTCTCCATCCTCTACCATAAGACCCTGACCGTGGGCCGTGTCCAGACACCGACCCTCAAAATGCTGGTTGACCGGGAGGCCAAGATCAGCAGCTTTCAGAAAGAGAAATACCACATTGTTCAGATCGCGGCGGGCGGCATGGAGGCGGCCAGTGAACGCATGGGAAACGCAGACGACGCCAAGGCCCTGAAAGCCGCCTGTGAAACGGCGCAGGCCGTTTGTGTGTCGGTAACACGGGAGAAAAAGACGGAGCAGCCGCCCCGCCTCTATGACCTCACCACCTTGCAGCGGGAGGCAAACCGGCTGTTTGGATTTACCGCCAAGCAGACCCTTGACTATGCCCAACAGCTTTACGAAAAGAAGCTGCTGACCTATCCCCGCACCGACAGCCAGTATTTGACCGATGATATGCTGCCAACGGCGGAAAGCCTTGTGTCCGGCCTGTGGCCGCTGCTTCCCTTTGCGGCGGGGCTTGACCTGTCCCCGCAGTTTGGCCGGGTGCTGAACAGCAAAAAGGTAAGCGACCACCACGCCATTGTCCCGACGATGGAATTTGTGCAGAAAGGCTTTGACGGGCTGGCCGAGGGGGAAAAGAAACTGCTGTCCCTTGTGTGCTGCAAGCTGCTGTGCGCCGTGGCCGCGCCCCATGTGTACGAGGCTGTCACCGCCACATTCACCTGTGCCGGGAAAACCTTTACCGCCAAGGGAAAGACCATCCTGACCCCCGGCTGGAAAGAGCTTGACCGCCGATTTAAGGCGTCGTTCAAAACAGACGCCGACGACACCGCCCCGGAGCTTGCGCGGGAACTGCTGGAGATCACCGAGGGACAGACCTTTGACAAGGTAACTGCCACAGTCACCGAGCATTTCACCGCACCGCCAAAATCCTACACAGAAGATACCCTCCTTTCCGCTATGGAGCGCGCCGGTGCGGACGATCTGCCGGAGGACGCCGAGCGCCAAGGTTTGGGAACCCCGGCCACCCGCGCCTCCATCTTAGAAAAGCTGGTGCAGATGGGCTTTGTGGAGCGCAGGGGCAAACAGCTACTTCCCACCAAGGACGGCCACAACCTTGCCTGCGTGCTGCCGGAGGTGCTGACCTCTCCCCAGCTTACGGCACAGTGGGAAACAGAGCTGACGGCCATTGCCAAGGGGCAGGCCGACCCGGAGGGCTTCATGGCTGGCATTGCAGAAATGACAAGGGGCCTGATCGCAAACTACTCTCAGATCAGCGAGGACGCGCAGAAGTTGTTTCAAGCCGAGCGTGTGGTTATCGGCAAATGTCCGCGCTGCGGGGAAAGCGTCTACGAGGGCAAAAAGAACTACTACTGCGGAAACCGAAGCTGCCAGTTTGTCATGTGGAAGAATGACCGATTTTTTGAGGAACGGGGCAAGGCGTTCACCCCGAAAATCGCCGCCGCGCTCCTTAAAGACGGAAAGGCAAAGGTAAAGGGCCTGCGCTCCATGAAAACCGGCAAAACCTATGACGGGACGGTGCTTTTGGCCGATACCGGCGGCAAGTATGTAAACTACCGCGTGGAACAGAGGGGCAAGAACTAAAAACAGCAAGCATAGGGAGTGTAGCCACACTCCCGGCAAAATCCCTGACCCGGCGCACCTGCCGGGCCGGGGATTTTCTCTTTGGGGAAGCCCCAAACCCCTTGTATCAGATCACCGCCATAGAAAGGATGTGAACCCAAAATGTCTTACAGCTCCTACGACCACGACGATTTAGAACCGGCCAGCACTATGCGGATCGAGCGTCGGATTTACTTTGAAAGCGGCAAGGCCGATCTTTCCGAAATGGTAAAGCTGCCCCTTGCGGAGCTTCTTTCCCTGCGGGCGGAAAGCGCCGCCGCAGAACAGGAAGTGTTTGACCGCCTGAAAGAACAGGCCGCCGCATGGGAGGAACAGGCCGGAAGAACCCTGTTTCTGGACAAAGCCCTTGAATATGCCCGGACGCTTCCCGTCACCCACACCGCAAACCAGTGGGAGGCCCCGGACGAATACCGCCATATCCGCAGCAACATGGTTTACCAGATGGATTACTCCATTTCCGAGAACACCCGGTATGACAGCGCCGCCCAAAAATCCGTCCCCTACTCGTGGACGCTCCGCTGGGGTCTTTATACCAACGCACCCCACGGAAACCCGATGGAAAAGATCGCCGGACAGGAACGGAAAGTCTTTTCCAGCCGGGAAGAACTGGACAAGTACCTGAATGGCCGGATCAAAGCCCACGACCATTACTTTACCGAAATTTCCCCGGCCATCCCCAAGGAATACGCCGACTGTTTTAAGGTCAATGGCTGCCTGCTCCCCGGCTATACCATCGAGGGGGAGGAACCGGCAAAAGCCGCAGCACTTCCCACACAGGAGGAAGCCGCACAGCCGCAACAGACCACAGCCACCCCGGAAAGGAGGGAACCCGTGAACGAAGTATTTTCCATTTTTCTTGATAACCGCGCCGAGGCGCAGACCGGCGGGCCGCATGGGTACTGGCTTTCCCTGCCGACTTCCGCCGAACAGGTACAGGAAACCTTAAAGGAAATCCATATCACCGCCGACAACCAGCAGGACTTGTTCATTGGCGACTTTTCCGCCCCGGAGGGAAAACCGCTGGAACTGCCGGAGGACTTAATCAAGACAGCCAGCGTGGACGAACTGAACTTCCTTGCTGCCCAGCTTCAAAAGCTGGACGCCGTGGAGCTTGCGGAGCTGAACGCCGTCATGCAGTCCCCGGCGAAAATGCAGACCATCGGGCAGCTTTTGGACTACGCTGAAAACACCGATTGTTTTGTCTTAATCAACGCCAAGGACAACCGCAGTCTGGGGGAATATTATCTGAATGATTCCGGGCTGTTTGTCGTTCCCGACCCGTGGAAACCGGCCATTGACACCGACCGGCTGGGAAGTTTTATCGCCAACGAGGAACAGGGAACCTTTACCGATTACGGCTATATCCTGCGAACCAGCGACGAATGGCAGCGCGTCCATGAGGGCCAGCCAGTGCCGGAGGAATACCGGGTGATGGCCTATCCTGCGCCGGAAATTCTGCGGGAGGAAAGCAAGGTGCAGCCGGAGGCGGCAACCCCCGCAAAGGCCCCGCAGCCTGTCACCCCCATTCTCTTAAACGGCCAGAACAGCGCCGAGCGCATGAAAGAGATCACCGACCGGCTGGAAACCGGCATACAGGAGCTTTTCGAGAGTGAACGCTACAAAGCCTATCTCACCACCATGTCCAAGTTCCACAGTTACAGCTTCAACAATACCCTCTTGATCGCCATGCAGGGCGGACAGCTTGTGGCAGGCTACAACAAGTGGCGGGACGATTTTCACCGCAATGTGAAGAAAGGCGAAAAGGCCATCAAGATACTGGCCCCGGCCCCGTTCAAGGCAAAAAAGGAAGTGCAAAAGCTGGACGCACAGGGCAGGCCGGTGATGGGAAAAGACGGAAAGCCTGTTACCGAAGTACAGGAAATACAGGTTCCGGCCTTTAAGATCGTTTCCGTCTTTGATGTGAGCCAGACCGAGGGAGAACCGCTGCCCTCTATCGGCGTGGAAGAACTGACCGGCAGCGTGGAACGCTACGGGGAATTCTTTAAGGCGCTGGAACAGACCTCCCCGGTTCCCATTGGTTTTGAGGACATTCCGAGCGGTTCCCACGGCTACTACCACCTGACGGAAAAGCGGATCGCCATTCAGGAGGGCATGAGCGAATTACAGACCCTAAAGACGGCTATCCACGAGATCGCCCATTCCAAGCTCCACGCCATCGACCCGGAAGCCCCGGCCATTGAGCAGGCCGACCGTCCCGACAGCCGCACCCGCGAAGTGCAGGCCGAAAGCGTGGCCTATGCCGTCTGCCAGCACTACGGGCTGGACACCTCCGATTATTCCTTTGGCTATGTGGCCGGTTGGAGTTCCGGCAAGGACTTGAAAGAGCTGAAAGCCTCCCTTGAAACCATCCGGGCCACCGCCCATGAACTGATTACCACCATTGACGGCCACCTTGCCCAGCTTCAGAAAGAACGGCAGGCCCAGCAGGAGCAGCCGCAGGCCGCACCGCTGGAACAGGCCGCCGAGCAGCCAGACCCGGACAGCGTATTTTCCAAGCTGCCCCCGGAGCAACAGCAGGAAATGACCGCCAGCGTAAAAGCCATGCTGCAAACCCTCATTGACGCGGATTTGAAATCCACCGGCGAAGTGTCGCAGGGAACCAAGGAGGCGGCGCAGGCGCAGGGCTTTACCATTGCCGGGGATGGAACGCTGGAACAGGCCAAAGCCCCGCAGGAGGCCGCCTACCGTCTGGAAAGCGGCGAATATCTGTATATCCAGACATCAGAAACCGGCTACGATTACACGCTGTACGGTCCCGACTACAAAGAACTGGACGGAGGCCAGCTTGACAATCCCGACCTGTCCCTTGCGGAAGCCGGAAAAGAAATCCTTGCCATCCATGAGCGACCGGCTGGGACAATAGAACCCCTGACCGGCGACGGGCTGGATGATTTTCTGGAAGCAACCGAACAGGCCAACGCCATTCCCCAGCCGCAGGCGTGGAATGGGATCGACGGCCTTTTGAATGGAAAGCCGTTCATGCCGGAGGCGTCCCCGGCTGACCGGGCTGCCGCTCTGATTGAACTGGCAGAGAAAAACGCCCCGCGTTTGGGCAGCGAGGAACGGCAGTTGATCGTGGCCTATGCCGAGGCCGTGGGCGATAACGACAAGGTAATCGGGCTTATCAACCGCCTGTGTGAACAGGGCTATGAGCTGCAAAAGGGCCAGATGGATTCCTTTGTGAAAAGCGAGATCGAAAGTGAGATTGCCGTTGCAAACGCCAAGCGGCAGATCGCCCAGAATCCGGCAGCGGAGCCAGTTGTCACGATCCTTTGGAGTGAAAGCCCCCATCTGAAAGACGGCCAGCAAATGCCGCTGCATGAAGCCGAGGCCGTTTTTAAGGAGCTGGACAGCGCCAGACGCCATGAACGGGAGCAGCCGGGCTATACGGGCCATTGGTACGACAAGACCAAGTTCCGCATTGATTTTACCATGCAGGGCCAGCCGGACAGCTACGAGGGACGGCAGGACTTTGGCGACGGGGACGGTTCCCTGATCCAGCATATCCGGGGCTATCACGAATACTACGCACAGGATGAAAGCTGGAAAAACCATGTGCTGCACCATGAGGGGCCGGAGGCATGGGAGGCGGACAAGGCCCAGCGGGATATGCTGCTGCATGAGTTCGTCCCATATATGGAGCTGCATTGCAATCTGGCCACTATGGAGCAGGAGGCCCGGCGTCCCCTGCGATCCGGGGAAACCCTGACGCCGGAACAGACCGCTTATTTCAACGCGGTTTTGGACTATGTAAAAGAGTGCCGCCCGCTTCTCAATCAGGGCCAGTACCACTTGCCGGAGCCGCCGCAGCTTGCCGACTTCGACCAGAGCTTGCAGGACTACAAAAAACAGATCGAGGCAGAGCTGGAACAGGAGGCCGCCACTGCCGGGCTGACGGTGGAGGAATATGTTGCCTCTGACTATGAGGCCCCGGCGCAGCCCAACTTTTCCATCTACCAAGTGCCGCCCGGCCCGGAGGGGCGCGACTTCCGCTATCGTTCCTATGAGGAATTGCAGGCGGATGGGCTTTCGGTGGACAGGAAGAATTACCAGCTTATCTACTCCGCGCCGCTGGACAAGGACATCACACTGGACGAGATTTACCGCCGCTTCAACATGGAACATCCCGCCGATTACAAGGGACATTCCCTCTCGATGGGGGATATTGTGGTGTTCCGGCAGGATGGAAAACAGACCGCCTACTATGTGGACGAGGGGGCCGACTACCGGCAGGTGCCGGAGTTTTTCGCCCAGCCGGAAAAGCAGCTCACGCCGGACGAGTGCATGACCGGCGAACAAATCCAGACGCCGAGAGGCCGTTTCTATCTGACCGACAGGAGCCGGGAACAGATGGAGGCCGCCGGGTATGGATTCCACCACCAGTCGGAGGACGGCAGGTATCTTATCATGGCAAACGGCACAAGGGCCTTTGCCATCTCTGCCCGGCAGGAAAGCCATATCAAGACGGCGGAAATGTCCACCGAGCAAAACGAAACCATGATTGACGGCATTTTGAACAATGCTCCATCCATGGGAGAACTGGAAGCAAGGGCCAAAGCCGGGGAGCCGGTTTCCCTTTTGGATGTGGCCGAGGCAGCCAAGGCGGAGGCGAAAAAGCCCAAGCAGCCGCGCAGGACGGCGCAGAAACAGAAAAAGCCGTCCATCCGGGCGCAGCTTGCCGCCGCTAAGGAGGAACAGAAAAAGAAGCCCCCAAAGAGGGAGCAATCAAAGGAATTGGAGGTATGAGAAATGTATTTCACCGTAGAAGAAGAAAACCTGATCTGTCTGTATCACAAGAGCGACCGCCGCAGGACGGCGGAAAATCTCCGGGCAGCCCTGCTGGATATGGAGGCAGCCATCCGGGTGCTGGCCTGCCAGACCGTCGATAAGCTGGACGCCATGAGCGACGCCGATTTCGAGGCCCAGCAGTTCCATTTCACAGACGAATAACCCAAGCAGGCAAAAGCGCCGGGCGTGGGGGCTATATGGCCCTTGCGTCCGGCGCTTTTTTTCGCGTGTCATACCAATCCATCCCGTTTTGATACATCAAACGTGACCGTTTGCAGCAGTGCAGGGATTATTCGCTTTGGCTGCTCTTTCGTTTCAACCTTCCCGATATACGGGCTGCGACAGAATCAGGCAAACAAGGAAAAATAAGCTGCGCTGCCATTTGTAGAATAAGTAACCTT
>ERZ836939.4573-NODE-4573-length-10269-cov-13.896319_pt1 | contig 10269 bp, 12 predicted proteins | sample MGYA00519912_ERZ836939 | MGnify/ENA primary metagenome ERZ836939 (study PRJEB31850, sample SAMEA3708810) | human gut metagenome | biome: human gut; feature: human-associated habitat; material: faeces | place: China | collected 2014 ... | reverse complement strand
CAGATCCTGCAAAACCTTGACGCACTAAGCAAAATCGGCATTTCCGTTGTGGTGCGCCGCAGCAACGGAAAGCGGCTTATCGGGCTGCGCCGTGCCGGAAGTGACGATACCCAGGGTGTCCCGGCGGTCGACCCTGTTGACCCTGCCGGAGCGCTGTGCGGCGATTTGCGGGCGGTTTCCGGGGGTAGCGAGTAAACTCCCCGCAAGGCAAAAGAAACGCCGAGTTGGGCCGCTTGTGGCCGAAGGAGGAGTTCGGGTGTTCGGCGCGGGAGAATCACCTCAAAAGGGGCCCCGGCGAAACCCAGCAAAGCGGTTTCGCTGGGGAGAGGAGGAAGCGCGGAGCGAGGGAGCTTTCGACCTCGGTCGGAAGCGACGGATGCGCAGTCGCTTCCGACGAGGGCCAGCATCGCGTTTGTCTGGTCACCGGCACAGCCGCCGCCCGCCTTCCGCTTGTTTGCGGGGCGCTGCCCCACACCCCATTTTTACGAAAGACTGGAGGAAACCACATGAAAAAAGATATCAAATTCAGCACCCGGATGGCATCCGAAGACCGGGAGGCCATCAAGGAATTGGCGAAACGCTCCGGGATGTCCATGAGCGATTATGTGACGGCCTGCTGTCTGGGAAAGCAGGTAGTGGTCGTCGATGGACTGAAAGAAGTGCTCAAGGAGCTGAAGTCCATCGGCAGAAATCTGAATCAGCTTGTCACCCTGGCACACATGGGGCGCATCACGGTAGTTAATCTGGACAGCGTACGCCAGGCATTCTCTGAACTCTGCGCCGCTGTCCGGCTGATTCTGGAACGAAAGCGGTGGTGAGAAATGGCGATCATCAGCTTCACTAACTACAAACGAGGACAGACCACCGGATGCATGGGAGCCGTGATGCGGTACACCATGCAGAACAAGAAAACCGAGTGTGACGGTCAACAGTTGGTCACAGGCATCAACTGCCAGCCGGAATCTGTCTACGCGGACTTCATGACCACCAAGCGGCTGCATCACAAAACCGACGGCGTGCTGTTCTACCACATGGTGCAGAGCTTCCCGAAAGGCGAAGCAGTCGATCCGGTCGCCGCTCATGCAGCGGCATTGAAGCTGGCTGAGTACTATGAGGGATATGAAGTCCTGGTCTGCACCCATACAGACCGGGAACACATTCATTCCGTACGCCCGGATAGGGCAATGAGAAAAGCAGTATGAGGTACTGCCCCGTAAGATAACGCGGGAAACAACCAGCCTAACCGAAAGGCGAAAGCTGACACGGGAACACAGTACGGCTGGAAAGCGGTAAGTCACCTAAAGGCAATCGGGTGCGACTGAACCGCAATGTTAATCGGATATAAGGTATAAGTTGGATTTACTGAACGTGAGCTTCCAGTTTCTGTTATGTGCCGATAGAGGAAAATTGCCTGAAACCTCTGGTACGGAAAAGGCAAGTTATGGTTGTGGTCTTGTCGGTTATCAATCATTCCGTACAACCTGTAGGGGAACCTATGGTAACGAAGCGAAAGCGATACCGAGAATCCGAATTTACCAAGTCTCATTGCTAACCGGGGATGCCCTAACCAGGAGTGCCGCACGAAAGGGGGAATGAAAAAGCGGCTATGGCTTTGGAGCCTGAAAATCCTGCATGGGTACGGAGTGCTCGTAGTAGTCCGAGAGGGGTAATGACCCTTACATGGCGAAGGGGCACAGTTATTGCGCACTAAAATTAGAAGTTGATTAGGGAGGAAAACCTCACATGAAGCCAACAACGGAAATTTTAGCAAGAATCAGTCAAAACTCACTTGCAAATAAAGAAGAAGTATTTACAAAACTGTATCGCTATCTGTTGCGTCCTGACATTTACTTTGTGGCATACAAAAACCTGTATGCCAACAACGGTGCGGCAACAAAAGGAGTAAACGAGGATACGGCGGACGGTTTCAGTGAAGCCAAAATAGATAGTATTATCAAAGCATTGGCGGACGAAACCTATCAGCCCATGCCGGTGAGGCGAACCTATATCCAGAAGAAGAATAACCGCAAAAAGCTGCGTCCCTTAGGTATACCAACCTTTACTGACAAATTGGTGCAGGAAGTGTTGCGGATGATACTGGAAGCGGTATATGAACCTATCTTTCTGGATGTCTCCCACGGTTTTAGGCCAAAAAGAAGTTGTCATACGGCCTTAAAACAGTTGAGACGGGAGTTCAACGGTACGCGTTGGTTTGTTGAAGGCGACATCAAAGGTTGCTTTGACAACATCAACCACGCTGTTCTTGTAGGCTTGCTGAACAATAAAATCAAGGACGCTCGGATAACCAAGCTGATTTACAAATTCCTGAAAGCAGGATATTTAGAGAATTGGCAGTACCATAAGACGTACAGCGGTACACCGCAAGGCGGTATCATTTCTCCGCTACTCGCCAACATCTACCTGCATGAATTGGACAAGTTTGTAATGAAGTTGAAATCCGAATTTGACACGCCCGGAGTGGGACAAATCACACCTGAATACCGAGAGCTGCACAATGAAATCAAACGGCTATCCCACCGCTTGACGAAAGTAACAGGTGAGGAAAGGGAAATGGTGCTGGCAGAGTATAAGCCCAAACGTCAGAAACTGATGACCATTCCCTGCACTGCGCAGACCGACAAAAAACTGAAATATGTTCGGTATGCGGATGATTTTCTAATAGCAGTCAAGGGAAACCGTGAGGACTGTCAATGGATTAAGAGCAAACTGGCCGAGTTTATCGGAGATACACTGAAAATGGAACTCAGTGAAGATAAAACGCTCATAACCCATAGCAGTAAATGTGCAAGGTTCTTAGGCTATGATGTGCGTGTGCGCAGAAGCGGAAAAATAAAGCGGGGTGGCCCCGGTCATGTAAAAATGCGTACCCTCAATGGGGGTGTAGAACTGTTGGTGCCACTTAACGATAAAATCCGTCAATTCGTTTTCACTAAAGGTGTGGCGATACAGAAGAAAGATGGTTCCATGTTTCCAGTTCATCGGAAATATCTGGTTGGGCTCACAGACTTAGAAATCGTTTCAGTATACAATGCGGAGTTAAGAGGAATATGCAACTATTATGGTATGGCAAGCAACTTTTGCAAGCTGCACTATCTTGCCTACCTTATGGAATACAGTTGCTTAAAAACCCTTGCTTCAAAGCATAAAACCAGCCTATCCAAAACCATTGACAAGTTTAATGATGGCACAGGAAAATGGGGTATACCCTATGAAACGAAGCAGGGAAACAAAAGGCGTTACTTCGCAAATTACGCCGACTGCAAAGGCAAGGGCCCTGCTACGGATTACATCAGCAATGCTGCCGTTGTCTACGGATACGCAGTCAATACCCTTGAAAACCGGCTGAAAGCAAAGGTCTGTGAGTTATGCGGAACGACAGAGAGCGACCATTACGAGGTTCACCACATTAACAAACTCAAAAATCTCAAAGGCAAGGAACGGTGGGAAATCGCAATGATTGCCAAACACAGAAAAACGCTTGTGGTGTGCAGGGATTGCCACCGCAGTATTATCCACAAAAAGTGAGTTTTGTCTGAACGAGCAGTAACAGAGCCGTATACTCCGAGAGGGGTACGTACGGTTCCCGGAGAGGGTGGCGCAAACCTATCACAGCAATGTGACAAGGCGGTGCTTCCCTACTCCACCACTTTCTCATCAACTCGGTCAACTTCGATACTGGGAAGAAACTGCACATCGCAAAGGAGCAGCTCCAGGAACTGCGGCAGCGCAACGACCAGGTCTGTATGGAATTTTCTCTTCCTGTGTTCCAGCCCAAGGATAGGAAGCAGAAAACCAAGACCATGACGGTCGGCGAGTATCACACTGCAGCCCGTGGCCAGAGTAAAAAGCTGCAGCTCATGAATGTCATCAACGACTGTATGCGTCACGCCTCCAGCCGGGAGGAGTTCATTGCGCTGATGGAGAGCGAGGGCTACAAGGTCCGCTGGGAAGCGTCCCGACGGAACATCACCTACACCACGCCCAGCGGCTGGCAGTGCCGTGACCGCCTGCTGTTCGGGGACAAATATCTGAAGGAGAAGATGGAATATGAATTCAGGATCAGAGCAGAAATTATCCATGGACGAGCTGTTGGAGAAGAACCGTCCCGCGCAGGTGGTACAGCCCATACCGCAGCCTCCGGCGCAGGAGCTGACACTGCCTCCCGAAGTGTGTCCCACGAAAGCGGAGTGGGAGGAACTGCTGAGCAGCCTCTGCACACTGGGGTGCCACACCGAGAGACAGACTGGCTATCTCAAGAAAGTCAGCGAACTGCTGGCGCAGCTCCCGACCCGGACGCAGATGGAGGAGCTGCTGAAAGCGGTGAAGCATCTGGAGCAGATGAACGAACAGGCTGGGAAGCGGAACGAGAAGCGTTTTTCTCTGCCCATCACCAGGCTGCCCAGACTGCGACTGCCGCACCTGGATGGTCCCACATGGGCGGTCCTGCTGATGGGGACGGGGGCGTTGCTTCTGCTGTGGTGGGGCTTGGATACCGTCTGGAGCAGTCTCAGTCTGCTGCTCCCGTGATGGATAGCACCACCATGCTCCCGCATACAGACAGGAAAACGCTCCGCAAGAAGCAGCAAAAGAAAATCGCCCAAGGCCATGCCGAGGACGATCACGAAGAAGAACAGACTTGGCAGCAGACCATGTGACGGTCTGCTATTTTTGTTGCCCGAATTGGTTTCGGGGGAAAGGAACGCTATGAAAAGTGAATTCGAAGTGTATATGGAGACGGGTATCCTGGGTGGATATATGCCGGAGCGAGCGATAGGCTTCCGGGACGAGAGTACGATCACACCAATCTACCGGGATACATCCTATCACGAAACGGAAAATGGTACGGAGCTTCGCCGGGAGATGATCGTGGGCGGACGAAAATTCTTTGTCCGCTCCATCTTCTCAACTGCCGAGAAAGCAAAAACACCTACGGAGCAGATGCTCCAAATCATCGACAGTGATTTGGGGAAAGGTTCGATTTGAGGATAGACATTGGGCAGGAGATACGGTATGTTTGTTGTTACCGTATCGGCTTGCCCGGAAAGGAGTAACAATGGCAAGCAATGAAAAATATACCGTCCTCTATGGCCGACTGAGTCAGGAGGACACACAGAAAACAAATAAGACGGATGACTCTAACAGCATCCAGAATCAAAAACTTCTGCTGGAGAAGTATGCAGCTGAGAAAGGATTCACCAACACCCTCTTCCTGTATGACGACGGTTACTCGGGAACGAATTTCAACCGCCCAGGCTGGCAGCAGGTCATAGAGCTGATGGAAAACGGTCAGGCGGAAACACTGATCGTCAAGGATTATTGTGCGATAATAGGACTAAATCAGAAAGACCTTGAAAACCAAGGCATTCTGGCTTAGTCCCTTCTTTTTTTGACCGAAAACAAAGGACTTTCACAATAATCAAGCAAGCCGGAGTGTGCCGCTGCACACTTCCGGCAGAAGGAGGATATAGTGGGTGCTATCAAAGTCTTCTTGAAGGAGGTTGTGCTTCCGATCACGCTTGCGTTCTGCCTTGCGTCATTTCTCAAGCCGATCTATATGCCTGACGGCGTATGCGACTACTTCCTTATGTGGATCTGCGTTGGATTACCGTTCGGCATCCGGAGGATGTGCCTCTGGCTCGTTCCCAGCGGTTACGGTATCTCCGGCTCAGTCGGCATCTTCGCATTGAACTTAATCATAGGCGGTCTTATCGGAGGACTTGCCTTCTTCATCGGGCTGCTGCTCGGTGTCATTCATACCATCCGGGAAATCATCTGAACTACATCGTAAACGAAGAGGGTTTGTTTCTTCTCCAATTTGGAGTAAGAAGCAAACCCTCTTTTTTTGTTGCCCAAAAGCCGGAATATCTGCTGGCGATACGGCGAAAGAAAGGAGTTTTTAAGCATGAAACGCATGACAGCCGGTGATCTGCAAGCACTGGAATTGCTGATGCAGACCACACCCGGCTTTGAGCATTTTGACAGCGGCGCGGATGGCATTCTTCCTGAGTGCCGAAGCTGCCGCTTTCATCGTCCCTTCTGGAAATATCAGTCCTGCGTGTTTGCAGAGTGTCCCTACTGCTGCAATCCCGTTTCTACCATCAAAAATCAAAGTGGCACATCTGCTGCCGGAAAGGAAGTCAATCATGGATAACAAAATCGAAGTTTTCAAGAATGAACAGTTCGGTAAGGTGAGGACGATCCTCGACGGAGAAACACTTCTGTTCTGCGGCTCAGATGTTGCAAGAGCATTGGGATATGCCAGACCCGGCAAGGCAATTATTGACCATTGCAAGGGTGTCCTAAAACGGGACACCCTTACGAGCGGCGGTACGCAGTCCCTTTCCTACATTACGGAGGGTGATGTTTACAGGCTAATTGTCCATAGCAAACTCCCCTCGGCGGAAAGATTTGAACACTGGCTGTTCGATGAGGTTGTTCCCATGATCCGCAAGACCGGCTGCTACATGACGGAATCCCTGCTGGACCGCATTCAGAAGGAACCGGCGGTCATCATAGAGCTTGCGCAGACCTTGCTCAAGGAAACGAATCGCGCCAATGCCCTTGAAGCGGAGCTGGGCATCGCAAGACCGAAAGCCGATTACTTTGACGCCTTCGTCAATCCCGATGACTGCACCAACATCCGCACCACGGCAAAGGAACTGAAAATCCCGGAGCGCAAGTTCGTCAAATTCCTGCTTAACGAAGGGTATCTGTTCCGCTCTCCCTCCGGGCAGCTTCTTCCCTACAACAAGAAGAGCAACGAAGGACTCTTCATCGTCCGGGATTTCGTGACCTTCCGCTATACCGGCTCTCAGACCTACTTCACCCCGAAGGGCAAGAACGTCATCCGCATCCGCTACTTTGGAATCTGCGGCGTTGAAGTATCTACGGAAATGGCAGGGTGATCATGTGTCAGTCTATCGCGTCAATAAAACCCGTGACTTCACGGTCATGGGCAATACCCACCTGAGAGATAAGAACCTCTCCCTCAAAGCAGTCGGTCTTCTCTCAAAGATGCTGTCCTTCAACGACGGCTGGCAGTTCTCCACCCGTGGTCTTGCGGCACTCTGCAAGGAAGGTCCCGACGCCATACTTTCGGCACTCAAGGAGCTTGAGGAAAACGGCTACCTTGTCCGTCACCGTGGCAGAGATGATAAGGGCAGAATGGTCAGCACGGAGTTCGACATCTATGAGACGCCGCAAGCCGGTTTGCCACACAGGGATAATCCACACAGGGAAAATCCCGATGTGGAGAATCCAGACGTGGAGAATCCCCATAGGGAAAATCCCGCACAAAGAAATACTATCCAAGTAATTACTCAAGAAAGAAATACTCTCTCAAAGAACTATCAATCCATCAATCTTGATGGGATGGACAGGATGGATGAGCGAAGCGAGTATGAAGAGATTATCAAAGAGAATCTTGACTACGACATTCTCTGTCAGGATCCGAAGTTCGATAAAGACCGCTTCCGGGAGATTATGGACATCATGCTGGATGCCGTCTGTTCTACCGCTCCGACCATCCGTATCAACGGCGAGGATATGCCGCAGCAAGTGGTCAAGTCCCGCTTTCTCAAGCTGAATAGCAGCCACATTGAGTACGTTCTGGAAGCAATGAACAAGAACCCGTCAGACATCCGTAATATCCGGGCGTACCTGTTGACCGCTCTGTATAACGCCTCTCTGACGATAGACAATTACTACTCCGCGCTCGTCAATCATGATTTCTACGGGCAGGACAGATCGGCAGGGTCAAAGAAGCCGAAGACCTACGATTATAGCCTTTGTGAAGACACTCTTTAATGAATACCATCGTGAGCAATGCTTGGAAAGGAGGACAGTGTAAATGAAAATCATCTATCGCCGGATTGTGCCGCCTTAGCTGTGGCAGCAGTCCCCATAATCATTCCAACGAAAGGAGGTAAACGCCGCAATGCAGGATGAAGTCAACACCAAAGTTGTTGCAATCATGATCAAGGGCGGCAAAATCTCAGCCGAGGTGCTGAAAAAGGCGCTGGACAAGTTCGTTCAGGAGATTGAAAAGGCGCAGAAGCAGATGCAGCAGCCCAAAACCTATCGCGGCAAGCAGTCCATCAAGCATCTGATGAGCCAGAACGCCGCCATCTCCAACATCGAAGTGACGGACGGCAACATCAAGTCCTTTGAGCGGACTGCCAGCAAATACGGTCTGGACTTTGCGCTCAAGAAGGACGTTTCCATCGAGCCGCCAAACTATCTTGTCTTCTTCAAGGGGCGGGACGTTGATGTGATGACCGCCGCCTTCAAGGAGTTCTCCGCAAAAACAGTCAAGCAGAAGGAACAGCCGTCTATCCGGCACAGGCTGGATCAGGAGAAAGCCCAGAGCAAAGCACAGCACAAGGAGAAGGTCAAGGTCAAGACCAAGGATCGGGGTGTGGAGCTGTGAACAAGCCCAATGTGAAGATGCTCGTTCTTCTGAACCTTCCGTATGTCTTCGCCTTCTACTTTGCAGATAAGATCGCCGCCGTGTTCCGACTTGCACCCGGCACGGAGTTCATCGACAAGCTGACAAACGGCTTTGCCGTGTTCGGCACTGCCTTCGCAAATCCGCTGCCCAGCTTTCATCCCGTTGATCTGCTCATCGGTCTGATTGCCGGTGCGTTGCTCAAGCTGGCGGTCTACGTCAAAGGCAAGAACCGCAAGAAGTTCCGGCAGGGCGAAGAATACGGATCTGCACGATGGAGTGCATAATTTTAAGTGTAAATGACACTTACATGGACGCACAGGAGGTTATGCACATGACTGATTATAGCAAAATTACAGCCCTTTACTCCCGCCTTTCCGTGGGCGACGAGGACAGGGACGGCGGCGAGAGCAACAGCATACAGAACCAAAAAATATTTTTGGAGAACTATGCCAGAGGGCAGCACCTAACCAATATCCGGCACTACATCGACGATGACGAAAGCGGCAGGTTTTTTGACCGTTCCGCCTACTCCCGCATGATGGACGATGTGGAAAACGGGAAAATCGGTGTCTGCATTATGAAAGACCTTACCCGCTGGGGGCGCGACTATCTCCAAGTCGGCAACGCGATGGAGATATTCAGACGGAACAATGTGCGCTTTATCGCGGTCAACAACGGCATTGACAGCGAGAAGCCCGACACGCTGGAGTTTGCGCCCTTTATCAATATCATGTCGGAGTGGTACGCAAAGGACATCAGCAAGAAAGTGAAAACGGGCATTAAGACCAAAGGCATGAGTGGAAAGCCGATTGTCACCGAAGCCCCTTACGGCTATGTCAAAGACCCGGACAACAAGGATTTTTGGATAATCGACGAGGAAGCCGCCGAGGTTGTCCGTTTGATTTTCCGTCTGTTTATCGGCGGGAAGAACCGCAACCAAATCGCCGTATATCTGACACAGGAGCAAATCCCAACCCCCACTTTCTATATGAAAGACCGGGGGCGGGGAACCTGTAAAAATAAGACGCTCAACGAGGATAACCGCTGCAAGTGGAACAAAGCCACCTTGACCAATATCCTCACACGGCAGGAGTATTGCGGCGATGTAGTCAACTTCAAGACTACAAAGCATTTCCGGGATAAACATAACCACTATGTAGACCGGAGCCAGTGGCACATCACAGAAAATGTGCATGAGCCGATTATCAGCCGCAGCGATTTTGAAACCGTACAGCGGATTTTGGAAAACGCACCCGTCAGACGCCCCAACGGGGACGGGGAAATCCACCCTCTGTCCGGCTTACTTTTCTGTAAGGACTGCGGCGCAAAAATGCACATTCGTATAGATTACCGGAACGGCGGCAAGCGGCACGTTGCTTTTTGCAGCGAGTACCACAAGGGAAAAGCCAAGAACCCCAAATGCCATTCCCCGCACATCATGGACGCGGACTTGCTCATGCAGACCATCGCGGAAGTGCTGAAGAAAATCGAGGACTATTCTATCAGCAACCGGGCGGAGTTTGAAGCCTTAGTGAAAAAGAACCTTGCCATGCAGCAGACCGACCAGACCAAGAAACAGCAGAAGCGTATTCCGCAAATCACGACGCGCCTTGAACAGATTGACAAGGTGCTGAATAAGCTCTATGAGGACAACGCCCTCGGCACGATCCCGCAAGACCGTTATGAGCAGATGTCGCAGAAGTATTCGGAAGAATACTACGCGCTGAAAGCGGAGCTTGCCACGCTCCAAGAGCAGCTATCCGCTTATGAGAACGCGGGAGGACGGGCGCAGAAGTTTT